>Ga0302189_10000339_pt1 | contig 39961 bp, 29 predicted proteins | sample II_Bog_E2_2_FD_194551 | JGI IMG/M metagenome (GOLD analysis project Ga0302189, IMG submission 194551) | Peat permafrost microbial communities from Stordalen Mire near Abisko, Sweden - II_Bog_E2_2 | ecosystem: Environmental > Terrestrial > Soil > Wetlands > Peat | place: Sweden: Abisko...
GGCGGGCCTCCTGGTTGAGATGCTCGGAATATACCCGTAATATCCATGCGTTGCAATTAGTTAGGGATTGCTATAGTATTGATCGGTATAGCTATGCCGGTGATCGACGATTATGTGACAGGCGTTCTGATGCGCGACCTCGTGGGACATGACAAGAGGCCGGTGAGTTTTCTTGTGTATGTCTGGCTAGCGGCCGAGGAGCAACGCCGGAATGCAGCCGTCCAGATCAGTTACCGCGAACTGGCGGAGTCGATTGGAGTGTCGAAGAGTTCGGCTCAAGCATCCATTGCCTGGCTCGTGCGGCGCAAATTGGTGAGTGCAGCGAAAGCCACCGTGACGGCCACGCCGGAATACAAAGTCCAAACGCCGTGGAGAAGAAAGCATCCGCCCCGCCTACGCCGTTGCCCGATGCCGGTCGCGGTTTCCCAGCCGCACGCTCATCGACTTCGGCGCCGGCAGCTGATACCCCCACACATTCATCTTGTCGCAAAAAAAAGCGCCACGGAGATGAAGAGATCCTTCAGGAGGGATCTTTCATGTGTCCGCTGGCCGGGCTTGCGAGCATACCCAGCCATCTTAGAAATCCAATAGCCTAATTTGTGAGTTCCATCAGCTTTGAACGGAAATAGTTGAAGCTTGGCGACGCGCTGTTCTCCACATCTATATAGGGCGAAATTGCCCCTGCCCAGGCTGATTTTTCGGCACCCACTGCTTGCCAGCCCCTAGCTTCAAGCGCCTTTGCCCCACCTTTGTACACTGCGTCTGCCAAGACTTGCCAAGTCCCGCAAATCGCATCATTCACGTAGGACGACAAGATCGCTCTCTTTGCTCGGGGATAGGCCTGAACAACTGCGTTGGAATCCCCTAGAAGCCATGCCTCAACCTCTTCAATCGCGAAGCAGAAGCGGGTTGTCGGGCTTGGGGCACACGAGTCAAGCATATCGTTTAACTCTCTCCGGAATGTCTTTAAGCAGCGATCATCTAAGTCGCAAACAAGGACGACCGCGTTATCTCCCGGAGAGTAAGAAAAGGACTTTCCATATCCGCGGAGAATCCTTGGGAGTTCTTGCAGAAGAATTCGCTTCCTGGGGTCAGCCTTGGCGTTTAGATTCTTCGGGATCTTGCCAATACCCTTGTAATGGAAAACTCTCCATGTGTGTGGGGCACCGATAATCCTGGGAATCAGCAGTTCCAATGCCCGTTTACCGGAAATATCCTCCACTAGAAATTCAATGTGCATCGGTCTGCTTCCCCTCGAGATACTCGCTGAACCATAACCCTCCAAGCGGCAGGCCTTCCTCGACCATGTTCCTGACTACTGGGTCGTTGCTAGCCCGGCGAATCCTTGAAAACCCATCGGCTGCCTTTTCCAATACCCAAACTTCGCTCGGCTCAAGGGCATCCACTAAGTAAGGCTGGTGGGTGGTGATGAAGACTTGAGAGCCTGCTTTCCTTTCTGTCTGAGCTCGAAACTCCCTAGCCAATGGCTCAAGGAGCCTATGATATAGGCCGTTCTCCGGTTCCTCAATGCAAAGAAATGGCGGGGGCTCTGGGTCTTCAAGCAAGAGGAGGTATGCGAAGACCTTCATTGTGCCGTCAGATTCCTGCTGCGCGTAAAAGGGATCCTTGAAGCCCTTTTCGTTGAAGCGGAGAAGAAGCCTCCCATCGGCTGTCTTGTCTGTCTCGATCTTCTCAATTCCTGGTATTTTTCTTGCAATTTGTTCGAGTATCGCCCGGAATCGCTTAGGGTGATCACGCTCCATGAACTGCACTACGTTGCCCAAATTATCCCCGTAACTGTTCAGATGCCTTTGTGGGCCAGCATGGGGGAGCCCGCGAGCGGCGTCCGGCGTAAAGTAGCTGAGGTACCAGCCCTCAACAAATCTTCGGAATGCCGAAATCCGAGGGTGCTGTCTCAGGGAGCCGAGAGTCGCAATCCCAAGTTTGCGTTTATCTTCCAGCTCCACAATCTCGGTTTCGCGACTTTCTTCACTGTCTCCTTCGTCCTTCTCTTCTTGGATTTTGGTCAGGAGAGAGTGCAGGCTGAAGTCCTCTTTCTCATCCTCCACGTCCTGCCCTTGGGCTTCACCTTTCCAAGCGACACCTCGACCGCTGTCGATGATGAGGAACGAGAAGGGGCGTCCGTGTTCTTGGTTTTTTCTCCGTTGCCGTAGTCGCTCCCTTAGGACATATGGCCTTCCGTTCCGATCAACATCTATCGCAAGTTCATAGGTGATGGGGCGTGAACTGCGATCCTCCTTATAGTAGATTTCGAATTCAATTGATCCTGATTGTCCTTGCGAATGAATTCTCGCAAACCCGCCCCTTCCGGGAGCATCACAAGCTTCTTCGACGCCAAACTTCAGGCAGTCCGCCAAAAAGCCGAACGCGTCAAACAGAGTGCTCTTTCCAGCACCGTTCTTTCCGATGACCGCCGTAAGCGGTGTAAGTGGCTTTAGGCCCTTTTCCCAATCTCTCCATAGCCTACCCATCGATATGTCGCGTAGAGATCTGAAGTTCTTGACGCGAATGCCTTCAAGCTTTGCCATGAATTACTCCGTTTAACAATTGTATTGCTACCCTACGCCGTAGCCCGGTGCCGTTCCCGGTTTCCCAGCCGCACGCTCACCACCTTCGACACTCCCGGCTCCTGCATGGTGACGCCGTAGATCATGTCGGCGGACTCCATCATGCGCTTGGAGTGGGTGACCACCAGGAACTGCGTGTCCTTGCTCAGGGAGTGCATGAGGTCGGAGAAGCGGCCCACATTGGTCTCGTCCAGCGGCGCGTCCACTTCGTCGAGCACGCAGAAGGGGCTGGGTTGGAACTGGAAGATTCCCACCAGCAGCGACAGCGCGGTGAGCGCCTTTTCGCCGCCTGAGAGCAGCAGCACGTTTTGCAGCTTCTTTCCTGGCGGCGAGGCGACAATATCCAGCCCACTCTCAGCCTGGTTTTCAACGTCGGTAAGCCGCAGGAATGCCTGCCCGCCCTGGAACAAGCGCGAGAAGACCTGGGCGAAGTTCTCGTTGATTTTGGCAAATGCGTCGTCGAACTTGGTGCGCGAAATCTGATCGATCTCCTTGATCGTCTCCTGCGTATTCGCGATCGACTCGGTGAGATCCTTGCGCTGGGCTTCGAGGAACCCGTGGCGATCGGCCGTCTCTTTGTACTCTTCCAGGGCCATCATGTTCACTGGGCCCATCTGCTCAATGCGCTGGCGCAGCGTGAGGCAGGTTTCCTCCTCAACGGTGAGAGCCTCTTCGCCGATGAGTTCAATGGATTGGTCGGCGCGCAACACCTGGGCCTCGACGTTGATTTCCGTAAGGCAGCTTGCCTCAAGGTGCTCAAGATCGGAACGAAGCTTTGCTACCTTGCTGGAGCAACCGGCGCGGTTTTCGCGAAGCTGATCCAACGCGGCGCGCCCGGACTTCAGTTGAGTCTCCATGGTTGCCAACTGCTGCCGCAAAGCTTGTGCCTCAGCGACGAAGGCCTGCGCCAAAGCCAGCGCCTCGGAACGCGCATTCGCAAGCTCTTCCTGCCGGATAGCCAGCGCCGCGCTTTCTGAGATGCGCTGTTGCCGCTCAGCCTGCGCGGAAGCGCTCTGCTGCTCGATTGCCAGCACCCTTCGCTCCAGGTCGGCAAACATGCGGTCGATGCGCTGGAAGGCAGCCTCCGCGCCGCGGCGCCGCTCCTCCAGGCCGGCCAGCTCTGCTGTGACCTGAGCCGCCTGCTGCTGCAAGCCTTCGCGCTTCTGGCGCAGCGTGGCTAGTTCCGCCTGCAAGGCATCGAGCGCGGTCTCGGCGGCTGCGTGTTCGGTTTCCAGGCGCGTAGTCTCCTCGCGCTTTTGCAGGATGGAGTTGCGTTTCACCTCTCGCGCTTCCTGGTTGCGGGCTGCCTGGGACGCCCACTCCTGCAGTCTGCGCTCGATGCGCTGAACCTCGCCTTCCATTTGCTTCAACGCCGCACCCTGGTTGGCCGCGCCGGTTTCGGCCTCGCGGCGCTCCGCGCTGCGCTGCTCCAGTTGGGCGTTCAGTTCCTGAATCGTCTTGGTCAGCAACTCGGCCTGTGCTTCTGCTTGCGCCACGCCGGACTCGATTTTTGCCAGGCGGCTGCGGGTTTCGCGCAGTTCGCGCTTCAGGGCCAGAGGACCCTCGCTGGCGGGCTTTCCGCCGGTCACGGTTGCATTGTGGAAGCACTCCCCTCCGGGCGTGAGGAAGTAAGCGTGCGAGTGGAGCGCGGCCAGCCGCATGGCTTCATTGGAGTCCTCTACGAGGTAGCCGTGCTGTAGCTTGGGCAGGATCGACTCGAGCGTTTTTCCGAAACCGTTCAGCATGCGGATCGAGTCCTTGAGCGGCGTCAGGCCGGGAGCGGCGATTCCTCCTTCGCTCGAATCCAAAGCCCCTCCCTCGGCAGCGGAATGAATGAGGAAAGTGGCGCGGCCCTCGACGCCGGACTTAAGCAGCCGGACACCTTCTTCGGCAGCCCCCCAGCTCTCGACCACAACATAATTAAGCTCTTCGCGCAGGAACTCATCGACAACTCCCTCATGCGCGCCGGTGACCTCGAGAAAGTCCGCCAGCGTGCCCACCGGGGTCAGGTTCGCCCCCAGCGCGCCGGGCTTGAGCAGACGGCGGACCGTATCGGTGGAATAACTGTGGTTGCGGATCAGGGCTTCAAGCGAGTTCTGCCGCCCGGCCACGGTTGCCTGCTCGCTGCGAAGTTGATTGGCCTGTGTCCGCTGCTGGCTTTCTTCGGTGCGGCGAGCCTGAAATTGCACACGAAGAGCCGAAATTTCGGCTTCCAGGCGTTTAAGAGTCTCAGCAGCGGACTCGAAGCGCGACCGGGCCTGTCCGCTCTGCACCCCAAGGTTTTCCAATTCATTTCGCGCCTGGCCTATCTCAGCTTCCAGCCGGTCCGCTTCGCGCTCCAGGGCAGCAAGGCTCTCTTCTCCCTGGGCGGTGTGGTTACGGGCGTTGGCAGCCAGGGTGAGCAGGTGCATGGCGTGGCGTCGGCTCGATTCCAACTGCCGCTCCGCAGTGAAAACCTCTTCGGCCGCTGTCCGGGCCTCCAGTTGACGCGTTTCCACGTTTTGCCGGAAAGCTTTTGCTTCTCCCGCGGCGGAATCGAGAAAGGCGCGCTGCTGGGTTCGCTCTTCGGCAATGCCCTTCAACTGCGTCCGGGTAACCTCGATCTCCGAAGCCGCCGCCGCGATGCGCGCCTCCAGTTCACCGACGCGCTCACTATTGCTGCGCACCCGCGCTGTGGCGCGCTCCAGTTCGACAGCCGACTCGTTGGCCCGGTTCTGCGCCTGCTGGCCGTTCCGGTCCAGTTCATAGCCGCGCTCCGTGAGCAGGTGCTGGCTGGCTTCCAGGGTGGAAATCTCCGCCGCCGCTGCGTTGATCTGCTCGGTCAGGGCGGCAATCTCCGCGTCGAGCCGAGCCTGTTCGGCATCCATCAGCGACATGCGGCTGGCAAGAACCACCCGCAGGCGCGAACGCAATTCGTCGCGGACGGCGGCAAATCGCTCCGCCTTGGCCGCCTGCCGCTTCAGGCTATTCATCTGGCGCGTAACTTCTTCAAAAATGTCGTCAACACGGGCAAGGTTCTGTTTGGCGCTTTCCAGGCGCAATTCGGCCAGGCGCTTCCTGGTTTTGAAGCGCGTGATTCCGGCGGCCTCTTCGATGATGGCTCGCCGTTCGTGCGGCTTGGAGCTGAGCAGTTGGCCGATGCGCTCCTGGCCGATGATCGCGTAGCTCTCCGGCCCCAGGCCAGTACCCATGAAGATGTCCTGGATGTCGCGCAGCCGGCACAGCTTTCCATTCAGCAGGTACTCGCTCTCACCGGTTCGAAACAGACGCCGGGTGATCATGATTTCGCCCTTCTGGGGCGCATGCTGGAACTTTCGACGACGAATCCTGAGTACGACCGCCTGTGGACCTTCGCCGGCGGAGGAGGATAGCGGGAGCGGCGGGGTATCGTGGCCGGCAGGGGGATTTTCGAGAACCTGGCCGGGCTGCTCGGCGGCGATGATCTCTTCGGCCTCGCTGGCGCGCACCCGGCGCATCTCGTCCTCATCCCAATCGGCCGGTTCCTCGTGTTCTACTTCGACATCCGGCTCAACGGCGACTGGTCCTTCGTATGCCTCCGGATCGACCAGGGTAAGCGTCACCTCAGCCATGCCGAGAGCCTTGCGATCGCGGGTTCCGGCGAAGATCACATCCTGCATATTGGCGCCGCGCAAGGACTTGGCGCTCTGCTCGCCCAGCACCCAGCTTACCCCGTCAAGGATGTTCGATTTGCCGCATCCATTTGGCCCCACCACTACGGCGATGCCAGTGCCCGGAACGGTCAACTCGGTCCGGTCACAAAAGCTTTTGAAGCCGAGGATGTGGATCTTCTTTAGTTTCAGCATTTTTTCTCCGGGTTCCGGCCAATCGAAAAGTACGGCTCAAAAAAGGCGGCGGCAACCTTTCCCGCGCAACAGGACCGGGGGAAATATTGCCGCCCGATTACAGACTTTACGGAGCGCGGCGAGCAGGGTCAACGGCGGGAAACCGGGTTCTTGTGGATAAGGTAGGACGGAACTCGTGTTCCTGAAGAATCGTTGGAAAACATCGAGGAATACGGAATAGGGACTAGGGAATAGACGCATCCTGACCAGCCACCGGCACGGCGTAAACCGGCAAATATTCTTAGTCCAATACGCGATGCTGTAAGCACGCGAATGATCCATCATGAAGGTAGCCGCTTGCACGTGGATACGCGTTGGCGGCGGGCAGGCAAGAAGAGCACTATTGGGTACTAAAGGGAGTGCGGAACGAGGCCAAATCAAAGACATGAGGGTTGACTGAGGGGCAAATGCTGATATATTTAATTTCAAGAGCGGGCGTGGCGAAGATTAAAGTCAAATGAAAGTATCTGCTTTCATCTGACGGCCGTCACGAACCGCATGCGTGTTGCACAAAGGTACTTGCTGAAACACCTTGTGGACAAGCCTCACCCAAGTGAGGATAGCGAAGCTTTGTTCAGCGACTTGTTTTGATAACTTTCTTGCGCCACTTTGGAAACTCCATGCCTTGGACGTGATTGAGATAGCCCGGCAGCATGCTTGCTGGGCATTTCCGTAAAAGGGCTTGCGCGGGGAAAATATTTTTGGGGCCTGCGCGGACTTCCGAGTTGGCTGGATTATCATCATCAGGAACGGGGTGTTCACCCGGAGAGGCATCCGGGTACCTGACCTTAATCTGGCCGGTAAACTAGACATGTACCAAATACCGATGCGCTGAAGGGTGCCAACAATGAAGATCGCGTGACGGGGAAGCCGTGGATTGGTGCCGGGATGGATGGCTCAAGAGTTCATCGGGCTCGTAAAAATCGTTCATAGCAGGTTTTTCTGGTTCGGCGAATCCCGCCGATCCTTCACTATTGCGAATTCATCTGACAGTTTTGAACATTGAGAGGTTTGATTGCAACCGTCCACTCGTGCCACCAATGTCGCTCTGGCTCCCGCAAGGGAGGAAATTGCCCTCACAGATTTGTGGCTCGTCATCCGAAAGAGACGCATGCTGCTTGCGTGCATGGTTTTAGGGTGCGCGTTGATTGCTCCCGCGGTTGGCTATTACCGCGGCAAGCAATATACCGGTATGGGTGAAGTGCAGGTGCATCCGGGTTCGGCGGCGGATCTCAAGGCATCGCTATCTTCGGTCTTGTCTGGGGGCGCAAACTCGCTGGAAACCGTGATCGAGAGCGACAGCCTGATTTTGACCAGCGATAAGCTCCTGATGACGGTTGCCAAAACATTGAAGCTGCAGGACAATACGGCGTTCCTTGGTGGTGTCACATCCATCAAGGCCGGCGGATACCTTCGTGGAACTACGATTCCGCTCCTTCACGGGAACCTGGATAACCCCTATGTACAGACTTATTTCCTGAAGGTGTTGCGCAAGCATCTTACGATTGCGCGTGTTCCGCGAACGGAAATGATCTCGATTTCCTATGTAAGCAAGTCGCCTCAGCTTTCAGCCGATATCGTGAATACCTTGCAGGCCGAGTTTATAAAGAATAACTTTGTAACTCACTACAGCAACATGCAGCAGGTTACCACCTGGTTGACGGGCCAAATCGACGATCTGCGAACCATCGTACAGGACTCGCAGGACCGTATGGTGGACCTTCAGAAGAAGCTGGGTATTTCCGCGCTCGATCCGAACCATAGTGTGATCGTCCAGGAAAACACGAATCTGGAAAAGGGTGCGTCGGACGCGACCGAAGAGCGAGTTTCGGTTGAGGCGCGATATCGGATTCTCGAAGCTTTGCCAGCCGACCGCGTTCAGGACAGCTCAAGTGTTCTTGGCTCTGACGGCATGCAGCCCCAACTCGCTATCATGCGCGAGCAGCGTTCCGCGTTCAGTGCCGAATTGGCGAGACTGCAGCCCGTCTACGGAGAGAATTATCCGCAGGTGAAGCAGTTGACTGCTCAGATCCAGGAACTGGATCGTCAGATCGCCAAGCAGCAGCAACGGGTCGTAAGCCAGGCCAAGGACGCTCTTGCCATATCCCAGGCAAACGAGAATCAGGCGAAGGCGGTCCTCGATAACAGGGTCCGGGAACTGTATGGTCAGCGCGATGACATTGTGCGCTACGAGTTGTTGTCGGAGCAGTACGAATCCGACCGGCACATGTATGAGAGCATTCTGGCTCGCCTGCGCGAAGCTGCGGTGGATGCCGGCCTGGATTCCGCGGACATCAGCGTCATCGACATAGCACCCCTGCCGGTTTTGCCGTCAAGCCTTGGTTTGGGAGTTTTGGGCTTGATTGGCCTGCTTTTCGGCGCGTTTTTCGGTCTCGCGATTGCTCTCCTGTTGGAGAGAATGGATACGCGGATGCGGGACTCCAAGCAAATCCAGGATCTTCTCGGAGTTCCAGCCATTGCCGTGGTACCGCAAACAAGCTGGAAAAGCAGAGGTGCGGAGCCGGATATGAGCGCGGGCCCCGAGATACTTTGGGATGCCCGGTCTCCGTTTGCGGAAGCGATGCGGGTCTTTCGCACATCCATTCAGCTTTCCAGTACTTCGCGAGAGTCGCGGGTGATTGCGGTCACCAGTTGCCAGCCAGGCGAAGGCAAGTCCACGTTATCGATGAACCTGGCTGCGGCCTTGGCTCAGGGTGGCAAGAGAGCCGTCCTGGTCGATACCGACATGCGCCGTCCAAGCGTGTATTGGCGACTTGGACTCAGCGACAAAAAGGGACTCTCCGAGTATCTGACTGGCTTTGAGTCTCTGGAAGGCGTGATCCAGACCCACAAAACTCTGCCGACTTTGGATGTTATCGCATCCGGAATTTGTCCTCCGCTGCCGGCCGACCTGCTTGGTTCGGATCAAATGAAACAGTTCGTCGAGATTCTGCGCGCCCGTTACGAGTACGTGATCTTCGATTCCCCTCCGTCCCTGTCGGTCACCGATCCTCTCATCGTCGCCTCCATGTCGGATGGCTTGGTTTTGGTGATCAGGCAAGGCTACTGCACGCGCGCAATGCTGTTGCGCGTAGGCGAGATTTTCCGGGATGTGGGCGTGAAGGTTTATGGCTTTGTGCTGAATGGAGTGGATACGAGCCTTCCGGAGTATTACGGATATCTCGGGTATTACTCCTACGAATACAAGAGCTAGTCCCCGCACGAAGTAAACCTGAATAGAGGAGGGAACATGAGGATTCGGTTGAAGCATGATATTCGCTGTCTTCTGCTTGTATCGGGGGCTCTGATTTCAGCCGGCAATGCCGCGCATGCCCAGTATGTCGGCCCGGCCGTTTCGTCTCCCGTGAAGGTTGCCAGCGCGCCGGATTCCGCTGTCAGCGCCGCATACGGCGAGGTCAAGATTCTCCCCGGCGATGTTATCTCGATTGCAACCTATGGAGTTCCGGAACTCACAACGTCCGCCCAGACGCCTCAAGGGGTGAAGGTTGGAGCAAGGGGCGAAATCGTGCTCCCCTATCTGGGCACGGTCAAGGTCGCGGGGTTCACTCCCTCAGAGGCCGCGGTATACCTGCGGAATGCTCTGAAGGAAGGTGGCATCCTGGTAGATCCACAGGTGAGCGTGGAACTGCTTGACTCCCCAACCCGCGTGATCACGGTAATAGGCGAGGTGCAAAAGCCCTCTCTGGTTCCGGCCTTCGGTGAACTGCGCCTGCTGGATGTAATTTCCGCCTGTGGCGGCTTAACCACGCTGGCCAGCCATACGATTCAAGTTCGCCGCCAAGGGGTTCCCGATTCGATCACGATCGAGCTTGGAGTGGACCCGAAGGCGACAAATGAAACCGACATTCAGCTCTTGGCCGGCGACACCGTCGTGGTGCCCAAGGTGGGGAGCATATTTGTAGTTGGACAGGTTAAGACTCCGGAAGCCATCCCGCTGTCAAGTAACGCGCCCATTACGGTAATGCGCGCCGTCGCCATGGCGGGCGGAGTGAATTACAGCGCGGCTCTCTCCAAAGCCAGGATTATCCGGACCACGGCAGACAATCAAAAGGTGGAGATCATGCTGGATCTGGCCAAGGTGATGTTCGGCAAGCAGCAAGACATCGCGTTGGTTTCCGACGACGTTCTCTACATTCCGACGAATGCCTTCAAGGCTATGATTTCTTCCGGAGCCGTTAACACGGTAGGCTCGCTCCTCTATGGCGGGGCTTACGTGGCCACTATTGTCAAGTGATCCTCGAACATACATTCGGGGTGCTTACGGCGCATCCGGATCCGGTGACTCCGCGCATGATCCAAGGAACGGCACGGTGACTTCATGATTCTCATAATCTTGATTAACGTTCTGATTCTCACAGGGCTGGCCCTTCTTGCCATTCAGAACCTCGTCTCCTTGTTTGTGTGCAGTGGAATTGCGGCCGGATGCGGTTTGTTACTTTTGTATGTAATTGTCAGGGGAACCTACGGATTGAGGTTTACGTGGCTTCTGGCCTCGTCGCTTTTGATTGGATACGGGGGCGGCAGCTTCTCGACGATCTTCAACGTCGGATTCTCCGATTTGTACGACGCATTTTCGGTCTTCGGAATTCCAAAGCCCTGGGGCGCCTATGCGATGGTGCTTGTGGTGTTTTCCTGCACTTCCTTGCTGGTCGCGGGGTTCTTTGAAAGCCCGGTTCTAATGGATAACCAGGTCGTCAAAGTGGGCTGGAAGCAGGAGCGATTTCTTTGGTTCGGCATGGCGGTTATCTTCGTGGCGTACGTCCACGGCGATTATACCTTTATGGGAACGGCTGCCGAACAGGGAACGGGCACGGTCTCGGTTCTGGGTGAAGTTGCCGGAGCGTTGGCTCCTCTATTGCTCCCGCTCGCCGTGATGGGAGCTCTGCAGGCATGGGGATTGCGCCGCAGGCGTTTTGTCTTTCTGACCCTTGTTTCCTTTGTCGCGCTATTACCGGCTGGTAGACGCGTCATGGTCTATACATTGATCGCCTGCGCCCTCGCCGCCTTTCGGCTCTCGGGATGGAAACCTCGCCTGACCGCGACCAAGAAGGTGTTGCTGGGGTTTGCATTCGTCATTCTCATCACATTGGCGGGTTTATTTTTCATGGCTTTGCGTTTGGCTGCGGGAAAGTCGAGCGAAGTTGGACAAGGTGGATCGACTTATTCCATTCGTCAAATGGTTCCTGTTCTTATTGAGGATATCCTCACAGACCCGGGGAATGTAATTAGAGAAACCAGGGGGAACCTGGAAGAACGGCCATTCCTGCTCGAGGAATATCTATCGCTTCTGGGACGGGGCGGGAACACGACTGAGCCGATGTATGGACAGGACTTTATGCTTGGAATTAAACTTTCAATCCCCGACGCGGCATACAAATGGGTGGGCGAAAGCAAGAACTTGGTCAGGAGCGTTGGCACGGAAGAGAACTTGGCGAATGAGCGCTATGGATTGCCCGACACGGACGACGCGAACTCCATACTCACTAGTGGAATCATCGATTTCGGGCTCTTGGGGGTCTTTCTGTATCCATTGGCGATTTGTGGAATCTTCAGAGTCATCTACTTTGTGATTGACCATTCCTTCAACAAGGAGGGACAGCTTGTTGCATTATTGATCGGAGTTTACTTGTTCCTGCAGGCGGAATCGGAGGTTGCCGGCTATGTGCTGTCTTTGAGAAACATGGTGATCGTCATGGTTCTTTGGCGCACACTTTACGAGGTTCCGACACTCTTTCGCCTGTCGGCGGCAGCCAGGGGCGGATCCGCAGATACGAGCTTCTCAACGTAGACACTATAAACGAATCAACATGGGAATAATCTCAATGGGAAGTCCATTTTCTCGATACGCATGCAGTAGTTGAATGAATTCACGACGCAAATCACTGCGCTCTTCGCTCCGCCCCATCAACGCTGAGTGTTTGGCGAAGAGGCCTTGAATGGCCTGGGAATGTAGTAAGAATTTGCTTTTGTCATTTTTCTATAGCGGATCCAATATCCGCGCGGAAGAGGAGATTTCCATGACGGCAATTGACAGGCTGATCGGCCTCGCCTCACGGCCTGTGCCGATGAGAACACTTATTCTGCGGAGGCTCCTCAAGAGTTGGCGCATCGGTTCTTTCGAGGCGCGCTTGCGCGCAGAGGGCGTGGTGCGCCCCCACTATGCCTGGCCCGTTTATTTTGCTGCATGCGAAGCAAAAGCTTTGGGACACAAGGCAATCACCGTGGCCGAGTTTGGAGTCGCCGGGGGCAATGGGCTGGCGTGTCTGTGCGAGTTGAAGAAGGAGATTGAGAAGGCGGTCGGGATAGAGATTCTTGTGGTCGGGTTTGACTCAGGGTCGGGGCTACCTGTCAGCAGCGACCCACGCGATATTTTGTACTCCTGGCCGCCGGGTTCTTTCGTCATGAATCGCCCTGCGCTGGAAGCACGAATCGGTGGCCGTGCCCAGCTCGTGATCGGCAATGTTTCGGAGACGGTTTCCGGATGGCAACCCAACCCCAAGGCTCCGCTCGGCGCGGTGATGTTCGATTTGGATTACTACACTTCCACCATGAGTGCGCTGCCGGTGCTTACCAAAGAGAATGTGCTGCCACGGGTCTGGTGCTACCTCGACGATATCTGCGGCGGCCACGAAGAGGCCATGACCGATTTTGTGGGGGAGCGCGCAGCAATCTCCGAGTTCAATCTTTCGCCGCAACGGAAGGAGCTAAACGACAACATCGCATTGGCCTACCCATTCAAATGGTTACAGCCACAGCCGTGGCATCAGCATATTTACATCTACCACCGCATCAATCACCCCCAGTACAACGCCTGCATCACCAAGGATCGTGCTCAGTTGCAGCTTGAGTCTGGATAAGCGGCGCGCGTGGGGCCGCTCGCAGGAGTATTTGCCGGCAGTATTCTCCCTCCGGAGTTTAATAACTCCGAACAACCGAAGGGCTGTCGAGCGCATGACGACCGTCAAAAAAACATAGAATGCCAGCCAAGTGAATCTATTTCTATCTTATGGAATGAGATAGCCGTATGGGACAAGATTGCGAGCGTCCGGATTTTGATATCCACGCTTGCGAGGGAACTTGATGGAAGGGCGCTTTCAAGATCTTTCGAAGGCCAGGGTACCACCCGGATTTCGTGGGCGCCCTGCCTGGTTTGTTCAAATCTGGTGGATCGTTCAAGCGCTGTTGTTTCACCCTTCGCCACAGTTGCTGTACGGCTGGCGGCGATTCCTGCTGCGGGTTTTTGGGGCGCGCATTGGGCGGGGTGTGCTGATAAGACCCTCGGTCAGTGTTACCTATCCGTGGAAGCTCAGTGTTGGCGACTGGAGTTGGATCGGCGACCACGTTACCCTTTATACGCTTGGGGAAATCACGATTGGAGAAAGCGCCGTGGTATCGCAGCTCTCCTATCTCTGCACAGGTTCTCATGACTATACGCGACCAACATTCGACCTTTATGCTGTGCCGATTCATATTGAGTCGGAGGCATGGTTGGCGGCCAATGTGTTTGTCTCGCCCGGAGTGACCGTCGGGCGCGGCGCAATAGTGGGCGCATGCAGTGTGGTGCGGAAGAATGTGCCGGCGGGAATGATCTGCGCGGGGAATCCGTTGAAGGTGCTTCGGCAACGCACAACGGAGCTTCCCGACTTGAAGGATGGCTGACTGTCACATCTCATTATGCTAAGCTGAAGCAAGAATTGTGGACCCAGGTTTGTGGTCGCGCGCTGGAGTGGCAGGGCCCCGAGCAGCAAGTTATTTCCGGGAAGGATCGTCGATGAGAATACTCCATGTTATACCTTCCGTGAATCCGGCCGATGGGGGACCGGTCGAGGGACTCAAGCAACTGTGCGACATCTACCACGCGGACGGCCATGAAGTCGATGTAGCCTCTCTGGACTCACCTGAGACTATCGCGAAATACAATTTCCCAACCCAGGTTATTGGACTGGGCCCCGGATGGGGAGTCTACGGGTATTCGTCCCGCGCGGTTCCGTGGTTCAAAGCAAATGTTTTCCGCTATGACGTTGTAGTGATCAACTGCATCTGGCAATACAACACACTTGCCGTTTATCGTGCGCTGGCCGGCACAGGCATCCCATACGCAGTCTTCACGCATGGTATGCTCGATCCCTACTTCAAGAGGCGCTATCCCCTGAAGCATGTGAAGAAGACGATTTACTGGCACATGATTCTGCGACGGATCCTCAAAAATGCGGAGACAGTCTTCTTTACCTGCGAAGAAGAGAAGCTCCTTGCCCGTCAGTCGTTTTCGCGATATCAAGTGCATGAGACTGTGGTGCCCTACGGCACTTTCGGTCCGGCTTGCGATATTGAAGCGGCGGCTCAGGAGTTCCTCGAACGGTGGCCGAATCTGCGCGGCAAGCGCTTGGCGATATCTCTTGGCCGAATCCATCCCAAGAAGGGACAGGACATCCTGATCGAGGCCTTCGCCAGGACGCTGGCCAAGGATCCATCCTGGAGACTGGTAATTGCCGGGCCTGACCAGATAGGAATGAAGAAGGACCTTGAAGCTCTGGCTGCCAGGCTCGGAGTGGCCGATCGAATCACGTGGACTGGAATGCTCCAAGGAACTGCCAAATGGGGGGCCTTTGCGGCCTCGGAAGTATTCGTGCTGCCGTCGCACCAGGAGAATTTCGGCGTCGTGGTAGCAGAGGCTTTGGCGTGTAATCTTCCTGTGGTTGTCTCGGACAAAGTCAACATCTGGCGCGAAATCGTAAGCTACTGGGCGGGGTTGGTTTCAGCCGATACGCTGGAAGGAACCGAAAGCTGCCTTCGCCGCTGGTCGGAACTGACGGGGGATGAAATTGCCGCACTGCGCGTCCGCAGCAGAAAGTGCTTCGATGAATTATTCAACTATCGCAGGGGCTCCAGGAAAATGCTGGAGAGTATCGAATTGGTAGCTCGCGTCAATCCAAGTTATAAGCCATCCTTGCCGGCCGCATCGAGCCAGGAAAGCCTTGTGGCTCAGAATAGATAATCTCCGGGTTATGCGGTTCGGCGCGATTCTTCATCGTTCCTCTGCCTTCCGATAGTTGAGCCTGCCATGGTTTTGCAAAACTGTTCAAGCACGGTAAAATGAGTGAAACCCGGAGTGCGAAAGGAGTTTCCTGCTTAGATGGCAACCAAACCATTATGGCTTCAACATCGCGAGCCTGCCGAGTATGTAACGGAATCGGATCTCGCGTTTCGCCTGCGGCTTGTTAGATGGCTGGGGCACCGGAGATGGATACCGCGCGGACAAGATAGGCTTCTGAGACTTCTTCTCCCGCCCGTTGGCTGTTCGCATTTTTTCTTTGAAGTCGACTTCTTTGGCAAACGGTATCGTGGCGACCTGTCTCACTATGTCGATTGGATGGTGTTTTGCTATGGAGCCGCGGCTATGCCGGAATTGACCCTTCTGAGAGAGAGCGTCAATGCCATCCGGTCGAAGAATGGAGGTGCTGTCCTCGCTCTCGATATCGGCGGCAACGTTGGACATCACACAACATTTCTGTCTGGGATCGCCGATCAGGTGATTACCTTCGAGCCGTATGCGCCGCTTCAACAGCAGATTGAAGCGAAGATCGCGCTGAACAAAATTGGGAACGTCAAGTTGATGCCCTTCGGACTCGGAGAGAAGGACGATGTGCTGAATTACTACCCAGGGATGGGAGCGAATTCCGGAGTGGGTTCGTTTCTTCACGCAGAGGACCTGGGAAATGCCACTCCGATAAAACTGCAAATCAGGCGTGGCGATTCGGTACTTGAAGAACTTGGCGTCGGAAAAGTCGACATTATGAAGGTTGACGTCGAAGGGTTTGAGGCCGCAGTGCTTCGCGGGCTTCACGATCGAATTCATCGTGACCGGCCCGCCATATTAACGGAGATTAGTGACGAGTCGCGCAGACAATTCGGTTCGGAACAGATGTTCCGACAGACGTTCTATCCCGACGCGCATTTTTTCGAGGTCGGTGGCCGTGAGGGGCACAGTTATATATTGCAACCATTTCGATATGAGACAGCCAGCGAGGTCCTGATTACCGCACCTGAAATGGGTTGGCTTAGGCAGGCTTTGCTTCAATCGAATAGTTAGGTGAAAGCTTTGAGCCAGTTAGCTGTAATGGGCAGCTCATCGCAGCGACGGATAACTCACTGAAGCAAGCCGCCATGCGTCCTGCACCAATTGGGAATGGCGAGAAGACAGGCTGAAACTGAGATGACAATTGGGTTGGATCCGATCATGTGATTGGCCGGTGAGGTTTTTCAGGGAATCATGATCAAGCGAATCCTAAAGATGTTTGGCGCGCTGGGCGGCAGCTTCGGCGTCACGATCATTACACAGCTATTGATTCCCCCGGCGTTCATCCACTGCTATGGCGTGAACAAGTATGGAGAATGGCTTGTGCTCTCCAGCGCGGTCAGCTATCTGGGTACGTTGAATTTCGGCATTACGACCTATGCGAGCAACGAACTGACGATGTTGCGCAAGCGCGGAGAGTTGGATAAGTACCGCGAGCTTCAAGCAAGCACCATGGCGCTTCTGCTGGCCTTGATCAGCCTCGGCGTGGTAATTTGCGCAAGCGTCTTCTTTCTCCCGTTGACGAGAATGCTTCACTTGACCACCATCGGCGGAATCGACGTACTTCTGACTGCATTCTTTCTCGGGCTTCAGGCGATGGCCCAGTTACTCGGAAGCTATTTCGCGAACTTGTTCCTGGTCGTGGAAGAAATGCACCGCGGATACACCTGGGCTAACGTGACCCGATTGGGCGCTGCGTTTACCGCCGTCGCCCTGGCGCTGTTCCGGGTTCAGTTTCATACCATCGCGATGGGGCAGTTTTTCGCGACCGCGATTTTCATTCTGGGTACTATCTATAGCCTTAAGCGCAGAATGGGTAATTTGCCGCTGGGGCTAAGCGGGGCGAATTGGAAGACGGCCAAGGCAACACTCGCACCCAGTGGCCAGTTCGGCTTGATCTACGCGCAGTATCTGCTTATCTACCAGGTTCCCATGGTCTTGCTGCAATGGATTCTGGGGCCGAAGGTCGTTGTGATTTTCAGCATCAGCCGGACGATTCTTTCAACAGCCCGCCAAGTCCTGGGGACTCTTACCCTGGCGGTAGCACCGGAGATTACATTTTCCTTCGCGAATCGCAACATGAAGAAGATGCTGCATATCTTCCATTACTCGGAAAAGGTCGTCTTTGGAGTGATTCCAGTTGCGAACCTGGGCGCTGTACTGTTATCCCCGATCCTGCTGCAACTCTGGCTCCACAAGCCGTTGCTCTTCGATCCATACACGTACGGGTTGATGGCGCTCATTTCCGGAGCGATGAGTATGCGGGAACACAAACAGTATTATCAATTTGCGACCAACGTGCATAAACGAATGGCAATCATCGTGTTCTTCGGCAACGTTCTGATGATCGGCGTAAGCATTCCCATTACTATCAAGTTCGGTCTGTATGGGTTCATGTATGTCTGGCTGCTCTCGGAAGTGGCGCAGATGGGGCTTATTTATCATGAAAACAAGAGGCTGTTCGACAACGATCCTTCGATTAGTCTGATTCCGGTGATCAAGCTCTGGCTTGTAATGCTGATCTCACTGCCGATATGCCTTGGACTTGTTCATTTCGCGCAACAGCGCTCCCTGATCGTCGTCGGGGCGGTTGCGGCGGCCGGACTGGCAATGCTGTGTGTCGAGTCGTATTTCGTCTTTGACCTGCGGTCTGTCTGGGACGAATTCCAGCAGAGGAGACAGGCCAAAACATTAAGCAGCGCCCCGGTTTAAAGGGGATGCGGAACGTGTGCGCCAGCGCTGCCGCTAAAGCCCAACGTCGATTTTTATTGCAATCACCAATTCATTTGCGGAACCAGGTTTGGGCGCAGAAGCAAGCGCGAGCGCGACGGCGCAGACGTCAAGCGAGATGCCGCGCCGGGGCGCAGAATTGGTCCTGGAAATGGTGTTTCTCCTACGGAGTAATTTGGTTCTCAGTCAGTAACTGAAACGCCGATTGCCGCTAGTTGATTCGCGGCAGCTATCTCTCGTACGGCCCAGCCTGCGATCAGCAAGCTGGGAGCGAGAGTAGATTCGGCGTCGCCGAGGGCGGCGAGCGTGGAACATCGGACTTGCTGGCCGGGCTGAGCCGCGTGGGAGACGACAGCACAGGGGAAGTCCGGCGGCAGGCCTTGCTGCAGCCATTCCTGCGCAAGCAGATGCAGGTCACGACCGGGCATGTAGACCACGCGGGTTGCGTCTTCCAGTTCCGGCAGCGGCGACTGATTGTGCGAACTTGCGTGATGGCCGGTTGAGAAGATCACATTCGACGCGCTGTTGCGGTCGGTAAGCGAGCAGCCAATGGCCGCGGCTGCGGCCAGGGCCGCGGTGACTCCGGAGACGACCTCAAAAGATACGCCTGCTTCCCTCAACGATGCCATCTCTTCGGCTGCGCGGCCGAAGATGAGCGGGTCGCCGCTCTTGAGGCGAACCACGCTGCGCAGGTTGCGAGCGTGTTCGATCATCAGCGCGTTGATTTCATCTTGCGAAATAGTCTTTGTGCCGCAGCGCTTACCCACATTGACGATTTCGGCGCCTGGAGCGGCGAGCGAGAGAATCGTCTGCGGAACAAGATCGTCATGGAGGATCACGTCGGCCGTCTGAATGAGGCGCAGCGCTTTGACCGTGAGCAGATCGGGGTCGCCGGGACCCGCGCCGACGAGGTAGACCGTGCCGTTTGAAATGTCAGCTTTTGGGGCCGATGCGGATAGATTCAATTGAGCCAGTTGTCGCGATGGGCAGAATGCAGACTCGCACACAGGTCGCTGGGCCAAACGATGCAGCAGGAGTTTGCGGTCCTCACCGCTGGGTTGCGTTTCGAGAACTTCGCGCCTGAGTTGGCCCAGATTCTGTAGCCACGGGCCGAGGTCTTCCGGCAACTGCTCGTCGATTTCGCGGCGCAGGCGCTGCGCAACAGCGGGGCTTTGTCCCGCAGTGGAAATAGCAATTTGTAAGTCGCCGCGGCTGACTACCGAACCGAAGAAAAAATCGCAATTGGGAATGTCGTCAACGCTGTTGCACAGGATGTTACGCTCGACAGAACCCCGATAGACGGCTGTGTTCACTGCGGGCGAATCGGTGGCGGCTATGACCAGGAAATTGCCGTCGAGGTCGGAAGGCTCAAACGCGCGCTGAACCCATTCGAGCTTGCCTTCATGGGCTAACCGCCTCACTTCGGGGTGTGCTTCCGGAGCAACCACGCGCAGTTGAAGGCCGGTCTTGAGCAGGCTTCCAATTTTGTCCAACCCAACGTTGCCAGCACCCACCAGCAGGCAGCGGCGGTCGTGGAGTTTCAGGAAGATCGGCAACATGCTCACGGGTTGTTCCTGTTTACTCGTCAATCGGCTACTCCGTGCGGCACTCGGCCTGCGGGCACATCTCGCTCAACCGGGGCCAGAACTTCGCCGGCGAGATAGGCGCGGAGTTCGTCGTTGGGGTAGCGGCTGAACCAGGCGCGGAGGTTCTCCCCGGGCTGCCGGTCGGCCAGGTAATGGCGCAGCAGGCGTTCAATGGCGTCCGGCACCAGCGGAGCAGGGCAGCGAAAGCCAACCGGGCGAGCGATGGCCGCGTTCAGCCCCACCGCACCTCCAAGGCAGAAGTAGAATGCATCGGTGAGCTGCCCGTTGTGCTTGATCTTCTTGCCTTCGATGCCGATGTCGGCCACCCAGTGCTGGCCGCAACTGTTTGGGCAGCCGGTTACATTCAGCTTCAGTTGCTGGTCGAATCCCGGCAGGCGTTCTTCGAGTTCGTCCACAAGCCAGCGCGTGAAAGCCTTGGTCTCGCTGATTGCAAGCTTGCAGAACTCAGTGCCGGTGCAGGCGATGGCGCCGCGCCAGAACATTGACCCTTCCACATGCAGCCCGAGCAGCCCGAGTTCATGGACCAATTCGACGGCCTTGCTGTTGGGGATGTCGATAAAGATCAGATTCTGGGAGACGGTGGTTCTGAGGGAGCTGCTTCCGAATCGTTCGGCTAGATCGGCGGCAGCTTCTAGCTGCTCTCCGGTCAGCCGGCCGCGGAGGATCGAAGCGCCGACATAGCTGAGTCCGGGCTGGCGCTGTGGATGAACGCCTACGTGGTCGCGGAAAACGTCGTCGGGGATATGCTCCGCCACGCCGGGCAGCAGCGTGAAGTCGAGCCGGGATTGGAGTTCGGCCAGGAAGCTTTCGGCCGTCCAACCCTCTCTCAGGAAGAGGTGCTTGAGGCGGGCGCGGTCGCGGCTTTCGCGCAGGCCCTGCTGGTCGCGGAAAATCTCAACTACCGCGCGAACTACGCGGACGGCCTGATGCGGCAGAATGAACGCGTCAAGGCGAACGGCAAGATGCGGGTCGGCGGATAGGCCGCCTCCCACACGCAGTGCGTACCCCACTTCGCCATCGCGCTTTACGGCCGTGAGGCCAATGTCGTTGATCTCCGGGTTGGAGCACCAGGACTCGCAACCGGTGACGGAGATTTTGAACTTGCGAGGCAGGTTGAAGAACTCCGAATTCCCGTTGAGCAGATGAGCCACTTCCAGGGCCAGCGGCGAGGCGTCGATCAGCTCATCGCCCGCGACTCCGGCCAGCGGGCAGCCGGTTACGTTGCGCACCACGTCCCCGCAGGCCCCTGCCGGCGACAGTCCCACGGCGTTGAGCGCGTCCACCACCTCGGGGAGCGATTCGATGGTGAGCCAATGAAGCTGGATGGCCTGACGGACTGTAATGTCGGCAAGGTTGCGCGCATATTTACGCGTAAGGTTGCCGATGACGCGAAGCTGGCTGGAGGAGAGGATGCCGTTGGGGATGGCGATGCGCATCATGAAGTACTCGGATGCCAGCCCCTCGCCGCCTTTGCCGCCGGTTGCGCCAATGCCGTCGCCTTGCGTGTAGATGCCCCACCATTTGAAGTAGTAGGAGGCCCACTCGGGAACTACGCTCGAGCGGCCCTCGCGCGCAAAGGCACGAACGTCGTCAAAGGCCTTCCACGGATCTTTTTCGCGCTTGAGGCGCTCGGCACGCTGGGCCTTTGTCTCTTTTTCCTGGACAGTTGGAGTCATTTTTTCCTTTTCGGTAGAATGAGAAAACCCGCGGCAGCATGGCTGCGTCGCGGGCGTTCGGGGACCTAGAATCTTGATCGGTTTATCGGACCCAAGTCACCTGCGCGCGCGAAGCAGCGTACAGCGGCGACAACAGGGTACACCAACCATAAAAAGATGATAGACGGCACTTGAGCGAAATGCAAATTAAGGAAGGCCGGCATTTCGGCGCGAAGCGGTAGTCCTCCCTTTCGCCTCGGCTGGTAATCTGTCTCTGTGACCGACTCCACACCAACCCAACTAGACTGGAAGCCTCCGCCAAGGCCAGGTCCGGTCACTCTGCGGGGCCGCAATGTGACCCTTGAACCCGCAAACGCCGAGCGCCACGCCGGGGCGCTGTGGGAAGCCGTGCGAGGCCACGACGAGCTTTGGGCATGGCTGGCGGCAGGGCCTTACGCAAACGAAACCGCGATGATGGAAGCACTAGAGCGCTGGCGGCAGGCTGAGAGCGCCGTGCTGCTGGCCATTGTGCCGGCCGAAACGGGAGATCCTGACTCCCTGCGGACAGGCCATGGACCGCCGGGTGGCCGAGCGGCAGGATGGGCCAGCTACATGCGCATCAAGCCCGCGCACGGGGTCGTCGAAGTGGGCAACGTTCTGTTTTCGCCGTCCCTGCAGCGCACCGCCGCCGCCACCGAGGCCATGTACCTGATGGCCAGCCACGTCTTCGACCACCTGGGCTACCGCCGCTATGAGTGGAAGTGCAACGCGCTGAATCTGGCCAGCCGCCGCGCCGCCGAGCGCCTCGGGTTCACCTTCGAAGGCATCTTCCGCCAGCACATGGTGGTAAAAGGGCAAAGCCGCGATACCGCGTGGTTCGCCATGCTGGACCACGATTGGCCCGCAAGAAAGCAAGCCTTCGAGACGTGGTTGGCGCCAGAGAACTTCGACAGGGAGGGCCGCCAGATCACCCCGCTCAATTGCCAGAAGAGCCCTGCCCAATAAGCTGCTTTAACTGCGAAAAATCGTAGTTTAAACCGAATTGCGCGCCCAGCTTGCTCTTGCCCAGCAGGTCCGGCTTATTGGACCACTTAACCGCTATAGGAATCTGAGAACCAGCCACGCGCACGGTCGTCTTGACCTGAATCACTCCCAGCCACCCTTGCGTTCCCGCCAGGAATACTTGCGGATTTGCCGGCAAAGTGATCCCGCTGGGAACGCTGGAAGCAGTAATATTCAGCACCGAAGGCTTGCTCTGGTACTGCCCGTAGCCAGCTAGGGCAATCACTGGCGCGGATGATCCCGTTCCCCAACTCTTGTCCAGTTCCCCGGAGAACTGCGCATCTTTCAGGCGGCCATACTGCGCGCCGGAGGGTAAGTCCTGATAGATCGATGCCGCCCCATTCACAGTCCAGGCCGAGCCTGCGCTTTTGTTGATGTCGCCGCTGCCAATCAGGCGGAAGTCGTGTGTCTCCGGCTGGTTGACTGGCTTGTTAAAGACATACTGAGCAGCCAGATCCCATCCCGAGATTTGGTTCTTGAGCGATTTCTGTATGGAAGCAATATCGGCCAGTAATGCCTGGTTGTAGGCTGCCCAGTCGGCATCCAGCTTGTTCTGCACGTTCGGATCCGCAGTGACGGCATCCACCTCTTGTGTGAAGCAACTGTTGAAATGATTTACCGCATCCTTTGTTATCGCTTCCGGATCGCCCTTTTCCAATGCGATTGCGGTATACGAGGCTCGATTACAGTCCGCAGGGATTTTATCGGGTTGAATAACCAGGTCCTTGGTAAAAATGGCGCTCGCCTGATGGGCTACCGGCGATGTTTTCGGATCGGGCTGCACAAACAGGTGAGTCTTTTTCGCATCGGGATGATTGCTGTTGTATTTCTCCAGATACTTGTCAATACTGTGCTGGGTCAGCTTGTTGAATTCATAGTTCACGGTAAGAGACGACAGCTTTGTAGCACTTGAATTCAACAGTACCGTTGCCGTATTCACAGGCGAAGATGTCGCAGACCCGGTTGCGGGCACACTGGTGGTGCTGTTGGCGTTGGCGGCAATACCGGCCGAGACAGTAAAGTTCTCCAAAATGGAACCTCCCTGTGGCAGGTAGGACAGTTGCGGGGTGTGCAAGTACGCATCTCGAAAAAGGCTTGCGGGATTTGCCTGCAAGGCGATCGTGTTGCCAGACTGAGTCTGGGTTAGAGCGCCAGACTCAACAGCAACTGCAAACAAGTTCGTGGCGGCAGCCTTCGCAACCAGGCTGGTCGATCCTGTGCTCGCGGCAGGAGATCCGACTTGCTTGGTCTGGCCACGATTGGTAGCTACCTTCTGGTCAACTTCCGACGATATCTTGTTCACTTGATAGATGGAATATGCGTTTGTCAGCGCAACATCGTCCGGAGTGAGATTGACCAATGCTGAGAGAGCGTTTTCATTCTCGCCATTCCTAAAAATCAGTATCGCGATGTAGTTGCAATACTCATATGCAGGTTGGCCATTGGATTCCTCCTGGCACTTTTTCAATAAGTCTTGCACGGTGGGGGGCGCGGCCGTCGATCCCTGCGTTACCGCTGTTGAGGGGCCGGGTTGAGGCTGCGGAGTTTGCGCGCATAGAACAGAAGCATAGGGGAGAACCAATGCAAGCAAAGCAGTTCCCTTATCGATTCTCATTGTCAAACTCCTATGATCCTGATTGCCGTGCCGAAGGGATTCTGGGCCGGCAGAAACTCATTCACGGTATCCAGTACCTGCGGTGTTCCATCCGCGCCAACCTCAACCAGGCTCCAGACAACCGGCGGAATTGCCATCGGCTGGATCGAGACTCGGAGGTCGTTGGCTGCGGCGATCACGCTCACAGTTGCCGTGTCCGCCGCGACTTTCGTTACTTTGACAGCGTTGTAATACGCATCGGAAATGGTAATCGGGCTGGCTCCAACCGGAACGACTTTGACCTTGACCATATTGCCTGTCTTTCCTTGCCAGTCACCACTTGTGTTGCGGGTAAGATTGAAGTTGCCGGTAGCCAAAATGACCTCCTCGTTGGGTCCCAATTCTTCTAGTCCGCTCTTCGCCGTGCCCCGAGGCGACGCACCTACGCGCAAATCAGGGCGCTCACGTCTCTCGGCCAGTTGCCTCCTGGTTTTCGGAAATTCAGGAAACGAATTTGCCCGGCGAATTAGGGAATGTATGGAGCCTAGCTGAGGACTACGCAGGTGTAAAGCTTCAAATCCGTTTTGTTACCTTATGCATACAATTATTAAACTTTATTCGACGCCAGGGAATAAAGTGACCTTCATCGGTTGATAACCGGCTTCCGCCATTGTGCGCGCAAGAAAAAACGCCGCCCAGCTTCAGGCGGCGTTTTCTGTAGTTTCGAGGACTTGAATCCGTTGCTATCCTTTGGACTCAATCCTCATGCCGTAGAACGATTTGTGTACGAAGAACACCGACACCAGGAAGAACGCGACTGCCAGCACGTGCGTGAGCATCGGATTGTTCGCAGTCAGCGTCACGGCAAGCTCGACGGCAAGTAATCCGAACAAGGTTGTGAACTTGATAACCGGGTTCATTGCCACCGACGAGGTGTCTTTGAACGGATCGCCGACGGTGTCTCCAATTACGGTTGCGTCGTGCAGAGGTGTGCCTTTCTGCTTCATGTCCACTTCGACGATCTTCTTGGCGTTATCCCATGCGCCGCCGGCATTGGCCATGAAGATGGCCTCATACAGACCGAAAATCGCAATCGAGAACAGGTAGCCGATAAACAGGAACGGCTCCATGAACGCGAACGCAAGCGTCGAGAAGAAGACGGCCAGGAAGATGTTGAACATGCCCTTCTGCGCGTACTTCGTGCATATCTCAACCACCTTCTTGCTGTCTGCCACCGACGCCTTCTCCGCGCCTTCCAGGTGAATGTTCGCCTTGATGAACTCAACCGCGCGGTAGGCGCCGGTGGAGACCGCCTGTGTGGAAGCACCCGCGAACCAGAAGATCACTGCTCCACCGCAGATCAAGCCGAGCATGAAGGGCGCGTGCAGCAGGGAGAGTTTATCCACGTTGTCCGTCAGGCCGTGGGTCAGGGCCATGATGATGGAGAAAGTCATGGTGGTTGCGCCCACCACGGCGGTGCCGATGAGCACCGGCTTTGCCGTGGCCTTGAATGTATTGCCGGCTCCATCGTTGGCTTCCAGCAGGTGTTTTGCGCGTTCGAACTTCGCAACGATGCCGTAGTCCTTCTTCAACTCAGCTTCGATATTGGGAACGTCTTCGATCAGCGATAGCTCATAGACGGACTGAGCATTGTCGGTGACCGGCCCGTAGGAATCGACGGCGATGGTAACCGGGCCCATACCCAGGAAGCCAAAGGCCACGAGACCAAAGGCGAAGACGGCTGGAGCCAGCATCATGCCCGCCGGATTGTTGTGCGAATCCGGTATGCCCAAACTGAAGTAATAGCCCAGTCCCATGAGGGAGACCATGCTCAGTCCAAGCCAGTAGGCCGAGAAGTTGCCGGCCACGAATCCCGAAAGGATCCCAAGGGAAGCTCCGCCTTCCTGCGCGGATTTGACCACTTCCTTGACGTGAGTGGATTTGGTCGAAGTGAAGACCTTGACCAGTTCCGGAATCAGCGCGCCGGCCAGCGTTCCGCACGAAATGATCGAAGCCAGCTTCCACCAGAGGGTTCCGTCGCCTAGATTTAGGAGCATGGCATACGAGACGATGTAAGTGAGGATGATGGAGACGATTGACGTGATCCATACCAGCGAAGTCAACGGTGTTTCGAAGTCCATTTCGTCGGCATCTTTGTACTTCGCGCTGGCGATGGCGGTATTCAGGAAGTATGCTCCTGCGCTTGAAAACAGCATTCCCACGCGCATGACGAAAATCCATACCAGCAGTTGCGCCTGGATGGTGGGGTCCTTGACGGCCAGCAGGATGAAGGTGATCAAGGCCACGCCAGTGACGCCGTAGGTTTCGAAGCCGTCGGCGCTGGGGCCAACCGAGTCGCCCGCGTTGTCGCCTGTGCAATCCGCGATGACGCCGGGGTTGCGGGCATCGTCTTCCTTGATCTTGAACACGATCTTCATCAGGTCGGCGCCGATGTCGGCGATCTTGGTGAAGATGCCGCCGGCGATACGCAGGGCCGCTGCGCCGAGACTCTCGCCAATGGCGAAGCCGATGAAGCATGGGCCGGCATAATCGCGCGGGATGAACAAAAGGATGAACAGCATGATGAGAAGTTCAACCGAGATAAGCAACATCCCGATGCTCATGCCGGCCTTCAGCGGAATCGCCATGATCGGATATGGCTTGCCGCGCAACCCGGCAAAGGCAGTCCGTGAGTTGGCAAAGGTATTGACGCGGATGCCGAACCACGCAACGCCGTAGCTGCCCGCGATGCCGACCAGCGAAAACAACAGAATGATGGGCAGCGTGACCGCGATCGATTTTCCGGGCACCGGGGCAAGCCACCCAAAGTACATCGAAATGATGACCGCGATGAAAACCCAGAGCAGCATGATGAACTTGCCCTGCGTAATTAGATAGGTCTTGCAGGTTTCATAGATCAGTTCTGAGATCTCGAGCATGCTGCGATGCACCGGCGCGTTCTTCAACTGCACAAAGATCGCCAGGCCGAACAACAGGCCGCCGACGCAGGCGAGTAACCCGATCATCAGCAGGGCATGCCCGTTCATGCCGAAGAAACTAACAGTCGACAAATCCGGCAATACCAGGTTGGCTTCGCCTCCGCCCGCATGTTCTTGCGCGCTGGCGAAAGTGGGAAGCAGCAGGCCCATGGCAACGGCGGTCGCCACGGTTTTGTATTTGCGCTTCAGAAACGACTCGGCGCCTTGCTTGATCGCCGCTGCAATCTGCTTCATCGTCGAAATTCCAGTGTCGGAGCCGATGACCTGTCGTTCGAACAGAAAGGCCACGAAGAGCGAAAGTGCGCTCATGCCCAGAAAAAACACCACCCAATTCGTTACTGTCACATGTCCTCCCAGACTATGGTTTGAAGCCGTTTTCAAGAACGACCCCAGAGTAGGCGACCTCCCGGAACAGTGGGGAAAAGCCACGGGAAGCGTATCATCCACATTGACCAATGTCGAGTGATTGCAGTCACAGAGTTCCAGAACACCTCAAGCGAGCGCCTAGTCCACGGGAATTTCGATCTTGTCGCCGGGCAGTGGCTCTGTCAGGTCTTGCTGTAGAGGGTCGCGTTCCAGTCCCCTGGGAAGCGGGTGCAACTTGAACAGTACAAGCAAGTTACGCTTCGGATCGTCGAACGCCGGCCAGCTTGCAACCTGTTCCAGCGAATAGTTCTGATGTATATCGACCAATGTATCCGGATCGATCACATTCCATGTGGAATACCAGCCCGGTTTATAGACGAACATCCTGTCATTCAGGTCCTGCGTTCCAAAATCGTCGCACAACGAAGGAAGGTGCGAAATCAGGGAAATATCGTCGCCGCTGATGGAAACCAGCAGCCGGTTGCCATTGGGATGGGTATCGACGTAATGAGCGAGCCGGTGAATCGCGGTCACAAATGTGTACTCGGGGTGCGTGGCGTACTCGAAAGTCTGAAATCCGTTGAAGCCCGCCGCCACAGCGGCCAGGGCAATCACGGCCCAGCCCAGCAGGCGCGGGCCTTTTGCTTCCCCCAGCAGGGCTTCAGCCCCTTGCGCCACCAACATGAAGCCGAAGAACGCCACCACCGCAAAGTAGCGCGGCTGCGGATGGTTCTGCATCGTCATGAAGAATATGTAGCCGGCCACGGCCAGCACCGAGGCTCCAAACACAGGGTCGAGGGCGAGCTTCCCGCCCCACCGGCTGCCTTCGCTTGAGCCCCGGCCAGCCATCAAGGCCCCCGCGGCCGCGCCCACCACCACCAGGCCCGCCAGCGGAATCAGGATCCAATCCACCCATAATCCACCGTGGAAAGACCACCACAGACTCACCAGCGGCCAATAAAACTCCGGCGGCTTGGTGTAATGGTTCACGTGAAAAAAGTACTTGTAGTCGCCAAGCAAGCCCAGGCCGGCCACCAGCGCCATCCACGATCCGAATGTGACAGCAAACGCGCTGGTCGCCGCGATAGCGCAGCGCAAGGCAAGCTTGCGGTTCTGCCAAAGCGGCAACACAACGGCCCATCCCATAGCCGGAAGCAGGAAAATGGCGGTCGTCTTGGTAAGCATCATCCCGGTGAATAGCAGGCCAACCCACACCGACGACACCACCGGTCGACGCAACCTGGGCAGGCGAATGGACAGGTTCAATGCTGCCAGCGTCAGCGCCGTCAACATAGGCTCGAGAATCGCCAGCCTGCTGAATGCATAAAGAAAAGGACTGGTAACCAGCAGCGTCAAGGCAAGCAGCGCCGTCCAGCGCGCACTTCTTGATCGAAGTAACAGGTAGGTCAACCCCAGATTGCAAAAGAAGAACGCAATCGCCAGGCCTCGCGCTGCCACAATTGAGACCCCGGTAACACAGAACAGCAACCACTCCAGAAACGGCCACACCGGTACCGCCGGCGCAGGATTGAAGTCTCCGGGCACATACCAGTTGCCGAAAAGATGAGCCCGTATGGCCGCGTTCCCATACCAGCCTTCATCGGTGTATTTCGCCCCGTCGATAATCCACTGTGTGTGGTTGGGAAAATCGGCCCTCAGGTGCAGGGCATGGAGCGCCGCGAATCCGGCTATCAGGACCAGCCAAATCCCATAAATCCAGCGCTTGGTTGAAATCGTCAACTACGGTTGCCCCTCACAGTGGACCCTTGCATGAGACGATCCCGGACTCATCTTTCCCGCACTCGGAAAGTTTGCGGAAATGGAATGAATACGCCTCAAAGGAGATGCTTCGAGTATAACGTGCCTGCGCAGTTCACACAGGCTTGCTTTCAGCCTCGTCCATCGTTTCTCGAAGATCGTCCTTGTCGCGTGGCAGGAAAGGTTGCAGCAGTTGACCTGACAGGCTCGGAGCCGTCGCAGCGTCAATCCCGTACTTTGGCGGCCACTGCTTTTTCGGCATATACCAGGAGCCGAAGAGTATATCCATAATGGGCAGCATCGAGGCGTAGTTCTTGTCGATATGCTCGTCGTTGGTGTGATGCCAGTGGTGAAACGCGGGCGTCGATATCAATACGCCCAGCCAGCCGAATCGCCAACGCAGATTGGCGTGGATAAAGAAGCCCCACATGGTGCCAACGAGCAACAAGAACAAAGGCATCACGTCCAGTTGCCCGCCGGCTGCCGGTTGGGCAAGGCCCACGGCATACAAGGGGACAATTCCGCAGAGGCGGGTGAAGGCTAAATCCAGCGGATGGCCGCGGGTACCAACGATCCAGTCCATCTGCTCCGCGCTGTGATGGATGGAATGGAAGCGCCATAGCAGCGGGATTTCATGGGTCCAGCGATGCCCCCAGTAAAATCCGAATTCCCCAATCACCAATGCGGCCGCCAGGCGCGCGCCCAGCGGCAGGCCTGCTGTCCATTCGTGGACGCTGCCGGGGATCAGCCGATGCATGACCCAGGCGACGCCAGCCACGGGAAAGACCAGCAATGCCTTGGGCAGAACCCCGTTCAGGAAGAAATAACCCAGATCCACGAGGATAGATTTACGGAAAATATGCTGCGGATGAAGCGCGAACAGCTTTTCCAGGGGAACGAAGATAATCAGAAGCAGCAAATACCACAGGCCCAGGCGGACAATCTCCACCATCCATGTGGGTAGTTCCCTGATTTGTTGTAAGAGGAATTCCATGTTTATGGTCGATTCTAAACGCGAAAGACGAAAACGAGGTAGCGCCTACGGTTCGGCGCTACCTCGCTTTGCTGTGGAGCGTTGTATTCCGATCAGCGCTTGAGCCACTTCTTCGATCTCAGAACAGCCAGACCGCCCATCAGGCCCGTAAAGAGCAGAGGCAGAGAGCCCGGCTCCGGCGTGGGCGCCACATTCATCGAGACGCCGTCGAGCAGGGTGAACGGCGGAACCGCCGGGCTGCCGCCGGCAAGGAACGAGAGCACGTCGCTGCTGCCATCCGCCGTGAAGTCGAATGTCTGGTACATCCAGCCGGAGAAGCCCTCGCTGGGAAGGCTGTATGTGGACGTGGTCTGGGTTTGGCTTCCCAGGCCAACAGTGATGTTCTGTTGGGTCGGGCCAAAGAAGTTGTACTGTTGGGCGGCTGCCCACCAGAAATTGACCGCGTAGGAATCGCCGTCGGTCAGGCCGGAAATGGTTTGCGTGATCGCGGAGGTCTGGAAATCGGCGTCCATCGCGATAAAATTACCCCCGTCGGGACTGGTGGCGGTCAGGCCGTTGTTCGACCCGTTACCAGGGCCCCAGAGTGGATTTTGGCCATATTGGCCGGTAGGCGCACTCCCCGTGTCCGCGATTCCGGGCGTGAAGAGAAAGATATAACTGGAAGGGGGCGTCTGCACCGTCCAACCCGTGGCGTCGGTGTTGAAACCCAATTGGCCTGCGCCGTTCGTTGTTGTCTCAAAGCTGCCGTTGACTACCAGATTATCCGCATGTGCCGAGGTGGCCAACACCAAAAGGCCCGTGGTTGAGAAACCGATCAGAACTGCTTCACGCAGAATCCGTGCCGACGCCCCGCGATTTATTCTTGCAGTGTTCACCTGACGCTCCTTATAGAGTTATATTGCCGAGTCATGCCTTGTGTTCCACGCCCATGAAAAGCTAAGAAACCAAGGGGAAGGAACTCATTGTGGACCAGGCCGATTGACCATTGTAATGCACGTAAAGTGCCAAAGCAAATCACTGTGATTTCGGTCACATACGCAGTTGAAAAATGAGCGTATGCAATTTTTTGCACATTTCTATCCCAGAAAGTTCCCATTCACGCAATGGCCGCCTGACCTTCGCGGGAACTAACCTTGGCGCGAAGATGTCCGTGCGACCGTATGCATCCGCATTGGACAAAGGATATCCACGCCAATTCAATTCGAAAAGCCGAAAGATCCGAGTGAGGCAGCGCCTTTTGCAAGGCGCTCCCTCAAGAATCGGTCATCGAACGGCTGTGGTTTAGCTAACCCCTCGTCAATGGCTTCCTCCGCTTCCTTGTCCACAGAGCGCCAATTCCGCACATCAGGCCGGTGAACAGCAGAGGCAAGCTTCCCGGTTCCGGAGTCGCGGTTACCTGGTTGACTGACACACCGTCCAGAAGCGCAAAGGGAGGCGCGCCGCCGCCCTGGCCATTACTGGCGAAGAATGAGAGCAGGTCGCTGGCGTTGTCCGCGGTGAAGTCGAAGGTCTGGTACTGCCAGCCGGAGAAGCCTTCGGCGGGGATTGACATGTCGGGAGTCGACTGGGTCTGGCTCCCGAAGCTGACCTGCCACAAGGAGTCGGTGGATCCGCCAAAGCTGTACTGTTGCGACGCCGCAAACCAGAAGCCGACCGCATACGTGTCGCCGGCCGTCAGACCGTTAATCGTCTGCTGGATCGGCGATTGCTGGAAGTCCGCGTCCGAGGCTGCGAAGTAGCCGCCGTCTGGGCTGGTGGCCGGCAGATCATTGGCCGATCCGTCGTTTGGGCCCCAGAGCGGGTTATCGCCATATACTCCCGATGTCACACCGAGAATGTCCGCGGTTCCCGGAGCGTAGAGGAAGGTATAAGACGTACCGGCATTGCCTGGTACGGTCCAATCCGTGGCAAAGGTGTTGAAGTTGATTTGGCCAGCTCCGCCGTTTTGCTCAAAGCTGCCGTTGAGAACCAGACTATCTGCGGATGCTGAAGTGGCAACAATCAAAAGGGCTGAGGCTGAGACACCGATCGTGACCCCTTTACGCAGGGCCTGGATCAAAGAGGGAAGCTTCTTTCTTGCAATCTTCAAAGGACGCTCCTGAACAGTCAATTTGCCGAGCCGGTTTTTCCCCACGTGTACCTCCGCCTTGCGGAGATAACCAAGAGGAAGAAACTTATGATTGACAAGGCCGAACGATACTCAACAGAAACGTCGAGTACCAAAGAGGAATCTTATGGATTCAATGATTTATTTGGTTTGGATTTGAGTATGTGCGGATTCGCGCACATTCATGACCGACGAGGTTCCATCTTCCCTCATGGCCAAACCTCTGCAACTACCCTTGGGTGGGCTCTACCAGGCAATATTTCCCGTGAAGTAAAGCGATTCAGTGTCAGGAGCAGTCTAGCATCGAGTCGGGCTCCGGAATTGTAACTTCTTTGTCAAAATAGTGAATCGGCTCCTGTGACAAGATAGTTACAATTCGACCGAGTGTTTAACTCGACTTTCGTTGCATTGCGCAAGAAATGCTGCTGAGCCGGTTCGTCTACGCCGTTCGGGATTGGTCAAGACTGCGAAAGAGTTCCACCAGGCTCAAATGGATCGGGGTTCCCGGAATGTCGAGCTCCAGCGTATCCCGCCATCCGTTGACTGTCGATGCCTGGCCGTTGCGGATTCCCGGGTCGATGAGCCAGATATTCTCAATGCCCATTCGCCTGTAGTCCTGCGCTTTCTCCCATGTCCTTGAATATGTATCGTCGGCGGAAAGAATCTCAATCACGCACAATGGCGGCGTCGACAGAACGTCCTCACTCAGGCCGCCCGGACGCACCAGCGTAACATCGGGAATGCGAACGCGGTCCGCCGAAACCTGCATCCTTTGTTCGGTGGTAACGAGGATATTCCAATCCTTTTCGTGCATTCCAAACCAAATCGCCAACAGCGCCTGCACCCGTGCATGTTCCGACTTACCCACGTTACGCTCCTGCAACTCCCCGTCAACATACTCCCGGTCCGGGTGGTAGGTCGCCTGGAGGTACTCGTTGAGTGCGATTTGTGTTGTTGTGGCCATCCGATACTCCGCGTTTTCCCGGCAGTTTCCAACATCATAACCCGAACCAGCCGCATCCCGTCAGCACCGTCGCAACCCTACTCGTAAGCCAGCGCGTCGATTGCATCCTTCCGCGCCGCCATCCACGCTGGATAAAGAGCGCCGCACACCGAGCCAACAAACGCGATCACCGCTCCCCGCACCACCCACTCGCCACTAATCTCAAAATGCAATGTGGGAAAAACATGCCCCAGAAGGATTCTCACGCCGAAGACGCCCACAATTCCTACCAGCACTCCCCCCACGGCCATCACAGCCGTTTCGCGAAGCACCACTCCGACAATCGTCCCCTTCGAAGCCCCCATCGACTTCAGAATTCCAATCTCCCGCGTCCGCTCCAGCACCGCCGTATACATCGATTGGAAGATCACCAGAAATCCCACTATAACCGCGATGCAGGTAACCACATACAGCGCGATATTAAATCCGGGAAGCCGCGCCGGCGTCATCATCGAATTCCAGTCTTCCATGGTCTGCATCGGGTAGTCTTCCAGGCCGCGCGTCGCGTGGATCTCCTCGATCACCTGGTTCTCATTGGCCGGTTCGTCCACCTTGATATAGAACAGTGTGGCTTTGCCCTCGGCGCCCATCATCTCACCCATGGTGGCGATGGGCAGCAGCTTGCGCCCGCCTTTGCCGTGCTCCACAATGCCGCAGATCCTGAAGGGCTGGTTCATCACCGTCAGCGTGTCGCCCACATGCAATCCGCCCTTGGTTTGCGCGAGAACGTCGTCGATGATGATGTCGTATTTCTCTTTGAACGGGCCGCCCGACAGAAACACAAAGGGCTTCAGCGCATTGAAGCTGGGGTAGTCGATGCCATATAGAATCTCGATCGTTCCCACGGTCGAAGTGGTCATGATCACAGGCGACGCCACCACCACATGCGGCAACGGGCGGATCGCATCGATGTTCTTGATCGGCATCGGCGCGCCCCCCACCCCATTCATCTCGCTGGCATGAGACGGGCGCAGCATCAGGTCCGCGCCAATTCCGTTGGTCCGTTCTTTCTGGTCGTCCAGCATGCCCATGAAGACGCCCACGATCGACAGAATCATGATGACTTCAATGGCCACCGCCAGCACGCTGATAATCGACCGCAACGGCCGGTGTACGAGGTTGGCAAAGATGAGCTTGTTCATTTTTTTCAGATCTGGCTCCAATCACCAGTGAGAGCCGCAACGAAGCCGATCGCCCTCGCATTCAGGGTACCAGCCCGCGCTCCAACCCCATCCTCCGCACCCCGCCAATCCAGGGTGAGCGCGCCCCAACCCCTCAACACGATCTGGCAAGAGAGGAACCTGCTGATGGTGTCGTTTGCACTTTCGGAGGGAGCGGGGGGCATTCATGCCCCCGAAACCAGGCCCGAAGCGATTGGGCTTCAGCCCCGGACCTTTTTGTTTCCGGCTGGGCTTGCCGCACCCCGAAAGCCAATCCGTCACCCTCCTTGGCGCAGCCAGCCCCGCAAGCCATGTTGAGTAGTTGAGAAACAACGCCCAAAGCCGGCAATCGGCCCAAAATGTTTCAGAATGTATCAAAAATCGTCGAAATCGCTTTGACTCACGTTGGAACCCGATTTATTGTGAAAGTGGAAAACTCCTCGGGTTCTGTAGGGTTTTTCTGGGCTGCGATGGGAAACTTTGGAGAAGACCTGCGCATGGAGCGGCTCACCCGCGGCATTGCGTTGGAAGAAATCACCGCCGTCACAAAGATCAGCCAACGCCATCTGCTGGCGCTGGAGCAGGAGACTTTCCGTCTGCTTCCCGGCGGCATTCTGAACAAGGGCATCATCCGCGGCTACGCGGGAGCCGTCGGCCTTGACCAGCGGGACTGGACCGAGCGCTTCCTCAAGGCATACGTCGCCTCCGGCCAGTCCATCGACGATGATCGCGGCTGGGCATCCTTCGCCTCCAACGTGGGCAAAGCCCGCATTCTGCGCCACAACCAGGCCGAAATCCGCCTTCGCTGGGTTGGCGCCATCCTTTTGCTGTTCGTGGTCGGGGTCGTTGGGTACTTCGTGGTGCGCTATTACGGCCTCCGCGCCGGATGGTGGCCCACCGTGTTACCCATGGGCGGCGCCCGCGCCATCTCCCACGCAGTAGTTGCGTGGTTCCAATGGCTCGCCTCCCAGGTCCACTCCTGGTTCAGCCGCTGATTCCCGCCGCAGCCGCGCTTTCGGTTCACCGGCCCTGCATCCCCCCTCGAACCAAAGTACTCCCCATTCGCTGATAGTCTTTGCCCTCCGCCCCCCGTCCCGGTTACCATTAGAAACGTACCCACAGGCTTCGGCCCGGAGGTGCAGGCGTGTCTCACCGATGCCGGAGAGAATTCTCTCACTCTCCGCCACCGCTCATCAGCAGCGCGGCAGTCATCGCGGCAGGCCACCAATCTAGATCCCTTCAATGGGCAGGAGACCGCATTTGAGCGACCGTTTCTTATTTACCTCTGAATCAGTCACCGAAGGACACCCGGACAAGATTGCCGACCAGGTCTCCGACGCCATTCTGGACGCCTGCCTGGAGCAGGACCCCTACAGCCGCGTCGCCGCCGAAACCCTAACCTGCACGGGCCTGGTGGTAATCGCCGGCGAAATCACAACCAAGGCCTACGTCGATTTCCAGAACCTTGTCCGCGGTGTTGTCGCCTCCATCGGCTACGACAACGCTCTCTACGGCTTCGACTCCAACACCTGCGCCGTCATCTCCACCATCAACAAGCAGTCCGGAGATATCTCCCAGGGTGTCGACACCGGCGGAGCAGGCGACCAGGGCATGATGTTCGGATACGCCTCCAACGAAACCCCGGAGCTGATGCCGGCCCCCATTTCGCTGGCCCACAAGCTCACCCGCCAGTTAACCGCGGTGCGCAAATCCGGCAAGCTGTCCTACCTGCGCCCCGACGGCAAAAGCCAGGTCACCGTGGAATACGAAGAGCCCGGCAAGCCCGCCCGCATCGACGCCGTCGTCATCTCCAGCCAGCACTCTGAGAGCGTAAGCAACGAGGAGCTGCATGCTGACATCCTCAAGCACGTTATCCAGGCCGTCCTTCCCGCCGAGTGGCTCGACGAGCACACCAAGTACCACATCAATCCAACAGGTAGATTTGTGATCGGCGGGCCAATGGGAGACACCGGCCTCACCGGACGCAAAATCATCGTCGACACCTACGGCGGCATGGGCCGTCACGGCGGCGGCGCATTCTCGGGCAAAGACCCGACCAAGGTCGATCGCTCCGCCGCTTACCTTGCCCGCTACATCGCCAAGAACATTGTGGCAGCCGGCCTGGCCACGCGCGCCGAAGTCCAGCTTGCCTACGCCATTGGCGTTGCTGAGCCCGTTTCGGTCCTCGTTGACACCTTCGGCACCGGCAAGCTCTCGCCCGCCAAGCTCACCGAGTTGGTCCGCAAAAACTTCTCGCTCACGCCCAAGGGCATCATCGAGAGCCTGAATCTGCGCCGCCCCATCTACCGCAAGACCGCAGCCTACGGCCACTTCGGCCGCACCGAGCCCGAGTTCACCTGGGAAGCCACCGACAAGGCCGCGGCTCTGGCGGAGCAAGCCAGCATCGTCGCATCAGCCCAGTAGCCAATTCACAGCAAGCCTGCAACACCATGGGACCCTTCGCCAGGAGGGTCCCATGGTGCATGGATGCGGTTTCATGTCTGCCTGAGAATCGCCCGACACCTTGGAGTGCCCCTCTCATGTTTACCGTAAGCGCATCGGCGATTCGCCATCCATTGAACCGCGCAATGGCCGCCTGACCGCCACATCGTTGTTCAGGCGTTCAGAGTCGCGTCCTGAAATTGAGCGGGCGACCTATTTAATCCCGCTACCTGGCCCTTGGCAGAGCGCCGATTACTGCACCTGATTGCCAGTGACGCCAAGATTACGACCCAAAGCATGTAGGTAAAAAACGCGAACCGCGGAGGCCAGCCAATATTGACGCCAGGACCGTAAGCATGCGGGCCCATGGGGGCCACAAAAATGCACGTGTATACCGCAAAGCTTAAGAAGCCAAATAAAGGCAGGCAAGCAGTCCAGAGCAAGATTCTGCGCGCGCCTTCCCAAGTTTTGTTCCTGCGGGCCAGACTCAGGTTTATAAGCAAGGCCGCAAATGGAAGTAGCACCAATTGGCTGGTGCCGCAAATTACGTGAAGGGTACCGATGGTCGATAAGGGGTCATGAAGAGGCATGGGATCTGTTGTAAAGATCCCCACCCCAACTGCGCCAACCATGCAGACCATGAGTATCCCAAGTCCAATGCGGCCTATAGCTCCCCGGAGTTGAGACCTCAGCATTACGAACAGGGCCGCATAGCTCCCTGCCGAGATGAGGAATGCTCCCGACATTACCCAGCCATCGGGGCCTATTGCCCATTCGCTGATTGTGTGCCAGGAAGGATTCAAGTCCGGCCTGAGAAATATCAGAACCACCAGGAGGATCTGATACGTAAGGATGGCCCCGATCGCCAGCCGTGCTGCGGTGGTTGAGATCGCTGCCGTTTTGCTTGCTGCTGTGCTTGTCACGAATATTCTCCTCGGGTGTAAGGTTTGCAAGCCAGATTCAAATTCCGCCCAGACATCGAAGGCCGGAACCCAGGTGTCCCGCTGCGTGATTCGGACGAGAGATCAAACTAGATCGTTCCTTCCAGGCGCACATAGCTCGCCTCCATTCCACGCTCCATGCCCGTCGCAAGCATGGTTGCTCGCGTCTGAGCATCGGGCAGCGTCATTCGCATCATCAGCAAGGTTCCTTCACCATCCGGATCGAATCTGGTTTCAATGTGGCTGTCCGGCATAGGATCGGGCATGTGCATTCGCTCAATATGCACAGTTCTGCTAAAAGGTTCCAGTTTCAGATACTCACCGGTAATATGGAACCCGCCGCCTTTACCGTTCGTCCACTCGTAACGTATCTTGCCTCCCGGCCTGGCTTCATTGATGCATACGGGCATACTCCAACCTTCGGGGCCGAGCAACCATTTCTGGATTAACTCCGGATCGGTGTGTGCGCGATACACGGCTTCCGGGTTCGCGACAAAGCGCGTTGTCACAATCACGTGCGTATCGCCTTCTGTCTTAAGCGTCAACTTGCTCATCGTTTATCTCCCTTCTTCTGTTGGTCGATATCAGCCAGAACTCCATCCAGCCGGTCGTAGTTTTTGTCAAGGGCATTGCGCAGCATGGCAAGCCACTGGTCCATCGCTTCAATACCGCCGTTTGCGAGACGACGTGGGCGCCGCGTGCCTTCAACTCGGCGAACAATGAGCCCTGCATCTTCAAGCACTTTTAAATGTTGCGAGATTGCCGGCTGCGTCATCTCGAATGGCTTCGCCAGTTCATTCACGGTGGCCTCGCCCAGGGACAGCCGCGCAAGAATGGCTCGGCGCGTGGGGTCAGCTAAAGCTGAGAAAGCGGCATTGAGAACTTCCATAACTTATAACTTATATAAGTATATGCTTATTGTCAAGAGAAATTCTCCGCACTTTCATGGAAAACGTTGAGGATTGCCCCGATCTCAGATTTTGAAGGGTAGGGCACAGGAGCAACTCCTGACCCCATAGTGCGGACTCTGAAGCTGGTCGGCGCTGCCCAGTTATTGAACGACCGCCTCGATGAGCGACGAATAACGAGCGCCATCTTGAGGCAAATCAGGCGCAAACTTGAGAGAATTCTTGACAAGTTACAACTCAATGCATGCTTCGAGCAGGTCTGTGGTTTTCTTCCAATGCTCCGGGAGGTTCGTCGCTATCCGGAAACCGGACCGAATCCTCACCCGGTTCAAGCCGGAGTGCTGCCCTTGCACAGTCGTATTCCACAGGCCGTCCTCCACTGTTCACTTGCTTTAGAATGCTTCTTGGCGCGCCGAGCGTCCAAGCTGTCAAGGAGTAATCGATGCGTTTTCATTTATTTGCCGCCCTCGCGCTTATCCCAGCAACACTCGCCGCAGCACAAACCACCGCTCCATGGGACTACGAGGGCAAACGAGGCTCGCTGGTCTGGGACAAGCTCGATCCGGCTTACAAGGTCTGCGCGCAGGGTCACGAACAGTCGCCTATCGACATTCGCGGCGCGCGCCTCAACAAGGCGCTCCAGCCCATTGAGTTCCACTACATCGCCGGCCCCGTCAAGCTTGAGAACGACGGCCATACCGTCGTTGTTCATGTCGATCCCGGCAGCTACATCGTGGCCGGCGGCGTGCGCTACGACCTCATCGGCTTCGATTTCCATCACCCGGCAGAGGAGCCCGTGAAGGGCAAGCTCACCGACATGGACGCCCACATCATTCACAAAAGTGCCGACGGAAAGCTGGCCATTATCGCCGTGCGCCTGGTCGAGGACCTGAGCACCCCCAACGCCCTGCTGGCCACGCTATGGCCCCACCTGCCCGCAACTCCCGGAGCCACTGAAGCGGTTACCGAAATGGTCAGCCCCGCCGGCCTGCTTCCCTCCGACCGCGGCTACTGGACCTACGAGGGATCGCTCACCACTCCGCCCTGCACCGAGGGCGTGCGCTGGTTCGTCTACGAGCAGCCATTG
>Ga0302189_10000341_pt1 | contig 39847 bp, 32 predicted proteins | sample II_Bog_E2_2_FD_194551 | JGI IMG/M metagenome (GOLD analysis project Ga0302189, IMG submission 194551) | Peat permafrost microbial communities from Stordalen Mire near Abisko, Sweden - II_Bog_E2_2 | ecosystem: Environmental > Terrestrial > Soil > Wetlands > Peat | place: Sweden: Abisko...
GCAATCCCGCAGCGCCTTCGGCGACTATCATGTCACCTTTCAAGACTACGGCGGCAATGCCCGGTACCTTGGTTTTAGTAACGATGCCCTCCAACCGAACCCCGATGTCCACTGGCGCATTTGTTGTCTCGCCTCCCTCTGAGGCAGAAGGAAGGCACAATGCCGCGGCGACGAGAACGAGCCCATACCGTGAAGCCGAACAGGCCATTCTAGATGAAAGGATTGAATGTGTCCGCGCCGGATCTTTCAAAATCGGAGAGATTTCGCGTAACGACTGTAAGTTTGTGTTCTATGGCCGTGGCGGCGATTAAGCCATCGCTCGCGGGCAATGGCAGCTTCATCTTTCTATTGGGCGCGGTGATCGTCGTAGCGGACTCCTCGGCGATCGAAAGCCTTCGGATCGTGACCCACGATCGTCGCATCCATTGCGTCGGCGATTGCGACCTGCCAGGCATCGTTCTCGCCCATTCTATTGGCCGAGCGACTTTGGTCTAGGGCGGCCCTTTCCGCGTGCTGGCGTCCGATGGTTTGCCAGCGAAACGTACTGAGAAGCTCGCGGGTCGCCTTAACGTCGGCGGCGCCCTCAAGAACCTCTGCATAGGTGACAGGGGAGACCCAAAGCTCGCAGCGCGGATTCTTTGTGAACCAAGCCAGTGCGGGGCCTCTTTCTCCGCCTGCCATCTCGTTTACCCAATCGATGACAAACGAGGAATCGAGCAGGCAGCGCCTCATTTGCGCGGAATGTTTGCCAAGCGCTGATCGCCCCAATGCCTCTCACTCCAGGCAAGGGCGTCGGCCCCCGTCACAATCTCTTCCTCGCGGATCAATTTGCGGACAAAAGTCGCCTTCTTCATGCCCGCCCGCTTCGAACGCTTAGAGAGGATGTCTTGTTCCTCCTTGGTGAGACGCACCGTAAGTATGGCGGCCATTGTATCTCTTATGTATGCCATTTGTTTGTTGGGTCAAGTTTTGATGCCTGAGGGATTGGCGTTAGAGTAATCCGGCCTCCCTGAAGCTGTAATACCCGCGTCCGAGCGGGTCGGCCCCGCGCCGACCTATGATAACATGATCCAGCAGAGGGATATCCACTGCGGCAGCGGCCTCCCTTAACTGCCTTGTGAGTTGGATATCCGCGGCACTCGGAGATGGATCTCCTGACGGGTGGTTGTGTGGTCATTATGACCCGCAGATTGATTTCACCCCGGAACTGCCTGTGCGAGATTCGGTGGGCGGGCGTCAACCGGAATGGCTTGGCTCGGGTAGTTGCTTCTGAAGCTCCTGTTGGCCTAACTTAATATTGATGCCCAGCGAATCCCGATTCACGGCCAGGGTTCTGTTTGTCCCAGATCCGCCCAATACCAAACATTTCCGCGGGCTACCGCCGATAGGCAGCAGTAAGGTCGTTACGCGATCGCCTCTCGGGACTCCGGTTCTTTTGGTTATCGAGCAGAAGACTGACGGGGTTTTCCTTTTCAGATTTTCTAGCGATCGAAGATGTGTCGGCGACACGTGGCACAAGTCGGTAGACGAAGCCAAGAGTCAGGCAGCTTTCGAGTTCAATGAGCTGTTGTCTATCTGGAAGGCTGTGCCGGAGAAAATTGATGACGCTTTCCTCTTCGGCTTCGAAGATTAGACCGGGAATTTCTCTACGGCTCCTGCCAGTCCTCAACCGAGAGTCCTGGCACGCGGGAAAATTCCCTCGTATTGTGGGTCACCAGAACGGCTCCCATGGCGAGGGCATGGCCGGCAAGGAGCACGTCGTACGGACCGATTGGCTGGGCATTCGGACGCATTGTCTCGAGCGAGGCGCGCACTTCGGCAGCAAGCTGTGCCGCATACTCATCAAAATCCTCAACGGCAGGCATCAAGCTTCTCAGAAACTTCAGCCGGGGAACGGCCCTTTCTCGATTTGGACTGCGCGCTGCGCCGTACTGCAACTCAAACCATGCGACTGCAGACAGCCGGCAATCGAGGACATTCGCGTCAACCTTCTGCGCGATAGCGGCATCGGCTCCCCTGGCGAGACGGGTGAGTGCATTTGTATCGAGGAGGTAGAGCATCAGGGTCTCGGCCAATCGTCCGGAAGAGGAGGAAGGCTCATAAGCTTTCGTAGGGCGCGGCGGCGCCTTGCAAGAGAGGCTCTATCGACGACCAGAAATCCATCATGCGTGCGGGTGATCTCATAACTTCCGGATTTTATCCCGAGAGAGCTTGGAAGCCGAAGAGCCTTAGAATTTCCCGCTTTGAATACTTTGGCAGTCAAGGTGTTCATGTGGGTACAATGTAGTTACATTAGGCAGAGTCAAGTGAGGCTAGAGCAGCCCTGATTCCCTGAAGCTGTAGTAGCCTCGACCCAACGGGTCGGCTCCACGGCGTCCTATGATAACATGATCTAGTAGAGGGATATCCACGGCTGCCGCAGCCTCTCGAAGCTGCCGCGTAAGCTGGATATCGGCTGCGCTTGGACTTGGGTCACCTGATGGATGGTTATGGGCGCATACCACTGCAGCGGCGGCCTCGCGAATTGCGGATCGAAAGACCTCTCGGGGATGGGCCAAGGCGGCCGTGGCGGTCCCGGATGAAACCTCGACACGTTTCCTTAGTCGGTTCCTCCGGTTGAGACTTAGGACCCAGAACTTCTCAACCTCGAGACCCGAGGTAACAGCGCTGAGGTAATCGGCTATGAGGTCTGCACGGTTCAGGATTGGGGCTTCGTGAACCGGCAGGTCGATTGCCCTTCTCGCAACCTCCATCACCGCCACAAGCTGCAGCGCCTTCACGCGTCCGATTCCCATAAGGCTGCGAAAATCTGCCTCATGCCAGGCGAGGAGACCTGCGAGCGAGCCTGCCTCCGAGATCAGCCTCGAGGAGACGGTGATCACGTCCTGGCCCCGGGTTCCGCTCCGCAGGAGCATGGCGAGGAGCTCGGCGTCGCTCAGGGCGGAGGCCCCGAGCCTCTCTAGGCGCTCCTGCGGCCTCTCGCATGCGGGCATGGTCCGAAGCCGGTTGGAGGGGTAGGGAGTGCCCGGGACTGAAAGGCTTGATTGGGTGTTCAAGAGGAGGAAGACGATGGCCCGCCTCCAGAATTAAACAACACAATTAGACATGACCAACATATGTTGCAAGCACTCGCGGGCCGATAAATGTCGGCTCTTTCAGTATGAGGGAAACCCCCTAGTGACCCCGGGGATTTCCCGTGTCTGCCCGAGCGGGCCCCTAGCGCTTGCGGGTGAGATCCCGGCACTCTTCGAGGAGTACCCCTCATTCATTAAACCGCGGGGATGGCGTTTAATAGGCTTATGCAGAACAAGTCGTCACCCGGTGGTCCGCCTGAACGAGGTGACTGCTCACCATGCGGCGGCCCACGCTCAATGCGCTACCTATTGGAGGTCCAAGAATGACGACTTCGGAGAACGGTTGGGGGAGGGAGGACCCGGGGCCTGGGAGCCCGGACCCGTCGTCGGGAACCCGCAAAGGAAGGGGAGGGCCACCGGAGGCCCTTCGCGTAAGCCCGGAGATGCGGCAACGGGAAGAGCAACGGCCTGCGGCCGCTGACGGCGGCGGAACGCCGGCCTCAGAAGTGCTTCACGTAGCCATTGCGCCTGAGGCGCTCGAGCCACCTATCCTCATATTCGCGGCCCATCTGCTGGACGAGAATCCGCTCGATTTGGTCGCGTACCTCGTCGAGAGGCTGAATACCGGCATACTTCCGGTCTTCTGCGTACAGGAGGAAACATCCCTCTGGAAGGACCACCGGCTCAGAGCATTCGCCCTTCTTGACCGCGAATAGCGGCTCGCTGAACTCGGGCTTAAGGTCGGACCTCTTCATCCAGCCCCAGTCGCCACCCTTTGCGCGGCGGGAATCTGAGCTATATTCCTTGGCAAGGTCCTCGAATTTCTCCCCCGAGCGCAGCCTCAGGAGAATCGCATCGGCCTGGCCCTTGAGTTCACCGTCGGTCTGGGCGTTCGCCCGCGAAAGCTGGATAAGACGCAGGTGGACGCTGTCGTCCTGGTAAAAACGGTCCTTGTTCTCCTTGTAATACTGCTCAATGCGCACGGGGCTCACGATGCTCTGAGACTTGTGCTGCTGGTGCATCATGTAGTTGTAGATGATGTCCTCCTCCACCTCCTTGCGGTAGTCGCGCATGGTGGTGCCCCGGGCCCGCAGGTAGGCCAGGAATTTCGAGCGGTCGTTGTCGAATTGTTCGGTCAACTGGTCGGCAATCTGGTTGTCGATGAAATTCTCGGGGACGTGCTTCTTGTCGTCTTTTTGGAAGTCCTTGATGATCAATACCCGATCGATCAAATTTTGGATGGCGTTGTCCTGAAGCGCCTCAAGTTTCTGATTGAATTCCTGCTCGTTGTGGGCCTCGCGCTGGAGCTGGGGGATCAGGGGCGTGACCTCACGCCGGACGTCGTCCACGGTGATGATCTTGTCCTCGGCGATAGCGGCTATCCCATTGGCAAACCGTAGGTTGAGGTTGTCATCCGCGGGCGCCGTCTGCGCCAAGCCTGAAGTCGCGATAAGCGTAGCTACGAAAGCAGCGTTTGCACTGCGGTACAGGGTCATGGGTTCGGCAGATTTTTCAAAAAGGCGATAATCTCCTTCAATCGTAGGTGGGGGCGCGGCGCGGTCAACCTTGGAAACCGGGAAGCGATCATCACCCAGTCATCCCGTTGGCCGGAGCCGCGCAAACACTTCAGACGGTTGGACTCTGATTCGACGGAAAGAATGCCCTTTTGTTCCGCCAGAACGCGGATTTCGGTGACCTGCAGGAGCGTGCGCACTTCTTGTGGGGGCTTCCCGAAGCGGTCCTTGAGCTCCTCCTCGATTACCTGGACATCCTTAGGGCTACCGGCCATGGCAAGCCTGCGGTAGATGTCGATGCGCAGGCGCGTCTCGCCGATATAAGTCGAGGGGACTCCGGCCTGGATCCGCTGGACCTCCGTGCCCGCTGCATCCTCTGCGTCCTTGATCGCCGTGTACCCGTCCTCATGGCGGCCCTGTTGGGGATTCTCTGACTGGGTCCCTTCACCGACGAAGACAAAGTCCAGTTTCACGTTGGCGCGAATGGCGGCAGCCGTCTTCTCCCCCTTCAGCCGGGCCACCGATTGGCGCAGGAGCTGGCAGTAAAGCTCGAAGCCCACGCCGACGATGTGCCCGCTCTGCTCGGCCCCGAGGAGGTTGCCGGCGCCCCTTAGCTCCAGGTCTCGCATGGCGATCTTAAAGCCGGCCCCCAGCTGGTTGTGCTGCCGGAGAGTGTTCATGCGCTGCCGGGCTGCATCAAGGAGGCGCGTGTGGCGGTGCAGGAGAAGGTAAGCGTAAGCCTGATGCTTGAAGCGGCCGACCCGGCCCCTGAGCTGGTAGAGCTGGGATAGCCCGAAACGGTCGGCGCCCTCGATGATCAGGGTGTTGCAGTTGGGGATGTCCAGGCCGCTCTCGATGATGGTCGTGCAGACCAGCACGTTGTAGCGGCCTGCGACAAAGTCGGTCATGACCCGCTCGAGCTCGTTTGCCCCCATCTGGCCGTGCCCGACGCCGAAGAGCACATCCGGCATCTGCTCCCGCAGCCTGCTGGCCACCAGGTCGATGGTGCCTACCCGGTTGTGCAGGTAAAACACTTGTCCGCCCCTCCGGAGCTCGTGCCGGATCGCGTCGACCACAGCCTTCTCGTCGTAGGTCTTCACGATGGTCTGGATTGGGTGGCGGTTCACCGGGGGCGTGTCGATGACGCTCATGTCCCTGGCGCTCGTCAGGGCGAGGTAAAGGGTCCTGGGTATGGGCGTGGCGCTCATCGAGAGCACGTCCACCATCGAGCGCATCTGCTTGAACGCTTCCTTGTGTTTGACCCCGAAGCGCTGCTCCTCGTCGATGATCAGCAATCCCAGGTCCTTCGGGACTACGTCCTTCTGGAGGAGGCGGTGGGTGCCGATGAGGATGTCGACCCCGCCGGAGGACACGGCCTGGAGGATGGTCCTTTGCTCGGAATGAGATCGGAACCGGCTCATCATCTCGACGGAGATCGGGTAGCCTGCCATCCGCTCCCGGAATGTGTTCAGGTGCTGCTGTGCGAGGACAGTCGTGGGGACGAGCACAATCACCTGCTTGCCGGACTGGACGGCCTTGAACGCCGCCCTTAAGGCCACCTCGGTCTTGCCGAAGCCGACGTCGCCGCAGATCAGCCGGTCCATGGGCCGCTTTCGCTCCATGTCCCGCTTCACCTCCTCGATCGCCTGGAGCTGTCCCTTGGTCTCCGTGAACGGAAAGGAGGCCTCGAACTCGCCCTGCCATTCCGTGTCCGCGGGGAAGGCAAACCCCTCCTGGGCCTCACGGCTTGCCTGGATGCGGAGGAGTTCGGCCGCGAGGTCCACAGTGGCGCGCTCAACCGCCCGCCGCGCCTTTTCCCATCGTGCGGTCCCGATCCTTCCAAGCTGGGGCTTCGTGCGGCCTAGGCCCACGTAGCGGCTGATGAGGTGGGACTCCTGAAGCGGCACATGGAGCGTGACGCCGTCGTCAAACTCAAGGGAGATCACCTCCCGGACGCCCTGGGCCGTGTCGAGCTTAGTCACACCGCGGTAAAGCGCGATGCCGTGCTGCAGGTGCACGACAAAGTCGCCCTCGACCAGCTCCGAGAAATCCAGGAGCTGGTCCACCTGCGCCACCGAGACCCGGGCGCGGGCGGTGCCCGAGAGCCGCCTCGCCCTTTTTCTGCCGAACACCTCGGTCTCCGTCACAAAGACGAGTCCGCGCCGGCCCCGGGAGAGGGCCAGGTCCGCGTCCCTGCGCGCAGTCACCCTGAATCCCTCGTTCAGGCTTCCCTTAAGGAAGAGCGGGTCCAGCCCGGAGAGAGACGGGTCCGCAGCGAGGATCTCCCGCATGCGCTTCTCCTCGCCCTCCTTGGAGGCGGCAAAGACGATCGCATACCCCTCGCGCTTCCATGTGGTGAGCTGGCCTAGGAAGGCCCTCCGGGCATCCTCCTCGGCCTGCAACCTGTCGCGCGCCAGCAGGCTTTCGGACGCGAGCCGGCGGTGATGCTCGAGGCTCTCCGTGTCCCAGACGACCTCCGCGCCGGAGTCGTTGAAGATTGAGCTCTCCTCGTCCAGCTCGGCTATGCCGAAAGCCGCAGCGCATTTGGCAAGGAGCGGGGCTAGGCCGTCTGTGCCTTCGGCCGCGAAGGCCCGGAATTCCTCCTCCAGGGCCGCCGGCTCGACGAACGCGATGTGGGCCTGTGGGTCCAGGTAGTCGGCGATGCCTGTCTTTGCCGCCTCAAGGCGCACCCGGGGAGAGGCCGCAACCGAGATTTGCACCACGCTCGCCCCGGACCGCTGGGTGACCGGGTCGAATGCCCGGATGTCCTCGATATCGTCGCCGAAGAAGTCGAGGCGGTAGGGTTCGGTCGCCGTCACCGGGTACACGTCGATGATCCCCCCGCGGATGGCGTAATGCCCCGGCGACTCGCAGACCGCCTCGCTGTCGTAGTCCAGGTCCCGAAGCCTCTGGAGCAGGGCCTGGAAGGGCTGCCGGCTCCCTTTTACAAGGACGACCTCGCTTGCTGCGTACTTTTCGATCGCGGGAACGGGCTGCAGGAGCGCCGAGGGCGTGGCGAAGACGGCCAGCGTGGGGTGTGCGCCGGGGCGTCTGTGCCCGGACTTGGCCTCGCGTAGCTTTGAAAGCACGGTAAGCCGGTCACCGGAGGCAGCAAAGGCCTCCCGCATGTCCCGGCTGTCCGGTATCGACTCGGGGAAGACCAGCGCTTCCAGCCTCGACCCACTCGCTCCGAGGAAAAACAGGGTGTCCTCGGCCAATTGTTCGGCCACTTTTAGATCGGGGGCCACCACGACCCACACGCCTGAGGGGTGGGCCCTCATGGCGTCGGCCAGCACCGCCGCGCGCGCCGCAGGGCACACGCCGAGGATCTTGTGCCTTGCGGCGCCGGTCATTTGGGTGCCCGGTCGGGATCGAGGCTCGAGAGCGCCGCGCGGGCCGCCTCCTCCTCGGCGATCTTCTTCGAGAAGCCCCGGCCTGTGCCTATACTTTTCTCAAGCAGGTACACGGCCACCTCATACTTGCGCTCGTGGTCGGCCCCCTCGGTGGACACCACCTCGTACCGGAGCGCACTGTTGCCGTGCTTCGGCTGGACGATCTCCTGGAGGCGCCCCTTCGGGTTGGCCCGGGTCTCCAGGGTGGCAACGCGCTTCGGGAGCTCGCCGTAGATCCGGTGCACGATCCCGCGGGCCGCCTCGATCCCGCCGTCAACGTTTACGGCGCCGATCAGGGCCTCCAGGGCGTCCTCGAGGGCGGCGTCGCGCGCGCGCCCGCCCGTGGACTCCTCGTTGGCACCCAGGCGCAGGCAGGCATCAAGGCCGATCTCCCTCGCCAACACCGACAGGAACTTGCCCTTTCCGAGCATCGCCCGGCGCTGGGTCAGGTCGCCTTCCCGGTCGTCGGGATAGAGGGCGTAGAGGGCCTCCGTGAGCACGAGCTGCAGGACCGAGTCCCCGAGGAATTCGAGCCTCTGGTTATTGCCGGGTAGGGTGGGGTTGTCCTGGAGATACGAAGCGTGGGTAAGCGCGCGCTCCAGGTGCGCCCGGTCGCGAAACCGGTAGCCGATCCTCGTCTGGAGCGCCTCTAGGTCGCCGGTCATGAGCTGGCACTCGTGTAGCGCCTTAGGCCGCTCCTGAACATCAAGACCGCCAGGGCGAACCACCCGATGGCCGCGGCGAAAAGTCCGAGCGCCCACCACGGCTCGAATCCGTGGAGGAGTTCCCGGGCGGGCCCGTTGCTGACCACGACCACAGGGAGCACCCATACAAAGATCACGCTGGCGATCCGGTTGAACGCCTCCCGGGGCAGGCGGGAAAACTCCATGAGCGTGAAGTAGCTTCCCTCCACGCCCTGAGAGCTCGTGATCCAGAACGCCAGGGACATGGCCATCACCAGGGCGCTGTAATGGATGATCACGCCGCACGCTATCATGCAAAAATAGAGGGCGATCGTTCCGGGGCCAGGGTGGAGACCCAGCCTCCATGCGGAGTACGCCACGAGGCCGCCGGCCACGACCGAGTTCAGGAGTCCGTCCAGATCGAGCTTCCGGGTTGACGCCATGAAGAGTGGGTCCCCGGGTTGCGCGAGCGTGAAATCAAAGAGGCCGCTCCGCACGTTGCGCCCCATCTCGAAGATGCCGCTCCAGAAGAAGCCCATGAGAAAGCGTTGGATCAGCATGGAGGTCCCGACCAGAAGCAGCATCTGGTACTCGGTCCAGCCGGCCACCGTTTTCGTGTGGCTGTAGATGACAAAGATGACGACCACGTTGACCGATATCCAGAGCAGCTCGACCACCGACCAGATGAAGAGGTCGCCGCGGAACATGGTCGCCCGCACGAGCGAGTAACGCGCGCACGCGAGCCATATCCTGAGGTAGTATGCGATCGTTCCCATGGGGGTGTTCAGCCGCCGGCCGCCGTGTGATGGCGAAGGCCTCGGCGCCACACGAACTCGGCGAGGCACACCAGGGCGAAGGCCCAGAATGCCTGGATCGCGAGGCCCTGCACGGCGAAGTCGAAACCCTGCCGGCCGGTGATGATCGACGCGGGGAAGTAGGCCTGATAGAAAAAGGGCAGGAAGCGCACGACGTTGAAGACCGAATGGGGCAGCAGGTCGAGTGGGACGATCTGGCCGCCAAGGAGGTTCTCTATGGCCATCGACAGGATCACAAACCCCTGGATGTCGAGGAACCAGAAGGCCAGGAGGCCGAAGAAATAGGCGATGCTGAACTGGATGATCGCGGTGAGCGCCATGGCGGGCACGGCGAGCGCGAAGCGCCACGCCTCGTGGGGAAGCTCCAGGTAACTCCTGAAGAAGGGAAGGGCCACGAGCAGGGCGAGGAAGCCGAAGGCGCCCGACACGACCCTCGCCGCGGCAAACACGCTCAGGCGGTAGGCGAAATAGTTGATGGGCTTCAGCAGGAACTGGTTTATCAGGCCGTTTCGTATGTCCTCGCTGATCTGGTAGTCCTCGTTGAACGCCCCGATGAAGAACTGCAGGATGAAGACCACGACAAAGTACGTAAGCGTCTGGGCGAATGAGAATCCGCCAATACTCGGGTTCCCCGCGAACGCGGCGCCCCAGAGGATGAACACCACGAGCAGGTGGAAGAACCAGAACACGCTGCGCACGCCGAAGTTCCAGCGGTAGACCAGGTTGCTCTGCAGCCCGACGACGAAGCTCTGGACGTATTTGGTCACAGGCCGAAGCGCGTGATAATCTCAGCCGCCAGGTTCCGGTAGGCGGTCGATCCCGGGCTCAACGGGTCATAGTCAAAAATCGTCTTCCCAAAGCTGGGCGCCTCGCTGAGGCGGACCGTTCTGGGAATGACTGCCGCGAAGATCTTATCGGGCATGTGCTTCTTCACCTCGTCGACCACCTGGCGCGAGAGGCTCGTGCGGACGTCAAACATGGTCATCACGATGCCCCCGAGCTCCAGGTTGGAGTTGATCCCGGCGGTCTTAAGACGGTCCACATTGCGCAGGATCTGGCCGAGACCTTCCAGGGCCATGTATTCGCATTGCAGCGTGATCAGCAGGTAGTCCGCCGCAGCCAGACTGTTCATGGAAAGCATGCCCAGGGCGGGGGGGCAGTCGATGATGATGACCCTGAAGCCGCCGGAGGCGACGATGGGGGCAAGGACGCCCCGCAGCTTCATCAGGTAGTTGTCCATCTGCGAGAGCTCGATCTCCGCCGCTGCGAGGTCCTCCTCGCTCGGGATCAGGGCGAGGTGCTCGTACTTGGTCGGGGTGACCAGAGACAAGGCGCCGCCCTCCCCCCGCAGGGCAGAGTACAGGCTCTTTCCCTCCTGCTTCTCGATGCCAAGCGAGCTCGTCGCATTGGCCTGCGGGTCGAGGTCGATCAGGAGCGTGTGGATCTTCCTCTGGGCAAGCCCGGCCGCGAGGTTTACCGCGGTCGTGGTCTTGCCGACGCCGCCTTTCTGGTTGGCTATGGTGAAGACGGTAGTGGCCATTTGCGGTGATTCTCGTTTTCACAATGCCGCGGCGTCAATTCCCGGCGCAAGGCGTTCGGTCTTGACCACCGACCGCCTATCGGTGGCATCTTGAGCGGTGGCCCCCAATTCCAACCTCTCCTCCAAGAAGATAGACCCGCGCGACCGCCTCATCCTGGCGTTGGACGTGCCCTCGCTCGACGAGGGCAAAAGGTGGGTAGAACGCCTCGGTGATTCCGTGCAGTTTTACAAGCTCGGGCTCCAGTTCCTCATGACGGGCCAGTACTTCGACATGATCGACTGGCTGGGCGACCAGGGGAAGAAGGTGTTCGCCGACATCAAGTTCTTTGACGTCCCGGAGACGGTCAAGCTGGCCGTCGAGCAGCTCCAGCACCGGAAGGTGGACTTCGCCACCGTCCACGGCAATGACCCGATGTTGGCGGCCGCCGTATCGGTTAAGGGGCACCTGAAGATTCTTGCCGTAACGGTCCTCACGAGCCTCGACCGGGGCGACCTGGACGACCTGGGCTTCCAGTGCGACCCGGAGGAACTGGTGCTCTCTCGGGCCCGCCGGGCGATCAAGCTGGGCTGCGACGGGGTGATCTCTTCCGGTCTCGAGGCGGCCCGCCTCAGGGGCGAACTCGGGCAGAATTTCCTGATCGTGAGCCCCGGGATTAGGCCTGTTGAGAACAAGCCGAGCGACGACCAGAAGCGCACCGTGGATGTCGAGGACGCATTCCTGCGCGGCGCTGACTACATCGTGGTCGGGCGCCCCATCCGCCAAGCCGCTGACCCCAGGGCGAAGGCCGAGGAGATGCAGGCAAAGATAGCCGGCCTGTTCGGGGCCTAGCCTGATGAGGGCCACCACGCTCCTTCTCGCGTGGGCCCTGGCGGCGACTGCCGTCCGGGCAGGGACTGCGGGCGCAGACCCGCTGCTGCCTGGACCCCGCGCGGACGGGAGCACGGTGCTGCACAACCAGTGGCCGATCCACCCGGTGGGCGACCAGGTCCCCTTGGGGGACTTTCCGGTGGCGATCGCGGTCAATCCGGCGGGCACGGTGGCAGCCGTGCTCCACGCCGGTCACGGCCGGCACGAGGTGCAGCTGGTGGACCTCGAGACCCGGCGCGTCGTGGACTCGGCCCCCCTGAACGAAACCTTCTGCGGCGTCGCGTTTTCCCGGGACGGAGGGACCTTGGCCTGCAGCGGCGCAAGCGACGGGGTCCTTCATCTTTTCTCCTTTTCCCAGGGGCACCTGAAAGCGCTCAGGGACGTCAGGGTGGCCGACTCGGCCGACACGAGTGTTGTCGCTGGATTTGCGCTCTCCCGGGATACCAAGTCGGCCATCGTGGCCCTTTCCTTTGACCGGCGCGTGGTAAGGGTCGACCTCGAGACGGGGGCCCTGCTTTGGGTGGCCCACCTCGGGGGCGGCTCCCAAGTCACGGTGCACGCGTCCGCGGATGCCGCGGCGCCCAATGATGTGACCGATTCCGGCAGCATGGTCTCGGATTCCGACCCTCTGGACATCGTATGGGACGAAGCCGGTCACAGGGCTTACGCCAGCCTCTGGGGTGAGTCGGCGGTTGCGGTCATGGACCCCTCCGACGGCCATGTCGTGGCCCGTTGGGCCACCGGCCTTCATCCCAACGAGATGGCGCTTTCGCGCGATGGCCGCCTTTTTGTATCCAACGGGGGACTCAACACCGTCACGGTGCTTGATACGCGCGACGGAAGCATCTCCGAGGTCCTGTCCTCTGCTGCCTCGCCCGGAGATCTCCCGGGGTCCACTCCTGACAGCCTCGCCCTCGCGCCGGACCAGGGCACCCTCTACGTGGCCAATGCGTACACGAACACGGTAGCCGTGTTCGACATTAGCCAGCGGGGCGTGGGCAGGCCCCTCGGCTTCATTCCCACGGGATGGTTCCCGACCTCGGTTCGGCTGACGCCGGACGGCCGCACGCTGCTGGTCCTGAGCGCACGCGGGCTCGTCCCGAAGTCAAACGCCGGGACGAAGGGCTCCTGGCCCGGCATAGCCGAACTCTATCGGGGATCCCTTGGGATTGTCGCCCTGCCCAAGCGCGATGCCTATGCCATGGCTCTCGGCGAATGGACGAAGACGGCGCAGCGATGCCGACCCCTGCAGGAGGCGCCCCCCCGCGCCGGCGACCCCATCCCAGGCCGGAGGGGTGACCCAACCCCGATAAGGTACGTCGTCTACATCATAAAGGAAAACCGGACCTACGACCAGGTGTTCGGCGACCTGCCCCAGGGCAACGGCGATCCCGCCCTTTGCCTCTTCCCGGAAAAGGTGACGCCGAACCTCCATGCGATAGCCCGGCAGTTTGTCCTTCTGGACAATTTTTACGCTAATGCCGAGGTGAGCGCCAGCGGCCACGAGTGGAGCACCGCGGGCTACGCCGCGGAATTCGTAGAGAAATCCTGGCCGATCAATTACGGGCACAAGGCTGGAGGCACCCATGTTCCTTACCCGGCCGAGGGCCATTACGCCGCGGCGCTCCCGGCCCTGGGCTATCTTTGGGACCGGGCGGTGGCCGCGGGCGTGTCCTACCGCAGCTACGGGGAGTTCGTCGAGGATCCCAAGGTCGCGGGCGGGGCCATGTGGACCAACATGCCGGCGCTCAAGGGGCACATCGATCCCGCCTACCGGGGATGGGACATCGATTACCATGACGGCCGACGGGCCGACGAATTCATCTCGGAACTGCACAAGTTCGAGGCGGCGGGCGATATGCCGAGACTCCAGATCCTGCGTCTTCCCCAGGACCACACGGCGGGTCGGAAGGCGCTCGCATGGACCCCCCAGGCGATGGTAGCCGACAATGACCTGGCCTTGGGGCGCATCGTCGAGGCGCTCAGCCATTCGCCGTTCTGGGCGAAGACCGCGGTCTTTGTCGTCGAGGACGATGCCCAGAGTGGGCCCGACCACGTCGACGCCCACCGCACCGAGGCCCTGGTCGCCGGAGCTTTCGTCAAGCGGGGTATAGTGGACTCGACCCCCTACACCACGTGCTCGATGCTAAGGACGATCGAACTCATCCTGGGGCTCGAGCCGATGTCGCAGTTTGACGCGGCTGCGTCCCCGATGCGGGCCAGTTTCCAGGGGTCGCCTGACGCGACGCCCTACCGTGCGTTTCCGGCCTCCGTGAATGTCGACGACCGCAACGCGGCCAGGGGCCGGCCGGCCGAGATATCCGCCCGCCTCGACTTCTCGAAGGAGGACCTGGCCGACGAGCAGACGCTGAACCGGTTGATCTGGGAGTCGGTGCGCGGCGAAGAGACGCGGATGCCGGCGCCGGTCCATGCCGCATTTGTCCGCAGGCTGCCCTTGCCCGACGACGACGACGACTAACCTCAGCCCCTCCTACTGGTAGGTGATGGGATTAATGCCCTGCTGCCTGCAAAGGGCGATGTCCACGATTGAATACTGGGGCGAGCCGAGGAAGGGCAGAGTAGCTTGGAGCTCCTTTGCCCCCTCCGCCGCGGCGGAGGCGAACGGGGCGGCGCCCAGGTAGGTCGTCTCGAAGGCAACGATGCGGCCGCCCTCGGCGGCATCGTAGAACCCGGTGAAGCAATGGCCGGGGCGAAAGAGCAGGACTGGCCTAAGCCCGATCCTGCGAAGGATGGATGCGAAAAGAACGGACGCATCGACGCAGTTCGCCCCCTGGTCGTGGACCGACTGGTCCAGGAAGCGGACGTACTGCGTGGACACCTGGGGGGAAGTGCCACTGTCGGTTGCGACATTCACGTAGCTTAGTCCGCGGGCGGCAAGGGCCTCCCACACGGCCTGGACCTGCTGCAGCGCGGCCTGGGGTCCATTCTGGTAACCCGTGAAGGCGTGGACACTCCCGCTGGCCACCGCCTCCTGCAAGAGCGCATTGATCCACGGATGGTCCTCATTGACGAACGCGGCGAAGCACACGCTCGTGTCCTGCCACTGGCCGGTGGAGCTGAGGAATATCCGCGATACGGCCTCGTTCACCGAGTGCAGGGTGCACACCAGCGTCGCCTCGGCCGACGGCTTCCCGTCGACCAGGAGCGTGGCCACGAAAGATTGCGGCGAGAGCTGGTTAACCCGGCGCAGCGCATCATAGTTCCAGGGCAGCTCGGGGTTAAGGGTAGCGGTCCCCGAGGACGCGCTCAAGGCCACCTGCAGCGGCTCGACAAAGAGCGAGGACTCGACCTTCAGCTGCACGGAGCCGGACGTCGGCAGGTTGTGAAGGGCAATCGTCAGGCATCGTGTGTACTCCGGGTAGGCGATCCCAAACGAGAGCATGAGCGAGGGATAGATATTGTTCTGAAACGCTGCCGTCATCTCGAATGTCGGCGACGCGGCCGAAGGCGGTGCCGTTGGCGCCGGGGTAGGCTCCGCCGCCGCGGCCGGGCGTTCCAGCATCGGCGCGTGCGCCACGCGGCCGCGTTCCAGGGTCATCCCGATGCGCACCCCCACGGCGACAAGGATCAACGGGACCACCGCGTAACGCGTCACCGCGCTCATGGGTTTCCTGCTGGATTTTCGGATGGGGGTGTCAGGCACGGGGTTCCCGGCGCTACGGGCCTGGCCCAGACCCTTACCTTTCTTTCTTGCATGTGCAACCCAGCGCCATCAAAGCCCGGAGCTGAGTTATGAAGAGAGTAAGCATCAGAGCCCTGTTGCTCATTGCCCTTGTGACGCTCTGTGGGTGCGCCCAGATCACCACGCGTACGCTTCCCAAGGTCGACTTCGCGACCCCGAAGCGCGTCTTCGTGGAGCACCGCTTGGCGGACAGCTACGGCGTGGCCGAGGAGATTGCGCGGCAGCTCCGCGCAATGGGGTACGACGCCTCGTCCGGGGCGCGCACCATGATGCCCGGCGATACGGAGCTGATCGTCTCCTATGACGACATGTGGACGTGGGACTTCACTACCTACATGATCGAGATCGACATGCAGGTGAGGTCCGCGCGGTCCGACAAGATACTCGCGGTGGGGCACTATTTTCGTCCCGGGATGGTCCTGGGCCGCCCCCCCTCCGAGATGATCCACGATCTCCTCGCCAAGCTGTTCAAGCACCCGTGACCTGGGGAGGGGTCAGCGCGCCGACCGGAGCGCCCTTTCCCCAGGATCTTTTCTCTTTTTACCCCTCCCGCTGGAATAAAGGGGGAACCCGGCTACTCTAATGGGCGGTGAACCTCCCGATCCTATCAGTTGCATTCATCGCCGCTTCGGCGACGTTGCTCGCCGAACCCGAGATGAAAAACACAAAACCCGCCGATTCCCCGGCAAGTGGCGCCGCGTGCGCAGCAAATGGATCCAAGACGGCCTGCGGCCTTCCCTCCAACGTGGTCATCGATATGTCGAAGGCCACGGTGCAGCACACGGATGTCGAATGGCAGCGCCTCTTGACGCAGCGCCAGTACCAGGTGGCGCGGCTGCAGGGCACCGAGCCCCCCTTCCGCAACGAATACTGGGACAATCATGAGGACGGGGTCTATTTCTCCGTGTGCAGCGATACGCCGCTCTTTGACAGCCGAGACAAGTTCGAGAGCGGGACGGGCTGGCCGAGCTTCACCAAGCCGATAGAGCCGCTTTTCGTGTCCGCCCAAACCGACGCCTCGCTTGGGATGGTACGCGACGAGGTGCATTGCACGACGGACGGCGCCCACCTGGGGCACGTCTTCGACGACGGCCCTCCGCCGACAGGCATGCGCTACTGCATCAATTCCGCCTCGCTCCGGTTCATGCCGCGCAAGCAGTACGAAGCCTGGGTAGCGGCCCACGCGAAACCCGCTGCAAAATGACCGGCTGCAAAAACCCAAGGTCGACCCTATGCAGCACATCCGCAAACTCCTCGCACTCTCAGTCCTACTATCGATGACAACCCTTCCCAGCGCGGTTAAGGCCGATTCAATCGTTCTCGGGGGCGGGTGCTTTTGGTGCCTAGACGCGGCCTACAAGCTCATGCCCGGAATCACCCACGTGACATGCGGATACTCGGGGGGCACGCTGGCCAACCCGAGCTACCAGGACGTCTGCGCCGAGACGACTGGGCACGCCGAAGTCGTCAAGATCGACTATGACCCGGCCGTCGTGTCCCTTGACCGCGTCCTGAAGTACTTCTGGCACGTGCATGACCCGACTCAGGTGGGCGGACAGGGCAACGACATGGGCAGCCAATATCGTTCCATCATACTATTTGCCGACCAGGCGCAGAAGGGCGCCGCAGAGAAGGCGAGGGCGGAGGAGCAGAAGAAACGAAACGACCCCATCACTACCGAGATCGTCCCTCTCGTGAAATTCTGGCCGGCCGAGGACTACCATCAGGACTATTTCGCCAAGCACCCCGACGAGGGCTACTGCTCCGTCGTGATACGGCCCAAGGTAAACAAGCTGAGGAAGCTGCTCGACTCAGATAAGTGATCGTGGGCCCGCTCTGGGCCCACTTTGCGTTTGCGGGCCCGACGGGCGGCACGCAGATTGCGCCCATGGTGGGATGGATCGGCGACCTCGGACGTCTCTATTGGGGACTTCTTTATTGGAACACGCGGAAGTCGCTTTTCCGGCTTAGGGGTGCGTCCGGACCTGCGCCGTGCCAGCACCCCAGCGATTCGGGCGCTGCCGGACAGACAGGTTGTGAGGCATGCGCCGGTTGGCGAAGCAAGGACCGTTTTCTGCGGCTTTGCCCGCTCCTGCGCCAGGCCAACGGCCGGCGCATGTGCTCGGTGGCGGCAGCAGACGTGCGTCCCTTCTGGGGAAGGGCGGCCGCAGCGATCTTGGTCTCCGCGGCGGTGCTAGCCTGCTGCGCCGTATTCCTTGCCTTCGCGGGATTCCGCGCAGTCGGGTACCGGGTCCCTCTCCGCGTGGTCGCCTGGCCGCCCGCATGGCACCAGATCGGCCAGGCGCGGGCCGACTACTACTATCAGCTTGCAGTTCGCTCGTTCAATTCGGGGGACATACGCCAGAGCTACATGGCACTCAACCAAGCTTATGCGCTCGACCCCCACAATTTCACCTCCGACCGGCTGCTGGCCCAGTTGGCGCAGATCGGGAGCCCGGATTTTTCGGACACGATCTATTCCCGGCTATTGCTCGAGGACAAAGCGCACTTCGAGGAGACCGGGGAGATGTGGATGCGCGCGCTCATTGCTCGGGGTGACTTTCCGTCCGTCGGCGGACTGGCAGCCCGCATGCTTCGCGGGCAGGCAAGCCACGTTCCCGCCTGGGTCCAGGCCCTCCTTTTTGCCGAGGGGATGACGGGAGACACGCGGTCGTCGGAGCGCCTTCTCGCGGGGAAGGACCCGATTCCCGAGGGGGCCAGGTCCGCGCTCTTGCTTGCGAGGTCGGTTCGTGCGTGCAGCCCGGACGAACGCGCGACGGTGATACGGCTGAGGTTGGACGGGGCGCCGTCGCACTTCGAAGTCTTCTACTTGCTCAATCAACTCATTGAGCTTGGCCGGGCCTCTGAGGTTGCAGCCTACGTGGAGGGCCCTGGCGGCCAATCGCTCGATTCCTACGACAGCGAGGCCCTCAAGATGGACGCGTATGCCTCGCTAGGGTGGGGGCTCCTTGTCCGGAGGGAAATCGGCTCCCTGGTCGAACGCGGACCGTCCGCGGCCGTGGTGGCGCTCGTGGCGGCGCACCTCGTGAGGCATCCAGATGCGGAGAACGCCGAGTTTTTCTTCCAGCAGCTGGACCTTCACCCGATGCCCGCAACGGCGGGGTATTCCGGCGCCCGCAGAGCGCTCCTGTGCGTTGCGGGAATCAACGGGCTTGACGCCCGGTTGAGGCAGCAGGGTGAGGCCGAGGCTAGGATTGTGGCGGGAGGCTTCCCGGTCTGGCAGAGGATCAAGGACTTCTTCGAGGGGTCCGGCCGCGGAGGAAATCCCGCTTCGATCCTGCCCACACTCGGACCGGTTCCGTTGGACACGATGTACGCGGTCTTCGATCACTACCGCGCCCTGAACCCGAATGCATGGCAGAACTCCAAGCCCCGGGCGCCCGGGGGCTGATCACCGCTCGTGCCCGTAGGGATCAACCTGCGTCTCGATCGCCCTCTGGCGTCGTTCGATGTTCGCCACGACATAGCGCTCGTTCAACTCGTTGAGAACCTCGTCCACGTCCCGCTCCTGAACGTAGTGCGCCAGAGCGTGAGCTCGGAGCACCTCCCAGTAGCCCTCCAGTTCCTGGTTCTCAATGACCACCAAGGCCTCGAGGGCTGCCGCCGCGCTCGCATGGTAATCGTTGAGTTTCTTGGCGACGATCGCCCGTGCATCCGCCTCCATCTCCTGGCATGCAGGGAGCGCATCCCTGTCATGAAGCAGGGCAAGGTTGTCGACCCAGCCCACGATCCCCTTGATGGGTAGCTCCGCCAGGCGCACGTCCTTGTAGGCCGTGTTCGAGGCGATCATGGTCATCGAGCGCGTGAGCGATTCCAGCTGGAGGGCGGTGCGGTCTAGGCTGTCGGCGCCCATTCGCAGCTCGGCATAGGCCTGCGCCCGGTCTCCAAAGGCGGAACGGACGCCTCCCGCCGCTCCCGAGAACGAAACGGAAACGTTCTTGATGTTCCGGGCAAGGGCCAACAATTGCTCGCCGTAGTGCTCGATCAGCCTGTCCCAGGCCTTGATGGCCTCGGCGATCTTTGCGCTCCTGCGGTAGTTCTCGGACACCTGCGCAAGATAGTCGCGGAGGCGCTCACGAATCGCCGATTTGAGCCAATTCTCAATGGCTTCGAGCTTCCCAAGCCGGTTCTCGATCGCGGCCTCCGTGTCCAGCACAGTCTGCATGGACGACTCAAACACCTCCCTTTGCTTCTTCGAGGCGAGGATGCCGAACGGGGGGCGCGTCTCCGAGACCTGTTGTTTTTCCGCGACGAGCCGCTCCAGGGCATCCTTCAATGCGTTCCGGCAAAGGTCGAGGTACGCCTCGTCGCGCAACAACGAGATGACGTCGTCAGGCAGCGACATACCCGATATGTGTGCGGGGCTTCATGGCTGATTAGTGTATCAAAAACAGACCAAAGTCCCTTCTGGTCAATCAGAAAGGCATAAGTATAACCAAGCTGGTACGTTGCTAATGCATTCAGGCACGTGTTTCTTGACGCGATCGACCGCAGGGGGATGATCCGATGCAACCCCCGATTCTTTTATGAAATTCCGAAAGCTCGGCCGGACAGGCCTAAACGTTTCTGAAGTAGGATTCGGCGGGTGGGCCATAGGTGGGAGTTGGGGCCCCCAGAGCGAGGCCGCCTCCGTGGGCGCCCTGAACCGAGCTCTCGACCTAGGGGTTAACTTCATCGACACAGCAGCGGGTTACGGTAACGGGAAAAGCGAGGAAATCATAGGCTCAGTCCTAAAAACACGGCGCGACGAGGTCATTGTGGCGACGAAAACGCCCCCTACGGACGGGCCCTGGCCTCCTTCGCCCTATTGCAAGGTTTCCACCCGGTATCCCGAGAAGTACCTCAGGGAGAATATCGAGCAGCGCCTGAGGCACCTTGGGACCGACCGCATCGATATCCTCCAGCTCCACACCTGGACCCGGGCTTGGAACCGCAACCCGGAGGCCTTCGAGGTCCTCCGCAAGATTAAGGCCGAGGGCAAGGTGAGGTTTGTCGGGGTCTCGACGCCCGAGCACGACCAGAACAGCGTCATCGACCTCATGCGGGGCGGCTGGGTCGATGTCGTTCAGGTGATCTACAACATTTTTGAGCAGGAGCCGGCGGCCGAACTGCTTCCCACGGCGGCCGAGACGGGAGTGGGGATTATCGTGCGCGTGGTTTTTGACGAGGGCTCGCTTACGGGCAAGTGGACCCAGGACACGGTGTTCCCTGAAGGCGATTTTCGCCGGAACTACTTCCAGGGCGACCGCCTCGGCCGCGCCGTCGAGCGCGCCCGCAAGGTGGGCTTGGACCTGGAGGGCAGCGGACTGACCCTTCCCCAGGCCGCCCTCAAATTCGCTCTTTCGCACAGCGCGGTCGGAACGGTGATCCCGGGGATGCGAAGCACCGCCCAGGCCGACGCCAACTGCGGCGTGAGCGACTTGGCTGCCCTAAGCCCGGATCTCCTTCGCAGGCTGCACGCGCACAACTGGCTCCGCGGCGTCTGGTACTCCGGGAAATAGCGCATTCAACGGGAGCGGCCCCATGCCGGTGCGCCCCGCTTCGGGGCCGTGCTCTCCTCCCTTGTGCGCTGTGCGAACGAGACCTTCTGCCAGGTACGTCCAGTGCCCGACCACAGCCTGCCGTTCTGGAACACGAGGGCGTCCGAGCAATACCCGCTCTCCCCGCCTCCTTTCCTGAGCATCGAGAACTCCATGGGCTGCACTTCGTAGTCCATTGACTCGCTCCGGCCTCGGCTCGAGGTGGAGCCCACGCTTGGCCGGCCGCCAAGGCCCAGGCTCGACCCTGCGCCAAAGTTGCGAAGAAACTGAAGGCGCTTTCCCACGAGGTCCGCGGCGAACTGGTTCGTCTCGCGATCGCTGTTGGCGTGGAAAATCTTGGTGCCCATGTTGCCGAGAAGCGAATCCGCCAGGGTCCTGCCGTCGCTTCCGCTGCCAAGGGCGGCGGCCAGGCTCGGGTAACTCTGGGTGAGGTATACGCTAGCCGCCCTCGAGGAGCGGGCGGTTGCCTGGAAAAGCGTGTCGTAGCGACTGGTGAAGTGCTGGCACTCATCGGCCCATATGAACAAGGGCCGGCCGAGGCCTCCTGCGTTGTCACAGCGCCTCTCGACCGCCTTCTGGAGGCAATACTTCCAGAGCACCGCGGCCATCCTTCCCACCTCCGACCATTCCTTGACCGGCAGGTCTATGATGACGATGCGGCCGCCTATCACATCCTCCGGGCAAACGGTGGTGCCCGTGCAAAAGAGCTCTCGCATCTTCCCGCGCATCAGCCCTTCGGCCAGCGTCGAGAACATGGCGACGATGCTTCCCCGGGTCTTGTCGCCAAGCGTCGGGAAATGACCCAGCCAGTAGCCGGTGACCTCGTGGCAGTCGATCTCCCAGGGCGTGCCCAGGGCCCGAGCGCGGGCCGCTTCAAGCCTCTGCCAGCACGAGGACTTGGCCCGCCACTCGATCGAGGCCGGCGCCGAGGGATCCGGGGGGGCGCTGCGGATCACATCGAACATGGCGTGCAGGGACACCGGCTCTCCCGCCATCACGAGCACGTCGACGCAGTTGCGGACAAGCGACCTCATGGCCCGTTCCCAGAACGGGTCGCCCCCACGGGAGCGGGCCTCGCCCGAGCCGATCGAGGAAACCTCCATGAAGAGGTTCACAAGGTTCTCCGTGAGTCCGGCGGCCGCCCCGCATCGCAGGGACTCGTAATGCATGAAATTGAACCCCCAGGACTCCTTGCCGCCAAACATCACGAGGTCTGACTCACGGCCCGCCTCCTTGGCGTAGGCCCTCCATAGCAAAGGCTCCTCGGGCTTGGCGCAGAGCACCAACCCGCCGAAGCCTGCGCCAAGGAATGACCGGGCGAGCGTGCGGCCGCTGCCGGAGGTCTTCCCGGAGCCCGTGCCGCCAAAAATGACCGTGCCCTCGCAGGCGTCCTTGATTCGCCAGGTGTCCCTTCCGAGGGCCACCAGGCCCAGCTGGTCGGGCCAGCCAACAATCGGCGGCGTCCCTGAATTCACAGGCTGCGCCCCCCCAGCTCACGCGTCGGAGCCCGCCCTGAGAACATGTAGTCTTCAAAGAGCTGTTCCAAGGGGACCAGGCGATTCCGAGCGGCAATGCCAGCCCCAGGACTCCCGTCAGGGCGCCTGGGGTCGTCCCTCCCGCGCCGCTCGAGCTCTCCCTCGAGAAGGACCCGGGACTGCTCCAATTGCTCCTGGCTCGCGCCTTCCGACACCTGGTCGATCCTTGAAAGCGTGCCCCGCAGCGACACGAGGGGATCGTCGGGTCCTGCCACGGCGATCCGCAGGTGCACCTCGGCAAGCGTGGCCTCAAACTCCCGCACGAGCCACGACGAGGCCGGTGCCGCGAGCATGGGGGGCGTGTGCACCATGCCGAGTTCCGGGTCCCCGGGTGCCTGCCACGGGGCATTGAACGCATCGAGCATGGCTGAATGCCCGTGGGCGGGGTCGAGCGGGGGCGTGGGGAACAGGGCGGCGCCGTAGGGGGTCGCCTTTGCGCGGGCCGCGGCCCCGTCAATCGCCGAGAGTGCTCCGGGGCACCGGCAGCGAAGGCACTCGCGGACGGCGGTCCGCCAGGGTCCCTCGGAGGGAATACCGATCTTCGCCGGCTTATGGAACCCGGGCGAACGGGCCAGTGAAACCTCAATGTGCTCAGCCATGGCCGCGATCACGGCCGGCGGGAGTTCGGCGCCAAGCCGCTCGGCAGAGGGCGGGTGCTCGCCGAGTATTATCCGCTCAAGGAGCCGCAATACCGCTATTCGAGGGGCCTGAGTCGCCGCGATCAGCTTCTGGGTAACGCCCTCCACCGCCAGCTCGGGCTGGTCGTTGCCCCGGACGCTGGCCCGGTACCCGAGTTCACTGAGGGCATCGGCCTGCCGGCGCGTCCAGCCCTGCAGGGCCTTCTGTCCGGACCGCGCAAGGGCGCTTGAGTCGATGCAGGTGAGGATTCTCGGGCTCTCTTCGAAGGACGTGAAATTGAGCACGCGCGCATGCACGTGCAGGAAGGGCATAAGCCAGCGGTTGTTCGGCTCCGCGAACTGGCCGGCGAGTAGCCGACGCGTGGCCCGGGAACCCGAAGGGCCCGGATCCCTTGCACAGGCGCCCTCCTCGAGCCGTGCAAGGAAGGCATCCCCGAGGGCGAAGAAGCGCTCCAGCACGCGGCGGTCACCGGCGACGAGCGCAAGGGCCGAAACGCTTGGGTCGGCAACCTGGACGAAATCGTAGGCGGCGTAGCGCCTCTGGGGCCTGGAATACTCGCGCGGCAGCGGACGGTGCGCCTGCACGTTGCCGAGGTCGTAATGGCTGGCGCCAAATCCGCCGACCCAGGGGAATGAGGCGTGGTAGAGTTTCCTCCAGCGCTGCAGGTCGAGGCTGCTGGAGAGCTCCGCTAGATCCCTTGAAAGGGCACCGGTGCAATAGGGCTTGGGAAAGGGCGCAACGACCGCGGGGTCGGCACCCAGTAGGAACCGGTGGTAATGGGAGTGGTGGCTGGAGTGCGCAGCGAGGGGGAACGGGTAGGTGCTCCTGTCCATGGCATTGGGTCCTAGTGTGGGGGGCCGCTGGTATAGCTCGTGTTGCGCGTCACCCGGTCTGAGCGTTTCGTGGCGGCGGAGTCGTCGCTGAGCACCACGCCGACAGGGGGCAGGCCGATCGGGAAGGTGATCGCGACCGGGACGGCCGCAAGGTACTGGGAGTTTCCGGGCTGGGTTGCGGTCACGGTGACCATGCCTGTGGACCCGCTTGGGGTCAGTTGGGCGCCGTCTAGCGTGGCGGGCCCGGAGTCGAGCGTCAGGGCGACGGGCAGCCCGCTCGTGGACGATGCGGAGATCGCGAAAGCGGGTGAGCGCGTCGAAATCCCGGCGGGGGAGACCGCCGAAATGGTCTGCGGCAATAGGGACGTAAAACTGGCCAGCAGGGAGCGGTTTGCGCTCATCACGATGGACACGGTCGGCGCCGAGGAGACCAGGTCACCCGTCCAGCCCGCGAACGCGCTGCCTGGGCCTGGCGTAGCGACTGCGGTCGCCTGGGCGCCAGGCGGGTAACTGCCACCGCCGGTAACGGAGCCCCCTGACGATGCGGACAGGGAGAGCGTAAAGAAGGCGGGTCCCACGCTTACCGTGACCGAGGCGGTTGGGGACGGGCTGTAGTTTGTGTTGCCCGTGTCTACGAGCGTGACGGTGAAGGTGCCGGGACTAGGGAATGCGGCCGATTCGGATCCCCCGTTTCCCGATGCCGAGCCACCCCACGAATAGTTGCCGGTGGCTCCGCCCGAGCCTGAAAACACGACGCTTTGTCCCGCCGTGATCGAGGCCACAGCCGGTGTGATCGAAGGGGGGCCCTGGGTCGCCTTCGCGACGGCAAGCCAGCGGCTCTGGGTCGCTGACAGGCCGTTCGTGCCGACTGCCGTCGCCCGGATCACAACGGTTCCCGCCACAGAGGGAGGATACATGACGGACTCCGTGTCCACCGGGTTCATGGGGCGGATGTTCTGGAAAATGTGAAACCAGCTGTTGCCATTGTCCGTCGAGGCATCGATCGCGACAGAAGCCAGGGAGCCCACACCTGCGGGTTTAGCCGCGGTAACACCCAGATGGACGGCCTGAAATAGGGTCGCGGTCGCGGGCGCCGAGAGGGTGACCGAAGGTGGTGTTGCCAGGAGAGGCGTCGGCGTGGGTGTGGGAGACGGCGTGGGTGTAGGCGTTTGGGTCGGTGTGGCCGTGGGGGAGGGCGTGGGTGTCGGAGAAGGAGTCGGCGTAGGCGCTGGGGACGGTGTCGGCGTGGGTGTAGGGGACGGCGTTGGGGAAGGTGTCGGTGTGGGGGTGGGAGAAGGGGAGGGGGTCGGCGTGGGCGAGGGCGTTGGGGAAGGAGTCGGAGTCGGCGTCGGCGAAGGCGTGGGCGTAGGCGTCGGAGAAGGTGTCGGCGTGGGTGTGGGAGAGGGCGAAGGCGTCGGCGTAGGCGTTGGGGACGGTGTCGGCGTGGGTGTGGGAGAGGGCGTAGGCGACGGTGTGGGGGAGGGCGTTGGGGAAGGAGTCGGCGTGGGCACCGGTGCTCCTCCCCCGCCGGAATCCAGAGTATTGGTGGTGATCGCGCTTACGGGGTTCGATGCAACCTTTGCGGTAAAAAACCAGAAACGAAGGGTGTAGGAGCCCGGAGCAATACCACCGATGTTCCAGGTGGCATGCAGATTTCCATCGGCGGGTGATCCGCTCGCGCCCGTAATGTGAATCGAGAGCTTGATATTCGAGACGGAGCCGGCGCCCGTGACGGCCACACTGGGAGTAGTCCCGGAAGCGGTGAGTGTGACCTGGCCGGCCAGGTTTCCAAGGGGATCGACCAGGTCGACCTGCCCGGGGAAGCTGGTCGTCCCCATGGGGTCGTCGTCGCAGGTCCAAAACACTCCGATGTTCAGGGTGTAGCCGCCGGTGCCGACCACGATGGACTCGGACGAGAAGGATCCGGATTGGGCCCGCAGCGCAATGGGAAGCCCGCTGGCAAGGACGAGGAGTGCCATCAGGGTGATCCGTCGTGCGTCCACGGTCGTCATGGGCGCGAGCAGATCATTAAAACAGATAAGACGACAAGTCTAAAATTGTGTTATTTCCCTTCCTATCTCCCTTGGCCCGATCGCATGCCTCCAACGATGATAAAGGTACCGTCCAGACCGATAAGCCAGCGTAGCTGCGCCCTTAGCGGGGCGCTGGCCCTCCAGGGCGGAACGTAGCCGCTGCCCGGGTGGAGCGAGATTCCCGCAACGCGCTCGGGCAGTCCTAGGGCATGGGCCGCCCAATGCAGGGGGTTCCAGTCGCCGAACCACCAGGGAGGGACGCCCCCCTCGGGGGTGGCGGGCATCGCGATGCATTTCCTGAAAAGCCACGGGCCCTCGGCGGGGGCAAAGACGACATAAAAGGGCGGCAGGTTCCGAAGCTCGTGCCTGGGCAAAATGGGCCGCTCGGGAAACGACACGTTCGTGGTGCGCCCGCCCTGGCCCTCGGAGTAGGACACCTCGCGCGCAACCCGGCTGCTTATGAGGAGCGAGCTCTCCTCGGCGCACTCCTCGGTTGCGGCCTGGCATATCCACCGGTTGCGCAGGTTCGCGATCAGGGGGGCGGCGCGCTCCTTGCCGCCGAGCTTTAGCCAAACGGCGTTTTGTGACTGAGTGGCCGCATAGACAGCGCCCCTTGCCTCGCGCACGATGTCCACCTCGCAGTCCGCGCGCACGGCATGCCTCTGCCACTCGTCCTGCTCCACGAGGATCACGTTCCTGTTGAGCCAGTCCGGGTGGTCCTGGCGCCGGTCGAAGCGCTCGAGGACCACCTGGTAGGCCAGTGTCTTGATCAGTGTCGCGACATACCGGCGCTGGACGGAGAACTTCTGCGGAACCGCAAGGCACACAACCTTCCCGAGCTGGATATCGCGAAGGTCGAAGGTGCTGTCCGTGCAGAACACCTCGGCAATCTCGGGCTCGGCGAAGGGAATCAGGAAATTGTAGAGTGTGCTGCGGACTCCTCCCAGCTGCTCGGGCGGCTGGTTCCAGTAGTTGTTCTCGAGCTGGAACCTCGCCTCGGCAAAGGCCTCGTTCGCTGCAAGCTGCGGGTGGTCGCCCGTCGCCTTTTGCAGGAACTGGCGGTAGCTCTCGGGCACCGTCAGTATATCCAGGATTCCCAGCAGGCTAGGGGGCCGGCGCGAGCGCGTCCCTGACCGTTGGGCCTCTCCCTCCACGGCCCGGACAAGCCGGATGCCCCAGGCGATCTTGTCGCGCGCCTGAGGAATGAAGAATTCGTCGCGGCTTGACGCCTCCTCGACCGAGAGGCCGGTCTCGACGATCATTTTCGCGTAGGTATCGGCCGGAACCTCGTCCATGGAGAGCAGGTTCAAACGCACCGGCGGACTCCATCCGGCCGGTGCGAACGGGGGGCGCGTCCGGAGCAGGCAGAGGTCCTCCTGCCTCCCGTAGTGGGCCAGGAGCGCCTGCACGGCCTGCCATTCGCTGCCCTTCTCCCCGCACACGAATCCGCCCCAGGGGGGCACCTGGTACCGAGCGCGCCTGCACCGGTCCGACGCCTGCTGCAGCGCCTGGGTTCGCCGCTCTTCCTGGCCCCGCAGGAGCTCGATCTGAAGATCCAACGGAGCCGCCTCTGGTCGCGTGTTTCCAGCCCGAGCCGGGGCGGCGCTTCCCCGCTCGGCCAGGTTGCGGGCCAGGGACAGGCGCTCGAGCTCGATCTGTGTCAAGTGGGACTGCTCCTGGTGGCGCCGCCTTACCTGCGCAAATTCGCGGGCCATGGGGCTCCCCGCCCAACGGTCCCGCTCGACGCCGCACTCGTTCACGCAGAGCGAATGAAGCCTCGGGAGGATGCAGGAGAGCGTCTTGCCCGAACCGGTGGCGCCTGTGACCAGGCCGCCCCGGCAGCCTGCGTTCCGGTCCACCCTTATCCCTGCGAAAGCGTACATTGCTCCGGAGTGTTTTAGATAGACGGGCCTTCTCTGCTTCGGGCCCAGGATCAGGTGGGCGGCCATTGCCCAAGACGCAGGCCAGACGCACCACAAGGCTTGATCAAGGGCGCGGGTCAACCCGTCGGGCTGCCGTCCCTTAAGGGGCGGGAAAGGCCGGTGGACGGCATGCAGCACGCCCGACCTCTGCAGGAGGTGGGCGAGGTACGCCGCGCTGGCCGCAATCGCGATCGCCTCGGCTATTCGTCCAAGGACGTACCTCGCGTAGAGGGCCCGGGTCATGCCCGGACCTCATGTTAACGCTATATATTAGACAAGTCTAAAAATACCGTCCTCTGGCGGATTTGGCTCAGTGCCAGCGCCCGCCGCGCCACGCCCATCCGCGGGCGCCCCGGGCCCATCCGCCCGAGACCCAAGCCGCACCGTGGAAGGGCCTGTGAGAGTAATGCCCTGCGGTCCAGAACCATCCGCCGTGCCAGCCCCAATAGCCGCCGATCCAGACGTAGTCGGGATAGGGGCAGGCAGGCACGTATTCGACAACGGGAGCCGGGGGTTCCTGGTCCACGACAGTGCCTTCGGTCATGTCTGAGACAGGAGGAGGGGGTGTTGAGGGCGAGGGGGCAACCGCCGGGGCGGGAGGCTGCTGAGGCGCGGGGGCCGCCGTCTGCGCCGCGGCATCGGGTGCGTTTGCCGGGGGCGCCGGAGGGGCGGGAGGCGTCTGGGACTGTGCCGCCGATGCGCCGCCGATCGTCCATGTGTCATTTACCCAGACCCAACCGCCATTCGACTGCGCCCAATGCCCGGCCACCCACATCGCGCTGGGCGACGGGGGAAGCTCCCAATGGCCGGCGAGCCAGACCCACCGCTGCGCGCTATTGGACCAATGGCCGGCAATCCAAACATAGCCGGGACCCGGGGCGACAGTGACCTGTTCGCCCTCGGCCCTAAGGGGGGCCTCATAGGCGACAGACTGAGTGTAACCCGATGAAGGATAGTAATATCCATATGCCGGATAATAGAGAGGCACCGCCAGATTGAGGCGGAAGCCGACATAGGCTTGGGCACGGGCGGGGGCAAAGAGTGCAAGGGCCGCCGGAACAAGAAAGAGGGCCTTAGAGTTCATGGGTTGTGTTATGGTATGACGCTACAGGGTAGACAAAGGATGCACCCCGTATGTTCCAGCGGCCGAGCGGCCGCCGGCCTTAGAGAACCGTGCGCAGTAGGGGCACCCGGCGGGCAAGGTCCGCCACAAGGAAGCTCCCCAATAGCCCCAGGGTGGTCAGAATCGCCACCTTGAAGAAGGGGTCGATCCCGAGGGGCCGCAACAGCACCGTGAAGAGCACGAGCACAACCGGGTGAAAAAGGTACACGCCAAAGGAGCGAGCGGAGAGCCAGCGGGCGAAGCGGGTGGGCGTGTCCAGCCTGCCCGAGCAGAATGAGAGCGCTCCGAGGGCGATGCAGGTCCCGGTTATCTGCTCCCAGGCCGCGAAGCTCAAGGCGTGGACGTTCCAGCCGCCGACGAGCTCCTTTAACTGAGGCGTGCCGAGCATGCCTGCGCCGACCAGCGTCGCGACGAGCGCGATGGGCCCCAGGAGGATCCCCGCCCAACCGGCGCGCCGGGCGAGGCCCGAGCGCGCGAGCGCCTGGAGCCAGCCTCCGTGCGCCGCGGCCACACCCACCGCGAAGGCGAGAAGGTACTGCGGGAAGTAGCACAGCTGCATGTTCATCACGGACTGGCCGATCGGCTGCACCGTGCGAACAAGGAAGGTCGCCGCGGCAAGAACCAGCGCGGAGAGCGCGACCGCGCGAAATCCGGGAGGCTTCGCACTGGGTCCCTGGGCCTCGCCCCGGGTAGGGCGCAGGGAGCGCCAAGCGGCAAGCACCCCTGAGAATATCAGGAGCGCGGCGGCGAACCACATGGGGCCGCTTCCGCCAAGGAACCTGAGTTTTACCAGGTAGTGCAGGTACGCTTGGCTCCGGGAACCGTAGTCGTCTCCCGAAGGGTTGATGACGATGTTGATCAGCGGGTTGAGCGCCACCATGTAGAAGAGGGTCGGCACCCCGAGCCTCACGAGGCGCTCGCGCATGAACCCGGCAGCCCCTCTCCGCGCCAGGGATCCCACGGCGAAGAATCCGCCGATCAGGAACAGGAGCCCCATGAAGAAGGACTGGAGGTGCGCCTGCCAGAGGATGAACATGAGCCGCGTGATCTCGTTAGGATCGGGCCCGTCCTTCACGTACCAGCCGCCGACATGGCTATAGGTGACGCAGGCGTGCATGTTCACGACCAAAATGATCACGAACGTCCTCAGCTGATCGACCCATTCAATCCGGCTCGGCGCTCCTAGGGCCGGCGTGTCTAAGGCTGCGGGTGGCATTCCGAAAGCCGACCCGATTTACCAAATGAAGAAGTTGCCCTTGTGGAAGCTCGTGGTGGTCGGCGATCCCGCGGGCGTGCGTTTCTGGAAATTGAGGTCGTAATTAAAGAATCGGCCCGCCTGCGGCTGCAGGTATACGGCGTTGTTGTTAAGGGCGGTAAAGGTCCCGGTGCCTGGCCACGCACCCTGGAAGTACTTCGAGCTGAAAAGCTGCCCCATGGACCCGGTGACGGTCAGCGAGAGGTCTGGGCCATACCAATCCTCCATGAGGCGAACCAGGTTCTGGGCGCCCCCGCTCTTGATCATAGGGCTCACGGAGGTGTTGGTCGGCGTGTTTCCCGTGAGGATCGCCGCGTCGATCTCCATACCCAGGGGATGTCCCGGACTGACATTGTCGGCAAGGATCGTGCTGGCCGTGGCTGTGCGCACCAAAAGGGTTGAGATCGCGGCGTTGTTGGCTTGAATCCAGCCTTGGGAGAGAGCCGTGACGGCGTCGCCCATGATAGCCGACGGGTTGGGGGCCTGACTCCCGTTCACGGTTATCTGCTCGGTATTGTAGTCGCCCTGGACGTAGACCCCGTTGTCGGAAACGATGGTGAATCCAAGTGGGTTGTTATTGGAATCCGGGAAGTTGGGCGTCGTGACCGCGTCGGTTATACGAATCCCGTTTAGGGTGCCTGGCGCCACGGTCGACGTGTCCGTCTTGTCGTAGACATAGACGACGCCATTGTAGGCAGCCCCGAGTCCCGACGGGTCCGCCGCCATTGCCGCCGTAAGGGCGGTCTTTAGGTTGCCGATGTCAACGGTGGTCAAGCTGACGGCGCTTTTCCCATTCAAGTACTCACGCGGGTCCACGATCTGGGTCCGGGGCGTTTGGATGACCGAGGTTGCCGTTCCATTGTTGATGCTCGCAACCAGCGCGGAGTTGCCGGTTCCGGCGGCGCCATTGTAGTACGCGGTCGGATTGACGGTCCCGTCGGATTGCCTTCCCCCCACGTCTACCTCAATAGGACCGCCGGTAGTTGCCTGCGAGATTGTGATCAGTACGCCGGCCGCATTGTACATGCGGCTTGCCTTCACTAGGGAATCCTCTTGGTCCGCAACAAAAACGCCGTTTGTTGTCACGCCCGGGGGAGGGGCAATGACGGCCCGGTAGATTTCGTTGGGATCGACCTGTTGCGTGACGGGATTGGTGTATGCCGCCGCATAGGCGGGATTCAAGACATCGGCCCCGACATTGACGTCGCCCAGGAAGCTTATCTGTGATTTGAGCTGCTGCACCTGGCGGGCCCTCGCTGCGACCTGGTCGGGGGGCGCCGAATCGGGATTGGGATTGTAGATCGGGTCGACGAGACCCGAGCTCGTGAGCGAGTCCGTTGTCCCGGAGAGGGGATCCACGGCGCCCTCGTATTCCTGGAAGTAATAGACGGTGGAGGCCAGGGTGAGCTTGACGCTGCTGACCGTGCCGAGGTAGGCACTCGCGTTTGTGGCGACAGGCCCCAAGATTTTCATATCGCTACCAGGGGCCAGCTCGAGGTTGCCCTCGTAGAACACCGCGAATTGGAAAAGCGAGGTGCTGGAGTAAACAAAGTGGCGACCCGAGTGATAGGTAACCGTTCCAAAGAGCGGTGAGATGATCGTTGCGGAGGTTTTCGCAGTAAAATAGAAGTTCTTGCCGATCTCGTTGATGGTGCCGGGCATGATGCCCGTGGCGCTCCCATCGGACGTGTTCTGCACCTGTTCCCAGTGAAGGAAGCGGTATACGCTCCAGGAACTGGACACGGTGTTCAGGAAGGGGAAGGCGTTTCCCATGAGAGAAGAGGCGTTGGAGGCAGGACCGATCGGCATCGTGGATTCCACGTTTGGGATCGGAGTCTTGCTAAGGATCCCTGTCTTCCACTTGAAATACAGGTTCTCCATTTCGCTGTCGGACAGCTCTTTTGCCTGGTCAAGCATCGCCTGCCGTACGGAATTCCGATAGGTGGTGAGGCTGTACGAGAGGATACCCGCCGCCGCAAATGAAAGGATCGTGATCACGATCATTGCGGCCAGAAGGGCACTGCCTCGGAGTGGATTTCGTCCGAAAGAATAGGTCTTCATGGGGCGAACAAACTCTTAACCGTCAGGCGGCGGCGTAGGTGTCGGCGTGGGCGACGGTGTGGGTGTCGGCGTGGGCGGCGACGTGGGTGTCGGTGTGGGCGTGGGCGACGGTGTCGGGGAAGGTGTGGGAGACGGCGTGTGCGTGGGCGACGGTGTGGGCGTCGGCGTCGGCGTGGGCGACGGTGTCGGGGACGGCGTCGGTGTGGGCGAAGGTGTCGGTGTCGGAGTCGGCGACGGGGTGTGCGTGGGCGACGGGGTGGGCGTGGGTGTGGGCGACGGCGTAGGCGTGGGTGTAGGCGAGGGTGTGGGTGTAGGCGACGGCGTGGGAGACGGCGTGTGCGTCGGCGACGGTGTCGGTGTCGGAGTCGGTGAAGGCGTGGGTGTGGGCGACGGTGTCGGAGTCGGCGACGGGGTGTGGGTCGGCGACGGTGTGGGCGTGGGCGTGGGCGACGGTGTGGGGGTCGGCGACGGTGTGGGGGTCGGCGAAGGAGTGGGTGTCGGTGTGGGCGACGGTGTGGGCGACGGCGTATGTGTGGGCGAAGGCGTGGGCGTGGGCGACGGCGTCGGGGACGGCGTATGGGTCGGCGACGGTGTCGGCGTCGGCGTCGGTGAAGGTGTCGGCGTATGGGTCGGTGTCGGTGTCGGTGACGGAGTTGGCGACGGCGTATGGGTGGGTGAAGGCGTGGGCGTGGGCGACGGGGTCGGGGACGGGGTATGCGTGGGCGAGGGCGTCGGAGTCGGCGACGGGGTGTGCGTGGGTGAAGGTGTCGGTGTCGGAGTCGGCGAAGGCGTCGGCGTCGGTGAAGGTGTCGGCGAAGGCGTCGGGGTGGGCGACGGGGTCGGGGACGGCGTCGGAGTCGCAGTCGGTGACGGCGTGGGCGACGGGGTATGGGTCGGCGAAGGTGTGGGTGTCGGGGTCGGGGACGGGGTGTGCGTGGGCGACGGTGTGGGCGTCGGCGTCGGCGACGGCGTCGGTGTGGGCGACGGGGTGGGCGTGGGCGACGGGGTGGGTGTGGGCGACGGGGTGGGTGTCGGGGTCGGCGAGGGCGTCGGAGCAGGCGTCGGAGTATGGGTCGGCGACGGGGTAGGCGTGGGAGACGGCGTGGGCGTCGGCGACGGTGTCGGTGTCGGGGTCGGCGACGGAGTCGGCGACGGTGTCGGGGTTGGCGAAGGCGTTGGCGAAGGCGACGGTGTCGGTGTCGGGACGGCCGTCGGTGTCGGTAAATAGATCAGGTCCGTGGTCGCCGTGCTTCGATTGGCAAAAACGGCATTGATCGTATTGTTGGAATAGAAGCTTGTCTGTCCTGCCAGGACGCCTCCCTTGAAGTTCACGTTTACGGTAGGCGTGATCTGAATGCGTTCCGTCGAAGAAGTGGTTAGGGCGAGGTTGATGCCCACGTACATCGGGTTGTTCGGATCCGTGCTCGCAACCTTTGGGACCGCGGTAAAAGGATATTGAGGCGTACCGTCGGGGTTTGTCGGGAGCCCCTTTGCGACGACCATTGTGGGAGGGAGATTTGTCGTATTGGGGTACCACCACAACTGCGTGTCCCCCGTGGACGGATCGTTTTGGACCTGGTAGGACCTTTGGCGCAAGATCGTGGCTACCGCATTCGCGGGAATGTCCGGCGAGTCGCTCGCAACGCCTGCAAGGGTATAAAAGGGTGCGCCGACGGTGATGGTCCACAGTCCGCCCGAGGGAGATCCTGTCGCTCCCGATATCATGACTCCGTTCGTTCCAAGGTCGATGCCGGGCAGCTTCAGGTAGTCGCCCTGCTGGGGAATCAAGTTGTCGGGCGGGGTGGCGGCAGGGAGATTGAGCGATATCGAACTGCTCGTTACGGGTGTCGTGCTCGTGGGTGTAGTCGCCCGGTCCTCGACGGATATGAAGTAGTTAAATCCCTTAAAATTGCTGATTGACGGCGTCGGCGTCAGCGGCGCGGATGTAAAATTGGAAACCGTGAGATCGTTCGCCCGGGACATCTCCCTAGAGAGGTGCTCAAAGACATAGCGGCCCTTGGTCGTCGTGTCGTTTATCGACGTCGTCTTGGTCGTGCTGACGACGCCGTTCACCAGGAACGCTACGACGGCGACCATCAGAATGCAGGCGACTCCCAAGGCCACCACCATCTCTACCATGGTGAAACCGACTGGGATTATCTTCCGTCGGACCCCACCCTTATCCCCGGGGTTTTTCTTGTTGGGAGGAATCATGGCACGGAACGGACCACGCTGATGGACTCGGACAGGTTCTGGCCAAGAAACGGATAGGTGATCGTGAAGACCCCTACGAGGAGGTACCCTGCAGACTCGCTTTGGTTAATGAGGGTTGGGGCACCCGTGCTCGAATATACCCACTGGACGGTGCGGGTCACGCTTGCCGTTACGGGCGCTCCCGAATTGTCCCCGAGCAGAACATAATAATAAAGCCCGAGGGAGTCTTGGGAAAGCGTACCCGGAAACCCTTTGTCCAAGCCCGTTCCCAAGGGCGTCAGGTTCCCGGTGTTGGGGTCGACGGTGGGTTGGAACAAGAGGATCGTGTTACCGTTGCTGTCGAGGGGCTGCTGCGTGAGGAACTGGTCGGCATAGGATTTGATTACGTAGCGGGCGTGGTCGGCATAGCGCGCCTTGGCGGCAACCCGGTACGAACCGATCAAGACCGAAAGAATCCCCAAGATGATCATCGACAGCAGGACCGTCGCAACCATGACCTCCACGAGCGTAAAGCCACCCCGGGCGCCGTTGCTGCGCCTTCCTAAGCGCGTACGCTGCAGGTGTGCGGAATTTAAGCTGAACACGATTTAATTGCTGGCGAGTGGACCTGACTCTGCTTGTCGTAATTGCATTGCACCTGGAAATGCGTTTCAACGCAATTCGGCGTCAAACGATTGTAATACGTAATCTCCGTACCCTAGCAAGCTCATGCAACACCTTGGACTGCTTTTCACGTTGGCCGTCCTCGCTGTAAACCTTTGGGGCCTGACGCTGTTAACGGGAGTTTACTGGCGGAGCCGATGGTTTGCCCTGGCAGCCGGCCCCATTCTGGCCGTGACCGCCGTTTATGCGATCGAGTGCCATTATGGCCTAGGGCCCTCCCTTACCGGCCTTGGTCAGTTCTCGACCCTCGTGTCGGCAGCGATGATTGGGCTTAGCTCCGTCGCCTGGGAGCCGGCCTTCCTGGGACCCCGGGGAACGCAGCTCCTCAGGGAATGGCGCGCCGAATTCAGGCCGGGCAGGCTGATGGGGTGCCTGGGAGTCGGCACCGCCATCTTCCTCTACGCCATGACGTGGCGGTTCACCTCCCCGGACATTGACGGTTCCTCCGAGAAGATCGCCGATTTCTCATACATCTGCAGCTATTACACCGGCGAGACCCTCCCGGTACCCGACGTATGGCTCTATCCGTACCTCTCGACCCAGTATTACAGTTTCCAGCACTACGGAGCTGCATTGATGGGAAGGGTGCTCGGGCTCCAGACGGGGGAATGCTACAATATTGGGCTTTGCCTGCTGATCGCTCTGGGGGGCACCGCTTTCTCCGGCGCCGTATTCATGGCGGCGCGCAAGTTCTGGGTGCGGGCCCTGGTGATTGTCGGATTCGTGGTCGGCGGCATGGGCATGACGCTCCTCGTTCATCTGACCGACAAGGACGTCCTTCCGTGGACCAGCATGCGCTACATCGGCAGCGCGCCGATGGACAAGCCCCCGATCGGACCCTGGCTCAAGGCCTACCAGGCCAAGTTTGAACACCTGGAACTCCCCGGGGAGCCCTATTCCTACTCCATCTACCTGGGTGACTACCATGCCCCGCTTTCAGGCTACTACCTATTGGGCCTGTGCGCGATGGCGATGCTCCTGTATTCGAGGTCCGGGCAGAAACGCTATGCCGTCGTCGCCGGAAGCACCCTCACCTGGACCCTCCTAGCCAACACCTGGGTCCTGCCGCTTCAGGCCCTGGGGATTGTCGCATGGGTCGTGTTCAACTATCAGGACTGGCGCCGGCTCGTCCCTTCCGTGGCTGCCGGAGCCGCGGGGGTCTGGTTATTGGCTTGGGTGTACCTGTCGGCCTTCACCGCATCGGCTGCGGGCTACGGCGCCGCCCTTAGGATGGTGCCCTGGAACGAGCACACGCCCCCGCTTTTGCTCTTTCTGTTCATGCTGCCGACCGTGGCCTTGATCACGCTCGGTCTCCTCTCGGGCAATGCCCAGGGGCGCAGGCTCGGCGTCCTCTGGCTCACCTTCCTTCTCTTCTCGGAATACTTCTACGTGGACGACGTGTACTCGGGGATGTACGACCGTTTCAATACGACCCTCAAGTGGTGGCCGTGGGTGGCCGCGGGGGCCCTGATGACGCTCGGGCCGTTCGTCCTTGAGCAGGCCCGGCGCCGCTGGGTTCGGGTAGCAGGGTTGATCTTCTGCCTTTACCCCTGCTTCTACGTCCTCGATCTCTGGCGGCCCTTCCTCGGCGGCCCCAAGGAGTCGATCGGCAAGATGGAGGGGACCACGTACCTCACTAAGGAGGAGTTTCCCCGCCTGATGCTCGGGCGCCTGAAGGTGGAGAAGGTGGGGGTCGTGGTGGAGCGCCCGGAGAAGGAGGGGGGATTCACCAACTCCGCGGTAATCCCCCTCTTTGCAGGGCAGAGGATGTGGCTTGGCTGGTACGGCCACGAACTCCTCTGGCGGGAATTCCGCGAGGATGTCCGCAGGCGCCATGACAACCTCACGCGTCTCTATGACGGTGGGATGCCCGACGCGGGCAAGTGGCTCGTCGCCCAGGGGATCGACTACGTCCTCTGGTACCGGACCGGCGACACGCCCGAGCTTTGGAAGAAGGTGAACCAGGCGGTCGGCCCCGAGTACTTCTGGTGCGACGTCCTCACCTACGACAGCGAACACGACGACGGCCGTAGGGTGGGCCTCTGGAAGCGCGCCCCCGCCGGGACGCATTGAGACGCAATTTCTAGGGAGCGGCGCCCGCCAGCTTGTCAAACGTGTGGAGCGCGGCTCCCACGACCTGGTCCATGTTCAGGTAGCGGTACTGGGCGAGTCGCCCGATGAAGGTGACCCCGGGGGTCTTCTCGGCCAAGTCCCGGTACCGGCCCGCCAGAACCTCGCTTTCAGCCCCGGGAATCGGATAGTTCGGGTCGCTTTCCCCTGGCCTGTATTCCGCCGGGAACTCGCGGACCAAATTCGAGAACCGGCTCCTTTGTCCGGTCGCGTGCTTGAGCTCCACCGTGCGCGTGAAGGGCTCGGGACCCGGATAGTTGACCTGGAGCACCGGCTGGACGAAGCCCGACTCGGGAACGCGGGAGGCGTCAATCTCCTCGAGATCGTAGCGCGCGGTCCTGTAGGGAAGGGGGCCGAACCGGCCGTCGAAATACTCATCGAGGGGCCCGGTGTAGATCAGGTGCCGGTGGCGAACCCGAGGAAGGACGTCGCGGTAGTCGGTCTCGAGCCGCAAGTCCGCCTTTGACGCCTCGAGCAGGGATTCGAACATCGGCTGGTAGCCGAGTTTGGGAAGCGCCTGGAACTCGTCCTTGAAGTAACGTTCGTCGAGCCCGGGGTGGATGGGGATCCTCCGGCACACCGACGCATCCAAGGCCTCGGCGGGGCGGCCCCACTGCTTCTCCGTGTACCCCTTGTAGAAGAGCTCATAGAGCTCGGTGCCGACCGCGGCGAGGATCGCCTCCTTCGAATTGGCCGGGGAGGCGATCGGCAGGGCGTTCCTTTGAAGATACTCCCTAAAGTCCTGCTCGGTGGCCGCGGGGTTGCCGCAGAACTGGCGGAACGTCCCCAGGTTGATTGGGAAGCTCCAGAATCTGCCTCCCGTGAAGACGTTCACGCGGTACTTGGCATCGGTCCACTCGGTGAACCGGCTCAAGTAGGCGCGCACCAGTTCGGAATTCGTCCGGAAGTAATGGGGTCCGTAGACGTGGTAGAACAGTCCGTTCCTGTCCTTCCTGTCATGGCAATTGCCTCCGATGTGGTTGCGCCGCTCGACGACCAGGCAGCTCCGGCCGAGCGAACCCAACCGCTCGGCAAGCACGAGTCCCGAAAGGCCGGCCCCGACGATCAGGTAGTCGTAACTTTCGCGCATTCCCTAATGGCCTAGCCTAAAAAGGTCGCGGTGCAACCGCAGCGCTTTGGGTACAAACCCCCACAGCCGGACGGCCGGTTCGCCGCCGATGCGGTCGCGAAAATGGATCGGCACCTCGAGAAAGCCTTCGGGCTCCATGAGGAGGGCCATGGCGATATTCGCGAGGTTGAAGTCCGCCGGGATCCGGGTCGCTGCGGCCGCGGCGAGAGGCGCCCTGTAAAGCCGGAAGGGAACGTTGGTGTCGTTTAGTCTCGTGCGGCGCGTGATCTTTAGCGAGAGGCGCAGGATCGAACTGATCACCCTGCGGGCAAACCCGTCGTCGCGGCTTGTCCGCCTGCCGTAGACGGCGGCGGCCTTGTCCCTGAGGCTCCATACGCTTGCGAACCCGACCGGGTCGCACTGGCCGTCGGAATCTATCTGGAAGGTGTAGGTGGCCCCCATCCGGTGGGCCTCGATGTAGCCCACAAGGCAGCTTTGGCCGTGCCCCCGGTTGGTGTGCCGGTGCACGCGAAGCTCGGGCCAGTCGAGGGCGGCCAGGCGCTTGGGCGTGCCGTCGGTCGATCCGTCGTCAACGACGAGGATGGAAAAGCGTCCGTCGCCCACGGTGCGCAGGAGTTCGCTGCGCCACTCCTCCAGCACCTCCACAATGGCGTCCTCCTCGTTGTACACGGGCACGACCAGGACGAGTTCGGGCGGTGTGGGGGGCACTTGAGGATGGGTGATTCTACCGGTTGGAGGCGGTGGGCCATCGTCGAGAGACCGAGCGATTCACGCAACGCCAAACCCGCACGAGAAGGGGCCCTCTGCGCTCCGAACCCATTCATTCAATGATTTTTAACGTTATCCTTGCCCGCAGCCAAGTGGGCGGGCCCCCGAGCCTACTCCGACAGGAGCTCTGCACCCTCCAGGGCCAGGAGCCGCGTCTTGGTGCGGACTCCACCCGGGCCTGAGAACCCGGTCATCTTGTCACCGGCCGAGACCACGCGGTGGCAGGGGACCAGAAGGGGCCAAGGGTTAACAACTGTTGCTCGTTTTATCTCATTTCATCCTGAGATTACTTGTTTTTAAGCGATTGGCGCCGATAATTAGGGCATGAAGCTATCGGTTTGGGCGAAGCGAGAGGGAATTGGCTACCAGACGGCCTGGCAGATGTTCAAGGGTGGAAAGCTGCCGCTACCTTCGCACCAGTTGGCAACCGG
>Ga0302189_10000345_pt1 | contig 39786 bp, 36 predicted proteins | sample II_Bog_E2_2_FD_194551 | JGI IMG/M metagenome (GOLD analysis project Ga0302189, IMG submission 194551) | Peat permafrost microbial communities from Stordalen Mire near Abisko, Sweden - II_Bog_E2_2 | ecosystem: Environmental > Terrestrial > Soil > Wetlands > Peat | place: Sweden: Abisko...
GTGGGCCGCCCGCCTCGTCTGGGAATGTGCGGCAACCCTCCCCGGTCCCCAAAAGCTAGGGACCGGGGGCACCCTCAGCGTGGTTAGAGACCGGGGCCGCCCGCCTCGTCTGGGAATGTGCGGCAACCCTCCCCGGTCCCCAAAAGCTAGGGACCGGGGGCACCCTCAGCGTGGTTAGAGACCGGGGCCGCCCGCCTCGTCTGGGAATGTGCGGCAACCCTCCCCGGTCCCCAAAAGCTAGGGACCGGGGGCACCCTCAGCGTGGTTAGAGACCGGGGCCGCCCGCCCGAAAGCGCGCGAATGAATGGGGCACGGGGCATTTGAGGTTCATTCAAGGCGTAACTCGCTGCGCGAGTCAAGATGCTCCTAATGACCGGCACGTAAACCAAATGGAATCAATAGAGATTTTCCCGGTCATTTTAGTTGTAACTCGCATTCGCGAGTCAGTTGCTCAGGATGAAAGATAGTTATAAGAAGCCAGAAATCTATAAGAAGCGAGATAGCTGTAAAGGGCTATATATCCGAGCCGTCGCGGCGGGGTGAGCGGCCTTGCGGTTGCGCAATCTCTGTTGCCATTACGCAGTTGCGGCCGTTGTTTTTGGCACGATAGAGGGCTGCGTCGGCGGTATGGATCATGGCCTCGAAATCGGCGGCGTAGCCGGAAGCGACGCCGAAGCTGGCGGTGACGTGAATCGTCCTGTCTCCATCGACAATGCTTGCCGTTTGCACGGCCGAGCGGAACTGCTCGGCGCGGATTCGCGCGCTGATGAAGCTGGTGCCGGGCAGGATGAGCAGAAACTCCTCGCCGCCGTAGCGGCCGACCCAGTCGTAAGACCGCACGGAACGCTGGAAGATGGCGGCGATCTCCTGTAGGACCAGGTCTCCGGCGGGATGGCCGAAGGTGTCGTTGACGTCTTTGAAGTGATCTAAATCCACAAGAATCACGCTGAGTGGCGAGCTGGCGCGGTGGGCGCGATCGAGTTCCTGGCGCAGACGCTCGAGGATGATGCGATGATTCCACAGGCCGGTGAGATCGTCGTGCTCGGCAAAGTGGCGCATTTTCTCCTGCGCCCGCACCAATTCCAGCTTCTCGTCTTCCAGTTCCTCGGTTCGGTTCTGAACGGCAACTTCGAGCTGTTGCTTTTGGCCCACCAGAAGATGGATTCGACCGCGCCATAACAGCACCGCGGCAATGGCGGCAAGCAGCGCCAGGCTCAGGCGCAGCGGCTCGCTTTGCCACCAGAGCGGGACGATGCGAAACGAGATTTCGGTAACCGGAGAACTCTCTCCGCCGGTGTCATCGAGGGTTACGGCCTGAAACCGGTAAGCGCCGGGCGCAAGGCGAGCGTAGCGCACGCTGTTGTCAGCGGTTTCAACCCACTCCGACTCCAGCCCCAACATGCGGTAGCGGGTGCGGATGTGGCGAGCATCGCGAAAGGTGAGGGCGGCGATGGAGATTTCAAGCGGGCTTGCGCTCCAGGGAATCCTGGCTCCGTTGGAGATGGAGGTTGCTCCGAAGGCGACCAGGGAGAGGATGGGAGGCGGCGGCGGTCCGGCAGGGTTGGCTTCCGGCTTGAGGAGATGGGAAAGCCCGCCGGATGTGCCGATCCAGAGGCTGCCATCGGTATCTTCTGCGAGCGCATTGGCGTCGGTGTCGTTCCAGATCAAGCCGTCATCCTGGGTATAGCTGCGCCAGGAGCGGCCATCGTATACGGAGAGGCCGTCGTCCTGGCCCAGCCACAGCCAGCCACGGCTGTCGACGGTGAGGGAAACGACCTGCTCGGAGATGAGAGGCGGGCGGGTGATGTGCTCCGACTCCATAACGCGGTCGCCGATGAAGCGGAGGCGCATGACGCCGGGAAACGAGCCGGTTACCCACAGGTTGCCTTCGTGATCGGCGGCCAGTTGATAGGGATTGACGCCGGAGAGGCCTGGATCGATGCGGCGCCAACCGGCGGCGTCGAGGCGGAAAAGGCCATCATCGGAGGCGGCCCACAAGCGGTTGGTGTGGTCGATGCACAGGTCGGTGAAGCGCGTGGCGGGATGGGCGATTGCGGGGTCTTGAACGAGCTGCGGGGTCCGGTCGTGGGAGAGGGAATCCACTACGTAAAGACCGGCGCCGGTGGCAATCCAAATGCGGCGCTGCTGGTCGCCGATTACGCGGTAAACCTCGGGGACCTTCCATTGGGTTGCCGAGAGCGTGACGGGGTCGATGCGTACGAGATTGCCGGCGGCGCTGCCCATCCAGATGCTGCCGTCTGGGCCGGCGGCCAGCGAAACGGCTCGTGCGGTTTGAATGCCGGGAGCGGCGAAGGGCTTGGCGGTTTGTTCGCCGGCGGGGAGATAATCGAGGCCGGATTCGGTGCCGATCCAGAGCTTTCCGGCTTTGTCGCGGAGGGTGGCCCAGACAATGTCGTTGCTTAATCCGTCCGCGCCGGTGTAGCCCTCCCAGCGGCCCTGGCCGACCCATCGGCGCAGGCCGTGGCCGATGGTCCCGATCCAGATGGAGCCTTCGCGGTCAACAAACAATTCGGAAAGGTCGTTGTGGGAAAGCCCGTTGCGCGCGGTAACCATCCGCCAGTTTCCGTTCTCCCACAGGCCAAAGTCGGGCCCTTGGGTGGCGACGATGCTGCCCTGAGCGTCCTGAGCGAGGGTTACGTACGGCACGGCGTTGGAGCGGCCGGGAAGGTCGTGGAGCGCGAAGCGGCTTTCGGCGGGAACAACCTCTCCCAGATGAGACAGGCCGCGCACCCAGAGGTGACCGTCGCGGGCAAGCAGGAGATGCAGCCACTGTTCCTGGGGAAGATTGAGCGACGCGCCGAGGTGGGTGGTTTTGCCGTTCGCGAGGCGGCACAGGTCCGAGTCGCAGCCGTACCAGAGTTCCCCTCCTGGCGCGTAGAGCACGCTCCAGATGGTTGCGCCGTCGAGGTGCATGGGTTCGGCGGACCACAGGCCGGGTTCTATATGCCGCAGGAGAAATGCGCCGTTGCGGTCGGCGACCACCACCTGATCGGGCGCATTTGCGGTGAACGACGAGCCGATTCTGAGGGAGAACTGGTTGTAGGGAAGCGGTGCATGGACCTCATTGAACTTGCCGTCCGAGGCCTGAAAGTAGATGCCGGTGGTTGCGCCGACCCACAGGGTTCCATCGGGGCCGACAAAGACGCTGCGAATGGTGTGCGCATGGAGCCCGCTGGCCGCGCCATACTTCTGGAATTGGCGTCCATCGTAGCGGTAGAGGCCATTTTCGGTTCCCACCCAGAGGTAGCCCAGGGGGTCCTGCGCAATGCTGTTGACGTTGGGGTTGCCGAGGCCCTCGGTGGCCTGGCTGAAGCTGTATTGTTGGGCTGAGCAAGCGGGCGCGAGAGGGCAAAGCACGGCAATGCCGCACAACAAGGCCCGCAAGAAGTGTTTCAAATTCCCAGTCACGATCCGCTGAACGAACCCTTCTTACAGAGGATGTGTCCACTATATTACGTGCTTAGATGCAGAAAAATGCCACGGAAGAGGGGGATTTGGAGTGATTTGTGGCTATGGAAATGCGTTTGAATGCACATGACTAGTCGCAGACCAGCGCTGCTTCAGGGAATGCCTGAAGTGTGTCCTCGGGGTCCAGAGCGGAATCCTGCGCCTGATCCGCGTCGGACTCTGAGCGCGCGGCAAAGAACAGCTCGACCTGGGCCAGCACATCGGCGCCGGTTCGGGACTGGTAAATGGCGGCGCGCAGTTTGGCTCCGCCGGGAACTCCGTGCGTAAACCAGGTGGCGAACTGCTTCATTTTGCCGGCGGTTTCCCCGATTCTGGCGTCGCGAGGCAGATCTTTGGTGGCATCCTGCTCGGCAAGGAGCATTTGGAAGTAGGCGCGAATCATGCGGTAGCGGTCGTCGATCGTGGGGTGGTCATAGCTGCCAGTTGCGGTGTACTGGGCAATCTGCCTGAAAATCCAAGGGTTGGCCGGAGCAGCGCGCCCAATCATTACGGCGTCGCAGCAAGTTTGCGCTACCATGGCCGCCGCGTCTTCGGGGGTGCGGATGTCGCCGTTTCCGATGACCGGAATCGCGACAACCTGCTTGATGGCGGCGATCCACTGCCATTGGGCCTGGCCGCTATAGCCCTGCTCGCGGGTTCGGGCATGGAGGGCGACGGCATTCAGGCCCTCGGATTCGGCCATCCGCGCCAGATCAACGCAGACAATCTGCTTGTCGCTCCAGCCCATGCGGAACTTGACGGTGAAGGGAATGGTGACCGCCTTGCGGACGGCGCGAAAGATTTCGCCGATTTTGGGCAGGTCGCGGAGTAGCCCCGAGCCGCCGTTGCAGCCGACGACACGCTTGGCTGGGCAGCCCAGATTCAGGTCGACGGTGTCGAAGCCGGTGTCCTGGACAATACGCGCGGCTTCGGCGAGGGTTTCGGCGTTGGAGCCGAAGAGCTGTGCGCCGATGGGGTGCTCGTCGTCGTAAAAGGTAAGGTAGCGGCGGCGTTTGGATTCGCGCATACGGGCGAGGCCATCGGCGGAGGTGAACTCGGTCATCAGAAGGCCACAGCCGGATTGGGTGTTGGTGACGGCTTCGTCGATCTGGGCTTCGTCGATCCCGGTTTCGTGAAGTGGGGCGGTTGAATCGGCGGTGCTGAACAGGCTGGCATGGCGGATGAAGCGGCGGAAGACGGTGTCGGTAACCCCGGCCATGGGAGCAAGGACGGTGGCCGGAGCTACGAGAACAGAGCCCAGGTGAACCTCGGCGGGCACACGCGTTTCGGCGGGCATGGGGTGCTCGATGGGGTTGTCCCAATCCTTCTTTACGGTGAAGCCCTTGCCTGCCATGTTCCTTCTTTAGCTTCCAGCCTCTGGCTTCTAGCTTTCAGCTTTTATTTTGACGGCTGTGCCGGGTTGATTTTCTCACTTGCCTGGCCTCAACTGGGTAAGTCAGCTAGTTCACACACAAACGGCTTGCCGCGTGATTCCGGGTCCCAGCCTGCCGCCATCGCCTCTCGAATATGTTCGGCCACTTTGGCTGGGGAGATGGGCAGCCGCAACGTCTCGACCGGCGCGGGCAATCCATTCGTCCGCTTTCGAACCGCGGGATACTCAAGATAAAGCTCGCGGCGAGCCGGCCCCACTACCCATACATGGATCGCCATTCCTGTCGGATTCTGGTCCGCACTCCAATTCTGCTCACGGTGCAGCTCCCACATCATCGGGAAGCCGTTGATGGTGACTGCGGATTGGATCGAGCGCTTGGTGTTTCGCGTAGCCATCTTGTAGTTTCCTGCCGGGTGTCCTAATCCGCCTTCGCGGTATTGCCCTTGCCGGCCAACTTAGCCGCCTATCGACCCTTTACTCGCGCAATTCCCAATTCGCGGTGTGTTCCGCCATGTAGCGGTCGGCCAGTTCGACGATCTCCTTTGAAGAGCGGAATCGCTCGGCTTTCAAAATGACTCGGACTGAGGGTTCTACGTCGGTCATATCCACAACTAAGATTCCGACCCGGCCTACGCCATCTTCGGCCAGGGCCTTCGAGACCGTCTCCTGGCTCGGAATAAGCCCACGCATTGCAGGATCATCGCTCACGATAGCAACATAGCGGAAGTGCGTCGGACGAGCCTTAATCTCCTCAACGGCAGGCCAGAGGTTCATTTCTTCCACCGTGCGGGGCAGGAAGAGACCCAGCGCCGCAGATGAAACCCCAGCGTCGAGGCCCGGAGCCAGATACATCATCCACACCGCATGAACATCTCCTGACCCGGCGCGATCAATGGCCAGCACCTGGACTGGAGCGCCATTCCACAAAACGTCGAGATAGACCTTTGGAAGAAGCAGCTTGCGAATTAGATATTCCTGCAAGGCGTTCATTGCCCTGCCGATCCCCTGATGCGCCTGTGTCTCGATCATTTCACCACCCCTCAATCTTCAGTTTTCTACCCGCTTCCTCAGCCCAGACTGCAAAACGCTCTGCCTGAAGAACAATATCTTGAATCTCCGCATTTCCAGGCGATTCAGCGCCGTAGGCAATCCTGCTCTTCTTGGAGAGAAGTTTGCCCAAGCGATCGGCCCCTTGAAGTTTCTCAAACCTTCGTGCCGCGAGTCGCGATCTCAAGTCGTCTGCTGCACTTTGATGGTCGTCCGACGATACATCGGAGCACCCCATCCCAGTCCTCAAGGCATCGCTATAAGAAATCGCACAGTGTATCCCGAGCAATGCGGAGGAGAATCTGAATACCTTCAGATCCTCCTGGAGAAAGTTCATGCCTTCCAGGAAATCCCGCGCTTTACTCAAGTAGTGTTGGACTTCCACCGAGATCATGCAGCCATTCTCGCACAACACAACGTGAAAAGGCCTCCGCCGCAGCGGAGGCCTTTTCATGCTATCCGGCTGAAATGGCGCTGTTACTTTGCCGGCGCTACCACGGCGGCTTTGGCGTATTTGCGGCGGAACCGTTCAACACGGCCCGCAGTGTCTACCAGGCGCTGCTTGCCGGTAAAGAACGGGTGGCATGCGGAACAAATTTCCACGTGGATGTCGCCCTTGTGGGTCGAACGGGTCTCAAAGTTGTTTCCGCAGGCGCACATAACCCGCACCGCGTCGTATTTGGGATGAATCTTTTCCTTGGGCATTTCCTTAGACAGACCTTTCCTGCAATCTTCCTCATTTATTGTATGGGGAATCCGGCGGTTTAGCAATTGCCGCGCCCGTATCTCTCATCGGGCGGCTCTCAAAGTCACCGTTTCCGCAATTCCCAGCACCAGCGCATAGGTGGCGAACAGAAAGGCCCCATACTTTCCGGCGGAAGCCTCCTGCATCTTCGGCATCAAAGCGGAGAAATGCGAGAGCAACACCGCCTCCCCCAACATGCCTGGAATGGCGATCAACAGCGTTGCGGAGGCCCATCTGGAACCGGGAATCTGAAACCAGCGCAAAATGCCAATGCAGACCGCCGCAGTCACAATGGGTGTAAGGAAGAAGTTGACCCAATAGCGCACGGCGGTTGTCTCAAACACCAGTGGTCCTCGCATTTCGTACCACATCGTGCCAGCAATCCAAAACAACAGACCAAATGCCAAGAGCAACGTGTTTTCGCGCATTTTCACCGGAACCTCCTGAGGAAGTAGAATCTGTACCGAAAGGTACATACTACTTGTACCACACGGTACATAACGAGGCAAGATGTTTCGAAAGGCAAAACAGGACCTGGACAGGCTCATCGAGAGCTGTCTCACAGCTTTCATCGCAGCCGGCACGCTCGACCTGAGCCTGGACCAGCTGGCAAAAGAAGCGGGGATCAGCAAGCGTATGTTGATTCACTACTTCGGCAACCGCGACCACGTGGAAGAGCAGGCCCTGGCGCTCCTCGAAGACCGGCTCCGCTCGAACTTTCGGCCAGATCGGTTTCCTTCCGGCGCCTCCCTTGAGGCAATTGTGACGGCACTTTGGGAACAATCCACAGCTCCCCAGTCCCGAGGAGTTTTGCTGCTCATAATGGATATGTCCCGGCGCGCCTGGAGCGGATCGCAACGTGCCAAGGCCTTTTACGGGGAACAGCAGCGTCTGTGGGTTGACCTGCTAATGCAGTTTCTGCCTGACGCGCCTGCGGTGGAAGAGGTACTTCAGCTCTTTCAAGGCGCAATCCTGGTTTACCTTGTAACAGGAGACCGCGAGCAGGGCAAACGCTCGCTGGCACGCATGACTTTGCGGTACAAATAGCCGCATCCAACAGACCTGGGCCAACCGGCTCGAACCACAACAGGCACGAAAGCCGGCGGTCATGGGTCGTCTGTGACCCGTCATCTGTTATCCGCCAGCGCCTTCGCGATCCCAGCCTCGACCAGCGGCGCGAGAATCGCGAAGCCCGCGGGGAGCGGATGCACTCCGTCTCCGCTTAGCGCGGCGGGCATTCCACCGCCTTTGTCCTTCATCGCGGAATAGAAGTCTACGAATGAATGGCCGTTTCGGGTTGCGTATGCCTCTATCCAATGGTTGAGGTCGATGATCTTGCCGGCTCTTGATTTCCAGCGCCGGCTTCGATCGAACCCGTTGGGCAGGACGGAGCAAAACACAACCCGGATGTGGTTGGCCGCAGCCATTTCCGCCATCGCGGCCAGGTTGTCTTCAGTCTGTGTGAGCGTGGGACGGCCAAACTTGCCTCCAATGTCGTTGATGCCGCCCTGGATTACCACCGCCGCGGGCGAGAGAGTAATGACATCCTGGTGGAACCGCAGCAACATCTGGGGGGTGGTTTGCCCCGATATACCGCGGTTGATCCAGGGGCGGCCGGGAAAGGAACCCGGCAAGTCCCATAGCTGGAGGATGGAGTCTCCGAGAAAGACCACGCGGCGCTCACCGGGGGCCGGTGGACCAAGGGCGTGATTCGCGCGGGAGTAATATGCCAGGCCGAATGGGTCGCGAATGAGAGACAGGAGATACTTCAACGCCAGGCGCACCCTACGAAGGGAGGCGACCAGCAAGGCTGCCAGGCAGGCCGCAAAAAGCGCAACGAATAGAAGTCTCATCCGGCCTTTCCCGGCAGGCGAGCCCGAAGAGCCTACCTATTTTTCCTTGAGCGCTTTGGCAATCCCCGCTTCGACCAGCGGCGCCATTACCGCGTAGCCGGCGGGTAGCGGATGCACGCCGTCGTGGCTCAGCGTTGGCGGAAGTCCGTCGCGCTCGTCCTTCATTGCCGTGTGGTAGTCCACATAGACGTGGCCTCTCTGGGCGGCGTATGCCTTCATCCAGGCATTTACCGCGACCACCTTAGGCGCTGGAGACAGGCCTGGAGCCCAGGGAAAGTCGAATGCCGGCATGATGGAGCATAGGACTACGCGAATATGGTTGGCCGAGGCCAGTTCCGCCATGGAGGCGAGATTGTCTTCCGTCTGCTCCAGCGTCATGGGGCCTGTGTTTCCGGCGATGTCGTTGATGCCGGCCAGAATGACGACGACTTTCGGCTTCAGGCCGATTACGTCCTGGCGAAAGCGAACCAGCATTTGCGGCGTGGTTTGGCCGCTGATGCCGCGGTTGATGTAGGGCCTGGCGGGGAAATAACCGTCGGGGCCCTCGATTTTCCAACCCTGGGTGATGGAGTCGCCCATGAAGACTACGCGGTTCTCTCCCGCTGCGGGGGGTGCGAGCGCCAAATCGGCCTCCTTGAAGTGGGCCAGCCAAGCGAAGTCGGTCAGCATCTGCTTGTCGTGGGCGATCCAGTAATCGTTGAGCGGATGGCCGCTGGCGGTTAGCGCGGGGGCGGGCGGGGGTGTTACGGGCTTGGCGGCATCCTGCGCGGTTAATGCGGCGGTTGACAGCAGGCCGGCCAGGCAAAGGGCCGAGAAGAAAGCGCGCGGGAGGATTCGATTCACGAGTGTGTCTCCAATGGATGAAACAGCCTTCGCAGTCGTCGGAATTTGCCGTGGACGTGCGCGGTTCCGATTGTAGGCAATGTGGCCGCACAGTAGCCACTGCCTTTTCCACATTCGGCGGCCGGGTATGCACCGGTGCAGCGTTAACCCGGTTGCGCTAGGCTTGAAGAGGAATGAATGTTTGCACAATTTGCGATGGAGTTGGGTTGGTGCGGGTGGTTTCCGCCTCAGGACTTTGGGTTTCGCGCGCCTGCGAGTGCCAGGAGATGCTGAAGGAAGAGCGACGCCTGGCGGCTGCGCATATTCCTGAGCGCTACCGGCAGTATGACCTGGACGGGTATGAGATTATTCGCGGGGCGGACCCCTCGCTGCGGCGGGCGCTGATGACGGCGCGCAAGTTTGTGGAGGCTTATCCCGTGGATACCGCGGGCAAGGGGCTGCTTTTTACGGGGTCGATTGGCGTAGGCAAGACCCACTTGGCGGTTGGGGTATTGCAGCGCCTGGTGAAGGAGCGCGGCGTCAAGGGGCTTTTCTGCGACTATCGCGAGCTGCTGAAGAATATCCAGAACAGCTACAACCCGCAGGTGAATACCACCGAACTGGAACTGCTGAAGCCGGTGTTTGCGGCCGAGGTGCTGGTGCTGGACGATTTAGGCGCGCAGAAGCCGAACGAGTGGGTTTGGGACACGGTTGCGCTGATCCTGAACACCCGCTACAACGACAAGCAGACCACGATCATCACCACGAATTACCCCGATCAGCCTGCCGGCGGCGGCGCGCAGACTGAGGCGGAACGCGCCGCGCGCGAACAGACGCTGGGCGACCGGATCGGCGACCGGATGCGGTCGAGGCTGGCGGAAATGTGCGTGCGTGTGGAGATGACCGGAGAGGACTTCCGGCAGACGGTTAAGCGGGCTCGGTTTGGGTGAACCTGTCTGAAATGATCCGGTTGGAAGTACGTAATCGGGTCAATCCATCAGCTTCCTCATCAGGTAGGTGAAGTACTCGGCCGCGCTGCGCGCGTGCTGCTTGTTATCCGCGCCCGCGCCGTGGCCACCCTCGGTGATTTCGTCGTAGTAGAACGGCAGGTGGAACTCCTCCATGCGGGCGGCAAACTTGCGGGCGTGGACTGGGCCTACGCGATCGTCTTTGGTGGTGGTAAAAATCAGCGGCTCGGGATAATGGACATCCGGCTTCAACTGGTTGTAGGGCGAGATGGACGCCAGGAAGGCGCGCTCCTCGGGCACCGAGGCCGAGCCATACTCGCCCACCCACGATGCGCCGGCCGAGAGATGCTCGAAGCCCAGCATATCGAGCAGCGGAACCTGGATGACCACGGCATTCCACATTTCGGGGTGCTGGGTGAACTCGACGCCCATGAGCAGGCCGCCGTTTGAGCCGCCGATGATTCCGAGCCTGCGTGGTGAGGTGATTTTGCGGGTGACCAGGTCCTGGGCCACGGCGTAGAAGTCGTCGTAGATGCGCTGGCGGTGCGTCTTGAGTCCGGCTTCGTGCCAGGCTGGGCCAAACTCGCCGCCGCCGCGGATATTGGCCAGCACCAGGACTGCTCCGCGCTCAAGCCAGAGCTTTCCCAGCACGCCGGAGTAGTAGGGCGTTTGAGAGAGCTGGAAGCCGCCATAGGCGGTCATCAGCGTGGGATTCGATCCGTCTAAGGGCATGTCCTTTCGATGGACCACGAAGTACGGCACCTTGGTGCCATCCTTTGAGGTGGCGTCTAACTGCTCCACCACATCGCCGCTCGCGTCAAACTGAGGTTTCTGCGACTTGGCCGGGGCCAGCGATCCATCTGCCGCATCGCCCAGCATGAGCGAGGTTGGGGTGAGGAAGCCATCGACGCTGATGAAAAAGCGGTCATCGGTGCGGCTGGCCGCCTCGATCTCGACCGTCTGGTTATCGGGCGCAGGGAGCCGCCTCCGGGTCCACAATCCGCTGTGGGCACGGGTGTAAACATACGCGCGGCCCTGCACATGGTCGAGCGTGGCCAGGATCGCGTGGTTTTTAGTGATTGCCAACTGCTGCTCGAACTCCTGCGCAGTGGGCGCAAACACCACGGTGGGCCTCAGATGCTCTGGGTCCCGTGTCAACGCAGCCAGGTTGAGCGAAACCACGGAACCCTGAGCAAAGCTCTTCGCTTGGCCTGCCGGCTTCCAATCCTCGGCCAGGGTTACCAGCAACTGGCCATCGAGCAGGCCATTGATGTCGATTTTGCGCGGGAGCGCGAGGCGCTTTGTACCCGTGGGCAGCAGAAGGTAGGTTTCCTGCTCGAAGGTGGTCAGGTTGCGCTCCAGAATCACGGCGCGGTTGCCCTGGCCATCGAAATAGACGGTGGGGCCGTCGCCATAACCGTTGTCCTTGACGTCGCCGCGAAACACTTCCTTGGCGCTTTCCAACGGCTCGCCGCGCTTCCACTCGCGAATGGCGATGGGGTATCCAGCCTCGCTCATCGTTCCCGGACCCCAATCGCGCGCAATGAGCAGCGTGTCCTTGTCTTCCCAGGCCACTCGCTGCTTGCCGCGGGGGAGTTGAAAACCGCCTTCGACGAACTTGGCCGTCTTTAGGTCAAATTCGCGCAGGGTAATGGCATCCTCGCCGCCTGCCGAGAATGACACCAGGCAAAGCTCATCTTCGGGATGGAGGCAGTTGAGTCCCTTGTAAACCCAGCTCTGCTTATCGGCCTTGGAGAGGGCATCGTAGTCGAGGACCGTCTCCCATTTCGGATCTGGAGTCAAGTAGTCCTTGGGCGTTGTGCGGCGGACGATTCCACGCACATGCTCCGCATCCTGCCAGAAGTTATAGATGACGCCGTTGTGAAAGCCTGGAAACGGTAGCTTGTCGGGCGAGTCCAGCACCTTCAACGCTTCGGCGTCCAGGGTCGCAAAATGGCTGTCATTCTCCAGCACAGCCGCTGTGCGCGCGTTTTCAGCCTTGACCCAGGCCAGTTGCTTGTCGCCGTAGATATCCTCCAGCCAGGTGTACTTATCCGGCTGCTCGGGGACGGGCTGCTGGGCGAGGGCTTTGAGTGCGCCGATTCCTGCGACGGCTGACAAAGTGGCTACGAGAGCGGCAACGAGGCGCGCGGTTGTTGCAGACGGAGAATTACTCACGAGAAATGCTCCTCGGCGGGGAATTCGATCGGGCCCGGGGGGTGAAGCTTGCACTGGTTATATCACGGAGATGGGAGTACAGTATTGAGTTTCGGTCTCGGGTGTATTGTATCGATAGAAACCGCAACGCAAGAAAGGAAACGATGCGGAGAATCCTGGAATACGTTTCGCTGCCCGGATTGGCTTTATTGTTCTACTTGACCTGGCGCGCCTTCCATGGGCCCAACCCGTTGCCGGACAGAATCCCCACGCACTTCGATCTAAGTGGGAACCCGGATGGATGGGGCTCGCCCTCTGTGCTGCTGGTGTTGCCCGTCATCGCCCTGGTTCTCTATCTCGTAATCACGCTGGTGGCGCGGTTTCCTTCTGTCTTCAACTACCCGGTGCGGGTGACGGAGGAGAACCGTGCCCGGTTGGAGGAACTGGCGCTGACGATGATCGCCTGGCTGAAGGTGGAGTTGGTTTGCCTGTTTACCGGGCTTCAATGGGTAATTATCGCAGCGGTGCGGAACGGCAGGGGCAGGCTATCGCCCTCGCTGGGGCCGGTGGTACTCGTGGTTATTTTCGGGACGGTGGGTTGGTATATAGTAGCCATGTTTCGCGCCGCGCGGCGTGGGTCGAGCTAGCGGGTGGGCCCAAGGCCCCGGTGGCGCCGCAATACGAGGCCGTAGTGAAAGGCCCGGGCCTGAACGCCTTGTCGATTTGCTTCGTTTTCAGGGGGTTGAATGCCCCCTGCTCCCTCTGGATTGTTCGATCCAAAACTTTAGGATTAGAAGACCCAGAGGCTACCCAGCAGCATGAGAATCGCCGCCACGGTAATAGCCTGGTACATGAGGTCTTCCGCCTTTCGGGACTGCCTGGGCGCATCGCCGCGCGCCTGCAAAGAGGCTGATGCGTTCTGGGGGGAGGATTGCATCGTGGGCCTGCCTTTCTGTGGTTTGCGGCAACGGGGAACATTGAACTCCGCAGTTCCGGTTCCACTGCTTTCAACTTCTTAGACGCCGGTTTTCCGCCGGAGGTTCTCTGTAAAAAGAGTGTCATTTCAAACAATTTTGTGACACTGATTCTGTCTTCTTTTCTATCGACCGGCGGGACAAATTCTTTCAGCTACCTATCCAAACGAATTGCGCGAGCACTTTCCTTCGGCAACGGGTGTAAAATCCGCTGGTGAGCTCTGGTCCCGATCTTCAGCTTGTTCGTGCCGCCGAACCGAGGGAGCGTAATTGGATTCCTCTGGCTGTTGCCGCGGCGGTGGTTCTTATTGTGGCCGCGGCGGTGGTGCTGACTCTTGAACACGGCAAGAGGGCGGCAACGGTGACGCCGATTTCGGCGACGCCGGACGCATACGCGGCCAGCCTGCCCATGACTGGTTTGGCCATGAGTGAGTCAGCCAACCTGGCCGGCGGCAAGGTGACCTACCTTGACGGACACATTGCCAACAACGGTTCGCGGACGGTAACCGGCATTACCGTTCAGGTTCTTCTTCGCACCTTCGCGCACGAAGTGGCTCAAAATGAGACACAGCCGCTGAAGATTATCCGGATGAGGGATCCTTATATAGATATAGAACCGGTTTCGGCCGCGCCGTTGAAGCCTGGCGACGAGCGGGACTTCCGGCTGATCTTCGACGCGGTTTCCCCGGACTGGGACGGCGCATACCCGGAAGTTCGGGTCATCCACGTCGAGACCAGATAGGCGGGCAGGGCGCGGGAGGATTTCCGAGGCGGTCTGGGCCGTGCTTTTGATCCCTGCGCCTTTTTTTACCCGGTAGAAAATACTCTGCCCCGCAAAAATTACACGGTCAACCAGGTTCGGGGTTAAAACGCCGACGCCCCGGTTTGGTTTGGATGATGCTGTAAGTTAAATGATATGAATCGATTAGAGATTTCAACAGGGGGCCGGCAGGTTTGGTACGGGCATTGCAATCTAGAAAGGCGAGCAGACAAGATTGCTCATCCCGCGGACCATCGGCGGAGCCCGTACCGGCGAGGAAAAACAACATCATGGCACATATGGCACACAGATCAGCACTCCGAATTTCGTTCCCAAGCCAACTGGCGGTACTTGTGTTGGCATCCGCAGTAGCAATTCCAGCGGTGGCGCAGCAATCGCAGCCAAGCGCAAGTTCTGAACCAACTGCAACGGTTCAAAGCGATACGTCTTCGGCACCGCAGCAGCCTGCGGCTACCACGCCCATCACCCCCGGGAGAGAAGGATTCTGGGGTCGCGTAAACCCCTTCGCCAACAAGAAGTGGGTGCGGAAGCAGACCACACCGATCAACGACCGGCTCAGCGAGTTGGATGAAGTGAACGCCAAGAACAGCAGTGACATCAAGGACGTGGACTCGAGAGCGCAGGCGGGTATCCGGCAGGCGCAAACCACGGCGGACGGTGCTAACCAGACGGCAACTGCCGCGAGTACAGAGGCACAAAACGCCAACGGGATTGCGCAGGGCGCAGCGGGCCATGTGGACCAGTTGAACACCACCGTTGGTGGTCTTGACCAGTACCGCGAGGTAAGCGAGTCGCAAGTAAAGTTTGCTCACGGTCAGCCGATGCTTTCCCCAGCAGCGCGCAAGCAGCTCGACGATATGGCGACTGCGTTGAACGGGAAGCAGGGCTACATTCTTGAAGTTGAAGCGCATTCACCCGGCGCAGGCAGCGTCGGCATTCAAAACTCAGAGCGGTTGGCCGAGGCGGTCAAGCGTTATCTGGTAACAGAACATGAGATTCCCGTCTACCGCATGCACGCAGTGGCCCTTGGCAACGCCCATGGGCAGGCCGATGAGGACAATAAGCCCATCAGGACCAGCAGTGTGAGTGTGCGGTTGATGGAAAACAGTTTGGCGGCCCAGGCAGTCCCACAACCCCAAGGTGTGGCTTCCTCGACTGGTGCGGAGCGGCCGTAAGTCCGTAGCCCCTCCCCCGAGGCACTTTTCCGCGCCAACGGCTACCCCGCCGTAGGCCGCCAAAAAAGCTCTCGAACAACGAGAGAACCAAGGCAACTTGGCCCCCGTCAAAGACGGGGGCCGATTTTTGTCTGGGGGTAACTCCGACGCATTCGACCACCCCATCAACGCAAAGGAACACGATTGCGGATCGCGGATGGCGGACATTGTCCGGCAACTGTACCAGCATTGTCCTGGAACGGTGTTGAATCCTGCCGGAAGACCCCCATGGCAAGCACAGTTAGCCGCTCCGATTTGCGATACTGGAGAAGCACCACCTTCGTCTCAGCTTACGGGCTATGCGAGCCTTGCAAAGAGCCGCCCTGTAGTCGTCTTCATTTGGCAGTTGCTTTCCGCCTCAGGCGGGATACGTTTACGCTATTGGTATTAACTCGAATACCGCGGAGATGAATCCATGAGCGCGTTGGCACCGCCTGCCCAGTCCCGGCTTCTCTTTCTTCTCAAGCCGACATTCCCTTTCCAGATGGCATATGCGGGCGCGGCAATCGTGATCGTCTCCATCGCCGGTTGCAAACTAACCTCGATCCAGGTTTCGGATGTCGGCAGCCTGGCGGTTTTTTTTGCGCTAATACTCGTCGCACTGTTGCCGCTGTTTCTCTATTTGAGCAAAATCAAGTGGTTCTATTTGCGGGACGCGATCCTGGTGGTGCTCTCCGCCCTGTTTTTTTCTTTTATGCTCGGTTTTCCGGTTTCCGCCGCCGCCAGACTGGGCATGGGCATTCCTTTACAGGACTCCCGCTTCATACAATGGGATCGCTCGCTCGGAGTATACGTTCCAAACATCGCGGCCTGGGCCTCGCATTCCCGGTTGGGAATCCTGGTGGGCGAAAGCTACGCCCTGCTCTTCCCTTTCATGCGGGTGGCCGTCCTGTTGCCCACACTTGCCGGCAAGGTGAAAGACGCGCAGCACTTCCTGATCGCCAATCTCATTGCGTTCACAGTGGGTCTGCCCGTGTTTGCGCTGCTGCCCGCCGTCGGGCCCTGGTATGGTTACCACCTTGCCGCGATCAGACCCGACCAGGTTGCCTGTCAGGAAATGGTCTCGCTTCTACGGTGCCCCGGCCCATTTTTGTACCGGTTTCCGGTGGGGATCATTTGCTTCCCATCCTTCCATGTTGTCTGGGCAATCCTATGCGCGCAGGCACTTTGGGGGTTCCGGCTGTTGCGTATCCCGGTTTCAATTCTCAGCGCCATTATTGTGGCTTCAACTCTGGCTACCGGCAACCATTACTTTTGCGATGTGCTGGCCGGAATCGTGGTGGCCGCAGTGGCTATCGTGTCTACTGAGCGATTCGCCGGTTGGCTCGCGAAGACCGATCGGGATTCGGCTGGAGTGTCACGGCTTCCATCGCTTGAATAGCTGGCTGCCGCCCGGCCCCAGGGACGGCTTCGCCCACTTCGCCAGCAGGCTTTAAGTTTCCAACGATAGGCTGAACTCTGTTCAGGTGTTGCATCATGCGCATCACTTGCGCAAGAATCCCTTCATGGGCAGAAAGACCCGCCTTCGAAAGGACACCGACGATGAGGCTCGTTTTCGGTGCGTCGGCGGATCGGGATTCTCCGCGAAGAGGTCTGGGTTGACGAGAACGGCGCAGTTGTTCGGTACAATCTTGGCTTCCTTTTGCCACATCTTTCCGGAGTCGACAATGGCCGCATACTCGGCTTCGATAACGCGCATGACGCGCATGAGCGCCATTTCATGGGTAGCGTGAGCGCGGTCAGGTTCACGAGCTACTCGGCTATTGCGAATCGCTTTTACCGGGAAGTTGAAGGTGTCAGGAGAAGTTATGAAGATCAAAGTGTTCGCTGACGGACTTGAGGGCCATAAGCGGCGCTCCCTGGAGCGCGCTGAGAGACGTGAGTTGGGCGAACGTCTCGAGCCGGAGAGGATTATCACCTTCGCCGACCCGCTGGATATGCTCGAATGCCTGACGGCGCAACGGATTCGGCTCTGCCAGGTGGCACGGAAAAAGAGGCTAAGCATTTCAGCTCTCGCCGAGGAACTGGGCCGCAATCGAGGCTCTGTAACTCGGGATGTGAACAAGCTCAAGAGCTTTGGGTTGATCCGGCTCCGCGAGCAGGCAAATCCTGGCCACGGGATCGTGCAGATCGTTGAGCCGGTGGCAGAGAGGTTCGATCTGCGCGCCGCCATGTAAACGGACGCGGCCCAGTCCGCACCGTTAAAATCGATAAGATATGGAACTGACTAACGACTCCGCCGCCGCCCCCGACACCATTCTCGACGGCAGCCGCTTTCTCCGCGCCTGTCTGCGCCGTCCCGTCGATCGCACTCCGGTATGGTTTCTCCGCCAGGCTGGGCGCTATATGCAGGAATACCGCGACGTGCGCAAGCACCACACGCTGGTTGAAATCTGCAAGCAACCCGAACTGGCCGCCGAGGTGACGATTACCGCTGCGGAAAAACTAGGCGTAGACGCTGCGATTATCTTTGCGGACCTGCTGCTTCCGCTGGAACCGATGGGCCTGCCCTTCGAATTTCAGGCGGGCGAGGGCCCCGTCGTACACCAGCCTGTGCGAACCGCCGAGGATGTGAAGGCCCTGCGTACGGACCGAGCGGACGAACTGGCATATGTAGCCCGCGCAATCCAGAAAGTGGCCGCACACTTTCGCGATCGCCTGGGAATTATCGGATTCTGCGGCGCGCCGTATACGCTGGCCAGTTACATGATCGAGGGCGGCGGGTCAAAAAACTACATCCACACCAAGCAGATGATGTATCGCGACCCCTTGTCGTGGCGTCTGCTGCTGGACAAGATCATCAAGGTTTTGGAGCAGTATTGCCGGCTGCAGGTGCAGGCCGGCGCGGACGTGATCCAGATATTCGACAGTTGGGTAGGTTCGCTGGGGCTGGCCGACTATCGCGAGTACGCGTTCGACGCCTCCAAGAGGTTGGTGCGCGCGGTGCAGCAAATGGGGGTTCCGGTTATCTATTTTGGGGTTGAGACTGGCGGACTGCTCACGGAGATGGCCGCCACCGGCGCCGACGTGATCGGGCTTGACTGGCGCGAACCGCTCGATAAGGGGTGGCAATCCGTAGGTCACGGGCACGCTGTGCAGGGGAACCTGGACCCGATCACGCTGTTTGCGCCGATGGAAGTGCTGGAACTGCGCGTGAAGGAGATTTTGCGCGCCGCCAATGGCCGTCCGGGGCACATCTTCAATTTGGGGCATGGCATCGTTCCCACTACGCCGGTTGAAAGCGTACAGGCCGTGGTCCGCATGGTGAAGGAATTCCGGCTGGAGGCTGTGAATGGCTAAGCAGGCCGTTCTCCTCCTGGCCCACGGAACCCCGGAGACCATCGACCAGATCCCCGCGTACCTGCGCAACGTGGTGAGCGGACGGCCGATTCCGGAGCATGTGGTTGAAGAGATTCAGCATCGCTACGCACAGATCGGCCGCAGTCCGCTGACGGAAATCACATTTCAGCAGGCTCGGATGGTGGAGGCTGAGCTTGCCGCGGAAGGTGCGCCTGTGCCTGTCTACGTGGGGATGAGGAATTGGCTACCTTACATTCCCGGCGTGGTGCGGCAGATGCGCGCCGACGGCATTGAAGAGGCCGCGGTGATTTGCATGGCGCCGCAAAACTCACGCACCAGCGTGGGCCTTTACCGAAGGGCGGTTGAGGCGGAAGCCGCAGGATTGCGCATCGATTTCACGGAAGGCTGGGCGCGGCATCCGCTGCTGGCCGAGGCCTTTGCCGAGCGGCTTCGACCGCTTTTGGCCAAACTGAGCGTCGAAGTGGGTGCGCCGGTTCCGGTTCTGTTTACCGCTCACAGCGTCCCCACCCGCACCGTGCAGCCACCATCCGGCGATAGCGTTGCGGGGCAGCCGCGGCTATGGCCGGGCGAGGGCGCGGACCCGTATGCGGAGGAAGCACGCCACACCGCCGAACTGGTGGCTGAGCGCGTGGCGGAGATTCCGCGCTGGAAGTTTGCGTTCCAGAGCCAGGGCGCCAGCGGCGGACCTTGGATAGGGCCCAGCGTCGAGGAAACCCTGAAATCGATGGCAAGCAAAGGGGAGAAGACCGTCATCCTGCAGCCTATTGGTTTTCTTTGCGACCACGTTGAAATTCTTTTTGACGTTGACATCTTCTTTCGTGGTTTTGCCATCAAACTCGGTATCCGATTGGAGCGCCCCGAGTCGTTGAACGCCTCCGCCACCCTTGCGAGGGCGGTTGCAGAACTGGCGAAACTGGGATTGGAAAGGTTGAAAAATTGACCAGTTTGCGCACAGGAAAGGGTGTTATGATTCGTGATGGTAAACTTCGATGCTGTTCACGGAGTTACCATTGTGCCGAATTTCTGCGGAAGTTAGTATCGGAATGAGTTAAAATCCAATAAAACGATATGGAAAGAGTGACTGCAGGTTGAAACGCTGAGTTGAGTTTCCTTGATGGTCTGGGCCAAGAGCATTGCATTGGGGGGTGACCCCATGGACGGAATTGTCAAACTGTTTTGGTTGCCAGGGTAAGCAAGGTAAGGGGGCTTCAGTGCAGAAAACTTCATCGGGGGATGTCGAAGAGGGATCGAGAATCACGTGTGCATACTGTAAGAGCGGTCTGCGAAGACTGTCTCGAAAAGGCTTTCTGCAAAAGAAGATATACTCCTGGTTCGGTTACTATCCCTGGGAATGCCCGCTGTGCAGAACTCCAATTCTGATTCGTCAGCAGCGCATGCGCAGGACCGGATCCATGCGGGAGTCGAGCGCCGATTAGGCCGGTCTTCCAGTTGAGGAAAACTCTGCGAGTCTGCTGGACCTATCTGGTCGCGATCGCTAAGAGTGAAACAGATTCCGGACCAGGAACAGCAGGTTCGCGGGCCGCTCGGCAAGCCGGCGCATGAAGTAGGCATACCACTTGCTGCCAAAGGGAACGTAGACGCGGACGTTATATCCCTCATTGACGAGTTGCCGCTGCAGGTCACGTCGAATCCCATAAAGCATTTGGAACTCGAACCGGCTGCGGTCGATGTTATGTTCGGTTGCGTATGCTTTGGCTGCGGCGATCATGGCCTCGTCGTGGGTGGCAAGGCCGTGATAAACGGGACTGTCGAGCAGCATTTTGCCAAGCCGGACGAAATTCGCATCCACATCCTGCTTGCGCGGGAAAGCAACCTCGGCAGGCTCCTTGTATGCCCCCTTGCAGAGCCGCACGCGGATGCCGTCGGTGAGCAGTTGTTCAATGTCGGACTTGGAGCGAAAGAGGTAAGCCTGAATTACGACGCCAATCGATCCCCGCAACTCCGGCAGCGCATGAACACGCCGCACAATGTCCAGTGTCACCTGGGTCAGGGACGAATCTTCCATATCGATGCGGAGGAAGCTGCCCTTCTGTTTTGCATGACGGGCGAGGCCCTCGGCTATGTCGTAAGCAAGGTCGGGTGACAACCCCAGGCCCATCTGGGTGAGCTTGACGCTGATGTTTGCATTGAGTTTCTGCGAGGCAACCCACTCCAGAAGCTGGTGGTAAGTCTCCGCTGCTTCGCGCGCTTCAAGCTCCGAGGTAACATCCTCGCCGAGCGAATCGAGCGTTACGCTCATGCCTTGATGGTTCACGGATTCGGTGGCGCGCAAGGCGTCGTGAATATGCCTGCCAGCCACGAAGCGGGAACTAAGGCGCCGGCCTGTTCGGGAGTGCTCGCACCAACGGCGCAACGATCGATTTCTTGACAGAGCAATAAAAACGGAGCGCAGTAGGGGCATCTTCGAGTCCTGCCGGCCAAGGCCCTGAATGGGGCTCCACCGCCGTACAGACTAGTTTCTCATAGAAGGCGCGCGGAAGTCCCTGTTTCGGACTTTGCTTCAGGGCAATCGCATGAACACAGATGAGGTTCTCATTATGACTCGTTCCGCCTGAACATGGATACAGAGGATCGTGGCGTCTTTGCGATGCGCTCCCCGTCTGGGCCAAACCCAATTGGCGTCTCCGCCGTTCGGCTTCTCAGCGTGGAGGAAAATCGTCTGCCGATTGGCGATGTGGATATGTTGGACGGCACGACCCTCTTGGACATAAAGCCATATCTTCCAGCATTTGACAGCTTCGCAGAATCCCGCGCGGGATGGTGCGCCAACAAATTCGCCACTTCAGGGGTTGGGGACGATCGTCTCGAAGCGCGATGGAAAAAATGAACGGCATGAGCCTGTTCGTTTGCCGAGTATGTGCTACAGTTTATCCCAAGTGCCGGAATTCATGAAGGTACACGGCCAGAGGGTTTGCGTTCAAAGGGGGAAAGATGAAAATCAGCGCGCGCAATGTGCTTGAAGGCAAGGTGCAAAACGTAACCAAAGGAGCCGTAAACGCGCAGGTCACTCTTGTCCTGGAGGGTGGAGAGAAGATAGTCGCCATCATCACCAACTCCAGCGTCGATTCGTTGGGTGTTGAGGAAGGGAAGCGGGCCTATGCGATTATCAAAGCCTCCGAGGTGATTGTCGGCAAGGGCGTGGATGGTATGAAGTTGAGCGCGCGCAATGTGCTGTCGGGCGAGGTAACGAGCTTACTTGACGGCGCGGTGAGCAGCGAAGTGGGGATTGGGCTGACGGGCGGCGCTGCGGTTGTTGCCTCGATTACCAAAGAGAGTGTGCATGCGCTGGGGTTGCAAGCAGGCGATCAGGTGAGCGCAATCGTGAAGGCATCCAACGTGATGATCGGCGTTTAGGCGCAGTCATCTAACTGTGCGCCGTGAGCGTGTTTCCGAGTGGCCAAAGGTTGCAACTAACGCGGGAGGGCGGGCCTGCGGGAGTTAGATCAGGCGGTGCCCGGCGACCGAGGTGTCGTATCCGCCTAGATGTTCCAACTCTCGCCGATATGCTGCCAGAGCAAGGGTGTTGAAAAGTGCTTGTACCTGCGGCAGGCTCAGATGGCGCCTGTGGACCACGAGGTCATAGCGTTCGCTGACAAGGGGTATAAAATCCAGTCCCAAAACGCGGGCCACAGACGAAACAGCGATGCAACAGTCGGCTGCACCCGCCTGCACGCGGCGTGCAGCGGGCAGGTGGCCGGTCGCAATGCTTTCGTATCCTCGCAGCCTTGCGTGCGCGATTCCCAGCCTGCGTAGCTGCGCGTCCAACAGCAGACGGCTGCCGGCGCCGCGTTCGCGATTCACAATTGTAACGTCCGATCGTCCAAGGTCGGCGACGGAGCGAATTTGCTTTGGATTTCCGCTCGAAACCACCAGGCCCTCTTCCCATAGAGCGAGGGACACGACGGCAATGTCCTGCTTACGGAAGATGCGAGCGATCGCCGCCAGATTGGATTCGTCCGTTTTCTCATCGCGGATATGGCAGCCTGCAACATGAATGCTTCCCCGATGAAGCAGGTCCAGGGCTTTGGTGCTGTTGCGATGCGCAGCGACAAGATTGACGCCCTGTTGCCCAAGATGCCTACCCAGGATGGAGATGCCTGGATCGCAGCCCGCAATGAGGAGACGCTTTTCTAAACCCTGAGCCGGCACAAACAGTTCCACGGTGGTCTTGGCTTGCCCGTCGGACCTGACTGCTGCGCAGGTGATCCTTGCGTCAGCCACGGGCAGACTCCATGTAGCTGCCTCCGGAAAGGTCGCGATCAGCCGGCCATCCACGCGGCAGAGGCACACGGGCTTGCCGGGCGAGGCTGCGTGTTCCTCGTCCAATAGTTCCGCCTGTTCCATGATCCGCGAGTCTGTCCGAGCCTCCAATTGAAAAAGTTCCTCGACCGCCACGCCTAAAGCCTGAGCCAACTTGAGCGCGACGGCAGTATTGGGAGCATAGTCGCCGGACTCAATGGCATAGACGGTCTGCCTGCTGACATCGATTGTCGTTGCCAGTGCAGCCGCGGAGAGGCCGCGCGCGGTCCGCAATTCGGCCAGTCGATTATGCACTCTTATCGATTTCTCTTTTGCGACCATAGCCAAAGAATACTCCTGGTGTTGTGGTCGATATCCTGGCCGTAAAAGCGAACGGCGCCGCTTCGACTGCGGAGTGAGTCTGTATTTCTCTCGATGAATGTATTGTAAACAAGACAATGTTGTGTATACAATACAAATCAATCGCATTCAATTGCAATCCTACACACTTTGGGGAATGGCGAGCATTCTGCTCGCGACCTCGGTGGGAAGGCAGTCCTCACTTTTTTGCTACGCATTCATTTTCAGGAGGAACCAATTATGAAACGCACTCGTTCTACTCTGCTTTCCTGCCTCGGCCTTATGGGAGTCGCAGGCCCGCTGTTTGCACGGACGACGACCTTCATGGTGGCGGCGGTTCTCTGCTTCTCATCCACTCTGGCGGTTGCCCAGGGCGCCACTGTCGACACAAAGACGCAGCCGAAGACCCCTTGCACAAGCGCCCACGAATTCGCCACAGCCGATTGCGCACTTACCTGGCACGGCATCACGGTGTACGGCGCGTACGATGCCGGCTTCGGATGGGTCAGCCACGGCTTGCCGGAAAACGGCAGTAACTATGAGGGCGAATCTCTGGTGAACCGAAACGGCTATCAACATCGATTCCTCCTCGCGCCGGACAACCTGTCGCAGACGGGTCTGGGCATCAGGGGCAAGGAAGAGTTTGTGCATGGCTGGTCCATTGTGTTCAACGCTTCAACCGGCATCGATCCGCAGTCCGGCTTGCTCGCCAACGCGTCAGCCACCCAAACCATCGACAACGGCCTTCCCAGGAGCAGCTATTCGATAGCCATCGACGGCGCGCGCGCGGGCCAACCCTTCAACGACGAATACTATGCCGGAATATCGTCCGCATATATCGGCACGCTGACCTTCGGTCGTCAGCGCGCTTTCGGTACCGATACGATGCTCCTTTACGATCCGGCCAGCGGCAGCTATGCCTTTTCGTACATCGGGTATAACGGCACGATGGCCGGCGGCGGCGACACCGAGGACACCCGTTGGGACGACGCAATGAAGTATCGCGTGACCTATGGACCAGCCCATTTCGGCGCGATGTATAAATTCGCAGATGGATCGGCCGGCTGCTACTCGGCTTCCTCAACCTGGACTGCGGCCACCTGCACGGCGGAAGAAGCGCATAACAACGCCTATGGATTCGACCTCGGCGGAGTCGAACGCAAGTTCTTCGCCGACATCGTCTTCCAACATTACAACCAGGCGATCAGCGTATTGAACCCCCTGCTTGGGCCTCAAAGTCCGGCGGCTTCCTATCAGTCGACCACGGACAGCATCAATACAAACCCCATCAACGGGGTCAATCTGATCGGAACGGCGAACACCGTATATGGCATCGTGACCGACAACAACGCAGTTATGGCAGCTGCCAAGTATTCGTCGGAACAGTTCAAGATCTTTGCCGGCTACGAATACATTTGGCAGAATAACCCGGTGAACCCGTTGGGGGTTGGCGCCTCGGACCAGGGCGGTTATATCATGAGCGGGGTCGAAGACAATAATCTTGATTCTGAAAAGCTGGTGCAGATTTGGTGGACCGGCGCGAAGTACACCTACGACAGCAAAACAGACCTCACTTTCGCTTGGTATCAACAGCGGCAAAACGACTTCCGTCTTCCGCCCACCTGCTCGGCCGCGGCCGGTTTCCGCGCGTCCTGCGCGGGCGCCCTCAACGAGGGGTCGCTCTATTTGGATCATCACTTCACCAAGCGTTTCGACACTTTTGCCGGAATTGCGTATTCCTACGTGAGCGGCGGTCTGGCCATCGCCATTCCTCATGGGCCCGGCGTCCCCTACAAATCCGACAACAACTTTGCTCCGACAGTCGGTAGTCGTTTCACCTTCTGATCGTTTCCGCGGCGGGCTCAATCGAGAGCCCAAAGCTGGTTGTGGTCAATCCTGTTTTCAAACTGGTTTCATCGGGTTGACAAGACTCAGGGCGAACAGCCGCACTGGATTAAACCAGTTGCGACCACTGAACCTCCCCTTGAAAAGGAAGTGCGCTGCGATCAGGATTGGTTTGCGTCCGCATGTCGCGCCGCATACGGACGAGGCGGACCATTTACAGGCGGATGTGCCCAAGGATGTCTGGCGCACATTGAATGTTCAATCTCAGCCATGGCTCGTGCGGCTCAATCCTGCGCGCCTATTGCTGTTGAGGGCCCAGGGAACTGCCGGCAAGCACAGAAGCTGCTTAAATTCACTCATTTAGCTGAAGAATTGTGTGGATCGCCGGTCGGGCGTCTGAAATGCACGGTTTGACCCCTCGTTAAATTTCTGCCAAGATATGCCTACGAACCGGCATGGTTGCGGGATATATTCATCGGGCGCACCCAGACCGGGCCGGGCGCAAGCGTTCTCGATTTCCGCCTTTCATCAGGCCTGTGTAGTTTTTCCAGGTTCGGTCAGCAGTTCTCGCTTTGCCTTCACCCGAAAGGAGGGGGGCGTGTCTAACCCGTACGAGGCTCCCAGTCTCGAACTTGCGATGCAGTCGAGCGGTCGCGCGAATTCCGCGCTGATCGGGATTTACAAGATCTCGCAGGCACTCACGCGTCCGGGGCGTCTGGAAGTGGCGCTCTCGGGAGTGATCAATCTCCTGGCCAGTTTCCTGGACATGAACAACGGCCTGATTGCGCTGCTGGACGAAGAAGACCGGACCTCCATCGTCGTTGGGGCCGGGTGGAGCGAGGCGACTGCGAGGGAGCATTTTGAGCGGCTTCCCGAACAGGCCGTGGGCCAGATTGTTGCGTCCGGTATGCCTCTGGTGGTCCACAAAATCGCTGAGAGTCCGCTGTTCACGGAATGGAGCGAGTTGAATTGCGGCGACCCTTCAGTTCAAAGATCGTTTGTCGGCGTTCCAATCAAAGGCGAGAACCGCACTGTCGGCACCATCATGATCGAGCGTGTCGATGGAAATTCTTCTCCACATACGCTTGATGAGGACGCGCGCTTCCTTTCCATGGTGGCCAACCTGGTGGGTCAGACGATTGCGCTGCACACGCTGGTGTCGCGGGATCGTGAACGGCTGATGACCGATAGTCACAGGCTGGAAAAGGAATTGGAGCAGAGGACCGAGTCCAAACACGACGGAATCGACTGGATCATCGGGGAAAGCTCAGCCATCCGCGAAGTAATCGGAAAGATACAACAAGTCGCGCGATGTAATCTGCCTGTTCTGCTATGCGGAGAATCGGGTACTGGAAAGGAGCTATTTGCGCGCGCCATTCATGAGTATTCCCCGCGCAGCCGGAAGCCGTACATCCGGTTGAACTGCGCTGCGCTGTCGGAGTCCGTGCTGGAATCGGAACTTTTCGGTCACGAGCGCGGAGCATTTACAGGTGCGGTTGGTTTGCGCAAAGGGCGGTTCGAGCTGGCCGACGGAGGCACTCTTTTCCTCGATGAGATTGGGGAGATATCGGGAGCGTTTCAAGCAAAACTGCTGCGCGTGTTGCAGGAAGGGGAATTCGAGCGGGTCGGCGGAACTCGCACCATCAAAGTGGATGTGCGGCTGGTGGCGGCAACCAACCGGAATCTTGAAGCGGCTGTACTCTCAGGCCAATTCCGTTCCGATCTTTACTATCGCATCAGCGTGGTGCCCATTTTTCTTCCGCCCTTGCGGGAGAGGCGCGAAGATGTGGATCTGCTTGCGCAAGAGTTTTTGCGCCGTTTCAATCAGGAGCACGGCGTGTCGCTTACTCTGTCAAAGCGGGCCATGGATGTGCTGCGCGCCTGCGACTTTCCCGGCAATGTGCGGGAGTTGGAAAGTTGCGTGAAACGCACAGCGGCGCTGGCCAAGAATTCCGTCATTGTGGTTGAAGATTTTGCCTGTAGCAACGAGAGCTGCCTTTCACTCGTGCTGGGTAACTCAATGAACAAGACTCGCCCGCAACAAGCCGGCTATGTTCCGCTCCCTGTCTTCTCGCCGGCGCAGGGGCGCTCCTGGCCCGTGCGGAAAATCGCCGAGCCCCCAAGCGCGGCTAATGGCAACAGTGTCGCGAAGCCCAATCACTCGGAGAACAACCCTAATCAGGAAGATTCGACTGAGTGCCAGCGCTTGGTAGACGCCATGGAGCAATCCGGCTGGGTTCAGGCTAAAGCGGCGCGCAAACTCGGCCTGACGCCGCGGCAGATGGGCTATGCGCTGCGCAAGTACAGCATCGAAATCAAACGACTCTGACTTTCCTCGCCACTGCGGCCCTTCCTTCTCCGATCAAAGTGTCGTCGTTCCTCCCGGACAGGGAATCTCAACTCTCAATTTATTGCGATGGCCGCTTTGAGACAAAATCGTCGCTTCCAAGCCGGTGTGTCGCAATTGCGACAGAGACATAACAGGACATAACTCGCTAAGTATCAGCAGCTTCCACTTTGGTTATCGAGTTGCAGTAGTGCCATGCAACAGCCGCGGTGCGGGATCGAGAACACCAAGGGGGATCGAATGGAGCTTGGCGGTCTAAAGACAATCGCGCAGTTGCGGGTGATGCAGCCTGCACACTCCAGAAGCGGACAACCAGGCTGCGGTTCGAATAGTGCAAGTGGACAGTCCAGTTGCGGCTCGGCGGCCGGACAAGGCGATCTGACGCCGGAGATATGGGAGAAGGTAAAGAATCATCCCTGTTACAGCGAACAGGCGCACCATCACTATGCGCGCATGCACGCCGCGGTTGCGCCCGCCTGCAACATCCAATGCAACTTCTGCAACCGCAAGTACGATTGCTCGAATGAATCCCGGCCTGGAGTGGTCAGCGAGCGGCTCACACCGGAGCAGGCGGCTAAGAAAGTGCTCGCCGTGGCGTCAGCCGTTCCCCAGATGACTGTGCTCGGCATCGCCGGTCCAGGCGACCCGCTGGCGAATCCAGAGAAGACCTTCAAGACCTTCGAGTTGGTCGCCAGGACTGCTCCCGACATCAAGCTCTGCCTCTCGACCAATGGGCTCATGCTTCCCGATTATGTAGATAGAATTCATGCGCTCAATGTCGATCACGTCACGATCACGATCAACATGATCGATCCGGTCGTGGGCGCAAAGATTTATCCCTGGGTCTTCTACAACCACAAGCGGTATACGGGCGTGGAGGGGGCGAGGATTCTGAGCGAGCGTCAGTTGCTGGGTCTGGAAATGCTTACGGCGCGCGGCATTCTCTGCAAGGTTAATTCGGTCATGATTCCCGGCATCAACGATCGCCATCTGGTTGCGGTCAACAAGGCGGTCAAGTCGCGTGGCGCTTTCCTGCACAACATCATGCCTTTGATCTCCGCGCCCGAGCACGGCACTGTCTTCGGACTCGCGGGACAACGCGGCCCGACAGCACAAGAGTTGAAAGCTTTGCAGGACTCCTGCGAGGGGGAGATGAAGATGATGCGGCATTGCCGTCAGTGCAGGGCGGATGCAGTCGGCCTTTTGGGAGAGGATCGAAGTGCCGAGTTTACGGCTGAAAAGATCATGAGCATGGATGTGGTTTACGATTTGGACCGGCGTCAGGCTTTTCAGGAGAAGGTGGAGTTGCAGCGGGAAGCCGCTGCTGCCGCAATGAAATCGGAGTTGGAGACCTTGGCCGGCAAGCATAGCAACATCTCGATTCTGATTGCGGTCGCGACAAAGGGTGGCGGGCGCATCAACGAGCACTTTGGCCACGCGAAAGAATTTCAGGTGTACGAGGTCGGTACCGCGGGCGCGAAGTTTGTGGGCCACCGCAGAGTCGATCTCTACTGCCAGGGCGGGTACGCGGAGGAAGACAGCCTGGAAACGGTGGTTCGCGCCATCAACGATTGCGTGGCGGTCTTTGTCGCCAGGATCGGGGGTTGTCCGCGCGACGGCCTGATCGCCGCGGGAATTGAACCGGTGGATCGCTTTGCGCTTGAGTACATCGAGCAGTCGGCGATTACCTACTTCAGAGAATATCTGGAACGGGTGCGGACGGGGGAGATTCGGCATACGCAGCGCGGCGATGCGGATATCCGCCAGGGCGCGCTGACAGCATAAGGACTCGAACAAGCATTCTCGAAAGGAGACTGACAATGGCAATGATGATCAAGGAAACTCGCTGCGTCGGATGCTCAGCGTGTATCAACGAGTGTCCAAATGACGCAATCTCTGAACAAAGCTTTGCGTTCGCTATCGATCCGGCCAAGTGTACCGAATGCATAGGCTTCTTCAGCGAACCGCAATGTGCCGCAATTTGTCCAATTCCAAAGACGTGCATCATCAATCCCGATGTTCCGCGATATGCGGCGGCGGTGTAGATGCCCGAGGCAAAACAACCGACCATGGAACTAACACCGGCGGCAGAGAAGTTTATCCGCAGGATGATGCGTCTCAACGCTGACGCTACAGCCGGTTTCAGGCTCAGGGTTCGACCCGGCGGATGCTCCGGACTTGCGGTTGAGTTTGACCTGGCGGCTGCGCCCGCATTGGACGAAGTTGTGTGGGAACATGCGAAACTGCGGATTTTTGTGGATCGCGCGAGCTGTCTGTTATTGAACGAAGCAGTCGTTGATTTTGTTGACAGCCGCTCCCTCACTGGTTTTGTAGTCACAACACCGGGGCGAACCGCTCAAGCTTGTTCACCAGCCTCGACGTTGGTGCCGGTCGAAGCACTCATCCGCCGTTGATGCCAACAATAAGGGGGAATTCGCAATGGCGCGCAAAGAGGACGATGCCTTGGATTGGCAAGGCCAGAAGTTGTGCTGCGATGGATGCGTTCACCGCGAGCTGATTCGCGAGGATCGCTGCCGCAAGAAGCATGTCTGCGTTCAGGACCGTTCGCCTTCGCGCATCGATCAGTTCTTCAAGAACAACCCTGGATTTGCCAACGATTTTCTCTCCCATCCCTACTTCGAAGTGCGTGCGGCGGCGGCAAAGTATGCCGATGTTTTCCGGCTGACTGCAATGCTGAACGATGAGGATGAATCGGTTCGCTGGAATGCGGCTCTGAGGCTGCCCCGCCGATTCTTGCTGCGCCTGCGCGACGATCCACACCGCGAGGTGCGCATTCGCATCGCCTCGCATCTTGAGGGCGAGGAGTTGATGCCGATGATGTCGGACCCCGATTACTTCGTGCGGCAGATTGTTGCGCGGCGCATTGGTATTCCACAACTGAAAAACATGATCGACGATCCAGATCCCGAGGTGCGACGCGTGGTTGCGCAACGAATTGCGCCCGAGTGGCTCCTGGAACTGATCGACGATCCCGATGCTTCGGTGTGCCTTATCCTGGCTGAGCGTCTGGCGCCGGCGCAACTGTTGCCCCTGCGTTTTCATCCAGCCCTCCGAGTCCGCTACGAAGTGGCAGGAAAGGTTCCAGTGAACGCGCTGGACGCAATGCGCGCGGATGCGGACCCGTTGGTGCGCGAGCGAGTTGAAGAGAGACTACTGGCAGCGCATAACCCGGTCGATGGCATGCACACTGTGATCGAAATGCATCTGGCACACAGGGAAGAAAGGAGGCGCTGATATGTCGAAAATCGTTCGAGATGGCTGGGTTGTGGAATTGGATGGACCGCCTTGTTTTGAATACGGGCAGAAGGTACGGTCCAACCAGGTTGTGCGCAACGATGGCACCTTTGGCGGCAAGGAGATTGGCGAGGTCCTGGTGAAAAAGGGCGAGGAGGGCTATGTGATTTCGATCGGCACATTCCTTCAACAGTTCTATATCTACGGGGTCGAGTTCGTGACTAGCGGATACAGAGTGGGAATGAAGCGCAAGGAACTGGAACTTGTGGACGTCACCCTTTGTGGAGAGAAGGCATGATGGAGGCAGGCGAGCCGCGGTTTGAATGGGGCCAGCGTGTGCGGGCCGTGACAGACCTTTTCAACGACGGTTCCTACCCGGAGCGTACCTCGGATGCGCTGCTGGTGGGCGCCGGCGAAGCAGGAGAGATCGTGCAGGTTGGCCGGCATGTCGACTCTGGCGGCTTTGTCTACATGGTGGAGTTTTCGCTCAACCAGGTCGTTGGTTGCATGGAGCCGGAGCTGATGCCCTGGCATTCGAGTGCGGAGGCACAATGAAGGTTATGATTCGCAGGAACAAGGCAGGCGTATTGTCGGCGTATATCGCCAAGAAGGATCTTGAGGAGCCGATTGTCGAGGTGGAGAAGCCGGAACTCTGGGGCGGCATGGTTACGCTGGCGAACGGTTGGCAATTGGCATTGCCGGAGATGGACTCCGCCACGACATTGCCCATCACGGTGGAGGCACGCAAAGTTGCAGAGTTGGAGATACACAGTTGACTACCGCGGCTCTCGACTCCATCGCGCTAGCTTTTGATGGAGGCATTGCAATCCCTTATCTAGGTCCCGGGGTATTGTCGATTGACGGGAATCCGCTTCCCGGCTCGCAAGATGCCCTTGTGGTGCGCCTGACAGCGAAGGCCAGCGTGCCCCACAAGATCAGAAACAATCTAGGCGCCGCCGCGCAGTTCATTGAGAACTTCAAGCACCGCAGCACTGTAACGAATTCGATGGGCGAGGCATTCGGCCTCGAAGCACAACCCACCTCGTTGCACACGTTGCTCATGGGCTTGGCCGCTCTGCCGCTTGTGGTTCACGCCTGGTACGACGATCTCCCGCAGAAGGCGCTGCGCTCACGCTCCGGCTGGGGAATGGTGCAAGGCGTGAGCCAGGCGGAACACTCCGGCAGCTGGGTCAATTACTACAACGCGGACGGCTCGCAGGCAGCAGTCGAGTCAGGCCGCCATCCGGCTGAATGGAAGACACTACTCTATCAGCCTTTCGGTTCGGTGTGGCCCGCGCGCAACTTTCTCGTTTCCGATTCGGACTTTGTCGAGGTGCTGACAGAGATCGATATTCAAACACCAATTCCCAAGTCTGTGCAGGAGATCCGCATGGGAAGAAGTTTTCTGTTCCTGGGCTGTAGGTTCTCCAAACAACTGGATCGGCTCTTTGCTCACCAGATCATCAAACGCTCCTCACAGAAGCATTGGGCCGTCCTGCCCGAGGAGCCGACGCGCAATGAAGCGCGGTTTATGGAGGAACACTCCATCGAGCGCATCCCCATAACGTTGAGCGAGTTTGTCGAAGCATTTGGAAGGCTTCAGCATGGGAATTGAATACTGGTGAAATAATTGTCATCAGGCCGGAAAGGAATAAGGATCGCTGCCGAATTGGTCCGATGTGGGGGGAGCTAGCGAAACTTATTGTCTTTGCTTGTGAAGTCTCAACTCAAACTTGTCGATCATCCAACACAATCACCTTGTTTGCAGGCTATTCTTAACCGATTCATATGGAGGCTTTGATGAATGCCGATCCATTGGCCGAATTGAATTCTTTGGTTGCTCGCGTCGAGAAGGCGCAGCGCACGTTCTCCACTTTCACACAAGAGCAAGTCGATCGGATCTTCTCTCATGCGGCTCTGGCTGCGGCCGATCAGCGAATTCCGCTGGCGCAAATGGCCGTTGAAGAGACGGGCATGGGTGTGGTCGAAGACAAGGTCATCAAGAACCATTTCGCGTCCGAATACATCTTCAACAAGTACAAGGACGAGAAGACCTGCGGCGTCCTGAGCGAGGATGAAGAGGCCGGCTCGATGACAGTGGCCGAGCCAATGGGAGTAATCTGCGGCATCGTTCCTACCACGAATCCAACATCGACGGCCATCTTCAAGGCATTGATTGCGCTCAAGACCCGCAACGGCATCGTATTCAGCCCGCACCCGCGCGCGCGGCGGTCAACCTGTGAAGCAGCGCGGATAGTGCTCACCGCCGCAGTGTGCGCGGGCGCGCCGAAGGACATTATCGGATGGATTGAGGAGCCTACACTCGAACTCTCCACTGCCCTCATGCATCATCCCTCCATCAAGCTGATTCTGGCCACGGGCGGACCGGGCATGGTCCACGCGGCATACTCTTCAGGAACACCAGCAATCGGTGTTGGCCCAGGCAATACACCGGTGGTTATTGACGAAACCGCCGACCTGAAGCGCGCGGTTGCTTCGATTCTTATGTCGAAGACATTCGACAATGGCGTGGTATGCGCTTCGGAGCAGGCGGTCATCGCTGTGGATGCAATCTACGACGAATTGCGCAGCCGCTTCCATCGCCATTGCGGTTACATCTTGAATGCGCCAGAAACGGACGCCGTGCGCGCCGTACTGATGAAGAACGGCACGGTGAACCCGGCCATCGTGGGTCAACCTGCATTGCGTATTGCCAGCATGGCGGGGATCCAGGTGCCATCCAATACTCAGGTACTCATCGGTGAGGTCACCGAGATTTCGGCAAGCGAGCCGTTTGCGCATGAGAAGCTCTCAACCGTTCTGGCGCTCTACCGCGCTCGCGACTTTGAAGATGCCGTGGACAAAGCCGCCGCGCTGGTGGCGCTTCAGGGCATCGGCCACACCTCGGTGCTCTACACAGACCAGGACGGCCAGCGCGAGCGAGTGAGTTACTTCAGCGCCCGCATGAAGACCTCCCGCATTCTCATTAACACGCCTTCGTCGCACGGCGGAATCGGCGATCTCTATAACTTCAGCCTGGCTCCATCTCTCACCCTGGGCTGCGGCACGTGGGGCGGCAACTCCGTAACCGCGAACGTGGGGCCGAAACAGTTGCTCAACATCAAGACCGTCGCCAAGAGGGCCGAAAACATGCTTTGGCACAAACTTCCTCAGTCGATTTATTTCCGCCGTGGCTGCCTGCAAGAGGCGCTCAAAGATCTTGCCGGCAAGAAGCGCTCGCTCATCGTCACAGACCCCTTTCTCTTCAACCATGGCCACGCCGATGAATTGATCGCGCAGTTGAAGCGGCACGGGCTTGAAGTGGAGACATTCTTCCAAGTCGAGCCCGATCCGACGCTAAGCACTGTCCGCAAATGCACTGAGGTGGCCGCCGCTTTCCGGCCCGATGTGATTGTGGCTTTTGGCGGTGGATCGCCAATGGATGCGGCCAAAATCGCATGGGTGCTCTACGAACATCCGGAGGTGGACTTTCACAATCTGGCGATGCGCTTCATGGATATTCGCAAGCGCATTTATCGGTTCCCAAAACTCGGCGCCAAAGCGACGTTTGTCGCCATCCCTACCACGAGCGGTACCGGCAGCGAGGTCACTCCCTTTGCGGTCGTCACGGACGACAGCACCGGCAAAAAGTATCCCATCGCCGATTACGAACTCACTCCGCGCATGGCCATTGTGGACCCAAATCTAGTGATGAACATGCCGAAGTCGCTCACTGCCTTTGGCGGGATTGATGCGGTCACTCATGCTATTGAAGCCTATGTCTCCATCATGGCCACTGAGTTTACGGATGGCCACGCGCTGCAGGCTCTTAAACTGCTCAAGGACTACCTGCCGCAGGCATACCAGCGCGGCGCAAGCGATCCAGTTGCTCGTGAGAAGGTGCATTACGCGGCCACGCTGGCCGGCATGTCTTTCGCCAACGCCTTTCTGGGCGTGAACCACTCGATCGCTCATAAGCTGGGCGCGGAGTTCCACATTCCACACGGCCTTGCAAATGCGTTGCTGCTCACCAACGTCATCCGTTACAACGCCAATGACAATCCAACCAAACAGTCAGCCTTCTCACAGTACGATCGTCCGAAGGCGCGCTGCCGTTATGCGGAAATTGCCGACGAACTCACGCTGGGCGGAGACACCGTTGGGGAGAAGGTGGAAAATCTGATTGTCTGGATCGAGCGGCTCAAACGCGAGATTGAGATTCCGGCGTCCATCCAGGCAGCGGGCGTGGCTGAACCCGAGTTTCTTGCGCGGCTGGACAAACTGGCCGTAGAGGCGTTTGACGACCAGTGTACTGGAGCCAATCCACGTTATCCGCTGATCGGAGAACTGCGGGCGATCCTGCTTGACTCTTACTATGGGCGTGAGTTTGTAGAGACAGCCGAGCGCGAACCGAAGGCTTCCGCGGTTGTGACCAGCAAGAGCGCTCCGCTGACCTGCTGAGACACGCCCCGCACCAGCAGCGGCTTTCCTTTTGTGCGAAGAAATTGGTTCGCGGTTTTGGAAAGCTGCCGCGGTGCGTTTGCAGAATTATTCCTCAAGGGGATTAATAGATTTCAGCCTCGATAGATTTCGCGATCGAGTCCGAGCTTCTCGACTCCAGGCCGGAACAGGCCATTTCTCTCTTTCCATCCCAAATACACAATGTCCGAAATGCGGACCGAAGGTCTGAACGGACTCTTGTTTCTCTTTTCGAAATGCGCCCACAACCAAGGCAGGTTAATAAGCAGTTCGTCGCATTCGCTACAACGGAAGCCGCGATTGTCGCGTTCAACACAGGCGGCCCCGGAGCCCGAAAAAGGCAAAGTGCGATGAATCTGCAAGGCTTATGAAGTTTTCGCGTTTGGCACGACGATTGCTTTTAAGCAAGCAGATTGCGGAATGCAAGGATGCACACAGAGAATTGGCATCCTTGATCACTCGATTATCTGGCCCGTGTTTGCATCATCCGGCAGAACACCGCAGGGCAGGGCTCTTGAGATCCAACAACGAAGTACCGATGGTGCATGAGGAAAGACGGAGGAGGAACGATGGCGAAATTGAGACAGATTGCTTTCTACGGCAAGGGTGGAATCGGCAAGTCCACAACATCCCAAAACACTCTGGCGGCACTGGCTGAGATGGGGCAGAAAATCCTTATCGTTGGCTGCGATCCAAAAGCTGACTCAACGCGACTGATCCTGCACGCGAAGGCGCAGAACAGCATTTTGAGCCTCGCGGCCGAAAAAGGCACCGTCGAGGATATCGAACTCGAAGAGGTGATGAAGTACGGTTATCAGCGTATACGCTGCGTTGAGTCCGGCGGTCCCGAGCCCGGCGTAGGCTGCGCGGGGCGCGGCGTCATCACGGCGATCAACTTTCTTGAGGAAAACGGGGCATACGAGAATCTGGACTACGTCTCTTACGATGTGCTGGGCGACGTTGTCTGCGGCGGCTTCGCAATGCCTATTCGCGAAAACAAGGCACAGGAGATTTACATCGTCATGTCCGGCGAGATGATGGCGATGTACGCGGCCAACAACATCTCGAAAGGCATTCTGAAATACGCCAACTCCGGCGGCGTGCGCCTCGGCGGGTTGATCTGCAACGAGCGCCAGACCGACAAGGAACTCGAGCTGGCCGAGAATATGGCCAAAAAGCTGGGAAGCAAGCTGATCTACTTTGTTCCTCGCGACAATGTTGTGCAGCACGCCGAACTTCGCCGCATGACGGTCATCGAGTATGCACCGGACTCCGCGCAGGCCGCGCACTATCGCGCCCTTGCGGAGAGAATTCATAACAACGCCGGGAACGGCGTGATTCCCACTCCGATTTCGATGGACGAGCTCGAAGAGATGCTGATGGAGCACGGCATTATCAAGAGCGTTGATGAGTCGTTGGTCGGCAAGAAGGCCGCCGAGGTCGCGGCATAACAAGTGAATGCCCATCGGGCGCCGGTTCATCTATCCAAGCCGGCGCCCGGTCTCACACAATCATCTTGAGCGAGGTCCCTATGAGCGGAAATGCCGGGGTTGAAGAAATCAAAGAGCGAAACAAACAGTTGATCGGAGAGGTGCTTGATGCCTATCCGGAGAAGACGGCAAAGAAACGTGCCAAGCATCTGGCAACCTTTGAGGAGGGCAAGGCAGACTGCGGAGTGAAGTCGAACCTCAAAGCCATTCCAGGGGTGATGACCATTCGCGGCTGCGCCTATGCCGGGTCGAAGGGCGTAGTGTGGGGTCCGATCAAGGACATGATTCATATCAGCCATGGACCGGTGGGTTGCGGTCAATATTCCTGGGCCGCTCGGCGCAACTACTACATCGGGACCACCGGCGTCGACTCTTTTGTCACGCTGCAGTTCACTTCCGATTTTCAAGAGAAAGACATCGTCTTCGGCGGCGATAAGAAGTTGGCCAAGATCATCGATGAGATTCAGACGCTGTTTCCTCTCAACAAGGGAATCACGATCCAGTCCGAGTGCCCGGTTGGGCTGATCGGCGACGACATTGAGGGAGTTGCCCGCGCCAAGGCCAAGGAATACGGCAAGACGATCGTGCCTGTACGGTGCGAGGGATTTCGCGGCGTCTCTCAGTCGCTTGGACACCACATCGCCAACGACGCGGTCCGCGATTGGGTCATCGACAAGCAGACCGGTAAGCCGGCGCGCTTTGAGAGCACGCCCTACGACGTGGCTATTATCGGCGACTACAACATCGGCGGCGATGCATGGTCCTCTCGCATTCTTCTCGAAGAGATGGGTCTGCGCGTGATCGCCCAGTGGTCGGGAGACGGCACACTTGCCGAGCTCGAGGCTACTCCGAAGGCCAAGTTGAACATCCTGCATTGCTACCGGTCGATGAACTACATCTCACGCCACATGGAAGAGAAGTTCGGGATTCCATGGGTGGAGTACAACTTCTTCGGGCCGACGAAGATTGTGGAGTCGCTGCGCGGGGTTGCGGCTCACTTCGACGACACCATCAAGGAAGGCGCCGAGCGCGTGATCGCCAAGTATCAGGCGCTTACCGACGCGGTGATTGCCAAGTACCGGCCGCGTCTCGAAGGCAAGAAGGTCATGCTCTTTGTCGGCGGTTTGCGCCCGCGCCATGTTATCGGAGCGTATGAGGATCTGGGCATGGAGGTAGTTGGCACGGGTTACGAATTCGGTCACAACGATGACTATCAGCGAACCACGCACTATGTGAAAGACGGGACGCTGATCTACGACGACGTGACCGCATTCGAGTTCGAGAAGTTTGTGGAGAAGGTGCAACCCGATCTGGTTGGCTCCGGCATCAAGGAGAAATATGTCTTCCAGAAGATGGGCGTGCCCTTCCGCCAGATGCACTCCTGGGACTACTCAGGCCCCTATCACGGATATGACGGATTCGCCATCTTCGCACGCGACATGGATATGGCGATCAACGCTCCCGTCTGGCGTCTTACGAAGACGCCCTGGTAACAGAAGCCCGGCAACCTTTGAGAAGGAGTAGCGAGATGAGCCAAAATGCTGAGAAGGTGATCGACCATCTTGAATTGTTCCGCGGTCCCGAATACACGGAGATGCTCGCGAACAAGAAGTGCATGTTCGAGGATCCAGTGCCGGCGGAAGAACTAGCGCGCGTGGGCGAGTGGACCAAGAGCGCCGAGTATCGCGAGAAGAACTTTGCTCGCGAAGCGCTTACAGTCAATCCCGCAAAGGCCTGCCAGCCGCTGGGTGCCGTTTTCGCCGCGCTCGGTTTTGAGCGGACACTGCCGTTCGTGCATGGGTCACAGGGATGCGTTGCATACTACCGCAGCCACTTCTCGCGGCATTTCAAGGAACCCACGTCGGCCGTTTCATCTTCCATGACCGAAGATGCCGCGGTCTTTGGCGGCCTCAACAATATGATTGACGGCCTGGCGAATTCGTTCAGCTTGTATAAGCCGAAGATGATTGCCGTCTCGACCACTTGCATGGCCGAGGTGATCGGCGACGATCTCAACGCCTTCATCAAGAATGCGAAAGAGAAACAATCCGTTCCACAGGATTTGGACGTTCCTTTTGCGCACACACCGGCCTTTGTCGGCAGCCACGTCACTGGATACGACAATGCATTAAAGGGAATCATCGAGCACTTCTGGGATGGCAAGGCGGGCACTGCGCCAAAGCTGGAGCGCCAGCCCGATGGAAAGCTGAACTTCATCGGCGGTTTTGACGGCTATACGGTCGGCAACCTGCGCGAGATCAAGCGGCTCTTCGATCTTATGGGCGTGGAATATACGATCCTCGGCGACAACAGCGATGTGTGGGACACGCCTGGAGACGGGCAGTTCCGCATGTACGACGGCGGCACTACGCTTGAGAACGCAGCAAACGCCATCCATGCCAACGCGACTATCTCGATGCAGGAGTTCTGCACGGAAAAGACGCTGGATGTTATCGAAGGTCACGGACAGGAAGTTATCGCATTCAATCATCCCGTGGGCGTGGAGGCAACGGACCGTCTACTGATGGAAGTCTCGCGGCTGACCGGCAAGCCAATTCCCGCCGCGATCGCCAAGGAGCGGGGCCGGCTCATCGATGCCATCGCCGATTCAAGCGCGCATATACACGGCAAGAAGTTCGCTCTGTACGGAGACCCCGATTTGACGCTGGGCCTTGCCGGCTTCCTGCTGGAACTGGGCGCCGAGCCGGTACACATCCTTTCCACGAACGGCGGCAAGGAATGGAAAGAGAAGGCAGAAGTGCTGCTGGCGGGCTCGCCCTTTGGAAAAGGCTGTCATGTCTACCCAGGCAAAGATCTCTGGCACATGCGCTCGCTGCTCTTCACTGAGCCGGTCGATTTCCTTATCGGAAACACATATGGAAAGTTTCTTGAACGCGACACGAAAACCCCGCTGATTCGCATTGGCTTTCCCATCTTCGATCGTCACCATCACCATCGCTATCCAGTGTGGGGCTACCAGGGTGGACTCAACGTTCTGGTCACCATT
>Ga0302189_10000356_pt1 | contig 39096 bp, 23 predicted proteins | sample II_Bog_E2_2_FD_194551 | JGI IMG/M metagenome (GOLD analysis project Ga0302189, IMG submission 194551) | Peat permafrost microbial communities from Stordalen Mire near Abisko, Sweden - II_Bog_E2_2 | ecosystem: Environmental > Terrestrial > Soil > Wetlands > Peat | place: Sweden: Abisko...
ATGGCTCCGGCATCCGCGACGGTGTAACTCAGGTGATAGCGGCCGGCGATGTGGTAACCATACCAGCCGGGACGCCGCACCAGTTGATGGTTGCGCCCGGCACCACCTACAGCTCCATTGTGGTCAAGGTCAAGGAATAGCATTCGCCGGGGTCGGAGCAGGGAAGCTCGTTCGGAGCTACTCGCGGGGTGGTTTCGGCCTCCTTGCGCGTCCTCGAGAAGCCATCTCGTTGGCCAGTTCGCTCTCGGCGGAATGCAGGTGGTGTTCCATGGCCGCGCGCGCATCGGCGGGGCTTCCAGCGCGGATGGCGCGGTAGATTTCCTTGTGCGCATCGAGGGAAGTCCTGCGGTCTTTGGCGCGCTCGGCGGTTTTGCGCCGCTCGTCATAGAGCGCCGATGTTACCGTCTCCATAATCGCGGCCAGGATTGGATTTCCCGAAGCCTGGGCGATCGTCCGGTGAAACCGCACATCGTGGATCAGGTATTGTGCCGGATCGTCGATGGTGGCGTACATCTCGGTGACCTCTTCGGCCAGCAAAATCAGGTGTTCTTCCTTTGCGCGTTCGGCCGCCAGAGCCGCGAGATTGGTTTCAAGCAGATTTCGGGCTTCGAACATCTGCCAGGACTTGAAGCCATGCAGCGCGCCCAGCAAGCCCAGCGACGATTTGCCGAATTCCGCCGGCCCATCGGCCACAAATGTTCCCACGCCGTGGCGCACCTTCATTACGCCCATGGCGGCCAAATAGCCGATTCCGGTCCGCAAGCTGGCGCGGCTGATCTTCAGTTCCTTTGCGAATTCGCGCTCGGGAGGGATCTTATCGCCCGGCTTCAAAGTGCCGTTTTCGATTCGCGCACGGATGTGGTTAACCACTTGGGTGGTCAGTTGGGTGTCGAGAACATGTGCCTTTTCACCTTGCATGGAGCCCTGATCCGTCAATTAGAATAAAAGGTTCGATGACGCATATTGAGGTTAGCACCGGGGAGCCGCTTTTGCCTCGCAAAATTCGCACACAGGGTTGGCCTGGAGCGAGCGGGCGGTGTATGCTTGTGGTCTGACCTCTGAAAGGCGGTTGGACATCGGCCACTGCCGATGGTCCAACCGGAAGACGGTGAGTTCTCCAGTGCCCCTGCTTCATGATGACCGGCTTTTTCCTGCCGATCCTGACTCCCGCTCCATCGCCAGGCGACTCTACGCATCCATTCGCCCTCTTTCGATCGTCAGTCCGCACGGTCACACGCAGGCGGGCTGGTTTGCCCAGAACCTCCCATTCCCGAATCCCGCGGGGCTGTTTGTTCAGCCTGACCACTATGTTTACCGAATGCTCTACAGCCAGGGCGTTTCGCTTGAGGATCTGGAGATTGGCAACCAGGAGATCGGGGATCCCCGCAAGGTCTGGCACATTTTTGCCGATCACTACTCACTTTTTCGGGGAACGCCGACGCGCATGTGGCTGGACTATGCTTTTCAGGAACTTTTCGGCCTCGATGTCCGGTTGTCCTCGGCAACCGCCGATCTCTACTACGACACCATGGCGGAAAAGCTTCAGACTCCGGGATTTCTGCCACGAGCTTTGTACAAACGCTTCAACATCGAGGTTCTGTCAACCACGGATTCGCCGCTCGATTCTTTGGCCGACCATCAGGCAATCCGCGATTCCGGATGGAATGGCCGCATCCTGCCCACCTTCCGTCCCGATCCTGTGGTCGACCCTGAATTTGAGGGCTTTCGCGAGAACATTGCCCGCTTGGGAGAGATAACCGGAGAAGATACCGGAAGATATGCCGGCTATCTGAGCGCCCTTAGAAATGCGCGTGCCCGCTTCAAGTTGCTTGGCTGCACGGCAACCGACCATGGACATCCCACGGCCCAAACCGCGAACCTTGAGCCGGGAGAGGCCGCCGGGTTATACGACCTGGTTCTCTCAGGACGCGCCGGGCTCGCGGATCAGGAGTTGTTTCGCGCGCAAATGCTAACCGAGATGGCGGGTATGAGCGTGGACGACGGGCTTACGATGCAGATTCACCCGGGGAGCCTGCGCAACCACAACCACCAGGTTTACGAGCGTTATGGGCGGGACCGCGGCGCCGATATTCCCATGGCGACGGAATACGTTCGCGCGCTTCGTCCGCTGCTGGATCGGTTTGGCACGGAACGCGATCTTACCGTCATTCTATTTACGCTGGACGAATCCGCTTACAGCCGCGAACTGGCCCCGCTCGCCGGTCACTATCCTTGTTTGCGGCTGGGGCCCCCTTGGTGGTTTCAGGACAGCCCCGAAGGGATGATGCGCTTCCGCGAGTACGTTACGGAGACGGCGGGCTTCTACAACACCGTGGGATTCAACGACGACACGCGAGCATTCCTTTCGATTCCCGCGCGGCACGATGTTGCCCGCCGCATCGACTGCGCGTTCCTGGCCAAACTGGTGGCCGAACGCCGTCTCGATGAGGACGAAGCTTTTGAGGTGGCGCGAGATCTGACCTATAACCTGGTCCGCCGCGCGTACAAACTGGGGTGACGAACTAATGGAAAGGCTCAAGAAAAAACATGGCGACACTCGGAAAATATTCCATTGGATTGGGCGACCGATTCGCCCATGAAGGCAAGGCTCAACTGAAAGCTTGTGTTCTCGCCTCCGAAGCGGGTATCGATGTTATTCCGGTGTGGAACAAGTCAAATCGCGAGCACACGATTATCGGATCCGAGCCGTCGTCGGCCCGCGCCGCGGCCGATGCGGGTGTTAGGGACCTTGGGTGGAAGCTCCCGTACTTCTGCGATGCGGATCACATCAACCTTTCCACGGTCGAGCGATTTCTTTCGTCGTGTGACTTTTATACAATTGACGTGGCAGACTACATCGGCAAACCCGCCGATCCGTCTTCGATTGATGGGTTTGTCAGCCAACACCCCGAGTTACTCGGCACGATTCAGTTGGAAGGCACTGGCCAGGCCATAGAAATTACACCCCCGCTGCTTGCTCAAACCGCTGCTCAATTCCTGTTTGCCATTCAGGAAGCGGGGAAGATATACCGGACAATCGAGGCGGCAAAAGGCGAGGGCACATTCGTTGCCGAGATATCGATGGACGAGACCGATGCTGCGCAAACTCCAGGCGAGTTACTTATCATCCTGGCTGCGATTGCGGGAGAAGGCATTCCCATCCAAACGATTGCTCCCAAGTTCAGCGGGCGCTTCAACAAGGGAGTGGATTACGTGGGAGATGTTGGTCAGTTTGCCTGTGAGATGGAACTGGACATGGCCGCTATTCAACACGCGGTGGCCCATTATGGGCTGCCGGCAAATCTCAAGCTGAGTATCCACTCCGGCAGCGACAAATTCTCAATCTATCCGGCCATTCACGCGTCGATGGTGAAGTTTCAAACCGGCGTACATCTGAAGACGGCCGGCACTACGTGGCTTGAAGAGATCATCGGCCTTGCCGAAGCCGGTGGCGACGGCCTTGCGTTAGCCAAAGAGATTTATGCCGAAGCATTTAGCCACGCAGATGAGCTATGCGCGCCCTACGCAACGGTGATCGACATCGACAAGGCCAAATTACCGTCTCCGGAGGAGGTGAATCATTGGTCATCAGCGCAGTTCACAGCTGCGCTGCGCCATGTTCCTGGCTCACCCGACTATAACTCCAGTCTTCGCCAGTTACTGCATGTTGGCTTCAAGGTGGCGGCGAAGATGGGCCGCCGCTACCTCGACCTTCTGGAAAGCAATGAGGCTGTAATAGCGAAGAACGTGACGGAGAACCTTTACGCCCGCCATATCGTCCCCGTCTTTCTTGGAGCGAAGGCGAACACTTAAGACTCGGGTCGCATGCCGTGGCGGAATCGCTTAGAATCGAGTTGGTTGAATTGGCAGGTGTTTCAATGAGATTGTTGCAAATGGCGGATGAGATCCGTTACCCGCACATGTCCACCGCGGAGTTGCGCGACACATTTCTGGTCGACGACTTATTTGCTCCAAACAGCGTTCAACTTGTGTATGTCGATCTTGACCGGACGGTCATAGGTTCCGCAACGCCGCTGGATACACAGTTGGCTCTGCCTTGTCCTGCGCTGCTGCGCGCTGCATCGTTTACCGAGCGGCGCGAGCTAGGTGTGTTCAACATCGGCGGCGACGGCGCGGTGAAAGTTGACGGCGCGAGTTTTTCCCTGGGCAACCGCGACGCGCTTTACATTGGCAAGGGTGCGCACAGCATTTCATTTTCAAGCGCCGGCACGGACAGGCCCGCTGAGTTCTATCTCCTGAGTTATCCAGCCCATGCAACGTATCCCATTGCGATTGTTCGCGGCTCGGAGCAGGCTCCTCCGCCAATTGGCGAGGCCGCCACGGCGAATCGCCGCACGATTCGAAGACTTATCCATTTGGAGGGCGCGAGAAGCTGCCAACTGGTAATGGGATTTACGGAATTGGAGCAAGGCAGCGTTTGGAATACGATGCCGCCCCACACGCATATGCGACGGTCCGAGGTATATCTTTACTTCGACGTGCCGGCCGATCATCGCGTTGTGCATTTGATGGGGCCGTCCGCGGAAACGCGCCACCTGATAGTCGCCAACAAGCAGGTCGCCGTTTCTCCGGGCTGGTCCATTCACGCCGGCGTTGGTACCGCGAGTTATTCCTTCTGCTGGGGCATGGGCGGAGAAAACCAGGTGTATACCGACATGGATGCGCTGCGGATTTCCGAGCTCTTGTAAATGAAGGCTTGGAACGAGGTAATACAGGAGACATTCGTTGATTCTCGAATCATTTCGGCTAACCGGCAAGAATGCATTGATAACTGGATCGTCCCGCGGCCTGGGCGCGGGCATCGCGGCGGCGCTGGCCGAGGCTGGCGCAAACGTGGCATTGCACGGATCGCAATCGGTGCCAGCGGAAGTTATTGAGCGGGTGGCTCAGACGGGAGCGCGGCACGTTGAGCTAGCCGCCGATCTGCGCCACCCAGATCGCTGTGCGGAGTTGGTTGAGCAGACGATTGAAGCGCTCGGATCGATCGACATTCTGGTTAATAATGCGGGCATAACACGGCGCGCGCCGGCCGTCGACTACAGCCCCGAGGACTGGGACGAAGTGCTGGCAGCCAATCTCACCAGCGTCTTTCGTCTTTGCCAATGCGCGGGCAGGCACATGCTGGCACAGGGGGCCGGCAAGATTGTCAATGTTGCTTCTCTGCTCAGCTTCCAAGGAGGAATTACGGTGCCATCCTATGCGGCAGCCAAGGGAGGCGTGGCGCAACTGACCAAGGCGCTGGCCAACGAGTGGGCGGCAAGAGGGGTACAGGTGAACGCCATCGCGCCTGGCTACATGCAGACGGATATTACCGAAGCTCTGCGAAGCGATCCCGAGCGTTCGCGACAAATTCTCGAGCGCATTCCGGCTGGCCGATGGGGATCCGCTCAAGACCTGGCAGGAGCGGCAGTTTTTCTGGCTTCGCCGGCCAGCGACTATATCAACGGTCACATATTGGTGGTCGACGGTGGCTGGATGGGCAGGTGAGGAGAGGGAATAGCCAGGTCTTTGGGCGCACGCAGGCGTCCCACAAAAGCCGCATTTGGATTCTTCCGAAGCTCCTTGACAGAAACCCACAACGAGAATAAAGTTTGTTCGATATTTGAACAATATATAATGGCGGATCGACGGGAAGTTTTGTAAGTTGGATGGAGACAAAAAATTGGTAACTCGGCGTGAATTTCTCGACACCCTTGCAACCGGAGCGGCGGGCCTTGCAATAGGATCCACCGCAAAGAGCTATGGTCAGATACTTGGCTCCAACGATCGACTTAACTTTGCGGTCATCGGCCTGAACAGCCGGGCATACGCGCACTTGTCGGCGCTGAAGGCAAACAAGGATGCTGCCCGCGTTTCGCATGTGTGCGATGTGGACAGCAATATTCTGGGCAAGTTTGCCGCCGCGGTGCAGCAGGGGCTGGGTTATGAGCCCGCAACCGAGAAGGACTTCCGCAATATCCTCCAACTGAAGGAGGTGGACGCGATCACCATTGCCACTCCGGATCACTGGCATGCACCCATGGCGATTGCCGGATTGCAGGCGGGCAAGCACGTGTATGTTGAAAAGCCATGCAGCCACAATCCCGCCGAGGGCGCGCTTCTGGTTGAGGCTCAGCTCAAGTATGGAAAAGTTGTGCAGATGGGCACGCAGCAGCGGTCGTCTCCGCATACTATCGAGATCGTCGATAAGATTCACAACGGCATCATCGGCAGGGCATATTTCGCGAAAGCATGGTATGTGAATGTTAGAAAATCGATAGGGACGGGCAAGGAAGCGCCTGTGCCGCCGCAACTCGATTGGGATCTATGGCAGGGTCCTGCGCCGCGCAGGCCTTATAAGGATAATGTGCAGCCTTATAATTGGCACTGGTTCAGGATCTATGGAACCGGCGAGACTTTGAACAACGGCACGCATGAGGTGGACGTCTGCCGCTGGGCGCTGGGGGTAGATTATCCCAATCGCATAACCTCGTCGGGCGGCCGGTATCACTTCAAGGACGATTGGCAGTTTTACGACACCCTTGTTACCAGCTTTGAGTACGACGACAAAATGATCTCCTGGGAAGGGAAGTGCTGCGAAGGGATGAAGGTCTACAACCGGGACCGCGGGTCCACGATCATGGGTACCAAGGGATCGGTGCTGGTTGACCGCGATGGATATGAGATTTACGATCTCAGCGGAAAGAAAACGGGCGAATTCAGGACCGGTACCGAGACGTCGTCTTCCGACCTGACGGGCCGCGACTCCATGACAGACGCGCACTTCGCAAACTTTATCGCCGCCATCCAGAAGGGTGATAGTCTGAACGCACCGATCTCTGTTGGCAATGTTGCGGTGACCATGCTTCAACTTTCCAACGTTGCGTGGGAAGTGAATCGGGAACTGCGGCTCGACACGGCGAATGGAAAGATCCAGAACGATGCGGACGCTATGAAACTGTGGGGACGCGAGTATGAGAAGGGCTGGGCGCCGCATCTTTGAGGCAGGCGCGCCGAAGTTTTGAACGGACAATACCGATTGGAAACGAGCAAGGAGTCTGAAAGCTATGAAAGAGGCCATTTCACGCCGTAACTTTGTTCAGTCTGGCGCGCTGATCGCGGGAGCTTGGGCGGCTTCAGGCGCCGTGTCATCCATTGCGCAAACGTTGCCTGCATCCGGAAAGCCGTTGCCGATTCGGCTGGGGCTGGCGAGTTATACGTTTCGCAACTTCACCCGGGCGCAGTTGATCGTGTTTATGAAGCAGCTCGACCTGACCGATCTGAACGCCAAGGATGCCAAGGATCACCTGCCCGTGGACGCCGAAGAAGAGGCGAAGGCGATTGCGGATTATATCGAGGCCGGTATCAAACTTCACGCCGCCGGGACCATAAGCTTTCCAAAGGACGAAGACCAGGACATCCGCAATAAGTTTGAATATTGCAAACGCGCAGGCATCTCCGTGATTGTCGCCGGCGACCCAACCCCCGCAACTCTTCCGCGCATTGAAAAGTATGTGAAAGAGTTCGACATCCGGTTTGCGATTCATAACCACGGGCCCGAGGATAAGCTGTGGCCTTCGCCGCTGGATGTGCTGAAAGCGGTGAAGCACATGGACCCTCGCATAGGATGCTGCATCGATGTCGGGCATACGGTGCGTACGGGCACAGATGTTGTTCAGGCGATTCACGACGTGGGGCCACGGCTGTTTGACGTGCATATGAAGGATCTGACTAACTTCAAGAACAAGGACAGTCAGGTTTCAGTGGGAGACGGGATCATGCCGGTGCGGGAAATATTCAAGGCTCTGATTGCGAACGAATACAAGGGTTTTGTCGATCTTGAATACGAGATATTCCCGGATAATCCTATGCCTGGGGTTATCTGCAGCTTTGCGTATATGCGCGGTGTCCTGGCGGGCATGGGATATGTAAGTCACAGCTGAGACTCGCGCGGGACGATTTCCAACACGCAGCTTGAAACGGGGATTTGATGACTGCCCAACTACTAAGCCTGGAAGGCAAGACTGCCGTAGTAACCGGAGGGACATCGGGGATTGGGCGCGCTCTGAGCCTTGGACTCGCGGATGCCGGCGCGGATGTGATTGCCACGGCGCGGCGTGAGCAACAGGTGGAGGAAACGGCCAGCGAAATTGAGGCGCGCGGGCGTCAAACGCTGCGCATTCCGTCGGACGTTTGCGAGCGCGAATCTCTCGAGCGCGTGCTGGCCGCAGCACTGGATCGTTTCGGCAAAGTGGATATCCTGATCAATTGCGCGGGAAGAATCAAACGAGCGCCTACGCTTACCGTGCCGGAAGAGGAGTGGACCGGCATTCTGGACACCAATCTTACCGGTACGCTTCGCGCATGCCAGGTATTCGGAAAACATATGCTTGAACGAGGATATGGCCGCATTGTCAACATATCTTCGCTGAACAGCTTTGTAGCGCTGAACGAAGTTGCTGCTTACGCGGCGAGCAAGGCCGGTGTTGCTTCCCTGACTCGCTCGCTTGCCGTGGAGTGGTCGAAAAAGGGAGTTACGGTGAACGCGATAGCTCCCGGAGTTTTTCGCACCGAGCTGAATGCCAATCTTCTGGATAGTACCCCGCGCGGGCAGGAACTGCTGATGCGTACGCCGATGGGGCGGTTCGGCAAGACCGAGGAATTGGTCGGAGCCGCAATCTATCTTGCCTCCGACGCCGCTTCCTACGTCACCGGGCAGTCCCTGGTTGTCGACGGCGGATTCCTCGCCAGCGGCGTAAACCAGTAAGTCCGGCTGGGCAACGGGCGGGGGCATAGGATAAGCGAAAAGATGGAAAGAAATAAGATGCAGGCGACGCGCTATACGTTTACCAACAAGCAGAGCGCGTCGAATAAGATGCCCCGGCAGATAAATCGAAACCTGATCTTCAACCAGATTCGCGTGCGGCAGCCGGTTTCACGCGCGGATTTGGCACGCACCTCGGGGCTGCAGCGAAGTACCGTCTCGCTGATCGTGGAAGAACTGCTGGCCGAACGATGGATTGTTGAGGGATCCATGGGCCGTCTTCCCCGCGGCCGTCGACCTACCTTTCTAAACCTGAATGGCCAGCGCGGAGTGCTTGCGCTGGACATCCACCCGGCGCAGACGACTATGGCCGTAACCGATCTGAGCGGAAAGATTCTTGCGGAGAAACTGTTCGTGCTGCCCACGAATCCTGAAAAGGTGATTGGGGCAATTGTTAACTCAATTCGAGAGATGATCGCGGCTCATGCCGACAGAACTTTCGATGGAATCGGCATAAGTCTGCCAGGCCGATTCGACCTTGACTCCGATAGGTCTACCTCCGATAAATCCAGATCGGATAGGTCAGGGGGCAACAAGTCTGTTTTCGCGCCCAACATTTCATGGCCCATCGGCAGCATCAAGTCGAGCGTCGAACGGGCAACGGGGCTGCCGGTGGTTGTGGATAACGTTGCCAACGCCTGCGCGCTGTCTGAAGTCTGGTTCGGATCGAGCGACGGATTGCACGATTTGGTTGTGGTGAATGTGTCAGAAGGGTTGGGTACCGGGATATTTGCCAATGGCCGGATCTTGCGAGGGGAAGGCGGCTCCGCCGGTGAATTTGGGCACGTTCAGGTAGATCCGAATGGGTTGCTGTGTGGGTGTGGAAGCAGGGGATGCTGGGAGACGGTTGCCTCGAATCGAGCCGGAATGCGCTATTACCTTGAGATAGCAAACAAGCCTTCGCCGGCATTTGAAACGCTTCTCGAGTTGGCCGAAGCCGGCGATCCCGCAGCCAGGAAGGCGATAGAAAGGATGTGCGCAGCGCTGGGCAGGGGCATGCACATGATCGCTTCCGCCTTGGCTCCCAGCGAGATCGTTGTGGTGGGCGACATTGCGAACTCCTGGCACTTTGCCGGTTCCTTGATCGAAGATGCGATGCGCCGCAACCCGCTGGTGAGAGTTCCCAGACTGCGGCCCGCGCACGAAGCCGGCAAGGCGCGGTTGCGGAGCGCAGTCGCCCTGATTATGAATGAGAACTCGCTGTGATTACGATTTTTTGCGAGGCCTGCCACCTGAGGGCGGATACTGGAGGGGCTGGTCAAGGCGGAAGCGCGGGCAAATCGGGCGCTGGCGGCTTGACTAGGGTACAGCTACGGGCTAAACTCAACGGGGTTTGGGCTTCCGGATTCCGATTAGCGGGCTGAGCGGGCCAGTGGGCAGGATTGGCAAGATGCCGGATGCGGATGCGCCACCGAGACGGAATCCGGGCGCTTCCGCGGCTTGTGTTTGGATTCATTTCCCCGAGTCCGGCGAGCCAAAGGGGCAGTGAATCGAATTTGGAGAGGTGTATGGCAGGCGGAGCCACAACGGTTACGTTAGACCAGGAGATCAATCCCTGGGAGGCACAGAGCGCGCGGTTTGAGTTTGCAGCGCGCAAGCTCAATTTGGACGAGGATTTATGGAGAGTACTGAGTACTCCGTTTCGCGAGATCATCGTGCATTTTCCCGTAACCCGCGATAATGGCCGGATTGAAATGTTCACCGGCTTCCGGGTACAGCACTCGATGGCGCGTGGTCCGTGCAAGGGCGGCATACGCTACGCACCGGATGTGACGCTGGATGAGATACGGGCGCTGGCCAGTTGGATGACCTGGAAGTGCGCGGTGGTCAACATCCCATTTGGCGGGGCCAAGGGCGGGGTGATCTGCGATCCAAAGACCATGAGCCAGGGGGAACTGGAGCGGATGACCCGCAGGTACACCTCTGAGATTATCGACTTCATCGGGCCGGAAAAGGATGTTCCCGCGCCGGACGTGAACACCAACGAGCAGACCATGGCGTGGATCATGGATACCTACTCGATGCACATGGGCCACACCGTAACCAGCGTGGTTACAGGCAAGCCGCTGAATATCGGTGGCTCGCGAGGGCGATTGGAGGCTACCGGGCGCGGCGTTTTGGTGGTGTGCGACGAGAGCCTGCGATACCTGCACATGCCGATTGACGGCTGCAGGGTGGTGATTCAGGGATTTGGCAATGTGGGATCGAATGCGGCCCGTTTGATGATGGAGCGCGGCTACAAGATTGTGGGAGTTGCCGAGATGGACGGCGGCTTGTCGAATCCCAACGGCATCGACATCCACCAACTGACGGAGTACAAGCATCGCAACGGAACCACCCTGGGCTTTCGTGGCGCAGAGGCCACGCCAAGCGAAGAACTGCTGGTTTCCGAATGCGAGATTCTAATTCCCGCGGCAACCGAGAATGTGATTACCAGCCGCAACGCCGGCGAGATAAAGGCGCGCATTGTTGTGGAGGGAGCGAACGGCCCCACGACGGCAGTGGCGGATGAGATTCTGGCCGAGAAGCGGATCTTCGTGGTTCCGGATATCCTGGCCAACGCAGGGGGCGTTACCGCGAGTTACTTTGAGTGGGTGCAGGACCGGCAGGGATATTTCTGGAAGGAAGCCATCGTTAACGAGCAGCTTGAGACCATTTTGCGCGACAGCTTCGACGACGTGGTGCGATACGCAGAGGCGCATAACGTGAACAATCGCATCGCCGCGTATATGCTGGCCATCGATCGCGTTGCATTCACCATCAAGCAGCGCGGCATTTACGCATAGTTATCTCGTCGAGAGCGGGTGAACAGTTGCATGAGCGGGATTGGCGACTCAAGCCAGTCCAGCTTTTATTTTTGAACCGGGCATAACCGAAACGGCCCACCCGGTCTCTAATGGACAGAAGCTTGCATCCAAGGGAGAACCAAGATGGGACTTGTGAGTCGCACCATTTCAAAATGCGTCGGTATGCTGCTGATCTGCGCTCTGCTAACACCATCCATGGCGATTGCCGCGCCGAAACCGCTGACTCCTGAGACCGTTCATGCGCGCTTGCTGAAGGCAGGGCTGGGAAACTGGGCGGCCGTGCAGTTGCAGAATGGGACGGAGTTCGGCGGCAGAATCGTGAGCATCGACGATCAGACGTTCAGCCTGCAATTGCACAACGATCCTGAGGTCACGGCTGTGTTTTACAGCGATGTTGTGCAACTGAACGCCGGGATTTCGCACCGTGCTTTTTGGACCCTCGTGGGGGTCGGCTTCGCAGGAGTTGGCACAATGGCCGCTGTGGGGTTTTATGAAGTAAATAAACACTCGCAATTGCCGACGCTGCCGACGCTGCCCAGTCAGCCTACGTTTCCGGTAATTCGATAGAGCGCGCTTGACGTTGTGCCGAATGGCGATTGCTTTTCATTGCGGGATGGGTGGATGACCTGTCCCGCATTTTTGTGGCTGTTTGCAAGCAGCGCTCACACCAAGGCACATTTGACCCAAGATACATACTTATGAAGCAGTCGGAGCGTACATTACCCAGCATTCCGCGATACGGCACGGTCTTTGCCACGCTCTATTCCTACATTGCCGGAGTATGGAAGCCGATGGTCTACACATACAAAGCTTCAACCGCACCGGGAGCAATAACAACTCCCACCCCGGGTTCCAAGCTCATGAGCTCCAGTGCTGCATTCATGTGGTCGCCCGGCCCCGGGGTTACTGAGTACTGGTTCAACCTGGGCACGGAACACGGTGGATATGATTCGAAGAACATCTACTCCGGTTCTCCGACTACGGCCACGTCGGTAACCGTCGGCAATTTGCCCTTCAAGCCCCTCGGCGAGACGATCTACGCCACTCTCTACTCCTACATTGCAGGGGCTTGGCAGCCAACCGTTTACACCTACACTTCTTACGGACCGCAGACGGCCGCAACGCTGACCACTCCAACGCCCGGCAGCACGCTGACAGGCTCTTCGCAAACCTTCTCGTGGACGCCGGGCACCAATGTCGGATATTACTGGCTCAACCTCGGCACCGCAGCCTCGGGTGCAGATGCGAAGAACATCGACTCCGTCGGTGTAAATGGGGCGACCTCAGTAACGCTGACCGGCCTTCCCACCAACGGAGAAACCATCTACGCCACGCTCTACTCCTACATTGAAGGAGCCTGGCAAGGCACGGTCTACAGCTACACGGCTCAGTAGAACCCGGACGAGCCGTTGGGCCGCCTGCTGTCGAGGGGACAGGCTTTCATCGATGGGAAACCTGGTGTCGATGGTATCGCATGATCTGGGTGTGCGCTAATTGGGTTTTTGGATGGATCTGGAGTACACGGACAATGTGATCGATATTTGTAAAGAACTAGAAAGCGCAGGTCCTTCAGCTTCGCTCAGGATGACAGATATGAATAAGAAACAAAAGGACTAAACAGCTAAATAGCTATAGAAACGCAGGTCCTTCGACTCGTAATCAAGACTCCCGGTGATTCGATATCGCCCTCAAAAGTGGCGGACCTGGTCGGCAGGAACGCTGGTGGGGGAGTGGGGCGGGGGTACGTTGTGGTCGGCGGCGCGGTCGGCGTGGCTAACCAGCGAGCGGCTGACGAGGTCGCGGGAGCCGAGGCCAATGGCAAGAGACAGGGTGAGGACGATGCCGCCGAAGAGGATTCCGAATGCCAGCTCGACGACGACTCCGCCGACCTCAAGGTGGTCAAGGACCATGGCCGCAGTAAGGACCAATACGAGCCACTTGACGCCGAGCGAGAGGAAGCGCGCGTACTGGAGTTGCGCATTGACCGCCCCGATCAGCACGGAGCGGGCCAGGAAGCGCGCAATGAGCGTGCCCGCGATGAGCAGGAAAATTGCGCCTACAGCGTGGGTGAGATAGGGCAGAAGCGAGATGGGAAGGGTTGCGGCCGTGGCATAAGAGGCATCGAAGGCGGAGACGCCGATGATGAGGCCGAGCAGGACGCAAGCCCAGAACGAGCCCCGGGCGACGATGGCTGTAGGCGAGGTTGCAGGTGTCCAATCGACGTTGCCGCGGTTATGGGTGACGTGATCGTCAAACTTTGCGAAGGTAAGCACGCGCCGCAGCAGTGCGGAGATCACCATGCCGATGAGCGTAAATACGGTGAGGGCGACAAAAAATGCAAGGATTCCCGGCAGGATGGCGATGAGCAGCGTGAGTACGCGATAGAGCGACTGATGAAGCGCCTCGGACATGTGATGCCAGATGGAGGCGTTGTCGGCAAACACGGGCTGCGTGGTCTTGTCCGGAATGGTCTGGAGCAGGATGGCAAAGGCGTTTTGCATGGGACTCACTCCTTGAATGGTTTCACTTGCTGAGGGCCGGAATTGGATTCGATCGGGCAACTTTTCATGGGTTGAACCTGTCGGGCCATCGCCAGCGGGAGACGAGGTAAGGCTTTTCGGCTTCGAAGGTGGCGGCGACTGCTTCGATATGGCGCTCGGGGCCGGTACCAGAGGCAACGATGTTGAAGTGGCTGGCGACCCAAGCCAAATAAAGCGGGATGAGCGCGCCGAGCAAGTGCCCGCGGTTAATGGTGCGGAGGCGCCAGGCAAGGAGAAAGTCGAAGACGATGCGGGCCCACAGGGCGTCGGGCATGCGGAACGATGCGGCGCTGGCGGCGGAAAGGCGCTTGAGTCCGAGCAGGGAGTTGGGCGGCAGAACGAGCGACCAGACTTCCTGAAGGTTGGCGTATGCGAGGTGGAAGGCATCGAGCATGGGGCCGATATCCGGGGATGATTCGGGAGATGCCGCCTGGGACACAGGATAGCGGACAGGGGGCGATTGGCGGGGGCGCTGCCAGAAGGCGGCACGGGCGTCGATGTCGGCAAAGAGGGAGCCGACGACCGAGGCGAGAATCGCGTTGATATCGTGCTCGGCGGGTTGGGGGAATGCGCGCGGGCCGACTTCGAGTTCCCGGACGACAAATCCCGCTACGGCGCCTTCGTTGGTGGGCCAAAGCGGGGTAGCATCCTGGCTGGTCGTGGTGGAGCGTTGGCCGGCGATGGCAAGGCGCTCGGCCATGCGGAGCGAGAGACCGAGATCGATGGCAAGAGGAAACCGCGCGCCGGAAGCGAAGAGGGCGCGAGTGAGTGGATAGAGGATGGCTGAATTGGCAAGGCCGGCGCGGGACGGTAAGTCGTAGCAAGGAATTGCAAGGTCGGCGGTGGCGTCGATGACGGAGTTGGCAAGGTCGCGCAGAGCGGACGGGTGAAGGGACGCGGCACCGGCTCCAAGCATGAGGACGGCGCGCGCGTTATTTTCGCCGGCAAGCTGATAGGCATTCACAAAATCGGCGGCGGTAAGCGTCCACGAAGCGGGGGTTGTGGGAATTTGGACGGTGCGGAGATTGGGCGAGGAATCGGGCGGGACAACATCGGGAGTGGCAACGATCAGGCCTTCGGCGGGATAGGAGGAGGTGAGGCTGGCGAGTACGCCTTCGAGTTGTTCACGCGGCATGGCGGCGAGCAGGACCAGAAGGCCGGGACCGGGAGGAGTGGAGGGAGTCGCGAGGTCGAAAATGGAATCGGCAGTTGCCATCGTCTCCTTCCGCGGAGCGCCGTGATTCAGCGGTTGGGTTCATCGCCAGCCGGCTTGCACAGGACCAGTTCGCTATAAGGCTAAGATGCCAGCCAGCGGAATGCGGAGCCACGAGGGGCGGTTGTTGAGCTCGTAAAGCAGCTCGTAGAGCGCCTTTTCAAGCACGTAAACGTCGAGCAACGCCTGGGATTGCTGCGCCGAAGGTAGCAGGGCCGGATTGGCGCCGATGGTTTCGCGATATGCACGGAGGAATTCAGACGACGCCGAGTTCTGCCAGAATTCAGCCCATGCGGTCAGGTTTTCAAAGTCATGTAGTCCGACGACTTCTCGATTGGCATTGAGGAACTGATCGAGGCCGGCATGGGCAGCGTAGGAGAGCGAGCGGATCATCCCGGCAACATCTTTGAGAGGCGATTGTTTTTGACGCCGTTCAGAGAGCGGACGGGCGGGTTCGCCTTCAAAATCGAGCAGAACAAAATCGCCGTCTTCGGTGCTCGATTCAATCCCACTTGGTCTGGATGCGGGTTCGGTCCTGAGAGTCTGCCCCAGGTGGTAGTCGCCGTGGATGCGAATACGCTGACCGTCGGCCGCAATGCCGGTAATGGAATGCGCGCGGGCAACAAGCGAGTGACGCCGCGAAAGCAACAAGCCGGCATCGCCTGCGGCCTGGTCGTCGAGGGTTGAGATTTTCGCTTTAACGATGTCCAAAGCGGCCCCGATCTGTGCCTCGATTCGAAGCGCATCGCGCATGAGATCGTCGGCGGTTAAGGGCTCGGCGGCGAAGGCGGGATCGTCCGTGGGGGTGGAGAGGGCCAGATGCATTTCCGCAGTGCGGCGGCCCAGGAGGGCAACGGCTTTCATCGATGGACCGGCATGTTCGAGGGCTTGCTGGAGCGGTTTGCTATCGCTTAGAAAGCTTGCGGAGTGTGTCTGCGATGGCGTTGGAAGGGCGGCGACGGATGAAAAGAAACCGGAGATCTGTTCAAGGAACCACTGCCAGCCATCACCCTGATTCTCAACAAGGCCTTGCAGCATGGCGACGGTCGTTTTCTCTCCGTTCGCCGAGTCCCGAGTGATTTCACCCATGAAGGGGGCGACATGCGGGAAGCGGACCTTGCCGGTAAGAAAACGGCCGATCTCCACGTCGGGGTTCTCACCGGATTGAAGACGCCGGTAGAGCTTCAGGATGAATTGTTTACCGTAGACGATCGAAGTGTTGGATTGCTCCGCGGTACCGATGCGCGAGGAAAGCTCCTCGGACGCGAAAGCGCCAGAGAACGAGTTCGAAGCGCGCGCCCGCAAGTGGCCAGTGTGTGAAGCAGGATCGCTTGCGGAAGGAGATTCGTCCGGCTTCCGCAGTTGAGCTTCCAGGTCGTGCGCAGTTGCAGCATCGGAGGCCGCCGGCGCTGCCGCTTCCCCTGGTTGCGTGGTGATGGGCACTGGCGCGACGGGAAGATCGGATGCAGGAGGCGACGGCGGCGCACTCGCATCTTCCGAAGTTAGCTCAACCGACGGAGGGCTGACTGGAGAAGCCGGATGATAGGCCGAAACATCTAGAGCCTGAGGGCTGGCCATCGAGAGCGCAAGAGTGGCATTCCGCTGAATCAGCGCGAGCAGACTCCGGCGGAAGTCCTCGCGGGTGGTGGCGTCGTGCAGGACCCCCGGCGCGGTGGGAGTTGGAAGCGCGGCCAGGATGCTTTGAGGGTTGCTGATGGCTAGTTCTTCGGCGTCCGCCGCGGTGCTGAAAGCCAGCGGGAGTTGGTAAATGTCGGATGGGTTGTCGGCGTAGACAACCTCAACGTAAAACACGGCGGGAGAAATTCTGCCGTCGACTGGCGGATTGGCGGCCGACTGAATTGGGGTGTTGGCGACCGGAAGCTCGACCCAATCCAGCACCTTTACCGATTGGATTTTGCGGGCTTTGGCTCCAAACCAGCGCTGGCGCGGCAGCCAGTCTTTCAGAGCGGTTTCCAGCAATAACAACCCAGGCCCAGCGAGTAACACTGGCAATCCGCTGGCCAGCAGACTGAGCGCCACGAACTGGTTCGTTGTGTTGTCTTCTACAGCTTCCCGGCGTTTTTCGGGTATCGGCTCCAGCTTTGCATTCGGCGGCTGCAGTTCGAGCCATAGGAAAGAATACGGAGCGAGACTGAGGGCGTATGGGCCATCGGTAATACTGGGGAATCGAACGTAGCCGAGCATCTCAACCGGCTCGAATCCTTCGTATTCCGTCAAATCGAGCGAGACGGGTTGGGCGAAGCGGCTGAGATTGGCGACGCAGAGAACAGTTTCGTGCGAGCCGTCGTTGCGATCGAGATCGCGAAGATAGGCGAGTATCTTGCGGTTTTCAGGATTCAAGAAACGAAGGGTTCCCCGGCCGAAGACATGGAACAGCTTGCGCAGGGCGATCATGTTGCGGGTCCAGTGGAGCAGGCTCGACTGATCGCTGAGTTGAGCTTCCACATTGATCGTTTGATAGCCGTAGATCGGATCCATGACCACAGGGAAGTAGAGCCGGGCGGGGTCGCACCGGGAGAACCCGGCATTGCGGTCCGAGTTCCACTGCATGGGCGTGCGGACTCCGTTGCGGTCGCCGAGATAGATGTTGTCGCCCATGCCGATTTCGTCGCCGTAGTACAGGATCGGCGTACCGGGAAAGCTCAACAGCAGTGAATTCAGCAATTCAATGCGGCGGCGGTTGTTATCCACCAAGGGCGCCAACCGGCGGCGGATGCCGACGTTGATGCGCATGCGAGGGTCGACCGAATAAGCGAAGTACATATAGTCGCGCTCGTCGCTGGTAACCATCTCCAGCGTGAGCTCGTCGTGATTGCGGAGAAAAAGCCCCCATTGGCAGTTGTCCGGGATGGCCGGCGTCTGGGCCATGATGTCGGTAATAGGCAGGCGATCTTCCTGGCGTAAAGCCATATAAATGCGCGGCATCAAGGGAAAGTGGAAGGCCATGTGGCATTCATCGCCATCGCCGAAATAGGGGCGGACATCGGAGGGCCACTGATTAGCTTCGGCGAGAATGAGCCGATTGGCATATTCGGCGTCGATGGCAGCTCGAATGGACTTGATAACCTTGTGGGTTTCGGGCAGGTTTTCGCAGGTTGTGCCGTCGCGTTCCACAAGGTACGGAATTGCGTCCATGCGCAGCGCATCCACTCCCATGTCGAGCCAGAAACGCATGGCCTTGAGAACTTCATCGATGACTCTGGGGTTCTCGAAATTCAGGTCGGGTTGATGCGAAAAAAAGCGATGCCAGTAATAGGCCTTGGCTGTCTCATCCCAGGTCCAGTTGGATTTTTCAGTGTCGGTGAAGATGATGCGCGCATCTTTGAATACCTGGTCGTTGGAGGACCACACATACATGTTCCGCGCCTCAGAACCGGGTGGAGCTATGCGGGCGCCTTTGAACCAGGGGTGTTGATCGCTGGTGTGATTGATGACCAGCTCGATCATCACCTGCATATTGCGCTTGTGAGCGGCATCCAGAAACAGCTTGAAATCGTTCAGCGTTCCGTAAGATGGATTGACATCGACGTAATTGGAGATGTCGTAACCGTCGTCGCGCAAGGGCGACGGAAAGAAGGGCAGCAGCCAGATGCAGGTGACGCCAAGATCCTGAAGATAATCGAGCTTGGTGAGCAGACCGGGGAAATCGCCGATGCCATCCCCGTTCAAGTCGGAGAAGGCGCGAACGTGGATTTCGTAGATGATCGCGTCTTTGTACCAGAGCGGATCGGTTGCACTTGCCAGCTTCTTCACTCTTTCGTTCTCCAGGAGCCTTCAACGCGCATTTTATGATACTTATTGTTGCCCCAGACTGCCGTGACCCCTTGGGGCGAACGCGATCGGGAATTCGGTTCGGCCAACTTGAAACGCGCCATAACAACTTGAGATGCAAAAGCGCGATACCGGGGTTCCTCGCGAACGGGAAACGGGCGGTTTGTGCGTTGAAATCGATGCCGCAGTCCTCCGCTTGCCATCCCCCGTGCCGCAGAGGTCTTTCAAATAATTTCAAGGTCCAAACCTGTCCCCATGGCACCTCGACGGAAACACCCGCAAACCGACTGGAACGTGGCCTCTGCAACCTTTAGCCGCAGATTGGACTCCTATGAGTAAGCGCCAATTGCAGCGGTTCAAGTTTGCGCAAGAGTCTTATGCCGCGAATCCCCTCGTCCACATACCGCCTGCAACTGCATCGAGGCTTCACGTTCGACGATGCAATCAAAGCGGCCGACTATCTGCAGGCCCTGGGCGTCTCCCACGTGTATTGTTCCCCTTATCTCCAGGCGGCTCCCGGCAGCACGCATGGTTACGATGTCGTGGATCATCAAAGGGTCAACGATGAGTTGGGTGGCGAAGAGGGCCACAAGCGATTCTGCCAGCGGTTGAAGGAACTGGGGCTGGGGCAGGTATTGGATATTGTGCCCAACCACATGGCGCTCGGGATGCAGAACCAGTACTGGTGGGATGTGCTTGAAAATGGCCAGTCGAGCCGGTATGCGACGTGGTTCGATATCGATTGGCGCCTGGTTGCGATGAAGCTTCAAAATAAGATTCTTATCCCGGTGCTGGGAAACCAGTATGGCCACGCGTTGACCGCGGGGCAAATCCTGGTGGAGCACAACTGTGAGCGATTCCAGGTACGTTACATAGACAACCTGTTCCCAATGGCCCCAAGATCGCTGTCGATTCTGCTGTCGAAGGCGGCAGAGTACGCGAAGAACGATACGATGAGCTTTATAGCCGACAGCTTCTCGCGGCTGCCGTCGCCGGAGTCCACCGATCGTGAGGTCGCGACGGCGAGGCACCGGGACAAGACCGTGATCTACGGGCTGCTCAAACGCTTGTGTGAAGAGAGTCCGGAAGCAGTGGCGGCAATTGACCAAGCTGTAAGCGAATTGAACGTAGATTACGATGCGCTGGATCAGCTGCTAAACCAGCAGCAGTATCGCCTGGCCTATTGGCGCATGGCAGACCATGAGTTGGGTTATCGGAGGTTTTTCGATGTAAACACGCTCATCGGTCTGCGGACGGAGCGCGCGCATGTGTTTGAGACTACGCACCGCAAGACTCTGGAATGGCTGGCGAATGGAGTGCTGGATGGCGTACGCGTGGATCATCCCGACGGCTTGCGCGACCCCGAGCAGTATTTCAAGCGGCTGCGGAGCCGCGCGCCGGATGCGTGGATCGTCGGCGAAAAGATACTGGAGCCGGGAGAGTTTTTGCGCGAGAGATGGCCGATTGACGGCACCAGCGGATACGACTTTCTAAACGTGTGCAATAGCTTGCTGGCATATGGCAATGGCTTGAAGGAGTTGACAGATGTCTATCGAGACTTCACGAGCGAGCCCCTTGACTTTGGGGCATTGATACACGAAAAGAAGTTGAATGTGGAGTTAGTGGCGTTGGGCAGCGAGGTAAATCGCCTAACAAGCCTGTTTGTGGAGATATGTGAGAATAACCGCGATCGACGGGACTACACAAGGGAGGAGATTCGCCGGGCGCTGCGAGAGGTGGCGGCTTGCTTTGCGGTCTATCGGACCTACGTAGTGCCCGAACGGGAACAGATTCTGAGCGAGGACCGCGCGCGGATTGACCAGGCAGTTTCGCAAGCCAAGAAGAGGACCAACGATCCGGATCCAGGAGTTCTGGATTTTATAGGCGATGTACTGGCCCTGCGTTCGCGGGGCGACCTTGAGACCGAGTTTCTGATGCGCTTTCAACAGTTCACATCGCCGGTGATGGCAAAAGGAGTGGAGGATACAGCCTTCTACTGCTTTAACCGGATGATTGGGTTGAACGAAGTGGGCGGAGCGCCCGACTGCGATGGCCTGACAGTAGCGGAGTTTCATGAGTATTGTGCGAAGATGCAGGCGACCCACCCGCAGACCATGACAACGTTATCGACGCATGACACAAAGCGCGCAGACGATGTGCGGGCTCGACTGGCGGCGATCACCGAAATTCCCGGGCGATGGAAAGCCGCGGTGAACCGCTGGTCACGCGCGAATTCGCAGTTTCGAACCTGCGCGTATCCTGACCGCAACACGGAGTATTTTCTTTACCAAACGATGGTTGGCGCGTGGCCCATTTCGGCAGATCGGCTGATTGCCTATATGGAAAAGGCGATGCGCGAAGCCAAACAGCAGACCAGTTGGACCCAGCCGAACAAGGAGTTTGAAGAAGCTCTGAAGACATTCATCGAAAGGATTCTGGAGTCGCAGGCGTTTGTCACGGAGTTGGAGCGGTTTGTGGGTCGCGTGCTGGAGGCTGGGCGCATGAACAGCCTGGCGCAGACGCTGCTGAAGTATACTGCTCCCGGCGTTCCAGACACTTATCAAGGCGGCGAGCTGTGGGATCTTAGCCTGGTGGACCCTGACAATCGCAGGCCGGTGGATTATGATTTGCGGCGAGAGATGCTGAACGAACTGCGGAGTGGCATGGAAGTGGATGAGATTATGCGAAGGATGAATAGTGGAATGCCAAAGCTGTTTGTCACGCACCATGCGCTGAGCCTGCGACGCGAGCATCCAGAGTGGTTTGGTGTGGATGCGGCGTATACGCCGTTGGTTGCGGATGGATCGAAGAGCGAGCATTTGATCGGATTCATGCGGGGTGATTCCGTTGCCGCGCTTGTGCCCCGATGGCCGCTGAGGCTGGGTGGCAATTGGGCGGCCACGACAGTGGAGCTGCCTGCAGGCGAGTGGAAGAATGTACTCACGCGCGAGACGGTAACGGGTGGACGGCTGCGCGTGGAATCGCTGATCCGGCGGTTTCCAGTAGCGCTGCTAACGCGGGAAGCGGTGTAGCCATGCATCGATTTGAAGTTTGGGCTCCGCTTCCAAATAGCGTTTCGGTGCGGGTGAAGAATACTGCGCGTCCGATGCGTGGGCCGGACGATCACGGCTGGTGGTGCTTGGACGTGGATGATGCCGGACCGGGCACGGAGTATAGCTATCTGATCGACGATGACGTGACGGGTTATCCCGATCCGCGATCGCTATGGCAGCCCCATGGTGTGCATGGAATGTCGCGCTTGTATGACCAGAGTTCCTTTCGCTGGAGCGATGCTGGGTTTCAAGCGCATCAACTCGAAAGCGGCGTGATTTATGAGTTGCACATAGGAACGTTTACCAAAGATGGCACGCTGGATTCGGCGATTGAGAAGCTGGATTACCTTGTTGGACTCGGCATAACACATGTGGAGCTCATGCCTGTGGCGTCGTTTGCCGGCAATCATGGCTGGGGCTATGACGGCGTTGCGCTGTTTGCGGTTCATCAACCGTATGGCGGTCCCGATGCGCTGAAGCGATTCGTGAATGCGGCGCATGATAAGGGTCTTGCCGTTCTGCTCGATGTGGTCTACAACCATTTTGGTCCGGTTGGGAATTACACGGGAAAGTTTGGACCTTATGTGTTGGAATCGCATCGGACCCCATGGGGCGGGGCGGTCAATCTTGAAGATGCCGGCGCGGATGAGGTGCGCAGGTTCTTCTGCGATAACGCGCTGATGTGGATGCGCGATTTTCATATCGATGGATTGCGGCTGGATGCGGTGCATGCCTTTGTCGACCGGTCGGCAACTCACTTCCTTGAGCAGCTCGCTGCCGAAGTCGAAACACTGAGCGCAACCATTGGGCGCAGGCTCACGCTGATTGCGGAGAGCGACCTGAACGATCCGCGGGTCGTTACTCCACGCGAGAGTGGAGGCCTTGGCTTGGATGCGCAATGGAGCGACGATTTCCATCACGCGCTGTTTGCCGTTCTAAGTCCCAAATCAGAGAAGGGCTACTACGCGGACTTTGGCGAGTTAGGGCAATTGGCGAAAGCGCTGGAGCAGACTTTCGTCTATGACGGGATCTATTCGATGTATCGTAAGCGCGTGCACGGGCGGCCTGCGGGGCATTTATCGCAACACAGATTCCTGGGCTATATTCAAAATCACGATCAGGTGGGTAATCGGGCATTGGGGGACCGACTGCGTGAGATTGCCGGCTTCGATCGGGCAAAGATCGCGGCCGCATTTGTGACGATGGGACCGTTTATTCCGATGCTGTTTCAGGGCGAGGAGTGGGCAGCTTCGTCGCCGTTCCAATACTTCGCCGACCATGACGAAGAGATGGCGCGGCTGGTCTCAGAGGGGCGAAAGAGGGAGTTTGCCGCGTTTGGGTGGGCACCGGAGTCGATCCCGGACCCGGAGGACGTTGGGACGTTTGAACAGTCGAAACTGAAGTGGGACGAGATGCACAAAGGAGAACATGCGAAGATGCTGGATTGGTATCGCCGGCTGATTCGATTGCGGCGGGACGTATCGTCGTTGACCGATGGTGAGCCGGGAAATACGCGCGTGACTTATAGCGAAGCGGACAGGTGGCTGTCAATGGAGCGTGGCGACGTAACAGTGAGCTGCAACCTGGGAGAGACTAACCGGATGCTTCCCGTGCCCGAGGGCGGCCGTGTAGTTCTAAGCTCGCGGGGAGAGCCGCCGATATTGAATGGCGCCGTAATGCTTCCGCCGAACACAGTGGTCATCATCGGCATGTGATCCAACACGATATCGACGGGACTGGCTCGGTTACCAACTCTTCTTGATAAGCGTGTCGAAAGCAAAGCCGCCATTGGGGTCGCGCGTGGCGCTCAAGGCGACCCGCGGCGAAACTTGATATTGCCCTTGAATCGTTTGGCTTTGGGTTGAAGCCACGTTAGTTGAAAACGTCACAAACAAGTTGCTTGTAACTCGCTGCTGAATGGTGATGGTTGCGCCGGGCGGTCCTTGAGTGCTGCTTCCCGCCAGGACCGGGTTGATGGACAACTGCGAGATGCCGGCAACCTTGGAGACGCGACTGGTCACCTGGCTCGACACCTGCGAGGCGACCAGCGATTCGGCAGCCTGGTTGGTGGGAGTCGGGTTGGCGTTGCTGGCTTCCGTAGTTTGCCCAAAAGCGAGCAGGTTGATGATATCGGCTGAAGGCAGCGCAGGGTCCGAGCTGTATTGAGTGCGCAAATGCTCCACCGGCCCCTGGAACCGCAGGTTGATGTTGTACTGCTGTATCGAAGTGGTCAAAGTCAGGTTGACCACCGGCTGCGTCTCAGAGGGGTTGACGAACTGGATTGTGCCGCCGCTAAGCACGAATCTATTCCCGTTCAGAATGATGTCCCCATTGGTAAGGTTGACGCGCCCCAGAAGCACAGGGTCCGCAGCGGTGCCACGTAGCTGCAGATTCGCCGTCCCGCCAATACTCAGCGTTCTGCTTGTAAGGTTCACACTGTTGGTCGAGTTCACCGCCACGTTGAGTTGAATATTCTGCGCAATGCCGCGGGAAGGCGGCGCAGGCACTCCACCCGAAAACTGGTCAACAAAGCTGTTCAGATCGAAGGCCTGAGTGAACGACAGGTCGGACAGATTCACTGAACCGCCAAGTACCGCATTGTCTGTTGAACCGGCAAGCCGCAAATTCACGTCAACGTTCTCACGCATTCCCTGCGGGTAAAGAATGCGAGCCCCCTGCGTGCTGAGTCCCAGATCGAACTGGATGACGGGCCTGTATGCGACGCCGCCCTGGGCGATCACCGTTCCGCCTCCAACCTCGCCCTTGAAGCTTTGGATGTTGATCCGATCCTTCGTCAATGTGAGCACGCCGTTGCCATGCTGCAATCCAACCGGCAAATCGCCCGAAGCAAAATTCGCGTCGACAACGTCGATCTGGCCGGCGAATTCCGATCCGTCGATCGGCCCGTGCGAATCGATGTTGAATCGGAGTTGACCCGAACTGCGTACATCTGGATCGAACAGTTGCGCAAGTTCCAGGTTCACGGTTCCCTTCAGCATCATCGACATGGTGCCTCGGGAGTCGGTTGGAATCGATCCCTCGAATTGCAGGTCTGTATCTGTTCCGCGAATTGACGAGCGCCGCAGTTGAATGACACCATTCTTGTAATCGATGTGGATGGGCGAAGTAGCAGCTAACTGGACCGAATTTCCATAGGCCACCTTGAGCACAGGAATGGTTACATGCGCTTCAATCTGATTTTCATTCTTCAACGGACCATGGAGGGTTGCATGCACCTCCGTCTGTCCAGACATCCCATTTGCCTGTGGAACGTAAACGGCAAACAGCGGCCCCAATGGAATCCCCTGCGTATCCAGCGAGGCGTCCGCAAGATAGTCCCCGCTCAGCATGATTTTCGCTGTCGCCTGAATGGAAGTATTCACTGCTGAGGATTGCAACGCAGCATTCGCAACGTGATCGGCGACGTTCATCTGCAGAGTGATTTCGCTGATCGTTTGATCTTGCATAGTCAGCGATGGAATCTTGATGGTTGCGTCAAGCTGCGGATTATCGAATGATCCCTGCCCCCTCGCACTGAGTTCTAGCACACCAGATGCATTCAGTTTCCGCGCGGACACGGCCTGCAGCTTGCCAAGCTGAATTCCGCTCGCAGTGAGCTCCGCTGTATATGTCTTCTCCTTGGGTCGAATCGTCGCTTTGCCCTGAATCACGCCTGATGGAAGTTGTATGGAGAGATTCCCGCGCGCCTCATCCCCAGTGCCATCGAAGGTGAGCTTCGCCGATTGGATGGGCTGCTCGTAGGCAACCAGGTTTCCGAGCAAGACGCTGCCGTTCCCAACTGGGTTCAGTTCGCTTCCGTGCAGCGTAAGGTTGGCAGTCAGCGTTCCCGTTACCGGTACCTGCGCCCCTGTGAGCCTGGTCAGATCCGCAATATCCATTTGCGTTGCCGTGAGCTCAACCTGAATCGGGCTGTTCTCTGTGAAAGACCATTTGTTCAACCCCGCCGACGCATTGAAGGTAATCCTGCCGCGAGTTGAAGACTCCAGATCTGCGTGCTGAAGGCTCGCCATGTTTGGGCTCAGATCTATGTTCGTCCTGAGGACCTTCCACTCCGTGCCACCGTAGCGAAGATCCGATGCCGTAAGCTGTCCGGTCAAATGCGGAGCAGTTGTGGCCCCCTGCACAGTTCCCGAAAATGTCGCAGCTCCAGCGAGCCCGAGCGAGTGCAAAGGTTGGCCAGGTGCGGGCGTGCGGAAATTATCGGCGATCGATTCCCATTCGCGCAGATCTTTGGCCTGTAGCTGAAGCTTAACGCTGGAATGGGAACTGACAACGCCGTTCATCGTCAGGCTGGTTTGAGTTGTCCGCATGTAGCTGTTATCCAAAGCGAGTTCGCGATTGCCTGCCGAATACGTGGCGTGGATTGCACTCTCAAGCGGGAAGGACGAGGGAGCTACGGCCGCATTCGTGCCCCCCGCCAGAGCAGCGGAGGAGGCTTGCCTGGAAGCGCTCCGGCTTGGCTGAACCTGCCCGAGAATTGTCGCATCCGCATGCGCCACAAGATCGTCGAAGTTCTTACCCCACGAAGCCTTTGTGTCCGCGTTCAACTTTCCCGAGACAGTAACTTCGCGCGGCTGGGCGGCAGGGCTGAGAGCTCGAATGAGGTCCGCCAATGATACTCCTCGCATCGCAGCCGTGAGTTCCGAATGCGAGTCGCCGCTAAGGTTCTTCATGCTCCCATTGGCGTCGATCTCCCCTCCAAGAGCAGCCGCATGAAGGCCTTGCAGCACCGCGTTACCGTTCGCTAGCTGGTAGTGCGCAGCGATCCGCATCACTTGCGCACGAGCCGCCTGGGTATGAATGTCAAGGCGCGCACTCGCCAAGTCTCCATCCACGGTGAGCGAGTCTATTACCGAACCTCTTGCAACTTGATGGAACTGCACATTCCCGATCGCTCGTACCATGCCCGCGGGCATAGATGGCTCGTGGAGCATGTCGCCAAGCTCTTTACAATCCGCAGTCACATCGTAGTGTCCATTGACTTGAGGATCGCTATAATTGTTGAGCGTAGCGGAAAGGGCGACCTGCGAATTACCGAGCGAAAGCTTGCCCTGCGTGAGATTGAATGTTGTTGGAGTCGCGTCAAACTGCGCATCGAGCCTGTGAGCGAAGGGCTGGAATGCGCCATAGGTCAGGTGTCCGTCAGAATAGGCCACTTTTCCGGAATATTTCTTCGATAAGTTGCTAAACGATGCGTGGAATTCCAAGTCGCGCAGATCGGCCGCTACATCGCTCGGCCTGTCGTTCAAGTAGAGTTCGCCACGATCGATCACCGCATGGCGAATGCCAAGATCGAACACGCTTGTATTGCTGCTTTCTCCGCTTGACTTGAGGGTAGGGATATTCGACACACCGTGCGCGTCTACGAACACGTGAATCACTGGGTGGTCAACGCGGACGCTGTCAAGATACCAGGTCCTTTTTAGGATGGATACAATGCGCACACCTGTTTCAATATGATCGACCTGCAATAGCGGCGGGTTCGAAAAAGGAGCGGCGCCGTCGACTGTCACCCCATAGAGGTCAAGGCCCAACGTGGAGAAGCTCAACGCAAAGTTATCAAGCTGCACGCGGACACCAAGACTTTCACTGGCCTTCAGCTCCACAGTGCGAAGAAGGTAGTTATGAAAGCGCGCACTATGCAGCAGGACTGCGACGGCGATGGCAGCGAACAGGGACAGGACCGTCATTCCGGCTGAGATCCACGCCAACACCCGAAAGAACGGATGCCGGTGCGCATGCCAGCGCAAGTTGGATGGGTCGCGGAGTTCGGATAGCAGGTCAGAAAGCTTCATAGGGTTCTCGCTTAGAACGCTTGTCCAATGCTGAAGAAGAAATTCGTTGCGCTAATTCCTTGGATGGGATTCAGGTTTTGACCCAGGTCGAAACGAATCGGACCAACGGGTGTCGCGTAGCGTAAGCCGAGTCCGGCATTGTTGCTATAGAGCGAAGTGAAGTTGTGAAAGCCCACGTCTGGAAAGACGTTACCGCCGTCATAGAAAACAACCAGACCAAGACCCTTGCTGATCGGCAATGGAATGCGAGCCTCGGCATTGATGAGCAATAACTCATTGCCACCGCTGGGAACCTGGATGTAGGTATTGCAGTTAGTCGCCCCATCGGGACACACCTGCACTTGTCTCTGCGGTCCAGCTCCATCCAATGGAAACCCGCGCAGCGAGTTGCCGCCACCCGTAAAGAACTCTTCGCTCAGGGGCACTCGGCTGTTGGCAAAGGGTTGCGCCAGTCCAATTCGAACACTGCTGGCCCACACGATGTTATGAAATCCCTGCTTGTAGAAGGCCGTCTGTCCGGTCAGCTTCGCGAAGTCCACGCTCGATCCGAGCTTGGTGTCGTTGAAATCCACTTCAATCGATTGCAGCACTCCCTTGTGTTCGTCCAGTGGATTGTCGCGCGTGTCGCGCGTAAGGTTTACGGCCTGCGTGGAAAGGCGGACGTGCTCATCCTGAGGCAGCACCAGGTCTGGTATAAGGACCCGTGTAAGGTCGGTCTGGCTGAAACTGTAGCGCAGAAAAAGCGTGTCCTTCCTGGTCTTGTCCAATGGCCGCTGCAACTGGGTGCTGGCGAGTTCCTGCTGGGATGAGAAGATTGGATTCTCTTCGTTGCGTTCTGCGGAAACCGAGGTCGTCGCTTTCCATGGCGACCATTGAAAATCTGGAACGATATAGTAGGCTGCGCCGCGCTGATCCAGTCTTCCGGCGAATCCCGTGAAAGAAAGCGAGTCTCCTTTTCCACCCACATTGTTGCGCGTGTATACGAACGACCCTCGCGGGCCATAAAACGTAACCTTGCTCGACGAGAAGTTAGAGGGCAAACCAATGGGAGGCAGATTTGGAAGCGCAACAGTGCCGCTGGGTATGCTGCCGCCGCGATTGATTACTTCAAACCCAAAGCCGTAGACGATCTGATTTCTGCTTGCTTCATGTACCCTGACCACCACATCTTCATTACGTTGCGTAGTGATCTGACGCTTGGGGTCGACCTCTGCCCAATCGAACACTCCAGTGTGGTCATAGAGATTGCTGCCTGCCATCAACAACTGCGATTCCGTCAACGGCGTGCCAGGGGTGATTGCCGAAACATCCTGATCGATGAGCCGTTGCCTGGTCTGCGCGCGGCCCAGCGTGACGATGTTTCCCGTGATGACTTTTGGGCCTTCGCTTATTCGGTAAACGACATTGATACGATGTGGATCGTCCTTGGAGACTTCTGTCGCAGTTTCACGGAAGCTCGAGTTCAGATATCCTGCTTGCCAATAATGCGTGACGATCTCCGCACGGTCCCCCTCAACATGCGCCTGCGAATACGGCTGGCCGGCTGCAAGCTTGAGGCCATGCGGCGCAAATTGCGATTCAAGATACGTATCGTTGCCCTGGACCGTAAGCGAACTGACAATGTCACGCGGTCCTTCTGTCACACCGAAGGAAACATTGATATCTCCACCCTGATTGGTAACGCTGGATGCGACCTGCACGCTGCTGAAGCCCTCCGATTCATAAACCGCCTTGAGATTGTTTACGCTGGCGCGCACAAGCTGCTTGCTGAATTTGCCGTGAGAAAACAGACGCGCCTTTTGTACAGCGATATGCGGAGTTAGATCCGATGCCTGCAGAAGCTTGTTCCCGGATAACCGCACCGAGGAAACCTTGTGCTTGTTTTCCTTCGAGATCCGGTAGTCGACCATGTTTTTTCCAGCATCCTTCGTAAGCTGCGCATCCACCTTGGCGTCGAAGTATCCCTTCGCCTGGAAGTAGGAGATAAGCGCCTGCCGTCCCTCCTCCACGGACTCGTCGTCCACGCCAATACCCTGGTAGGCAGGCAAGAGTGACTTGCGGGTCCAACTCCACAGGTGCGCGCCCTCGATCGAAATCTGTGACGTTGGGCCAGGCACTATCGTGAAGTGAATATCGGCGCGGTTTGTGTCCGGATGATATTCTGCGCCCGTCAGTTTTACGTCCGCTCCCAGATGGCCCTGCTTCTGGAGGCGGCCTTGCAGGTATTGAGTTGCCTTGGAGAGCGTCGTGAATTGGTAGTGGCGACCGGGACGAATAGCCGCGCCGCGAAAGCGCGCCCCGAGTGTTTGCAAGGTTTGGTCCAGCGGCCCGGTCTCTTCGTTTGTGGTTCCCGCGATTTGAATGTCGCCAAACTTCGCCTGGCGCTTCAAGTCCACAGTGAAGAAGATATTGGCGAGTCCGTTGGCTTCGTCCACTCTTACATCCGCATTGGCCTCGGCGAGAAAATACCCCTCCTGCCGAAAGAACGTGACCAGCGCTTGCCGATCCTGCTCGACGTCGTCCGCATTGAAGGGCGTCTGTGCCTGAAAATTGGCCACCTGCGCCAGCCGCGAATAGTGGAATCGCTGCGCCCCAGGGAATTCGAAGATTCCGAAATACACGGCGGGCTCCAGGATGAATTGAACGCGAAGGCCATTCGCCTCGGCATCGACCTGCACGCGCACATCGGTGGCCTTTGTAGCCGCTTTCAGCGCAGCTTCAGTCTGATTGACCTTATCGATGGAGAATGGCTTGCCGGCTTTCTGGACGAAGAGAGATGCGAAATCGGAGGCCAAAGCCTGGGGACGGCCCGCTACCTCGACCGCGATCACATTCTGTCCTTCGTAACTGGAGAGAATCTGCGCATTCGCAGGCGTGGTTCCCGGCGTTTCACTCGCAGCCGTCGCAGCTTGTTGAGCTGAAAGGCCGAACCTCGCCGCCAGAAGCAAACACGCGACAACGATCGCGCAACCGTGTCGGCGAGCCTGACGGTCGCTTGTTGCGCAGATTGAGCTTTTTGACTTTGGCAAGAGAATATCCGGCGACACCCTGTTCCACCCATGTTTGAAAGCAACGTCTCTAGGAGTCTCAGATGCTCGTTTGGGCCGACGGGTTTGATGGTGGAATGCGAACGAATTTCGCCGGTCACACTCACGATGGATGCAGTGGAGAATGTTCGCCGGACTAAAAGCGTGCATCCAACGATTACGGGTTGATGTTCGAATGCCAAGAACGTTCGCGGCACAAGAGGATTTATGGTCACCGGCGCGCACCCCAGCGGTTCGCAAGCACTTCGCTCAGAAAGCCGAGCATGGGGGGCTGTGTCCCGATTGCCTTTGCGCTCGCTGTGGAATCTACAGCGTGTTCCGGCGCGTACGATCGCAGCGCGAACATGGAAATCCATACGGGAAGATCGAATCTTCGGCCATGCCGCGGAGCTGGGTTTCTACTTTCTCTTCGCCCTGTTTCCAACGCTTTTTTGCGCGAGTTCGGTGCTGGGCCTTGCCGCCCGGTCCGCGCGGCAATTCTATGTTCAGCTTCTCGACTATCTCGCTCTCGTAATTCCAACAGCGGCGCTTGGTACCGTTCTCGATACTTTCAATGAAACCACTGCCGCGGCAACCTCCGGGAAGCTCACCTTTGGATTGATCGCGGCAATCTGGTCCGCATCCGTGGGCATCTCGGCGGTCCAGGATACGCTCGACGTCGTGTACAAGGTTCAGAAAGGGCGCTCCTACTTCGTAGCCCGGCTCTATGCCATTGCGATAACCATCGTCTTGATCGTCATCGTCACGGGCGCGCTCGCCTCTTTGCTTGGCGCCGACTACCTTTCCAGGCTGGCTCACCTCGATATTCATTCCAACTTTGTTGCGACTGCGGCGGGCATTAGCGTGACGGTGGCTGGCTGGATTGCCGCGACACTGCTGCTTGCGCTCTCATTTGCGGTTATCTATTACTGGGCGCCAAGCGTAAAGAGCCGGCATTGGCAGTGGCTCACCCCCGGTGGCGCAATCGGGATTGGCGGCTGGCTCATCGCGTCACTCGCCTTTCGCATTTACATCCATTACTCGCACGTTTACTCCCTTACATACGGCTCCCTGGGGGCAGTGATCATTCTTCTCACATGGTTTTACATCTCGGGCCTGATGCTGCTGGTGGGTGCGGAGATCAACAGCGAAATCGAGCGTGCGGCAACGGAGATGCGTCTGCAAAAAGACTCCGATGGAGGACACTGGATTCCTCTCGCAATAACCCTCCCGGAGACCTCACCATGACATGGCTAGATGCGGTATCCCGGCTTGAGTTCACAGCGGTACGCAGTAGGCCCTTGCGCATCCGCGGTGCCTCTCGACGTGCAGGTAGCCCAGCTCAGGTAGAGTTCCGGTCCAAGAGGAAAGACCATGGGTGTGCCATCGATCTCAGCCTCTATGCTCACTCCTTCCTGGGTGGGCGGCACGGTAAAATTGAGCGCCTGGCCAAAAATGACAGGATAGGACTCGCGAACGTTGGAGCCGATCGCCGTTCGAAAGACCTCCGCCTCCACCAGGAACGTAGCCGTATCCGACCAGTCCAGTGCGGAAACGACGATGTTCCGGCCGCCATTCGCATAGCCGCTCGAATCGATTCGCGTGAACGGACAAGGCCCGGCGATACAGGAAGCTCGCACATTACGAAATTCGTTGCCCTGGCCCGCATCCAGCGACAAAGAGTTATCCGATGCCTTCCAGTTTCCGTCGGGAGAACAATGGGCCTGGCCGTTGCAGGGCGCGTTCCCGCGATTGACCACTTGAAACGTTCTCACCGCGCTCCCGATGTTTTCCTCTGTCTGGGAATTCACGGTATATCTCACCCGGATATTGGACACGACAGACAGCGGGCTATCGGAAGTCATGCCGGATTGTTGAGGGATGGGAGTCATGGCCGCGATAGTAAGCTCCTTGACGGGCAGCCGCAGGCCAGCCTGGACTTTAAGCCGCAAAGACTGGTAGTCCGGATGGTTGAAACTAAGATTCACGATTCTACCCGGCCAAACAACTCCCGGAAGCTTGAGGCTGAAATATCCGGAGGCATCGGACTGGGTACTGGCGCTGGTCACGCCGTCCGATGCGGTCACCGATGCGTTGAAAATCGGCAGTTGCTTTCGGGTATCGATGTCGCCGCGGATCACCGCGCCCTGAATATTCAATGAACCGGGTCTCAAGCGATGCAGCATTAGCGCGGCCATCGTGGTGGTTACGGCAACTGCGGCTCCAACGATGACCCAGAGCAAAACTTTTCTTCGCTTCACGTCAATTTCACCTGCTCATACCATGGTTTGACGCATCTTTTGCTCCATTTGCCGTCCGTAGTCCGCTAATCGCACTGACGATTCTTTGCATCCAAGTTATTGGCGACCAAGATCGGCATTGAGTCGATGTGTCTGTGGCACGCGATAATCCACGCGAGGATTGAGTCGAAGGAATGGAGCGTGTTCTCATAAAAGGAATCAATCCCAGCGGAGGACGTGGAAGCTCCCGGCGCAAGCTGCTCCGTCATTTGGCGGGCCTTTCCCTGGGCCTCCCACTTTCTCAATCGCTGGTTTTGTCCCTCCTCGCTCAATCCACGCAACCGCCAAAGACGACGGAACCGCATGAGCGTCCCGCCGCGCCGCCCGCGCCATCCTGGCTGTCACCGCAGGATGAACAATTCCTGAACGATCTCGAGCATGGCTGTTTCCTCTTTTTCTGGGAACAGTCCAACCCGTCAACCGGATTGACCAAAGACCGCTGCAATGTCCGCGCCAAAGACACAACTACCGCCGCGAGTGTCGCGTCCACCGGCTTTGGCCTGACCGCTATTTGTATTGGTGAAAAACGGGGCTTTATCGGCGATGCGGAGGCGCGCGCGCGTGTTTTCCAGTGCCTGTCGTTCCTATGGCATAAGCTGCCCACGCATCGCGGATTTTTCTATCACTTTGCCAACATCAACAACGGCGAAAGAATGTGGGAATCGGAGGTCTCTTCTGTCGATACCGCGATACTCCTCTGCGGCATCCTCACCTGTCGCCAGCATTTTGACGACGACGCGATTTCCCAACTTGCCCAAGCCATCTTCGATCGCGTGGACTGGACCTGGATCTCGGAAGACACGACCCTTCTCTCGCACGGATGGACGCCCGAGCTTGGATTTATTCCTTCCCGGTGGGATCTCTACAGCGAGTTGATGATGATGTATCTGCTGGGGCTCGGATCTTCGTCTCACCCGCTCAACAGCGAAGCGTGGTTCGCATGGAAGCGGACTATCTTCGAATACGACGGGCTGCGCTATATCGGATCGTTCGCTCCTCTGTTCATACACCAATACTCCCAGGCCTGGTTCGACTTTCGCGGCAAGCAGGACCGCTATGCGGATTACTTCGAAAACTCGGTCATCGCCACCGATGTGCATCGACGCTTCTGTCTCGGATTGAACACGCAGTTTTCCGATTACAGCAACGCATTGTGGGGAATTACCGCGTCGGACTCTGTGCGAGGTTACGTGGCCTGGGGAGGGCCGCCGGCGACGGGACCGATCGACGGGACCATTGTTCCCGCCGCTGCGGGAGGTTCGTTGCCTTTTCTTCCGCAAGCCACCATGCGTGTTCTTCGCACCATCCACGACCACTACCCTGGCGCATGGTGCCGCTATGGCTTTGTTGACGCGTTCAATCCGTTGACAGACTGGTACGACACCGACGTAATCGGCATCGATACCGGCATCACCATGCTCATGGCTGAGAATGCCCGAACAGGCTTTGTGTGGGAGACCTTCATGAAGAATCCCGAGGCACAAAAAGGCATGGATGCCGCCGGTTTCAAACCCTATCAGCCACCAGTCGCATAGCCTCAATCCCGCTTTGCGCAGCGACTTTCCTTCGAAGTCACCTGGAGATCCGAAACGAGGTCATCCCCCTTCCCGAGCGATACATGCAAGCTTCTCTACGAAGTACGCAAACAACGATCCACCGCATGTGTGCATCGCAGTAAGGGAATACGGAAGCAAGGCGCCGCATACAGAAAGGCGCCGACAAGGCCCTGTTTTCGGGAACTCCGCGCGAAATGCGCCTGCGCCGAACCTCAATGCTGTTCCTCCAGCCTCAAAGGGACCGTGTCCTCAACCATGACCGACGCGAAGTTGGCCGGCCAGTCCGGCGAGAGCCAATCCGATGAGCCGAAGAAGCCCGGCAACGCATGGGCCGACCGCATTCGCGCGCTCAGAAATGTCCCCCCGGTTCTCCATTTCGTATGGGAGTCCGGTCCCGCGGTCGTCTCCTGGAACATCGCCACCCGCATCATCTCCGCATTCCTTCCAGTCGGCATCGGCATTGTCGGCCGCTTCATCATCGACGGAGTCAATCGTCTCCGGCTGAATCAGGCACTGCCTCAACATTTCTGGTGGCTGGTGGGCGCGGAGATGACACTCGCCGTAGTCGCAGGCATTCTCTCGCGCGCCGTCGACTACTTCGACAATCTGCTAGCCGACCGCTACACCCATCACGTCAGCGTGGAAGTAATGCGCAAGGCCGCCTCTCTCGATGTCACCGTATACGAAGATCCGGTCTTCTACGATCGACTGGAGCGCGCCCGAGTGCAGGCCACCGACCGCCTGGCGATGATCCAGCAGATGGGCCGGCTCATCCAGCAGACCGTCACGGCCATCGCGTTTTCGTTGGTGCTCATTCGCTACTCTCCATTCCTGCTTGTCCTGCTTGTGGCCGGCATCCTGCCCGCGTTCCTCGGCGAAAGCCACTTCGCATTTCTCACCTATGCCAAGAACTTCCGCCAGACGCCCGCCCGCCGCCAGATGGACTACCTTCGCCAGGTGGGTGGCAGCAAGGAAGCGGCAAAAGAACTCAAGCTCTTCAACCTCAGCGAATACCTTACCGGCCGCTTCACCAAACTGTCACAGGGGATTTACGAGGAGAATGTCGCGCTCAACAAACGGCGTCTCTTCTGGGGCGGGCTTTTGGCCATCGTCGGTCAACTTGGCTACTACGGCGCCTATGCTTACAGCATCTACCAAACAATTGAGGGCCGCTACAGCATTGGCGATCTCACGCTAATCACAACCGCCATCATGCAGGCCATGGCGAATATCCAACTGGCCTTCTCGACCGCGTCGGGCGTGGCCGATCAGGCTCTGTTCCTCACCGACCTGCTGGCCTTCTTCGAGATGAAGCCGGGCGTCGCTTCCAAAGTCAACGGTCTGCCCGCGCCAAGTCCAATCGTGCTCGGCTTTGAATTTCAAAATGTTTCCTTCGTCTACCCAGGCACGGATCGGCGCGTCCTCAGCAATTTCAGTTTCACCCTTCGCCCTGGGGAACGCGTAGCTCTCATTGGCGAAAACGGCCAGGGAAAAACAACGGTCGTCAAGTTGATCACGCGTCTCTACGATCCAACCGAAGGCCGGATTCTGCTCGACGGAATCGACCTTCGCGAATACGATCTGGCCGATCTGCACGCCGAAATCGGCGTGATCTTTCAGGACTTCATGCGCTACGAAATGACGGCGCGAGAGAACATCGCGGTGGGTCGAATTGAGGTCCAGCACACCCCGAACGAAATTGAATATGCGGCTGAAAAAAGCCTCGCTTCGGGGGTGATTGCCCGGCTAGCCGGGGGCTACGACCAGATGCTTGGCCGCCGCTTTGAAACCGGCGTAGACCTGTCGGGCGGCGAATGGCAAAAGCTGGCTCTGGCCCGCGCTTATCTTCGCGATGCGCAGTTGCTCATTCTGGATGAGCCCACCGCCGCGCTCGATGCCCGCAGCGAATTCGAGGTCTTCGAGCGCTTTGCCGAGTTGACCGAAGACAAGATGGCACTGCTCATTTCCCATCGATTCTCCACCGTCCGCATGGCCGATCGCATTGTGGTGCTTGAAGGCGGCCGGTTGGTGGAAGAGGGCAGCCACTCACAACTGATTGCAGTGGGCGGCCGCTATGCCGCCATGTTTGAAATGCAAGCCGCAAGTTACCGGTGAGGTCCGATGATCGACACGCCAGCCATTCCGGAAACCGCGCAGCCGCTCAGTGACGCGCTGCTCGAATGCGTCCGCGCCGCCGCAGCGTGGGATGTTGTATACCGGCCTGCAACGCCGGGCACATTTCCCGCTCGTGTCCGCGCTGCACGCCGCGCCCTTGAAGCGCTTGAGCTCGATCTCGCCTCAGTGCGCAGTTCATCCGCGCCCGAGGGAACCTCGAACGCCGCTCTTCTCGAACTGAAGAGCAACGCGCGCTCGCTTCGAGCCGCATTCCGTACCGTATCGAACCAGCCCCAGGAGATTGGCCGCCTTCCGCGCGTCGATCTGCCGGCACAAAAGGATGAGCCGCGTGCCGCGGCCGTGGCCACGGCCTATCTTCGCGCCGTCGACGGAGACTTTTCAGCACCGGACTTTCGTGACTTGATCCAGGCATTGCAAGCACAAGATCCTTTCACTCTTGAGGAGTTGTGGAATGCGCCTGCCTTTCTCAAGTTCATTCTGCTTGAATCGCTGCTGGACGATGCTCGCATCCTGATGAGTTTGCCCGGCTCCGCTCCCGGCCCTTCGGTTGCGGTTCATCTCAAGAGCCTTCGCACCATCGCTCATGCCGACTGGGCATCTCTCCTTGAGCCCCTCATTCTGTTCGATGCCACGCTCCGACTTGATCCGGCGCAGGCCTATGGGTCGATGGATTTCGACAGCCGCGAGTTCTATCGCAGACGCGTCGCCTCTATCGCCCGCCACTCCGATTACACAGAATCGCAGGTGGCGCAAACGGCACTCGAACTCGCTCGCGAAGGTCTAATCGAGTCCATCGATGACCGGCGGATTCAGCTCCGCCGCACCCATGTCGGCTACTATCTCATCGACAAGGGGTTTCCGCAGCTTGCCGCGCGCACTGGATATCATTCTCCGCTTATCGAGCGCATGCGTGCGTTGATTCGCGCCGAGGCGGATAGTTTTTATATCACCGGGATCCAGCTCATCACCATCCTGTTTATTGCTTTCCTGATCGTTTTGCCGTTGGCGCGCTTCAGCTTGCTCGACTGCATCGTTGCCGCCCTTGTGCTTCTCTTGCCGGTCATGCAATGCGCTGTCGATCTGGTCAACAACACCGTCACTTCCATCTTTGAGCCCGACCCTCTGCCAAAACTCGATTTCAGCAAGCGAATTCCTGCCGAGTGCGCCACTCTGGTCGCTGTTCCCACTCTGCTGATGGACGAAGCACAGGTTCGTGCTCTGCTCAACGACCTTGAAGTCCGCTTCCTCGCCAATCGCGACCCTCATCTGCACTTTGCGCTGCTGACCGATCTTCCCGACTCGGTGAGCAAGCCGCACACCAACGACGCTCACGCGCTCGTCGAGATTGCCGTGCAAGGCATCGATGAGCTTAATGCAAAATATGGATCGCGGAGAGACGGCGGCTTTGTCCTTCTCCATCGTCATCGCATATTCAGCGCGCGCCAGGGCGTTTGGATGGGCTGGGAGCGCAAACGCGGCAAGCTGCTCGATCTCAATAAGCTTCTGATGGGCGAATTCGATGCTTTCCCCATCAAAGCGGGCCGTATCGAAGTGCTGAGCCAGATCCGCTATGTGCTCACGCTCGACTCCGACACGCAACTGCCGCGCGGCGCCGCGGTCCGCCTCATCGGCGCCATTGCGCACCCGCTGCATCAGGCGGTGATTGACCCCAGACTGCGCATTGTGACGGAAGGGTATGGAATCCTGCAGCCGCGCATCGGCGTCAGCGTGCGTTCCGCCTCACGCACGCGGCTTGCGGCCATCTACTCCGGACAAAGCGGGTTTGACATCTACACTCGCGCTATCTCCGATGCATACCAGGACCTCTACGGCGAAGGAAGTTTCACGGGAAAAGGCATTTATGAAGTATCGACTCTTCATGCTGTACTCAACCATCGCTTTCCGCGCAACTCGCTGCTTAGCCACGATCTGATCGAGGGCGCCTATGCGCGCGCTGGACTCGCCTCCGATGTGGAGCTGATCGACGATTACCCATCGCACCTGAATGCTCACAATCGCCGCAAACACCGCTG
>Ga0302189_10000360_pt1 | contig 38956 bp, 36 predicted proteins | sample II_Bog_E2_2_FD_194551 | JGI IMG/M metagenome (GOLD analysis project Ga0302189, IMG submission 194551) | Peat permafrost microbial communities from Stordalen Mire near Abisko, Sweden - II_Bog_E2_2 | ecosystem: Environmental > Terrestrial > Soil > Wetlands > Peat | place: Sweden: Abisko...
CCCACTTCCGAAGATTGCAGCCAACGCCGTCCCAAATGCGTTACCGAGTGCAGTCCACAATGAAGCGCCAAACACCGTTCAGAGCCCGATTCCAAATGCCGCCCCGAGCCAAATCTGGAATGCCCCGCTGAGCCCAGAACACTCCTCTACCTCGCATTCGGTTTCGAATGCACATGTGGGGATCGATGCCGCTGCCACCTCGAGCCAAGCCTCCGCGGATCAGTCCAATGCGCAGCCGGCCTCACCCGATCAGTCCAACCTGGCAACGGCCCCCGTCATCCCCGGCGCGGCAGCAGAACAGCTCAACGTGCTCAATCAGTGGAAGGACGGATGGCTGGCATCGGTTCAGTCCGGTGAATCGACCATGGGGTCAATATCGGCTGTGAAATCAACGGCAGCAACGGCAAGCACTGGCAAGGGCGCGTCAAAGGACGCCACGGTCGAGGCCACAAATGACTCCTCCAGCATGAAGCCAAATGCGCAGTCCACAACCGCCCAGCAGGGATCGCAGGCGGGATCTCAAGATGCCGCATCCTCTGGCAATCAGGGCCAGAACACGGCCGCGGTGCAGGCGAACTTCGCAAGTCACGCAGCCGTCGCCACTGCTCACGCGGCGAACACTTCCGACAACACCCCGGCGCAGGCTGCTTCCACTTCCGCACGCGCCGCTGCTCATTTCGGGGCGGGGCCTGACAATGCCGCTCCGGCTTCCGCTTCGGCTACGACGGCTCAGCCGGTCGTCAATACCGCCAAGCTGATCCAGAACATCGGGCAGTCCGAGATGCACGTCGGCATGCGATCCACCGAGTTCGGCAGCATTTCGATCAACACTTCCGCGGCCAAGGATGGGATATCGGCGCAAATCTCCGTCGATCACAGCGAGCTAGCCAAGTCATTGGCCGCACATCTGACGGAGATGCAGGCACGGTTGGGCAGCAATCAGCAAATGGATGTGCGCATCGATATGAACGGGGAAAGAGCAGGGCAAGGGGCGGGGACGGCCGGTAACGGGTCGAACGGTTCGACTGACGACGCACGCGGCTCCAGGCGGCACGCGGGCAACAGCACTTCAAGCCAATCCGGCAGCGGCTACTCCGAAGGTTCGTTTCAGCCAGTCGCAGCGGCAGGAGCCACAGGCGATGGGCGGTATAACTCTCGTCTCGACATCAGGGTTTAGGTAAGGGTCAACGCAGTCAAGGAGAAAAGATCATGAGCAGTTTAGCAGCCTTCAGCATTCCGAGTACGCTACACCAGTTCACTCCGGCTTTGAGCACTGGCCCCCTGAAGTCCTCGGGCACAAAAGCCAATGCCTCCGGCACCACGGGCACCACCGCAACGTCTTCGGGCACCAACGGTTCCGCGGCCAGCATTGGTTCAACATTTCTGAGCCTGCTGGCACAGGAACTGCAGAATCAGGACCCCACCGCTCCCGTGGATTCAACCGCGATGGTCGGGCAGATGATCTCGCTCAGCCAACTGGGTCAGCTCGTCAGCATGAACCAGATACTCAGCGCGGCCGGTTCCACGTCAACGACTGGGTCCACCGGGGCGACCGGCAAGGTCGTGGCGCAAGCAGCAGCAACATCTCCCAACAGCGCTGCTCTCACATCAGCGATCAGCGGGATCGCCAACACTCTCTCACCTTCGACGGCCGGTGCGGCCACCAGCCAACTTCCTTTCGATCCGAATACGATGATGCCCCTGAACTTCGGCAACGCCAGCGCAGCGGCGGCATCCATCAATTCAGTTCTGAACACATCAACCATGGGCCTATCCGGCGCCAATAACAATGCAACAGGAGGAAAGTAATGGGAACCTTTGCGACAGCACTCTCTGGACTCAACGCGGCACAAGGCTTGCTGCAAACCATCTCCAATAACCTGGCCAACATGAATACCGATGGCTACAAGGACCAGAATCTGACCTTCGGCGATATCTACTCCCAGGCGAGTATCACGAACGGCAGCGGCGATCCCATCCAGACCGGATATGGCGTCACTGTTTCCTCTACCGACTCAAACTTTTCCGACGGGGCTCCAAGCGCAACCAACATCGATTCGAATATGGCGCTGTCCGGAAACGGGTTCTTTGTCACGCAAGGCGCCTCGGGCTTGCCGAACTACACACGGTCCGGCGACTTTACCACCAACAGCGCCGGGGAGATTGTAACCCCGGGTGGGCAACTGGTCATGGGCTATCCCGCGGTCAATGGAGCTGTCAACACCTCGGCGGCTTTGGCGCCGATAAATGTCAGCAATGGTCTGGTCAGCCCAGCGGTCCCGAGCACTACCATGGGGATTACAGCCAATCTCAATTCCGGTACCGCGGTGAACGGTACGGCTCCCGACAGCTCCCTCTCGGTGTACGACTCCCTGGGGCAGGCGCATATCCTCACTGTTTCCTATATCAAGACCGCGGCGAATACCTGGACGTACTCCGTCAGCATTCCTACCGCCGACACAAACTGGGTCGCGCCCAACCCCCAAACCACCCCCCCCACCACCGCCCCCCCCACTACAGTGGTAGGGTCAGGCACTCTGAACTTTGACAGCACTGGCGCATTGACTTCGATCAGCCCTGTTGTCCCGATCAATATCCCAACGCTTTCCGATGGCGCCGCGCCAAATCTTGCGCTCAGTGGGCCCTTTGGGACGGTTGCAGCTCTGACTGGGGCGGTCACAAATCCGACCATTACCCAAACGGCTTTGGACAGTGCGACAGCAACTGCCACCACCGATGGCTTCGCCAGTGGCACGCTTTCCAGCTACGCCATCCAGCCGGACGGCACTGTCGAGGGCACCTTCTCCAGCGGGCAGACTCTTGCTCTGGGACAGGTCGCCGTGGCCGGCTTTGCCAACAACGAGGGCCTCACCAACGTCGGCAACAACAGCTACCAGGCGACCACCGCCTCGGGACAGGCTCAGGTTGGAGCGGCCGGGACCGGTGGCCGTGGCACAATCACCGGTGGCTCCGTCGAGCTGTCGAACGTGAATATCGCAACCGAGTTTTCCCGGCTGATCGTGGCTCAGCAGTCTTACGGTTCGAACGCCAAGTCCATCACCACGCTTCAACAACTCTCCCAGGCAGCACTGGCAATGATTCAGTAGACTCGCCGCGCTTAGGATTTCTTAGCGGTACATGAGGGACCAGGCGCTTAGCTTCATAGCTAAGCAGCCTGGCCCGTCTATTGTTAAGACTTCTCATTGCTTCCTCACGATTTCGCCGGCACGCCGCATTTTCACTCGCCCGAGTGAGAATCTCCGCCTGCGCTTGAAGTCTCTATCCTCAACATCTATCGCTATTTATCTCTCCTCTCTTTGTAGCGCGCGAAGGCCGCCCTTCCATGCGCCGGAATGGCCCCTCGATTGCATTAGTAATCGCAAATGACCAATCAGCATGGCCTGCCAACAGAATTCCAATTCACAAACCAGCGAATAGGGATGCACTTGTTGGTCGGCCATGCGATGAAAACTGGTCTGGCTGGGGAGAGAAATCAATGAACACGGCAATGAGCACATCGATGCCGGTGATGGACCCGAAGTCCCCTCAGGGCCCGCAGTTGGTGGAGAAGCATCAGGAGCGCGACCCCTTCGATCAGTTGCCCTGGCTGCCATGCACCCTAGCGCTCGACATTCCCGTCATCAATTTCACGGTTCGCGATCTACTGGGCCTCGTCAAGGGCACCATCGTCGAGACCGCGTATCACCAAAGCAGCGATCTGCCCCTGAAAGTGAATGGGCAACTTGTCGGTTGGACTGAATTTGAAGTCGTTGGCGAACGCCTTGCCGTGCGGCTTACGGACCTTTCATGAAGGCATTCAAGTTCGCCGCATCCATTCCCTCATCGCTACTTCCGCAGCCGTTTCAGGTTACGCCCGGGTCACAATCACAATCGCCTCTTCAGGGTTCTGTCGGCTTGCTCTCCAACCTTTGGAGATGGCTCAAGGACCGTCAGGTTGGCAGGTCCCATACGAAGCGTCTGCAGGTGACTTCAAGCGTCTCGCTCGGCGAGAAGCGGTTTGTGGCCGTTGTTCAGGTGGATGGCCTCCAATTTCTCGTGGGCGGTGGGGCGTCGAACGTCTCCCTCCTGGCGCAACTCGATAAGAAAGAGTCGTTTGGCGAAGTGCTGCAAGAGACCGCGACAGCTCCCGAGAAGAAGCCTGTCAAGCGGGCAACCGGGCAGATTGACAAGCCCAAGGTCAGGCAATCCAAGGCGCAGGCATGGAGCACTCTATGAAGATTGGAGCCATGTTCTGCCTGGCGCTTTTTCTGGGAGCGCCATCGGCAAAAGCCATGCCTTGGCCCGCAATCGCCTTTGCAGGGGCGGTGCATGGGATGCCGTACCTGCGAGTGACGCCGATGCTGCTGGCCGAGGTTCCCATTGAGCCGGCCACTCCGGCCGCTGCTCCGCCAATCGCGCCAGCGGCGCCAGCGGCAACAGATCCAAATGAAATAAGGATTACGGGGTTCGGCGGCGGCAACACGCAGTTCACGATCGTCGTGCTGCTAACCTTCCTGACCCTCATCCCTTCGCTTCTCATCTGCATGACGCCGTTTGCGCGCCTGCTGGTGGTCTTTCATTTTCTCAGACAAGCGCTCGGGCTTCAGACTACTCCGTCGAATCAGACCCTCATCGGCCTCTCGATGATCATGACCTTCTTCCTGATGCAGCCCGTCGGCGCCGCCATCTACAAGGACGCGGTCGTACCGTTTCAAGAGGGCAAGATCACGGCAGTCGATGCGATTGTCCGCGGTGGGGTACCAATGCGCCAGTTCATGTCGCATTACGTTCGTGAAAAGGATGCCGCACTCTTTCTCGAGATTGCCAAGGAACCCCGTCCCGCCAATATCAACGACCTTTCGTTTCGCGTCCTGCTGCCCGCGTACATTCTGTCTGAACTGAAGGCAGGTTTTCAGATCGGCGCTGTTCTCTTTCTGCCCTTTCTTGTGGTCGACATGGTCGTCGCCTCTATTACCACGTCAGTCGGCATGATGCAGTTGCCGCCTGTCGTCATATCCACACCGCTCAAGCTTCTGCTGTTTCTTATGGTGGATGGCTGGCACATTCTCATAGGCGCCTTGATGAGGAGTTTCAACTGATGGGAGTCGATGAAGTAGTTCTGATGGGCCGCTTGATGCTTCAGGAAGTTCTGATCCTGATTGCGCCGATCTTGATCGCCGCCATCGTGGTCAGCCTCGTGGTAAACGTTCTGCAGGTGCTGACTTCTCTGCAGGACCAGACCCTGTCCCACGTACCGCGGCTCCTGGTCACCGGGGGAGTTCTCTTCATGATGATGCCGTGGATGTGGCGGCACCTTGCGCATTACACCCTGGATATCTTCAGCGACTTTCACAAGGTGTTGCAGTAATGAACATATCTCTAATCCAGGTCTTCGGAGCCTTGCTGGCTATCGGCGTGCGCCTCACGGGCATTCTGCTCTTCGCGCCGTTCTTTGGCAGCGTTGTGATTCCGGCTCGCGTAAAGGTGGTGCTGGTGGTGGCGTTGACGGCAATGCTCTATCCGATGACTGCATCCAAGATTCCGCAGATGAGCATGAGTCAGTGGCCAATGCTCGTTCTGAGTGAGTTGATGATCGGGGTTGCTCTCGGTGTCGTCACAAATATGGTTTTCGATGGAGTGCAGATGGCCGGGCAGATATTGAGCGTGCAGATGGGCTACTCCCTGGTCAATATTCTGGACCCGCAAACGCAGGTGGAATCAACGGTGGTTGCTTCCTTTCACCAGACAATCGCAATGCTGATCTTTCTCCGTCTCAACGTCCACCTCTGGATACTGCGCGCATTGGCACGCAGCTTCGACTATCTCCCTCCAGCCAGCGGCCATTTTGGCGGAAACTTCGCTGCGGCTGCCCTTCATGCCGGCGGTGACGTCTTTGCTGTTGGAATCCAGATTGCAGCGCCCGTGCTCTCCGCCACTCTGCTTGCCGACCTCGCGCTCGGGCTGTTGGGCAAGGCATCTCCACAGTTGCCGCTGATGTTGCTTGGGCCCGCGGTGAAAAGTGTTTTAGGAATACTGATTCTGATCTCCGCGTTGAAGTACTGGCCGAATATTTTCGAACACATGTTTCTTAACTCGCTCGACCAGGCCGACCGTATTCTCCATCTCGCTCGATAGCAATTCGCACGATAGGAACCTATGGCTGACAGTAGCAAAACAGAACAGGCAACGCCGAAAAAGCGGAGTAAGGCACGGGAACAGGGCCAGGTTGCCCGTTCGCGTGAACTCCCCGGCGTGTTTGCTCTTGCAGCCGTAGTCGGGGTGACGGCCATAATGGCGCCCACCGCAGTGACGCACTGGACGGTCCTCTACCGCAACACCCTCTATGCATCTTCGGGCGATATCGAAGCTAACGGTCCGGTTCTCTTCTGGAGCGCAGTCGAAGTCATGCGCTGGATTGTCCCCATCCTGATGGCCGGGATGACGGTTTCGTTATTAGCCGGATTGGCGCAGGGCGGTGTCAATTTCGCACCCGAAGCCCTCTCCCTCAAATTCGATCGATTCAACCCAGCAAGCAAGCTGAGTCAACTCGTCTCCCCCGTGGCTCTGAGCAATCTTTTGAAATCGTTGCTGCCGTTTTCCGCCATGCTATGGATCTCTGTCATTACGATTCAAGAGCATTGGGAATCGATGGTTCACGCATCCAGTCTTGGATTGCGGCCCTTCGCCTCCCTTGTGGGCACCATGACGTTGGAGTTGACGTGGAAGTCCGGTCTCGTCCTCCTGGCCTGGTCCGTTGTCGATTACATGCTGACTCTCAAAAAGATGGAGGGCGACATGAAGATGACCAAGCAAGAGGTGCGCCAGGAATACAAGGAGACGGACGGCAATCCGCTTATCAAATCGCGCATCAAGCAGATACAGAGGAACATGCGCAGAAGGCAGTCCTTGAAGGCCGCGGCGACCGCTACTGTGATCGTGACTAACCCGACTCACTACGCCGTCGCACTTAAATACGAGCAAGACATGGCGGCGCCCATCGTTGTCGCCAAAGGGCTCAACGTGCTGGCGGAGAAGATCAAACAACTGGCGCGCGACAACGGAATCATGCTGGTGGAGAATAAGCCTCTCGCGCAGGCTCTCTACAAGACCGTGGAAGTCGGAGACTCAATTCCGGCAAATCTCTACAAGGCAGTGGCCGAGATTCTGGCCCTGGTATTCCGTGCACAGGCTGAAGTACGGCGGAGCGATGCAGATCGCCGCTCACGGAACGCCTCTGGCCAGAAGGCGCAAGACAATGTTGGTGGTCCAACTCCGGATTCTGGGGTGAAGCGATAATGGAAAAAATTGCAGCTATACTTCGGAAAACCGGTGAGTGGATCGCACCAATTGCCGCGATCGCAATGGTCTTCGTGATGCTCGTGCCGTTGCCGAGCTTCATCCTCGACCTGCTGCTGACGATCAGCATTACCGCGTCGATGCTGGTGTTGCTTACGGCAATCCAGATTCTTCGCCCCGTTCAGTTCTCGGTGTTCCCGAGCCTTCTGCTGTTGCTTACGCTGCTTCGTCTGTCGCTCGACCTGGCTAGCACCCGCCGCATTCTTCTCCACGGCAACGAGGGCACATCGGCCGCCGGCAAGGTCATTGAGGCATTCGGCCAGTTTGTGGTCGGCGGCAATTACATTGTCGGCTTCGTCCTCTTCCTGGCCCTCATCGCCATTCAGTTTCTTGTCATCAGTCATGGCGCCGTCCGTACTGCGGAAGTCACTGCCCGTTTCACACTCGATGCCATGCCGGGCAAGCAGATGGCGATTGATGCCGACCTGAATGCCGGCCTCATTAATGAACAACAGGCCCGCGCACGCCGCGAGCGAGTGGCAAGGGAAGCAGAGTTCTGCGGCGCCATGGACGGCGCGGCCCGCTTCAGCCAGCGAGATTCAATGGCCACTATTCTTATCATGGCCATCAACATCATCGCCGGATTCCTGATCGGAGTCTTCCAGCAGGGTATTCCGTTCCAGGAAGCGCTGAAGACCTACACCATCCTTACGGTGGGCGACGGCCTGGTTACGATTCTGCCCTCCCTGCTTGTGTCTGTCGCTGGCGGCATCGTGGTCACGCGCGCCGCATCGAAGGAATCTCTCGGCGTCAATGTGAGCAAGCAACTGTTGAACAGTCCACGCCTCTTCTGGATCGCCGGCGGCGCACTCTTCTCTCTCGGCCTGATCCCTGGGTTGCCGAAATTCTCCTTCTTCAGCCTGGCCGGGATACTGATGTTCGCAGCGTGGAAGATGAAGCCCCAGGTCATCAAGGATGAGATGGAAGAGATGGACTCGTTGGCCAAGGCTGCTTTGCCCGGTGGAGCAGCGGCGCCGGCAGTCGATCCCATGGACGCAATCCTTAAGCTCGATGAACTCATGCTTGAGGTGGGTACCGGCCTGGTGCCGCTTGTCGACGCGCAGAAGGGCGGGCAACTCCTGGCCCGCGTCAAGTCCATGCGTAAGAACCTGGCACAGCAGCTCGGTTTCCTGGTTCCTTCGATCCACATTACGGACAATCTCCAACTGAAAGAGCGGGAGTATGTGATCTATCTCCGCGGGGTCGAAATTGCGCGATGGGAGCTGCGCCGGGACTCTCTGCTCGCCATCAGTTCCAATGCCAGCGCCCCCGCTCTGCCCGGCCAGGACACCCGCGAACCGGCATTCGATGTGCCGGCAAAATGGATCACTCCGCAAACCCAGGGTCAGGCAATCGCCGCTGGATATGCGGTCGTCGAGCCGACCTCTGTACTCGCTGCTCACCTGGCAGAGGTCATCAAGCAGAACGCAAGTTCGCTCTTGTCCCGGCATGAGACCCGCAGGCTGATCGACCGGCTCGCCGAGTCTCATCCAAAGCTAACCGAAGAGCTGATTCCCAAGCTGATGAGCCTCGGAGAAGTTCAAAAAGTCCTGCAACAGCTTCTTCGCGAGCAGGTTTCGATTAGAGATCTGGGCACAATCCTTGAAACGATGGTTGAAGCCGCGGCATTTAACAAGAATCCGATCGCTTTGGTCGAAGCAGTCCGCCACACCCTGGGACGCGCTCTGATCAAGCCATTGCTCAACGATCAGGGAGAACTGAAAGTCGTCACTCTCGACACCACGATCGAAGACGAGTGCCTTCGCGGCTCAAATCAACCGCAAAACGCGGGGATTTCGACGCCGCAACAGGCCACTTTGGCCCGTCGCGTGCTTGATGGATTGCGTGCGGAATTTGGGAAGGAAATCAGTTCGGCGCCACCTGTACTGCTTTGTTCTTCCCCGGGCCGTTATTATCTTCGCCGGCTGTTGGAGCCGTTCATCCCTAGAATCGTCGTCATCTCTCCGGGAGAGATTCCACCAATGACGCCGGTGCAGTCCGTTGGGGTCCTCCATTGAAGCACTTAGGGGGATTGCAGGATAGTGACAAGGTGGAGTTAGCAACAAGATACGGAGTTACCGGCAAGGCAGCATCAATGAGTAAGTGCCTGACAGAGGGAGTGAATCGATGACAGCAGTAGAATTAGCATACCGTGAGAACAGCGATGGAATAGATGAGCGCAATGAGCTCGTGATGCGCGAGTTGCCCCAGGTCTATTACGTGGCAGCGAGAATTCGCCAGCGGTTGCCCAAGCAAGTAGACATGGAAGATCTTGTTCAGGCTGGCGTCATTGGCCTGCTTGAGGCGTGCCGGAATTACGACAGCCTGAAGGACGCCCAGTTCTCGACGTTTGCGAAATTCAGAATCCGCGGCGCAATCGTGGACAGCCTTCGCAAGCTGGATTGGGGCTCTCGCACGTTGCGCAGGCGCGGGCGCGAGATCAACTCCACGGTGGCCAAGCTTGAATCCTCGCTCGGACGGCAGCCTCTTGAGGAGGAGATTGCGGCCGACATGCAAATGAGCCTGGATGACCTGCAGAGCACCATGACCCAGTTGGATGGCCTGTATCTGGTCGGACAGCGGACGAGCCCCTCCCACGACCACACCGAGTCCTACGATCTTATCGAATCGGCGCAGAGTTCAGATGACGACAACCCATTCAACGTTTGCCTTCAGGGCGAAAGGAGAGCGCAGCTTGTTGAAGCTGTCTCCCAATTGTCAGAGAGGGAACAGCTCATCCTCTCGCTTTACTACAAGGAAGAGCTGACGATGAAAGAAGTCTCAAAGGTGGTAGGCATCGCAGTCTCCCGTGTGTCGCAAATCCATGCCGCGGCAATGGTAAAGCTGCGCGGCTCGCTCAACCATCTCCGCGAGCGCTCCAAGGTGCCGGTACCGGCGCAGGCGCAAGTACACCCTATGCAGGCAGCTTATCGTGAAGTGGACAACCGCCAGTACGGACGGCGTCTATGACATTGTCGGCGGGATCGGAGAGAGCAATGAAGGCGACAATGGCCAATGCGCAACCGTCGAAGCCGCGCAATGTTCACTCTTGCAACTTCCGCTATGCCGGCCGGCTGTCGAACGAGAATGCACGCGCTTTGACTTCGCTGCATGAAAAGTTTGCTCTTAACGTGACCACCGCTCTGGAACTCTATCTTGGCGCCTCGCTGCACTTGAAACTGCTGTCGCTCGAGCAGATGGCAATTACGGATTACATCGGCGGCATGTCGCCGAACAGCTATCTCTTGCCCTGCGCGCTCAATATCATGGAGAGCAATTTCCTGATGGAAATGGATGCTCCCCTGGTTTTCCCGATTATCGATCTGCTGCTCGGTGGAGCGGGCACACCCGGAGACGATTTGCGTGAGCTTACCGAGATCGATGAAGAGCTCATGCAGAGTGTTACGAACCTGATTGTGATGCAACTGGAACGCTCGTGGCAGACATTGCATTTATCGCTCACTCCAGGGCGCCCCATCAAACCTGCAATGATTCAGCAAGTCTTCCTCATCAACGAAAAGCTTGTGCTCCTTATGTTCGAGATGACAGTGGGGAGCACGGTTGGGCCTCTTAACATCGTGTTGCCAACATCGTTTGTCGGTATCCTGCTGCGGCATTTGAAGGCCGCGCAGTCAAAAAAACTATCGAGCCTTCGCCCACTCCGCGCACCCAATCTTCGCGAACGGATTCTCGACTGTGACTTTAGCGTAGCCGCCGACATAACGCAGATCCGGGTGCTGGTGAAGGACTTGCTTGACCTGAAGCCGGGAAAGATTCTGAAAATGAAATCGCCTGTGAAATCGCCCGGGCGGCTCACCGTGGAAGATGTGCCGATTTTCGAGGCATTGCCTGTTCGAAACGGCGCCCGCAAGGCTGCGCAGCTCTTATCCAGGTCGCAGGACTTAGCCTCGACAAGGGAGTAACATGACGATGAACCCGACGGCCACCGAGACTTATAGGAAATTTTCGAGCGACTTCTTTAAGGCGCTGGTTGGGGCGCTGACCGAGGCCAGCGGATCGCCCTGGGTCATAACGAGTGGCCCGGATGTTGTCACCGCTACGGATCGGCCAGACCCTGTCCGCATAAGGCTGAAACTTGAAGGCAGCTTGCGCGGCGAATTCGTTCTGGAATTCGATCGCGAAGAAGCAGCCATGCTGGCTTCCCAACTGCTTCGCCGGCCCGCGGGAGAATCCGGGATAGACGATTCCGAGGCGCTGCTGAGACTCATCAAATCGGGATTGAGCGAGTTCCGCTTCGCGCTCGGCAAGTCATATGGCACGTTTGAAATCGATGCCGCTTCAGGCGCCGAGTTACCGCCTGACCCAGCCTATGCTGCGCAGATTACCGCTGCTGACGACAGCCCGAATCGCCTATCGATTGTGATTTACATGAACCAGGAATTAACGGAGGCTCTACAGGTGGATTCCCCGGTTGAAAACACAACAGAGGACAATGGGGCGACCGTGAAAACCGGTGTGGGAGAGGTGATTGCCCCTCAGGTCAACCTGAACCTGGTTATGGACGTGGAACTCAACGTCACCCTCCGATTCGGACGCCGCCAACTCACATTGCGCGAAGTTCTCGAACTTACCAGCGGATCGGTTGTTGAACTCGATCGCCAGGTGGACGAGCCAGTCGAGCTTCTTCTCGATGGCCAGGTAATCGCCAAGGGAGAGGCAGTAGTTATCGACGGCAACTATGGGTTTCGTGTCACCGATGTTATACAGCCCGTCTACTCGCACCTCATCCGCTGAGCGTGCCTGTTGCAGACACTTCAAAACGAGATAGTCATATAGGAGCGAAGAAGCACATGAACCTGATGAATTCAATAGCGGCGCCAGCTTGGGTTGCCGGCCTGAAGGTTGCCACTTCAAAGTGCGAACACTGCCACCGGTCGATGGCCCTGAGGAATTTTTCCGCCCGGAAGGCCGGCATCAAGATGAGCGAATGCTGGTATTGCAGTTCGACTTGCTTTACCGCGGCGGTAGAAAAGAAGCTTTCCGACCTGATGCAATCGAGGCTGGAGCGCACGAACCGTGGGTCGCGCATGCCCTTGGGCCTGAGCCTTATCAATTGCGGCCTGTTGACCACGTCCCAATTCAAAGAAGCGGTCGATATGCAGAAAGAAGCCGGTGGAGAGATCGGCGAGCTTTTGGTGCGCCACGGCACCGTGAGTGAAGAGCAGGTAACGGCTGTCCTTGCCGCGCAGTGGGGATGCCCAGTTTTTTCCGTCCCGAAGCACATGACTCAGAGCGGAATTCAAATTCCATCAACCTTGATCCGGCTTTATTCCGCGATTCCATTGCATTATGTAGCCGCGACGAAACTCCTTCTTGTTGGCTTTGTCCATGGCATCGAATACGGGCTGCTTTACGCCATCGAACAGATAACCGGCTGCAAGACGCAGCCCTGCTTCGTAACGTCTTCCGATTTTCAGTTGCAGATGGAACATATCAGCCAGGCCGAGGAACGTCTTGGAGAAACCGCTCCCAGGGGAGTGAAGATCGACAACGTGCAAGACCCCGCGGAAATGGCGAGCATCCTCTGCGGTTACGGAGTGGATCTGGAAGCGGATGAAGCAAGCATCGGGAAATGCATGGATTTTTTGTGGGCTCGCTTGAAGAGCGGCGCAAAGAATTTCGACCTTTTATTCAAGGCCGGATGAGTATAGCTGTTCCGCTGCGTTGTCAATAATCCGTGAACAAAGTTTGCCGTTTCAAGTAGTTTCCCACAATCGAAAGTAACCCTGATTGTTTGGACAATTCGCCTTTCCTTGCCGATAAGAACGCAGGAGTGAAACGGTGTTCAATAAGGCGTGGGAACTGGAAGTCGATCATAGCTGGATTCCGGCATCCACGGAGGGGCATCTCTGTTTCCAGGATCGGAAGAATTTCGCGCGGGAGCCTTCAGACCTCCTGGATGCAGTGCCAGTCATGTCAGCCACGGTTCTCGGCCTGGACATGATCCTTCAAGAGCCCTATATCGACTTGCGCCTCGTCTCCGACCTTGTTTTGAGCGATGTAGGTGCAACGATTCAGATCCTGCGGCTGATTGGCAGAGAATACGACCTGGCCGCGGATCGTCCGCGCCGGATTGGTGACTGCATAGCCAGTCTGGACGTGAGCGCCTGGTACGCCGCAATATCCGCACGAACATTTCCGTGCGACCGTAAACATGTGGAGACAACCGCACTCTGGAGGCATTGCCGCCTGGTTGCACAGTATGCGCAACTTGTTGCCGAATCGATGGAACAATTTGCTCCGGAAGATGCCTATCTGGTTGGACTTCTGCATGGAATTGGAGCGATTCCGACGGTTCTGGGCTGGCCAGCCGGTGAACAGGGTAGCAGGACCGCAACCGCATTGTTAGAGATAGAAGATGCGCTGCCGCCCTTTGTCCTTGCAGCGCTGCGGAACTTGAATGAACCTGGTCCTCTGTCCGGATGGAGGTTCATCCTCGCCGCCGCGCACGAATTGGCTACTTCGGCAGGGAATTCTTCAGGTTCACCGCAAGATATTTAAGGCTGTGTTGTCAATGCGAAGGCGCGGAGTAAGCCCTTCACTTAGATTTAGATTTGCAATTAGAGAAATTCCGAGTAACTGCAAAAGGAACACTTTCAACATGTGTGTTTCTCATTGACTCCTAATCCGCGATGCTGCCCGGCCCTTAATTCATTGGGGTTTGGCGCGGTAACGGTGTAAAAACTCAATCAAATCAGTTCCGGTGCGAATGGCCCACGACGTGCATATTACTTTGCCGAGGGCAAATCATGAGCAGTGGATACTACGCAGCCTGTACGGGGCTTGTTTCCCGGACCGCAGCACTGGATACAATTGCCAACAATTTAGCGAACGTAAGTACCGCCGGCTTCCGAGCGAGCCACAACAACTTCAGTTCCGTTCTGGCCACCGCCGACAACCTGGGTCTTTCCACGCTGAATCAGGACATCAATGATTATGGCGTATTGAGCGGCTCGCAACTGGATTCGACCCAAGGCGCCCTGGTGCCAACGAACAACGATCTCGACGTTGCCGTAGAAGGCCCTGGTTATTTTGCTGTTCAGGCGCCTTCGGGCGAAGTCTACACGCGCGGAGGAAGCTTCCGCGTATCGGCAAAAGGGCAATTGATAACTCCCGCGGGCGATCCGGTACTGGGCGATCGCGGTCCTATCACAATTGCCGGACTGCCTATCTCAATCAGTTCCGACGGAACCATCACGGCAAAAGGCGCGATCTCAGGACGCCTGAAACTGGTCGAGTTTCCTGCCACGACGAACATCCAGAGCGCAGGCGGCACTTACTATACGGCACCCGCCGGCTCCGCAGTCGCTGCTACAGGATCCAAGGTGCGCCAGGGAATGCTCGAGAGCTCGAATGTCAACTCCGTCGCCAGTGTAGTCGAGCTGATCAGCGCGCAGCGCGAAGTGGAATCAATGCGCCACGTACTTACCATGTTCAGCACCGACATGGATAAGACTGCAGCTCAGGAGCTGCCGCGCGTCAGCTGATAAACGGTTCAATTCAAGCTAAGTCAACACTGAGAGGATCTCAATATGTTTCGTGCTCTTTATACGGCGGCCAGCGGAATGACTGCCCAGCAGTTGAACCTGGATAACATTGCCAACAACCTGGCTAACTCCGGTACGACTGGATTCCAGCAGCGCCAAGTCAACTTTACAGATCTCTTGTATCAGAACCAGATCATGCCCGGCTCCGCCTCGACGCAGCAGACAACCGTAGCGGCTGGTCTGCAGATAGGTCTCGGTACGCGGGCCTCGGAAACCGAGATCATCCAGACACAAGGCGACTTCGCTACGACCGGCAACCCTCTCGATCTTGCAATTCAAGGCGCGGGGTTCTTTCAAATCCAGATGCCTAGCGGGCAGATGGCCTACACGCGGGATGGTTCGTTCCACCCCGACGCACAGGGAACATTGGTCACAGCCGACGGCAATCCGTTGCAACCCGCAATTACAATTCCCGCGAATGCGTTAAGCGTGACTGTCGGAAGCGATGGCACGGTCAGCATTACGCAGCCGGGACAGACCGCGGCTACAACCGTGGGCTCAATTCAGATGGCTCTGTTTATTAATCCGGGCGGCCTGAATAGCGTGGGAAACAACCTCTATCTGCCGACAACAGCTTCCGGTGAACCGCAAGTTGGAACGCCAGGCGGCGCGGAAGGATTGGGGACCTTGCAACAGGGAATGCTGGAGCAGTCGAATGTCAGCGTCGTCAACCAGTTCGTCGCCATGATCCTTGCGCAGCGGTCCTATGAATCGAACTCGCGAGTGGTCAAGGCAGCGGATGAAATGCTGCAGCAATTGAATCAGCTCTCCCAGTAGAAGTTAGAGCTAGGCAGTTGAAGAAGCGGCGAAGAGGAAATATGAGCACAAGACGGGTAGCGGCTTTATTGGTGGCGGCGATGGGTTTCGCAGGATGGGGATACTCCCAGTCCCTGCCGCAGGAGCGCTATGAGATTTCCGCGCGCCAGGTCGCACTGGCTATCTCCAGCAAAGGGATTCAGGTCGCTGGCGTGCAGGTGTCTTTGCTTGCCAAGGTGGTGGCCAGCGAGCCCGATCCGGTGCTGGACGTTTTGTCAGTTGAACATCGAGGTGGGCGCCGCGCTGCTGAACACACTGGCGGAATCTACCTGGTTAAGCTCGGGTGCCATTCGGAACCAGCATGCCTGCCGTTCTATGCCTCCGTCAACACCACAGAAGAATCGTCCGCGCCTGCAACAGGCGTATCCATCGGAATGCTTGCTTCCAGGAACGCCGCGCTGAAAACCGATGCCGCGATCACCATGCGGGCCGGCACACACGCCACGCTCATCATGGACGATGGCCGCGCACAGATCGAAGTCGCAGTCATTAGTCTTGAGAGCGGCACTGCCGGCCACAGAATTCACGTTGCAAGTCCGGACCACAAACAGGTCTACCTCGCCGAAGTAGTCAGCGCAACCCTGCTGACGAGGAGCTTCTAAGATGTTCTTGACCCTCAAATCTTTTAAGCGAAGCATCGCCTTCACACTACTCGGCGTCTCTTCCAGTCTTGTCTTCGCGGCAAACCCGCCCAAGACAAAGCCCAAGACTCCTGAGGAACTGCGCTTGGATTACATCAAGCGTTTGCAGGAGGGAAGTTTTGCGGCACCGGTGCAAACTACAGTTGGTAGCCTGTGGACGCCAGGAAGCGCCCTCGGCGACTTCTCTTCCGATTACAAGGCGCTTCACTTGAACGACACGATTACGATCCTGGTCGCCGTCCAGACAACTGCCGCGCAGTCCGGCACTGTGGATAGTGAAAGGACTTTCTCAACTAACTCCGCCATAACCGGCGTAATGGGTAAGACTCCCGCGGTACTCAACCCTTTGCTGGCGGCGAATTCAGCTTCAGTACACAAGGGGCAGGGATCGACAGCATCCAATACGACGTTTCAGACAGCGCTTACCGGGCAGGTCATTGCGGTGCTTCCAAACGGAAACCTGATAGTCGAAGCGAGCCGCCAGATTTTCATGAACAACCAGCATGAGAACATCATCGTCCGAGGCATGATTCGCCCGGTCGACATTGGTCCCAGCAACACCGTGGCCTCGGCTGCGTTAAGCAATCTTGAAATCGAGATGAAGGGCAAGGGAATCATCGCAGACGGCGTGCGTCCGCCGAATCCAATCACAAAGGCACTCATGTGGCTATTGAACTTTTGATCGCCCTGGGGCGCAAATTTCGGCGCGCGAGCCGGCCTGATTGGTCGAGTCGGCTGATCCTGCTCGTGGTGGCGGGTATTCTCTCCGCAAGCGCTTTGCGCGGCGCCGACGCCGACCGCAAGGTGTTGATCCGCGACGTAACGCAGATCGAAGGCGTGCGTGAAAATCAACTGGTCGGATACGGTTTAGTGATTGGGCTCAAGAACTCCGGCGATACCCAGCAGACCTTCTTCACAGTACAAACGCTGGCCAATGCGATGCAGCGGATGGGGGTTCAGATCGCGCCCGGAGTGGTGATCGTAAAGAACGTTGCCGCAGTATTCGTAACAGCGTCCCTTCCCGCGTTTGCACGGCCCGGAATGAAGCTGGATGTCACAGTGTCCTCGGTGGGCGATGCAAAGAGTCTGCAGGGCGGAGTGTTGCTACTCACCGCTCTTCGCGCCGCCAACGGAGAAGTTTATGGCGAGGCGCAAGGGCCGTTGGTGATTGGAGGCTACTCCGAGGGCGCAGCCGGCAACTCGAAAAGCGTAAATCATCTCACCGTGGGCAGGATTGCCGAGGGCGGAATTGTGGAGCGTGACGCAGCTGTTGACCTGAGCCGCTTTCGCCTGGTTTCTCTCTTGCTGCTTAACTCCGACTTCACCGCGGCGCGCGACGTTGCAGACACGATCAACAAGGATTTTGGAAAGACCATCGCCACAGCAATTGACAGCCGCCGCATCGATGTAAATGTCGCCGATAGCGGCGTAGCTTCAGTTCCCGTTCTGATAGCGCGCGTTCAAAATCTTTCCATCAGTTTGACTTCGCCGGCAAAAGTCGTTGTCAACGAGCGTACCGGCACCATTGTGATGGGCGGCAACGTGAGACTCTCACCGGTTTCCGTGATCCATGGAAGTTTGACCATCGACGTTGAGACTCAGCACGTGCTGTTGCAGCCTGGATCAGGGGGAAATGGCAAGCCAGACGAAATCACGCAAACAAAGACGGTGGTAGGCGATGGGCCGGCGCAGTCGATCCAACTACAAGAGGGAGCCAACGTCGAAGAACTCATCAAGGGATTGCATGCCATCGGCGCAAGCTCCCACGACATTATTTCGATTCTTCAGGCCATCAAGGCCGCAGGCGGACTGCAAGCCGAACTGGAGGTAATCTAGTGTCAAACATTTCGTCATTCGGCAGCATGACCGGAGTCGCCATTGGCGCGTTGACGACGCAAGCGATACCGATGCTCCGGCAGTCGGGTTCCGCCTCGTCCCCGGCAACGGCGAACGCCAAGATCGAGAAGTCGGCGAAGGACTTCGAGTCCATTCTTTTGGGAAGCTGGCTGCAGCAGGCGGAACAGAGCTTTGGCTCACTGCCGGGCGGCGACGACGATGGGGATGAAGACTCAGGGAAAGAGCAGTTTCAGGGAATAGCGATGCAATCGTTGGGTTCTTCAATGACCAACTCGGGCGGTATTGGGATCGCCAAAATGATTTCAAAACAACTTCACAAGGCGCAGGATGCAGAGGACGCAAAAGCCGCGGCCGCTGCTGAAATGCACCGAAGTAACACGAAATAGTAACGCGGAAACATTGCAAGGCACCTGTTATTAACAGCTTAGGCGGGTAGATTGAAATTCTAGCCGGGATGTGCCGATAGCTGTACGGTTGAGACAGGAGAAGTTGCAATGAAAATCGATGTGAACAGCCTAGCGGCGAATCAGCTCTCAGTTGATCGGGGGCCGAAACAGGTTTCGAACAGCACTCTTGCCGGCACTCAGAATTTGACGGAAGACCGGACAACGCTCCAGACCGGCAGCCTGTCGGTTCAGTCTTTGACCAGCCAGGCAATGAATACCCCTGAGATCCGTCAGGATAAGGTCGATGCACTTCGCCAATCTGTCACCAGCGGAGAGTATCAGGTAAGCGCAAAGGCAATTGCCAGCGCCATTATCGACAACGGCGAGTAGGCCATGGGAAGAAGCAGCAAGTGCTAGGCTTCATTGGCCCATGGTAAGTCTCTTGCCAGAAGGGTCAGTCAATGAACGACCACGCACCTGCGTCGCGCGACCAGCTCGCCGCCGCCTACCTGCAGCAAATGCAGGCGCTGGGCCGCGAGATATCCATTTCGATGGACGCAATCGGCGCCAACGCCTTGCCCACGCTTCAGGAGAGTATCGCGAAGCAGGAAATGCTTTGCGCCAGCCTGGCCTGCATGGCAAATGAGGTCAGCGAAGGATTTCGGACTTCCGAGCCGCCTTCCTTCTCCGGCATTGACTCGGCGGTTGAACGAAAGATCGGAGCCGCCCGCAAAGCGCTCCTCGATCTGAATTTGAAGTACGCAGCCCTTCTCAAGCACTCCGGCAGAACAATCGCGCTGCTTTCCACGTTGTGCAAAAGCCACACAGGACAATTCCAGGAGGCTCGCGGGCCCAGGTTGAAATATCAGACCTGGTCTTGCGAGATGTAATCCATGGGCTCTCTTACTTCAGCATTGTCGATCGCCGTGCAATCGTTGCAAGCTGCCGATGGCGGTTTGCAGGTAACAAATAACAACATTGCGAATGCAAACACACCCGGCTACACGCGCCAACTGGCCGTCCTTCAGGAAACCACGCCGGCAGTTGACGGAAGCCTGGTTACTGGAGAGGGCGTTTCGCTCCTGGGATACCAGAGCGTGCGCGATGAGCTGATTCAGACACAGATTCAACAGGAGACGCAGGCACAGAGCGGTGCGAATGCTCAATTGTCCTCCATGCAGCAAATACAACCGACCTTTGCCACCTCTACCAATGATATTGGTACGGAGATGTCGGCTCTGTTCACCAGTATTTCGAGCCTCGGGACCAATCCCACGAGTTCCGCATCGCGCCAGGCCGTTCTCACCGCCGGGCAGAATCTTGCAACCGCCTTCAATACCGCCTCCAACACATTAACCACACAGCAGGCCGGGCTCAATACCCAGGTCACGCAAGATGTAGGCCAGATCAATCAGCTGACCAGCCAGATTGCGACGTTGAACTCGCAGATCGTCGCACAGAATGCTACGTCGCCCGTGTCGAATGGCGGCGCTCTTCAGGATCAGCAGGACCAGTTGATCCTGCAACTGTCGGCCCTGACAAATGTCGCCGTCACCCAGACCAACAACGGCATCACTGTAACCACTGGAAATGGAACTGCGCTGGTCGTAGCCGGGCAGAGCTTTGCATTGTCCACGGCATTGTCCACGACAGCCGGCGCCACCGGAATGGTACAAGTCCTCGATCCAAACGGCGCAAACATCACATCGCAGATAACAGGCGGCGATCTGGGCGGCTCCATTCAGACACGGGATCAAACGATTGGGGGCACTGCGGGCCTGCTTACTCAGTTGGACACACTTGCCAATCAGTTTGCCTCCTCCTTCAATGCGGCGCAGGCCAGCGGCTACGATCAAAATGGGAACAAAGGTCAGAACTTCTTCACCATTTCGGCCACGACTCCAGGATCTGCCGCCACCATAAAGATGGCGATCACCGACCCGACATTATTGGCGGCAAGCTCCGACGGCACCGCCGGGAGCGATGGCAACCTGGCCAACTTGGCCGCCGTGCAAACGACTGCGCTTTCTTCCGGGCAGACTCCCGCCGCTGCGTATTCGAGCCTCGTTTATCAGATAGGTAGTATCACCGCGAACGCCAATGCAGAATCGAGTGCGACCACAGCCAGCCTGACGCAACTCAAAGATCAGCTCAATTCTGTGTCCGGAGTATCGATCGACCAGGAGTCAGCCAATCTGATCACCTATCAGCAGGCCTATGAGGCTGCTGCCCGGGTTGTCTCCACGATTCAAGCGCTCATGACCGTGACCATGAGCATGGTTACTTCGTAAGCGAAAAGAAGCGCGCCAAGCGGATGCGCAAAGAAGGGTTCATATGCGAGTTACAAACATGGTCCCCGATATGGAATACGCCATGCAGCAATCCCAGCAGGCTCTCTCGACTGCGGAGATGCAGGTGGCAACAGGCCGAAGAGTTAACCAGCTTTCCGACGATCCTTCGGCTTCTGCCAGCATGGTCGTATCCCTCACCTCATCGGCAAACGTCGATCAATATACAAGCAACGTGGGCACGCTGTCGCCTCAGCTCCAGACCGCGGATTCCGCCATAAGCCAGGCAATCACGGTATTGAACACGGCCATAACCCTTGGCACCGAGGGCGCAAACGGGACCAATACCGCACAAAGGCCAGTGATTGCGACCCAGGTAGCGGGCGTTCTCTCCACCGTGATTGCTCAGGCCAATGCTTCTTATGGCGGAGTCTATCTATTCGGCGGCTCAGCCAGCAGTACACCGCCATTTGTTGCGGCCTCGACAACGTATACCTCGGCCAATGTGTCGGACGCCGCGCCCTTGTCTGCGGCGACCGCGCTAACTGCCGGCTCGATCACGACGATCAGCGATGCTACGACCGGAGGTACATTTAGATTCACTGCGCAAACCGGCGACACCATCGGTACTTTGCAAGCAGCCATCGTTAGCGCAGTTTCGGCTGGCACACTTACCGCCGGCACAACGGCAACCATCGATTCATCCGGTCAGCTTTCTATCGCAACAAATTCAAGCACGGCCGGAATTGTGGTCAGCTCGAATGATGCAGTCCTCGGCTCCATGTCCGCGGCTTCGGCATACAACTCGGCAAATGGTTCGGCTGCCAGCCCACTCTCTGCTTCAACGGCGCTCACGGCTGGCTCCGTCACCACCATCAGCGACGCGCAAACCGGCGACACATTCAGATTCACTGCGAAAACCGGCGACACCATCGGTACTTTGCAAACAGCCATCGCTAGCGCAGTTTCGGCTGGCACACTTACCTCCGGCACAGCGGCAACCATCGATTCATCCGGTCAGCTTTCTATCGCAACAAATTCAAGCGCGGCCGGAATTGTAGTCAGTTCGAATGATGCAGTCCTCGGCTCGATGTCCGCGGCTTCGGGAACCGAATACAACTCGGCAAATAGTTCGGCTGCCGCGCCCTTGTCTGCGGCAACCGAGCTAACTGCCGGCTCGATCACGACGATCGGCGATGCCACGACCGGCGATACATTTGAGTTCACGGCGCAAGCCGGTGACACAATCGGCACTTTGCAAACTAAAATCGCCAATGCAGTCACGGCGGGCACTCTCTCGGCAGGAACCACGGCAACTATTAACGCATCCGGTCAGTTTTCCATCTCGACTAACTCGAGTACGGCAGGCATTGCGGTCGTCTCCAATGACGCGGCCCTCGGTTCCATGTCTGCCACTTCGGGTACGGCTGTCGCCAATGCTTATGCTTACGTGGGCAACAACACTGTCAACACCGCGCAGGTCGGCGATGCCCTGAGCGTAGCGACCAACGTACCCGGAAGCAATCTGTTCGGTTCGGGATCGAACGTGATAGGTGCGCTCAGTGCGCTGATTTCAGCGTTGCAGAATGGTGGAGCCACCGATCAGATCGGTACAGCCGTCACCGCCGTCTCCACGGCCGTGAATAATGTGAATCAACAGCGCGTTCCGCTGGATAACACCATCTCCGAGTTGAACTCTCAGGAGAGTTATCTCGGCCAGGAGACTATTACCCTATCCACTCAGCAGACTGCGCTCGTCGGGGTCGACATAGCGACCGCCGCAACGAACCTCGCCCAGGCACAAACACAAAACCAGGCGGTCCTCGCTGTAGCAGCCAAGGTCTTGCCTCAAACGCTTCTGAATTATCTTTCACAGCCATCTGCTTGATCCTGGCCAGCAATTCGCAATCGTCAGGCGGGCAGCAGGAAACGTTCTTAGTCGAAAAGTTCCCTTGCGGGCGTTCCGACATTCCTCTGGCGCTAACTCCAGGGCATCTTCAATGTTAGAAGGTGTTGGATGCCATGCAGCGATCGAATAAGCATAGGCTTGGCATCGAACCAACCATCAATAGGGGAGTAACACTTCAGGCATCATTTCCGATCTTTTTGTTGTTTTCCCCCTTGACAAAAAAAGAAATCGATAAATGCACTGAAATCTTTTGAAGGGGTGGTCGATAGAATGGTTGTCCAAAACGACCTCCTTCTCGAACATCCGGCGCCTCAAACAGTAGGCCCCACAAAAGATTCCGAGTGCAGGCGTAAAAGGGCAACCAGAAGGAGTAACACACCATGGCACTCACAGTCCTGAATAACATCTCCTCGATGACGGCGGAGAATGCATTGTCCAACACTCAGGCGAACCTGCAAAAGACCCTGACCCAGCTTTCGACCGGCATGAAAATCAACTCCGGTTCGGACGATGCGGCAGGATTGTCGATTGTAAGCGGACTCAATGCGAACATCGCGGCCCTCACCCAGTCTCAGCAGAATGCCAGCAACGGCATTGGATTGCTGCAGACCGCTGATGGCGCCCTGTCGCAAGTCACCACGCTCCTCAACCGCGCTGTAACCCTGGCAACCGAAGGCGCCACAACCGGCATTACGTCCAGCCAGGCCACGGCTCTCAATACGGAATTCGTTGCCATCAAGTCGGAAATCGACCAGATCGGCCAGGCTACCAACTTCAACGGGTCGAACGTGTTCACTTCCAATGCGCCCCCAACGTTTACCTCGACGCAAGGATCTGTATCTAGCCCGCTCGCGGCCACCACAGCTTTGACATCCGGTTCGGTTACCACCATCACCGACGCGAAAACTGGCGGCTCGCTTGTCTTCACCGCAGTCACGGGCTCCAAGATTAGCAACTTGCAGACAGCCATTACCAACGCTGTCACAGCAGGCACACTCTCCGCGGGTGTTACGGCAACAATCGACGGGGCCGGCCAGTTGATGATCTCCTCGAACAGCAGCACTGACAGCCTTAAGGTCTCGAGCAACGATGCGGCCCTGGGTGCGATGAACGCCAATACCCCTTCATTCGTTTCGTCATCCCCAACCGCACTGAATGCCAACAGCGTCATCGCGGCCGGTGCGGTCCTTACGATCACCCCCGACAGCGGCGCCGCCGCCGTATTCACCGCAACCAACGCTACGACTGTCGGGGAGATGTTAACCGCCATCAACACGGGCGCAAGCACCGCAAATGTTACGCTCACCGGGACAGCGGTCGCAGGTACAACGGCACAGCTCAACGGAAATGGCCAACTTGAGGTCGATGATGCGAACGGGAACATTTCCAGTGCCGTGACCTCGGGCACCGTCTCGGCGCTTGGGCAAATGGCCGGCATCAACGGCTCCAGCAACATCACCACCGTCTACCTTGGCGATGGCACAACTACCGGGGCTGCGAACACGCAGATCTCCACGGTCATCAGCGGGCTCTCTGCACAGGCTCTCAACCTCAGCTCAGACTCCCTGACCAGCTCAGCGTCTGCGACCCAGGCTCTGCTCGATGTGACAGCCGCTATTAACACCGTCTCCGCGCAGCGCGGCGTCATCGGTGCATCCGTCAACCGCCTCACCGCCGCCACCAGCAACATGGCGAACCAGGTGACCAACCTGCAAAGCGCAGCCAACGGCCTGCAGAACGCCGACATCGGCAAGACCGTTGCCAACATGACCCAGTACAACGTCCTCCAGTCCACCGGTATGGCGGCTCTGCAACAGTCCAACCAGGCCCAGCAGGCAGTTCTGAAACTGGTCCAGTAAGTTAACGCAGCAATCAACGCGACGCATGAGGTGGAACCGCAACAAGGTTCCACCCGTGCCTCACTCTCAATGAGCCGAAATTCAATCAATTTCGCGCCGACTCTCGCGCTCCGCGGTCGATGACCCGGATCCAGGGTGGGCGTGTGTTCCATGGCGCCTTCCCGGAATGTAGGTTAAGGCTATGAGTACATCTTCCTCCGCCAGCTCGCTCTTGTCGTCCACGACCTCGACGGTCCCGACATACAGCATCAGCAACATCCTGGCTGCGAGTTCAGGCTCAAGCACCGCCGGCATCGATGTCACGGCCGCGGTGGCTGCTGCCATTTATGCGGATCGGGCCTCAGAACGCGGCTGGCAAGCTGACCAGACTACTTTCACCAGCCAGACGACAGCACTCACTTCGATTCAGACAGCAACAAAAGCTGTCAGTACCGATTTGCAGTCATTGAATTCGTTGACGGGACCTTTGTCGGCACGGACAGTTTCAAGCTCGAATAGCAATGCTGTCACTGCCACGGCGGCCGAAGGGACCACCCTGGGAAACCACACCGTTGAGGTCAACTCCTTGGCCTCGACAGGATCGTGGTATTCAGCCTTCCAAACCAGCGCAGTCTCGACGCTCCCGCCCGGGTCCTTCACGCTAACCACCACCGCAGGCAAATCCCAGACATTTTACACGGGGACGACGACCGGAATTGCGGGCACTAATCTGAACGATCTCGCCACTTCAATCAATTCCGCCAGTTTAGGCGTTACCGCTACGGTGGTAAGCGACTAATCCGGTTCCGCGCTTTCTGTCGTTTCCAACTCCTCCGGAGCAAAGGCCGATTTCTCCATATCGGAACCCTACACATCGTGGACCGCTCCGACGCTGACATCGAGCGAGACCCTCGGCGCCAACAGCATCACGCTGACCGGTGCCACTACGCCCGCAGGAACAGCGACGATCAAGACGACCTCCGGCGAAACCTATGCCCAACTGGCGACCGCGATCAGTAGCGCCACGGGCGAAGGCCCGGCAACGAGCTACAGCTCGACGCAGGCGTCTCTGGCCAGCACTACACTTCTGACCGCCGGTTCTGTCACCACCATCCAGGACAGCGCGACTGGCAAGACGTTTTCTTACACGGCAAACACGGGGGATAGCGTCGCCACGCTGAACAGTGCCATCGCAACCGCAGTAACCGCCGGCACCCTTTCCTCCGGCGTAACCGGCGCAGTTGTCGGCGGCCAGGAAGTCATCTCAGAAGGCTCGACCGGGGATGGTATCACGGTCTCAAGCAACGATTCCGTGCTGGGCGCAATGAACGCGGCCCCCGGCGCAACGCTCCCTCTTGGCTTGACTGCGACAGCCACAACGGACCCGACGACTGGCAATCAATCCCTAACCATCGTCAGCACCGACGGCAAAACCCCGTTCACTATCAACGAGCCAAGTTCGACCGCGGGGACCTTTGGCTTTATGCAGGCCGCACAGGGCGCTGACGCCTCAATAACAGTCGATGGAGTGCCACTCACGAGCGCAAGCAATGCGGTTACCGGCGCTGTCCCTGGCGTTACGCTCAATCTGTTGAGTGCGAACCCCGGAGAAACAATAGATCTGGGCGTACAGTCCGATGCTTCGGCAGTCTCAACCGCGATCAACCAGCTCGTTACGGATTACAACACTGCGATTGGATTGGTGACCTCGCAATTCAATGTCAGCAGCTCCACAAATTCGTCTGGCGCCGTCACCAGTTCGGAGGGTGTGCTCGCTTCCGATTCCACTGTAGTCAATCTCCAGAGCGACCTTGAGCAGGCTATCAACTATATGTATAAGCCGCCAACAGGAACCACCACTTCGGTCTCAAGCCTAAGCGATCTCGGCATTTCGGCGAACACGGACGGCACTCTTTCAGTCAATTCAACCACCCTGAATAACGCGATTACCAACAATTCTACGGATCTTCAGAATTTCTTCGAAGGTACGGCGCTCAACGGCTTTGCAAATTCAGTCAGTAACACTCTGAACAACTATACAGATCCGGGGAATGGCGCCTTCACCGTCGATCTGAGCAGTATCAGCGCAGAGAGTAAGAGCATTACTTCGGAAATCAACGATTTTGAAACAAACTATATCGCCAGCCAGCAAACGATTCTTACGGCGGAATACAGCTCTGCTGAAGTCGCGCTGCAACAGCTGCCGGAAGAAATGCAGCAACTCAACTCCGAACTTGGCTTTAACAACAACAGTAGCAACGGATGACAATGACTGAAACAGGACTGTCTTATCGGAAAGCGGCCATCGAGGGCGCAAGCCCCATCGGCCTGATGATTGCGCTCTTCGACACGCTGGTGGGCGATTTCCGCCGTGCAGCCAACGCCCTTCGCAAGAAGGAAATCGAGACGCGGTGCAGAGAGTTGGACCACGCAACGCTTGTACTGGGCCAACTCGAGAACTGGCTCGACTTGAAGAACGGCGGAGAGTCAGCTGCAACACTTGCCAGGTTCTATGCATATCTGCGCGCAAAAATGATGCAGGCTGCTGTAACTCAGTCAGCGACCCTTCTCGAGGCGCAAATCGATATGATCCTGCATGTGCGGAGCGCCTGGCAACAGCTCGACACGGCTGCTCCATCGGCGCCGGAAGGACAGACCGAAGCGCCGGCTGCGAAAGTCAGAACGCCATATGCATCCGCGCACGAACCGGATGTTGAGCGGGTGCGATTCTCACAATCCGCCTGATGCACCGACGAGCAGACAGGGTTCAAGGCGCTTCTGTGGGGATTCGAGTGCCGGAAGATACTGTTTCATGCTAACTGCAACCAATCGCATACAAATGCAGACTGAGACGGTTGCTTTAGTTACTCCCTTGAGTTAGAAGGCAAGCCTTTGAGGGGCGGGAGAGGGAGTCCCGGATTGCCAGGGCAGGCCGCGCACCGCAAACGAGGAGCCAATGAAGGCGCTGGTTGTAGAGAGTTCGAGCACGATGAGATCCGTGCTGCGTCGCATCCTTTCCATGCGATGCTTCGAGGTTGCGGAGGCCGGCAACGGGCATCAAGCTCTGGAGGCCCTCAGTAGCATCGGTACCGCGGATCTCGTCCTTGTCAGTTGGATTCCCCAGGAAAGAGACGGCCTCGATTTCATTACTCGCCTGCGGCGCAAAGCCGCGCACGAATCGGTCGTCATCGTGCTGGCCACTGGAGAGCCAGGCGTGCGCGATCTGCAACGAGCGTTCCGGGCTGGAGCCAACGACTACCTGATGAAGCCCTTCACATCGCTACAGATAGATGAAAAGCTGGTCAGGTTCGGGCTAACCAGACAATCCAGCGCCAACTGTGACAGATGAGGCCCTCCTTGCCGATAGTATCCCTGTAAAACTGTCTCCAATAGCTATGGGGGATCGTCGAGAGGGATTTGCTTCGGAATAAGTGGCTATCCAGCGCAGGAGGAGTGCACCAATGAAAGCCCGCCAGGTTTGCGTGGTTCCCGAATATGGGGCCATTCTCATTGCTGCAAGACCTCATGCGCGAAATGTCCTTGCAGGCAATTCTGTCGAGACCAATGAAGCACGGATCGAAGGGCAAGCTGTGAATCATGCCACGGGGGCTCAAGGTGAATAAAGGCACTTTGGGTGGAATTGGCATTGCGACCACAGGGATCGCCGCCGGCTTATATCTCGACGGCGGCCATGTTGGGCAGATGCTGCAACCCACCGCGGCGCTCATTGTGCTTGGTGGAACGCTTGGCGCGGTGATGGTGCAGTTTCCCTTCGCGGTCGTGATGCAGGCGGCGCGGCAGTTGAAACAAATCTTTGTTCATGCTCCCGATCCTACCTCGAATTTGATCGATGCCCTGATGAGCTACGCGGTGAAAGCCCGCCGCAACGGGCTCGTATCTCTCGATCCGGAACTCGACTCGGTCAACGATCCATTTATGAGAAAGGCCCTGACCCTTGCAGTAGATGGGGTGCATGCTCCGCAATTGCGCCAGACGATGGAACTGGAGATGACCCGGCAAGAAGACAACGAGAGACAGATACCGAAGGTGTTTGAAGCCGCGGGCGGGTTTGCACCGACCATCGGCATTCTCGGAGCTGTTATCGGACTTATCCAGGTTATGCAGCGGCTGGATAACATCGATGCAGTTGGGAAGGGAATCGCAGTGGCTTTTGTGGCGACTATCTATGGCGTTGGATCGGCGAATATCTTTTTCCTTCCGTGTGCCGGAAGAATCAAGATGCTGATGGAGCGAAAGCAGGTGCTCCGCGAAATGATACTGGACGGAGTCATCGCGATTGTGGAAAGAACGAATCCGAGGGTGATTGAAGCCAACCTTGCCGTGTATCTGAACCGCACGCCTGCCGCCCCCGCAAAGAAACTGGTGGCGATGTGAGAAGGCGCAGGATAGTCGAGGAAGAGACGCATCATGAGCGTTGGCTTGTGTCCTATGCGGATTTCATGACGCTCTTGTTCGCTCTCTTCGTGGTTCTCTTCGCTTCGTCCCATCATGACAGAAAAACGATTCAGAGAGTCTCTGCCGCGGTGAAGAATGGGTTTCAGGACATGGGCTCGTTTTCACATGGCGCCACAATGCAGGATAGCCTGCCTGCCAATGTTCCCGGCGTTGGCGACCCGCTCACCCAAACAAAAACTACAGAAGACAATCCGGCCACTGCTCTCACGAACCAGGGGGTCGATGTTGCGGAACTGCGGAAGAATCTAAGCAAGGCTCTTGGCCAGGAACTCGAGCGCCAGGAGGTTGACATGCGAATGACCCCCGAGGGGTTCGTGATCAGCCTTCATGAGCTTGGATTCTTCGACAGCGGTGAAGCGCGGCTCACGCCGGGGGCAGCCGAAAAGATCAAGCGGATTGCGGCGGTGCTCATTCAATACGGCCTCGATATGCGGGTGGAAGGGCACTCAGACGATGTGCCGATTCACAATGCGGAGTTTGCATCGAACTGGGATCTGTCGACTGCGCGCGCAACAGCGGTAGCCATGATGCTGTTGAATGAAAGCGGTGTCGACCCCAAGCGGATCTCGATCGCCGGTTACGCGCAATATCATCCAACCGCGAGCAACGAAACACCTGAAGGCCGTAGAGCGAACCGGCGAGTCGATATTGTGGTTGTGTCTTCGTTCAAGCCGTCCGAACACAATTCCCAATGAGCTGGCGCAAACCCGGCTGTTTCCTTTTCATTGGCCCTCCACATGGACAAGTTTCTTGTTCGCCGCCCTTCCGTTCCAAGCGTGCCCTTCAAGGCGGTAACGATATTGGAGCCGGCGAGTGAAAATGCCGGGGGCGACAACTCCGTTGATGAGTTTTCGATGAGAAGAGCCACGCCGTTCCATTCCAGTCGCAAGGATTGTTCGTCAATTTTGAGCATGTTTCAGCGAATTCTACGACTCTCCGGCGATCCATTTTCCTGAGAATTGACGCAGCAACAGCGCCGGAAGTGAAATTGCAGCTATCGCAAGGATTGGCCCCCCAATTGCTCTAATTCACGATGAGAGCGAGTACCCTGCTCGTTCCATGCGAGTGCCCTACAGAGGATTTGGGAGGTACCCAAAACTTGCGCGATAGCGATCCAACAGGCCGGTCCACCAACGCGGAAGTGCCCGCCGCGATCGTCTCACTCGATCCCCGGGACTGGAGCGAATTTCGCCAGCAGGCCCACCGCATGCTCGACGACATGCTCGGGTCCATGGAGAATATCGGCGAGCAGCCCGTCTGGCGACCTATCCCCGACGAGGTGCGCGGACGTTTCCGTGAGGCTCATCCGCGGGATCCAGCGAGTTTGGCCCAGGTCCACGAAGAGTTCATGACCTCGATTCTGCCCTACGCGGCGCGCAATGCTCATCCCGGCTTTCTGGGGTGGGTGCAGGGCGGAGGCACCCCGGTGGGCATGCTGGCAGAGATGCTGGCCGCCGGCCTGAACGCCAATGTGGGCGGCCGCGATCAGATTCCTCTCGAAGTCGAGCGCCAGGTCACTTATTGGATGCGCACTCTTTTCGGATTTCCGCAATCGGCGTCCGGATTGATGGTTACAGGCACGTCGATGGCAAACTTTATCGCGGTTGTCGTGGCGCGCGATGCACGGCTCGGTTGCGATGTTCGCCGCAGCGGTGTCACTCAACAAGAACAGAAACTGACAGCCTATGCGTCGAAAGCAGTCCATGGCTGCATCGCGCGAGCGCTTGATTTTGCCGGCCTCGGCAGCGATTCGCTGCGGCTCATTCCCGTTGATGAACGGCAGCGCATGGACCTCGACGCTCTGGCCCGGACCATCGCCGCGGATCGGGAGGCAGGTTGCACGCCGTTCCTCGTTGTCGGAACCGCAGGAACGGTCGACACCGGCGCCGTCGACGATCTGGCAGGCATCGCGAAGCTTTGCGCGGAACAGCAACTCTGGTTTCATGTGGACGGCGCCTTTGGTGCGCTGGCCATGCTCGCGCCTGAACTGGCCCCGCGGCTCCAGGGAATTGAGCAGGCCGACTCTCTGGCATTCGATTTTCACAAGTGGGCACAGGTGCCTTACGATGCCGGCTTCATCCTGGTGCGCGACGGCGAGAAGCACAAGCAGGCGTTTAGTTCTTCCTCGGCGTACCTCATGCGGGAGGAGCGCGGAATGTCGGCCGGTTCGCCCTGGCCTTGCGACCTCGGGCCTGAGCTCTCGCGGGGCTTTCGCGCTCTCAAGACCTGGGCAACGCTGAAGGTTTACGGGACCGACGCGATCGGCGCTGTGATCAGCCACTCATGTGAGTTGGCTCGTTACCTGGAACACCAAATTGCCGCAACGCCGGAACTTGAGTTGATGGCGTCCGTTGACCTGAACATTGTCTGCTTCCGCTTTCGCTTCGGGACTTCCGAAAATCCAGTGACAGATGATGTGTCGAACGGGCTGAATCGCAAGGTCGTCATTGAGGTGCAGGAGTCGGGAGCAGTCGCTCCTTCGACCACAATGCTTGCAGGCCGTCTGGCGATCCGCGCGGCATTTGTGAACCATCGGACAACCAGCGTTGAGGTGGACACGCTGGTCAACGCTACGCTTGCCGCGGGGAGGGCTCTGAGCGACACTCTGCAAGTGGCAGCTCAGATCAATGAGAAGAAATGGGAGCCGTGGCTCGAGTGCGAGAACAGGGTGCTGCAACTGAATGCAAAGCTCGAAGCAGAATCGAATCTTCCCGCGGAGGCTGAAGCCGCTCTGCGCATTGAGCGGGCGACGCTGCTGGCGCAGATGGGCCGCAGTCTTGAAGCCAGAAGCGACTATCTGCGGGTGCTTGAATTCGATCCCGCAAATCGGTCCGGCCTGATCGATCTTGGCCGCCTTCTCGTCTCGGAAAGGCATCTCAAGGCCGCGCAAATGGTCTACAGCGAAGCGGTGAAGCATTATCCGAACGACATTGTTTGCAGGGTCAACCTGGGCGGCGTGTTGCTTGAGCGCGACGACTACAGGGGTTCGCGCGAGCAGTATCAAGCGGCGCTGGGCATCGATCCGGAATTTCCGCAGGCGCACGGGGGGATGTATTACGTGCTAACGCGCCTCGGCGAATTCGAAGCCGCGGCGTTCCACCAACGCAAAGCCTTCGGGCAAAAGAGCCTTTTCACCAATCCCTACCGCGGTACTGCGCCACCTATCCCGGTGCTGCTGCTGGTCTCTTCCACGGGTGGCAACACACCGCTGGAGAAGCTTGTGGACGACCGCGTCTTCCAGACTTACGTCGTCGTTGCGGATTTCTACGATACGAAGATTCCGTTGCCGGCACACCAGATTGTCATCAATGGCATCGGAGATTCCGATGCCGCGAAAAATGCATTGCTGGCAGCAGAGTCTCTGTTAGCATTCACGCAAGCGCCCGTGATAAACATCCCCGCTGCGGTTCGAGCGACCGGTCGTTGTGAAAACGCGGTCCGCCTGGCAAGCCTGCCAGATGTAATTGCCCCGACCACTGCCGCGTTTACCTACGTGCAGCTTGCAAGTGCAGATGGAACGGCAGCACTTGCGCAAAGCGGCTTTACGTTCCCGTTGCTGTTGCGAGCGCCCGGCTTCCACATGGGCCAGCATTTTGTACAAGTGGACACTCCCGCGGATCTCGCGACAACAGTGGCCAATCTGCCAGGCGCGGGGCGGCCCGGTGCCGAACTGCTCGTGATTCAGTACCTCGATGCACGAGGCGCGGACGATTGCGCCCGCAAGTACCGCGTGATGTTCGTGGATGGCCGGCTCTATCCGCTGCACCTGGCCATCTCGCCAAACTGGAAGATCCATTACTTCAGTGCGGATATGAAAGATCGCCCCGATCATCGCGCCGAAGAAGCGCAATTTCTGACCGATATGCAAAGTGTGCTCGGCGAAAAAGCGATGGCTGCGCTCGAACGGGTGCAGACAGCGCTTGGTCTTGACTACGGCGGTATCGACTTCGGCCTGAATCGGCAAGGCGAGATTCTGCTCTTTGAAGCAAACGCCACCATGGTTGTCGAACAGCCGGACGATGACCCGCGCTGGGATTACCGGCGTGCGGCTGTCGCGAGGATCCATGCCGGCGTGCGCGAAATGTTGATGAGGAATGCAACCGCAGTCTCGGGAAAGGCAGAGAGCCGTGTCGCTGTTTCCTTGGCGATTCCGGCACAAATGTAACCAACAAAAGCAAGGAATGAGGCGACTTGGGGTCACACACCGCAGTTGCACAGAAGGCCGGATTTGCCGATAAGAATGCCGGCGGCGGAGGTGTGTTCGGGGAAGGAATGAGGCTGCGCCGACTCGGTTCGATCCGGATTTTGCTTTGCTGCATGGCGCTCTCATGCGCCATGCAGGCGCAGCAGTATGTGTTCCACACCTACCGGCAAGCCGAGGGGCTCAAGAACCTTTCCGTCAACGCAGTCGCCATCGACCGCTACGGGTTTATGTGGGTTGCAACGGAGAACGGCGTCTACCGGTTTGTGGGTTCGGGCTTTGAACAGTACGGCCGGGAGCAGGGAATCGCTGAGCTGGATGCTCAGGACATTGTTGCCGACGCGAACGGCGTCATATGGGTTGGTACGGAAGGAAACCTATATCGCTGGGATGGACGCCGGTTCTTATCCGCCGGGCGGGATCCGATCAAGATGGATGAGCCGTGGCGCATGGCGGCCGAGGATGCGAGTCATTTGCTGGTCGTGGATCATCAGCGGCTCTACAGGCTGGAGCACGACGCCGCGGGGAACATGCTGTCCTACCTTCCGGTGATTCCAGGCCGCATGATGACTGCCATACCGGATCTCGGCCAGGTTGCGACGGTGAGCGTCGAGCAAGTGCCGAACAACGCCCGCCGCATCTGGATTGGTTGCGGCAAGAAGCTCTATTCCTTTCTGGATGCCGAACCCGGCCATCCGCTAGAGCAGAACGTCGTCCAGTTGACCCAGTGGAGTACGGGAAACGGTCTTCCCAAAGAGGAATGGCAAACCGTCTTGCTCGATCGTTCAGGCACGCTCTGGGCGGCGGGCAAGGACCATGTGATGGCGCTGCCCCGTGGGGCGAGCCGGTTTGTCGATCGCAGTATTCCTGGCTCCGATCCTGGAAACACCTATGGGCACGCCCCGCTGGTTGAAGATCCGGAAGGCCGCATACTGGCGCCCAGTGAAGACGGAATTGCCCGCTGGGATGGAACAGACTGGCGGCTCATCGGGCGTCAAAACGGGATGCAGCGCACCACTCACATCTCGGGCATGGTGTTCGATGCAGTTGGAGATCTTTGGCTCAGCAGCCGCGGAAACGGCGTGTCTCACTGGGTTGGCTATCGCGATTGGGAAGGCTGGGACGATGCGCAGGGATTGCACTCGGCCATGATCTGGTCGGTGCTGCCGGTCAGCGCCGATCGCGTGCTCGTCGGGACCGAAAAAGGGCCGGCATGGATCAATCCCCGCACCGGAGAGGCAGGCAGTCTGTCTTCCGTTCGCCCCTGGACCTATGGGCAGGTGGATGTCATGGGCCTCGCGGCCGACGGGTCCGTATGGGCCACAACTTTCTCCGGAGCGGTTCTCCGCATCGATCCAAAGACAGGCAGGACCGAACAGACGGCAAAGCTCCCGTCCCTGATCGTATACGCCACAACGGATTCGACCGGGCGCACTTTTTTCATCGCCCGGCCTGGCATTTTTGTCCGCGACGCCGGGGCATCGAGAAGCGCGCCGCACCCCGTTCCGGCTGCGGATGCGGCACTGGGAGGGCCTTCCAGGGGCATCGCATCTTGCCAGTCCCGCAACGGCGCCAACTGGTTCATCGCCGGCAACCGATTGCTGCGCGAACAGAATGGCCAATGGACAGTGCCGCCAGTCGATGGGCTGCCCGCGCTGCGCGGATCTTTCCTTGCGCTCTCCTGCGCTCCCGATGGTGCGGTTTGGGTTTCAGGAGATCAGACAGGTACATGGCGCATGACTCCAACCGGCGATCGGCTCCAGGCGTGGCAGTTGGAAGCGCCTGACGATCTGCGCTCGCTGGCGGTGCTGGCTTTGCTGGTCGATCGCCGCAACTGGGTCTGGCTTGGGACCGATTCCGGCCTTCTGGTTTGGAATGGGAAGCTCTGGCGTCACATGACAGAGGAAACAGGACTCATCTGGAACGATATCGATCAAGGAGTGTTGAAGGAGGCCCCGGACGGTTCCATCTGGGTAGGGACCAGCGGCGGTTTAAGCCATCTGATCCATCCGGAACGCGCCTTCGATTCGCTTCCCCTGGACGTCTCGGTGACCGGAATTCGACGCAGAGACAGTCTCGACGCGACGGCACACCAGGTCACTCTTCCGTGGTCCAAGGTGCCATTGGAATTTCAGATTTCCTCCTCCGCCATGCGTAACCGCAGCGAGCTGATCTTCAAATATCGCATGGCCCCTTTGCAGCCGGACTGGGTGGAGAGTCATGACGGCAGGGCAGTCTTCTCGGGCCTGCCGCCAGGCGATTTCACACTGATGGCAGTGGCCTGCAATCCGGGACTGAATGCTTGTTCGGGCATTGTTGCCGTACAGGTCAAGATTCTGCCTCCATGGTGGAAGACCCGCTGGTTCACTGTTCTTCTTGTTGTCGCCGTCATTCTATTCTTGCTGGCCGCCGACAGGCTGCGCGCGCGCCACATGAGGGCACGCAGCCGGCGCCTGCAGAGCCTGGTCAGCGAGCGAACACGGGAACTTGAGGCCAGCCGCCAGCAACTCCAATTCCAGGCCACCCACGACGGGATCACCGGATTGTTCAATCATGTGGAGATTCTCCGAGTGCTGGCAATGGAGATGAGCCATGCACGGCGCTCGGGCAAGACCCTGGTGCTGGCCATGCTTGACCTGGACCACTTCAAGCGCGTGAACGATGTGTACGGACATCTGGCCGGCGATGAGGCGCTTCGTTCCTTCGCCGCCGCCATTCAAGGCGCAATTCGCGCATACGATCATGCCGGCCGCTATGGCGGAGAGGAGTTCCTGCTCGTTCTGAATGAAGTTCCAATTGAGGCTGCAGAACAGAGAATGGCCCACCTCCACGGCTTGATTTCAAACCTTGAAGTCCGCACAGGCGAGTTCGACTTCACAATCACCTGCAGTGCCGGTGCGACCGTCTTCGATCCATCCGACCAGTCAAGGAGCCTTGAATCCCTGCTCACGGCCGCCGATCAGGCCCTCTACGCGGCAAAATCCTCCGGCCGTAATTGCATTGTTTTTCGCGGCTCCGATGGCCTGGAGTCCGATGACGAATGCCCGTCCACGATGTGGACCCAGGACCGGCAGGGCAATTGACGCGATTCTCCATCTTTCAGGTCCTCCGCGTATTTCTCTCGTCGAACTCCCATCTTGACCATCCGCGCGTCTCCCGGATCGCATTCTCGACATTAGACCCTGCAAGGCCGGGAAATGGCTCCAGGAGGCAGTCCCACCATGCGCGCCAGCGAGTATATTGGTTCCTAATAGTCGAGGCGTTGCAGAGGTTCCAGCGGTAGGCCAAGTAACTTCTGCTTGAAAGCTGGAGGGACTGATTGTCCGTGGCAGAGTCGAAACACTGGTTGCAGAGATTGACCTACCTGCTCCGCGGAGGCGACCGCCTGAGCGGCATCGAAGACGAGGACACTGCCCGCTCGTTTCACTTGATCTTGAGCACATTTCTGGCTTGGGTTGTCCTCGCACTTGCGTTCTTGATTCCCTGGTTTTCCATCCGCAAGGCCGCTGTGGCGGCTATCCTGGGGATCCTTTGCGCAATGGCGACGGTGTCGCTGGCTCTGCTTCGGAAACGCCATAAACCCGCTGCCGCGGCCTTGTTTGTGTCAGTCTCATGGTGCGCGGTTGAGTTCTCTTCCTTTTTCAGCAGCGGAGTTCACAGCCCGACCTCGGGTTGGAGCTTTGTCCTGATTATCCTTGCCGGATGGCTTCTCGGCAGCTCCGCCGCGATCAGAGTCGCAACCGCATCGCTGTTGGTGTTGCTCGTCGAGGCGGTCCTGGAGGAGAATGGCCACTCCCTCCCGAATTATTTTCCGGGGGAGCCAATGGGACTGTGGATCTTGTATGTCATGTTCCTGGTTCTGGCGATCGTCCCCATTCTTGCCTTTCAGGAAGAGTTGCGCAGGCAGCTTTCCGCCTTGCGCGCCAGTGAGGACCGTTTCAGCAGCCTGTCCAATGCAGCAATTGAAGGGATCATGATCCATGAGAATGGAGTGATTCTCGATGCCAACATGGCGTGCGTACACCTCTTCGGTTACGACAGCCCGGAAGAACTGATTGGCCAGTATGGCCCCACTCTCTTGCTGACCCCCGGATCGCGGGAACGAGTTCTACAACAAATCGATGCCAAGGAAACCGGATTGCTGGAATTGACTGGTCTCCGCAAGGATGGCAGCACGTTCCCCGGTGAGATGGATTCGCGGCCAGTCAATTACCGGGGCCGGAGTGCAGTTCTGGTCGCTACACGCGATCTCACAGAGCGGATACGCGTCGAGGAGGATCGGAAGAATCTGCTGACCCGGCTAATCCAGGCTCATAAGATGGAGTTGATCGGTCGATTGGTCGGCAGCATATCTCATGACTTCAATAACCTTCTAACCGTCATCATCGGATCCAGCGAGTTAGCACTGGAGAGAGTGGAGAAAGCCGATCCACTCAGGGAGAGCCTCGAAGAGATCCACGGGGCCGGCCTGCGCGCCGCCGGGCTCACGCAGCAGTTGCTCGCATTCAGCCGCAAGCAGGTGCTGCACCCCCGCGTAGTCGATCTGAACAAGCTGGTGAATGAGATGCAACCGATCCTCGCGCGGGTGATTGGGAAAAAAGCCAAGCTGACCATGGAACTCAAGGGTGAGCCGCTGACGATCCGCGCCGATCCTCTGCAGTTGGACAGCGTGATCATGAACCTGGTAGTGAATGCCCGGGACGCGATGCCCAAGGGAGGCGCAGTCCGGATAGAAACCGGAACCGTGAACTACGGCGACGCCGCTCACCCATCGCAGCATGGAGAACGAGTAGGTACCTATGTCACGCTGTCTGTGCGTGACTGGGGTGTGGGCATGGGCAAGGACCTTCAGAGCCACATTTTCGAACCGTTCTTCACCACCAAGGAGGTCGGCAAAGGGACGGGACTCGGATTATCTGTAACCCTCGGAATCGTGGAACAGAGCGGCGGCACTATCGAGGTCCAGAGTGAGCCGGGGCAGGGAACGACGTTCACCGTATTCCTCCCCAGGGTAGAGAATACGGCGGCCGGATTGGAGAAACGCGAAACAATCTCTGGAGCAAGGGGAACCGCGACTATCTTGGTAGCTGAAGATCATCCCGATGTTAGGAAGTTCACGATTTCCGCGCTGCGGTCCTACGGATACCGAGTTATCGAGGCAGATAACTCCGAGCATGTGCTGGGGCTGATTAATCGCGAGCGAGGCCGCGTCGACCTGATCGTCACCGATGTTGTGATGCCAGCCCTGGGTGGCAGGGAAATGGTAACCATGGTGCGCAACCGCTGGCCCCATGTCAAAGTCCTTTTCATGTCGGGCTACAGCGAAGACGCCGTCTTGCTTCACGGTGTGCTGGAAAGGAATTCAGCGTTTATTGAGAAGCCTTTTACTCCAGGCCAGCTTGCCGCAAAAGTCCAGGAGCTATTGGTTCAATCCGAACCTTGCTAGCGTCATTCCGATCCAGTAATGCAAAACTGGCGTATCGCACTCGCTGCATGCGCATTTTCGGGATGGAACAGCTCTAGGAGTGTGTCGGAAATAGATTTCGTCAAAAGAGGCAGAAGAAGCGCGATTATTACATATATCGCTTTTATAATGAGACACATGAGCAAGAGTTTCCGT
>Ga0302189_10000368_pt1 | contig 38719 bp, 29 predicted proteins | sample II_Bog_E2_2_FD_194551 | JGI IMG/M metagenome (GOLD analysis project Ga0302189, IMG submission 194551) | Peat permafrost microbial communities from Stordalen Mire near Abisko, Sweden - II_Bog_E2_2 | ecosystem: Environmental > Terrestrial > Soil > Wetlands > Peat | place: Sweden: Abisko...
CGGAAGCGTTCAAGTGGCTGGAGGAGTCATATAAAGCGCATGATGCGGGGCTTCTGTATCTCAAAATTGATCCTCCCCTTGACCCATTGCGCTCCGACCCGCGCTTCGACGACCTGGTGCGGCGTGTCGGCCTCGCGAAATAGACGGATATCGGGAAGCCGGGCAAACATCAACCCCACGGTTCGATTGTTCCCGATTGCGGGACAATTTCTCAGCAAACCGATCCGCCAAGATACCGGATTTCCGCTTCCATCGAGCGATAGCGCATTTTCCAAGAGGCGCTTCATCGACTATTCTGGGTGGGTTTGACCGGGAATTTAACCGGGAGGATTTATGTTGACGCGCCGCCGTTTTGCCGCTCTCTCTGCCGCTGCCGCCGGGGCCTCGCTGGCCTCGCCGCTCAAGGCACACGCTGCCGCTACGCGCTCCGGGATGGATTTTGGCGTGCAGATTTACATGTTCCGCGACCGGCTCGGGCCTGCCGACCTGCACGCCACGCTCAGCCTTATCCACAGTGTCGGCTACGCAACCGTCGAGACCTATCCGCTGATCTACAACCGCCCCGCCAAGGAGTTGAAGGCGCTGATTGAAGGCATCGGCCTGAAGGCGCCCAGCGGCCACTTCGACTACGACACACTGGAAGAGCACGTGGACTATGCCGCCGAGCTGGGCGTTGAATACATGATTTGTCCCATGATTGCGCGGCCGCTGTGGAACTCTCTGGATGGATTCAAGCAGGCCGCAGCGCACCTGAACAAGGCCGCGGCCAAGGCGCGGGCGGCAGGGCTGAAGTTCGGTTATCATCCGCATAATTATGAGTTTAAAAAGCTGGAAGGCGGGCGCGGCTTCGAGGTGCTGATGCGCGAACTGGACCCGTCAGTGAAGCTGGAGCTGGACGTTTACTGGGCAATTGAGGCCGGCGAAGACCCGCTTGCGTTGATGCAGAAGTACCGCGACCGGCTGGCGCTCATCCACATCAAAGACCGCAAGCCTGCGACCGGGTTTACCTATTCGCCATTCGACGAGCACGCGAACCACTATACTGAGGCCGGCTCCGGCACCATCGATTGGAAACTGATGCTGGGCGAGGCTCGGCGGCTCGGCGTCAAGCAATACTTTGTCGATCAGGACGGCACAGACCTCCCGTTGGACGAGAGCCTGCGCCGCAACTGGAACTACCTCTCGCAGTTGAGCTTTTGAAATCTTGAAATACAGAGTACGAATTTGTGCGGTCGTGCGTCTGCGCCGATTCCTGGGCTTTCGCGGGTCAGCCAGGCCTCACAGTTTCACAGTTACACTTCGGAGCCTTTTATTTGGGTGAAAAGCGGATTTTTCAGGTGATTTTCCGAGGCCAAATCTCACCATGCGGGAGAATTTTGGAGCGGAAAGTTTTCAACAGGCATTGATTCCAAAAGGGTTAAAAATAATCTGCAAGGTTTCGAGGGAAATTTATGCTCCTTGCTCTAGGGGGGAGGGGGTACCCCTTTTTCTGCTTCTGAGGAAGGCAAAGGGTGCTCTCCCTTTTCTTCCATCAACAAGTGTGCGCCAACGGACGGTAATTTTCTGCATGGACTTGCCGTTCATGCGGACGGCGCTTGTGCCTCCAAGGTCCGAGAATCCGGATCTGGGGCACCCGGCATCAATCGACAATTAAAAATTGACCAGCATAGGCTCTTCGAATGGAAACACCCGCTCTAGCTCCGCCTCGATTTCGTGCTGTTTCCTCTTCTTTGTGCCGTTCTTCCGGTCACGCTTTCCAATCGCAATTGGAACGTCGAAATATTTAGCTGCTTCCGACATGCCCAATCGGAGAAGTTCCGGATTTCCTAGCGGGATACAGTCTCTTTGCTGCCTTGGCCCGTAGCGAAGAGCCCTGCCGATCTCCGTGGCGATTGCTCGGGCGAGCGGCGGTGGCACTGCGTTCCCGATCTGCCTCGCGCCATGCCACTTAGTCTGGTGGAATCGGAACCAATCTGGGAACCCGTGCAACCTGGCCATTTCCCGGACCGTTATGCATCGCGGATAGGCGTAGTGAATGGGTCTTGGGCTCGTAAAAGCACCGCGAGAGGAGTCTGTTCCTGCTCTCAGAGTATTGCTAAGCCCTTGAGCTGCAAGTTTGTAGAAGCGGGATATTGGCTCGACTTGTCCAGGCTCCGTCTCCTCAAAGCGCCTTCTCGAAATCGCGGTATGCACAGTGCGAAGGCTAGAGGTGAGCAGGTACTTGTCCCACTTTCGTGTGTAGCCAAAATGCCAGGAATCGCCTCCTATACACCGCATTTCCTGCGCGTAGCGGCTCGGACGCCCCCAAGCAGTCGTTCGCACTTCATCGGAGTGGGCAAGGTCCGCGAACTCCTCCGCGTTCGGAAGGTCGCTCAGCGCTTCCTGACAGGTGGGACCTTTGGGAAGCATGCCACGATTCCCAACATCGGCGGGCCGGTAACGCGATGCTGGATATTCCGGCAATCGAAGCCCGTCTCTTGCGCCCATTAGAATCAGCCTTTCGCGGTGTTGCGGTACGCCAAACTCAGCCGCGTCTAGAACCCTCCAAGGCAAGCGTGTTCTGTAGTTGGCGCGCGCGAACTCCTCAATCAACTCGTCTAGAAGCGCCCTATGGTCCCCGATCGTTAACCCCTTGACGTTCTCGAAGACGAAGTAGGACGGTCTCAGTTCGGCCACAATGCGTACGAATTCCCTAACCAGACTGTTACGCGGGTCATCGAGCATCCTATGACCAATCAAGGAAAATCCTTGGCAGGGCGCACCTCCAAACACGACGTCGATATGCCTGCGGCCTATCCCAGCCCGCTTCCTTATTTCTTCTCCGGTCAGCCCGATAACCGATCGCGACAACATAGCGCATTGAGGAAAATTGTATGCGTGCACAGCGCAATGGATTGGATCGATCTCAACTGCGGCAACAATATCGAAACCAGCCTGCTCGAAGCCCAGTCCAAGGCCTCCAGCGCCAGCGAACAAGTCGACTCCGATCAGTCTTGGCACCTTCGACCTCCTGTTTTCAAGTACCAGCTTACCGGGTTCTGCCCGGCTTGTCGATCGGAATTCTTCCTGGGAGTCCCAAAAAGGAAATGAGGCGCTCTTCCAGCTCTTCGCAATGCCCTGTTTGACATTGCCAAACGGTCATCGCACCCCAACCGGAGCAGCGCAATGCCCGCAGGTTCCTTTTGTCCTTCAGACGGTTCTTTTGCAGCTTTGGCAACCAGAACTCTGGACGGGATTTTGGAGGGCGGCCAATGCGGCATCCGTGGGCGTGCCAAAAGCAGCCGTTAACGAAAATGACCTTTCGCCGCGACGGGAAAACGATGTCGGGAGTGCCGGGTAAATCACGACGGTGCAAGCGGAACCGGTATCCAAGAGAATGGAGGACGCGACGCACTGCAACTTCCGGCGCGGTGTCTTTGCCGCGAATACGGGACATCAATGCGCTTCTGCTCTCGGGTGACCTGTTGTCTGCCATGATGCAAAATTCCATTCCATCGAAACGAGACGGCTCTATGGTGCATTATTATCCTTGTAGCGATCACCAGCCAACCGTCTCGAACCACACCCGAGGAAAGAGCGGCACGAGTCGGAGCCTGCGCGAGATTCGGACCTGATGGCACATGAGGAGTAAATTGGCTCTCGAAAAGAAGGAAAACGTTTATAAGCGGGTCTTGGAGCATGTCTTTTTTGACAAGGACTTCTGCGCATACAAGGCCGGCGGAACAGAGGTCGCGTTTGCGAAGTCCGACCTTGAACGCGCGGCAGATTTGCTGAAATTGGACCCCAAGAATCTGCCCGATGCGCTCTACTCTATGCGCTACCGAACTCCGCTCCCCGCGCGAATTATCAAGACCCAGCCTAAAGGGAAGGAATGGATTATCGAGGGGACCGGAAAGGGACTTTACAGATTACGTCTCGTTCCGCTGAACAGGATTCTTCCCAATCCCGCACTCAGAGCGATCAAGGTACCGGATTCCACACCTGAGATAATCAGCGCTTACGCGCTTAACGACGAGCAAGCTTTGCTGGCAAAAGTTCGCTACAACCGCCTGATCGATGTTTTCCTCGGAGTAACGGCCTATCCCCTTCAAAGCCACATGCGCACTTCTGTTAAAAAAATTGGCCAGATCGAGATCGACGAAGTCTACGTTGCGGTTGATCGGCAGGGTGTCCAGTACGTGATTCCGGTTCAGGCAAAGGGCGGAAAGGATCAGCTTTCGGTGGTACAGACAAGTCAAGATTTGGCTTGTTGTGCCGCGAAGTTTCCCTCGCTTGTTTGTCGCTCGGTTTCCGCGCAGTTCATCGATTTGGAGGACAGGAAGAAAAAGATTGCAATGTTCGAGCTGGCGGTAGAAGAAGGTCAAGTCGTAATCGTCGAGGAGAAACACTACCGGCTTGTACCGTCTGCGGAAATCAGCCCCGGGGAACTTAAGGCGTACGGGAACAAATAGAAACCGCGGAAACCATCCATTCCTTGTCGCGGACGGCACTTTCTTCCAGCACTTTTGAATGGGGCGGGGTTAGTAGTGAAAAAAGCAAGAGCGCAGCCGATTGGCTGCGCCCTTGTGGTTTGAGCCGGTCCGGATGGACTAGGCGTTGGTGTGGGCTGGTCCGCTCATTTTCTCTTCGAGCGCCGCTTGCGCGGCTGCCAGCCTGGCAGTCAGCAGACGGAAGGGCGAGCAGGAGACGTAGCTGAGGCCGATTCTGTGGCAGAACTTGACGGACTCTGGATCGCCGCCGTGCTCGCCGCAGATGCCCACCTTGATGGTGGGCCGGGTCTTGCGTCCCTTTTCGACACCCATCTGCACCAGTTGCCCGACGCCCGCCTGATCGAGGGTGGCGAAGGGGTCCTGCTTGAAGATGCCCGCCTTCATATAGGCCGGGAGGAACTGGTTGATGTCGTCACGGCTGATGCCGAAGGTGGTTTGCGTGAGGTCGTTAGTGCCGAAGCTGAAGAACTCGGCCTCTTCGGCGATCTGGTCGGCGGTGAGGGCCGCGCGAGGCAGCTCGATCATGGTGCCCACCATGTATTCGACCTTTGCGCCCTTCTCCTTGAAGACTTCCTCAGCCACGCGGCGAACGATGGCCGCCTGGTTGCGCATCTCTTCGACTGACCCAACGAGCGGGATCATGATTTCGGGATGCGGATTTCCGCCCTTCAGCTTGACCGCGACAGCGGCCTCGAGGATGGCGCGGACCTGCATCTCGGTGATCTCGGGGAAGGCGATGCCGAGGCGGCAGCCGCGCAGTCCGAGCATGGGGTTCTGCTCGTGGAGCTCTTCAACGCGCGCCAACAGCGTGCGCAGTTCCTTGAGCTTGGGCGAGCGAGGCTTGGTGTCCGTGAGGTGTTGAATCTCGACCATCAGATCTTCGCGCTTGGGCAGGAACTCGTGCAGCGGAGGATCGATGGTGCGGATGGTTACGGGCAGCGACTCCATGGCCTTGAAGAGGCCGACAAAGTCCGCGCGCTGCATGGGCAGGAGCTTCTTGAGCGCGGCGCGGCGGTCCTTCTCGTTGTCAGCAAGGATCATGGTGCGCATGTGTTCGATGCGGTCTTCTGCAAAGAACATGTGCTCCGTGCGGCAGAGGCCGATGCCTTCAGCGCCGAAGAGGCGCGCATTCTTGGCATCGCGGGGGATGTCGGCGTTGGCGCGAATCTTGAGCCGGCGAACCGGGTCAACCCATGCCATGAAGGTGACCAGATCCGGATCGTCGGGCTGGGCATCGAGCGTCTTGAGCTTGCCGGCGATGACGCGGCCGGTGGTGCCGTCGAGCGAGAGCCAATCGCCCTGCTTGTAGGTGTGGCCCTTGACGCGCAGTTCCTTCTTGTCCTGGTCGACGATGCAATCGCCGGCGCCGGCCACGCAGCACTTGCCCATGCCGCGGGTAACGACAGCGGCGTGAGAGGTCATGCCGCCACGCGAGGTGAGAATGCCGGCGGCCACTTCCATGCCCGCGATATCCTCAGGCGTGGTTTCGCCGCGAACGAGAATGATGACCGGGTATTTGCCGGTGGCGTGCTGCTTAACGGCTTCCTCAGCCGAGAAGACGATCTGGCCCACAGCCGCGCCCGGAGAGGCCGGCAGGCCGGTGGCGAGCACTTCGATCTTCTCGCCCTTCTCGATCAAACGGGGCACCAGGAAGTCGTACAACTGGTTGGGCTCAACGCGGTGAATGGCTTCTTCCTTCGTGATGAGCTTTTCCTTGACCATGTCGATGGCCACGCGAACAGCAGCCAGACCGGTGCGCTTACCGTTGCGGGTTTGCAGCATATAGAGCTTGCCATCCTGGATGGTGAACTCGAAGTCCTGCATATCGCGATAGTGCTTTTCCATCTTGCCGGTGATGGCTTTCAACTGCTCGTAGCATTGCGGCATGGCGCGCTCGAGCTCGCTGATGGGCAGCGGCGTGCGTACGCCGGAAACCACATCTTCGCCTTGCGCGTTCATCAGGTACTCGCCAAAGAAAGCGTGCTCGCCGGTGGCCGGGTTGCGCGTGAAGCCTACGCCGGTGCCGGAGTTTTCGCCCAGGTTGCCATAAACCATGGCCTGCACGTTGACCGCTGTGCCCAGCCAATCGTCGATGCGATTGATGCGGCGATAGGTCTTGGCGCGTTCGTTCATCCAGCTCCTGAAAACGGCGTCGCGCGCCTGCACGAGTTGATCGAGCGGGGCCTGCGGAAAGTCCTTGCCGGTTTCTTTCTTCACCAGCTTTTTGTACTCGGCGATGATCTCTTTGAGCGCTTCTGGCTTGAGTTCGTAGTCGAACTTGACCTTGGCGCGCTTCTTGACGCCGTCGAAGATGTGCTCGAAGAGCTTCTTGGGAACGTCCAGCACCACGTCGCCGAACATCTGGATGAGGCGGCGATAGGAGTCGTAAGCAAAACGGGGATTGTTGCTGCGCTTGGCGAGCGCTTCAACGGCTTTATCGTTGAGGCCGAGGTTGAGAATGGTGTCCATCATGCCCGGCATGGAGAACTTGGCGCCGGAGCGCACGGAAACCAGCAAGGGATTGTCGCCCGTGCCCAGCTTCTGGCCTTGCAGCTTTTCCAGCCGCTCGAGGGCGGCATACATTTCGGTATTGACCTTGGGCGAGAGCGCGCCGCGCATATACTCGCGACAAGCCTCGGTCTGGATGGTGAATCCAGGAGGCACCGGCAGCCCGGCATTGGTCATCTCGGCCAGACCGGCGCCCTTGCCGCCTAAATCGTCCTTCATTTTTCCGTTGCCTTCGGCCTTGCCGCCGCCGAAGAAATACACATGCTGGGTTGAGGTGGTGCCTGCATTTCCAGCAGACGACTTGTCCATAGCGCCCTGCGTCATGGGATAAAACCTCCGTATCTAAGATGCCGCTTTGGCGACGTCCAAGAGAGGGTGGCGAGACACAGGCTCAGCAATTCCACTGAAATCGTGCGGTTTTCAGGCTGAGCGCGTGCGGGGCATCCAGGCATAGGACCGCGCTGCGCGGGATTTGGTTAGTCGTACTTACGAATATCGCCTTAAGTATACAGTTGCCTGTGCTGAAGGTCACATACGACTCAAACAGCGCAGAAATCCCGTGCCCCCGCGGCACAGAATTCCTGCACAATTTGAGACAGAAGCCGGGGCCGGCGCGGAGTATAGAGTCATGCCTGGCGCCTTTATGCTGCTGGGGACTCGAAGCAATGGCCGGAATCGCAATCCCAAAACGCGCGTTCGGGCATGAGAATCCGGTCAAGGCCCACCAGCGTGAGGATTTCATCCACATGGGGCGCGGGATTCGCCACCGTGAAAGTGTGGCCTGCCTGCCTGGCGCTTGCATAGAGCGCGATGAGAGCGGCGATGCCAGCCGCGTCAATGCGCTCAACCGAGCGTAGATCAAGCGTCACGTTTTGCCTGCGCACCACCGGCTCAAGCCAGGCCAGCAAGCTTTGCTCACTACCCCGAACCAACTCGGTCATGTTGGCTTGTTCAGTGAGATGTGTCGATCCGGACATTTCTTTCAGTTCGCCGGCGGGGAAGATTGCCGATTGCATCGGGTTTGACATTGTGCCGGTCATGGGGAAACCTCCGTGATGAGCTAAAGCTTGCTAACACTATTGTGGTGGCCACTTCAGTTGCGTTACAGCCCCGGGTTCGCGGCCAGGGGAAGCCGCTTTGCAGCATGGGCCGTACGCCTTTGGACGCCAGTCCCACGCTTATGTAAGAAGGCACGTGAGCGGCCAAAGCCGCAGGGGAAGGAATATGCTGAAATCGCAGGGGATAGGAGCATTTCCTCGTTTCGTGCCGTGGGTTCGAGTGTCCGTTCGCGCCTGCCGCTGTCCGCAAATGAACACGCTGAGGATCAATACGCAAACAGGGGTGACGCCGGTTCCATGTTTAAGGAGGCTCTGACTAAGTCGATGTTTTGAAAAGGCTCGGATTTATCCGTGCCACAAAGTCTGCAAAATCAACGCGGGCTAAACAGGCTGCGGAAAGACCCAATGCTTTGAAAGGGCACGACTGGTAGGTCACGGCTTTAGTCCTGACTGCCGTAAATGCAACAAAGCAATCGCGGGCTTTAGTCCTTGAGGGGTTTACTTCTCCAGTTTTGCCAGAGAATCAGAGCTTTTCCGCAGCCTGTAAGGCCCATACCCTTCGCCCAAGACCGAGTTATTGGACAGCTTCTTAAGCAAAAGGCCACTTGGCTGATAGTTTTCTGGAGATGGCTTCCCTGGTTCCGCTTAAGAGTGGCGCGCGAAGTCATGCATATTCCGCTGGCTTATTGAAGCCTGCGCAGACAAGAAGGCCCAGCCGTGATGATGGCTGGGCCTTCTTGTCTAAATAACTGGCTGTGGCTACGGTGTAACTGATTGCGTGGAATAGTTGCCGTGAGGAACGGAGATGATCGCGGTCGGCTTTTGCCCTGTGGGATATGGCGTGGCCTGGGTGGCCGTCAGCGCGCCCGAAGTCGGATCAGCGCGGAAGCCGGAAACCGAATTGCCCAGGTAGTTGGCGGTATAAACAAACCTTCCCAGTGCCGGATCCATCACAACGGCAACCGGCTCAGTGTCGGTTGAGTTGGTGCCGGAACCGGTGGGGTTCACCGAACCCGTGGGAGTGCCGGTAGCCAAGGTGATTTCATACGGCGATACCGTGGAATCCAGCGAGTTGGTCACATAGATGAACAAGCCGCGCGGGTCGATAATCACGGCGGTCGGTTCGTTTCCTGTCTTGAACGGGCCGTTGGGCAGGAAGCTCAGAACACTGCCGTCAAGAATCGTATAGCCGATCAACTGGTCTTGCGCGTAGTCGGTGACATAAACAAAGCGGTCGGTTGGGTCAGAGGCGATGGCCGTGGGCTTGACGCCTGCTTGCCAGGGGCTGACGGTAACAGCGGGGTTGCCTGAGGTGGACGCGGTCAGCGCGCCGCCCGAGCCGATGGTGAAGCCAAATACCCAGCCGGGATTGGCTGTGCTGGTAGTCGTTCCGCCGGGATTGTAGGCCGACTGGTCATAGGCCGTGACGAAGACGGCGTTGCCGGTAATGCTCGTGCCGTTATTCGCCAGCACAGTGAGCCCCGTGGGGACAAGAACATCGCTCGCGTGGGGGCTGGCCAGAGTCAGCGCCACTGTAGCAGTCGCTTTACCGATCGTGCCCGAAGAGAGGGCATATTCGCTCAGCGCCGCGGAGCCGGTGCACTGCAATGATGCCGAAGCCGCGCAGGAAATCACATACAGGTAGGTTCCGGCAGTGTTCACTGCCATGCGAACGGGCATGACGCTGGCGCCTGTCAGGGTGAGCGTGTCCTTCGCCGTCAGCGTGCCGTCGATGCCGATAGCAAAGTGGACGATATTGTTGCTTCCCGCATTGGCGACGTAAAGATTCGCATAGTCGGAGGTGACGGTCATGGCGACGGGGTCCACTCCGCCGGAGGACACGGCGGTGTCCACCGTGCGCAATGCGCCGGACTGAGAGTCTGCCGCGTAGGCCGCGATCTGCCCATCATTTGAGGTTCCCGTGCCCGCGGAGCTGGCCACGAAAACATAGTCGATGGTTGTGATCGCGCAGGCACTAAAAACTGTGGCCCCTAGAAGGCCTATGGAAGAGACCAGAAAAAGCTGGCTCAATTTGCTGAACTTCATGCGCTTCCTTCGTCGTGGGCTGGTCATCTTCGAGCCCAGAAAAACTGGTTAGGTTGCCCCGTATCGATTGTAAAAGCCAAGTACGGGGTGTTGCTAGAGCGTCTGGCGGCGAACCGCCGCCCAAAACTACTTCTTTGGTCCGCCGCTGTTCGGAATGGCAACCACAGCCGTCGGCTGGGCGTTGGACGTGTAAGGAGAGTGCTGCGCGTTGATGAGCGTGCCCGCGGTTGTGCTCATCTCAAAGTCGGAGACATCGCTGCCCAGGAAGTTTGCGGTGAAAACAAAGTGACCGGCCGATGGGTCGATGCCGATAGCCACCGGCTGCTGGCCTGCGGTGTAGGTGCCTATCCAGCCAAGCGCCCCGGAACTGCCAATGGAATACGCGCTCACCGTTCCGTCCAGCGAATTAGCGACGTATGCAAACGAGTAAGTCGGATCGACGGCAATGGCCTTAGGTTGGTTGCCGGCCGGAAACGAGCCGAGGGAAGTCAAAACGCCGGATGCCACCGAGAAGCCAAGAACGTCGCCTTTGATGTAATCCGTGACGTAGACATGGCTGCCAGAAGCATCGCTGGCTATGCCGCAGGGGAGGCTCCCGACCTGAACAGGCGGCAAAGCTGTAAGTGCGCCGGTCGAGCCGACCGAAAAGCCGAAGATATATCCAACGGCCCCTGCGTATGCGCTGGCGTTCAGATTGCAGATGTTGACCGAGCCCGAATTGCTGACCGCAACCTTTGCCGAGTCGTAGGCGGTGACGAAGACATATTCTCCCCATCCCGCGCTTCCCGCCCCCGTGGTCCCGCTGCTAATGCCCGTCACGTTTGCTTCAAACTGCGTGGAAGATAGCCCCGTCGAGAGCACCGTAACCAGCTGGCCGTTCAAAACCGAACCAGCTCCTGTAAAGCCTGAAAGCGTAAAGAAGCTCCCCGCCACGGCGCTCTGACTCGCGGTAAACGTCGCCACTCCGCCCGTCACAGTACCGGCAGTAATAGGCACTTCCACGTTTTTGCCAAACGAGCTGATCGCCGTAGGCACCATCACGTCCGTGGGGTTCGTGGGATTGATCAGCGGCCAGTAAGTGGCGCTATTGCTCGTATTGGTCACGGGCGATCCCAAAGCGCCGGCGAGAGTCGCAGTAGATCCGGTGCCCGACGCGGGTTCAATGGGAAATACCGCAACCGACCCCGAGCAGGGGTCCGCAAGCGAGCAGCTTGCCAACGGCTGGAAGGTGTCCGCGACAAACAGATTCGACCCGTTCACGGCAACCGCAAGCGGGTATATCCCCGGCGTATTCACGGTGTTCTGCGGATAGAGCTTACCGTCGGGCCCAATCATGAACTGAACGATGTTGTTGTCAAGCTGATTGACCACGTACAGGGTTCCGTCGTCGGAGGAAACAGCTTCTGCCACCGGGTCGCGTCCGCCCGAGGGAAAGGGCGATGCGGGTATCGGGCGCATATAGCCGGAATACGCGTTGATCTCGAAGACGTCGATCTCGCCGTAGCTGTTCGATCCCGCAGCCAGCGAACTGGACACGTACACAAAATCCAGAGTGGCCGTGCTGCAGGCGGTCATCATTCCGGCCACCAGAAGGCTGGCTGCGGAAACCAGTAGCAGTTGGCTCGATTTGTTAAACTTCATGCGCATCTTTCGTCAGTGGCCCGGAAGCCCAGGCCCCCAAAAATCAGGTTTGGAATCGAGCTCCCGCGCGCCCCATAAAACAATCGCGCCCGGGAATTCGGCTGCGTTCTTGAAGACTGCGAATCAATCTTGATCCTGGGGCAGAAACCGGTTTCTACCCCAGGCACATCCTTATCAAGCGACGGGTTTAGCTTGTGCGCCCATCCACCAGGCACCAGGTGGCCGGGCCGGTCAGCGAATAACTGTCGGGCACCTTCGACACCTCGGAGAGCGGATGGAGTAGGCCGCTGTTCTGGTCGATCGCTTCGCCGGTCACGGTTTTATCGTTGAAGTTGGCCGTATAGAAGAACTGATTCGAGGGATCCTCGACCAGGCACTGCGGCGCAGCGCCGGTGCCAAAGCCGGTCGGATTGCTTGACATTTCGGTGGGCTGGTACGGGCTGTTCAACACATAACCCGCCAGGCCGCTCTCGGCCGTCCCCGTACCAGTCGTATTATTCCCCTGATTGGCCACGTAGAGCCATTTGCCCTTCGACTCCACCGCCAGCCAGGTAGGATTGGACTGATTCGCGTCATCCGGAATAATGCCGTTGGTGACCGATAGCAGAGCTCCGGCGCTGCCAACGGTGTAAGTCAGAATCTGGCTTGTGGCGCCGTTGGTGCTGCTGGCGGGCGGTTCGTTGTCCAAAACGAAGACATAACTGCTTCCGGTCACGAGGGCGGTTCCCTGTGCAATGTTCAGCTTCTGGGCGGTGTTCTGGTTCACCGTCAACTGCCCGTTGGAAGAATTGTAAGTGTACGGAAAGACCGTCGAACCGCCGGTGTAAGCGCCGGTAACCGTATCGACGGTGGTTTGCGCTCCGCTCATCGTGAGCACGGTTCCGCTGGACATTACAAAGTCGACTGGATTGGAGGGAACCGGGAAGTAGGGCAGCGCGGAGCCGCCGCCACCTGCCGTGGTCACCTGGGTATTCACCAGCAGAGTCAGCCGACCGGTGGTCGAGTTCACTGCGAAGGCGGTAATGTCGCCGCAGGTCGTAGCCTTTGTGAGGGCATTGGCGCAGTTCGAGTTCGGGTTCAACGTGCTGGACGGAGCTCCGTTGTAAAGCGAATCGTGATCCAGCACGTAAATGTAACTTCCCGAGCTGTCGGCAATCATGCGGAACGGATTAGCGCCCTGCGTGTAGAACGTCTCCTGCGGCGTCAGAATTCCGTTGGCGCCAATTGCAAACTGGGTAATGTTGGGGTTCAGGCAGGGAAACGCCGTGGTGCATTCAGTCTGGCCATTCTGAGGCACGCCCCGATTGAGAACATAAAGAAAGCGGCTGCCAGTGAGCAGCACGGCCCGCACCGGGTTAGCGCCACCGGAGGAGACGGGCAATCCGTTGATGGGGGTAAGCTTACCCGTGTTGTGATCGATCTTGAAGCCGGTGACAATACCGCTACCGGACGACTGGGCCGTCACTGTCCCTGTCACATACAAATAGCCGACCGAATAATCCTGGACGCAAGACGTAACGCTGAGAATAACGCCAGCAGAAAGGGCGCTCAACAGAAGGGCCTTGCCGAATTTCGTAAACTTCATGCGATTCCTTCATCCTGGTCCGGCGTGTGCCGCCAAGTTTGCTAGTTCCACAGCAGAGCTGGGTTGGGACGGGTCCCTGTTGCATTGTAAAAGCCCAGGGGTGGTTGTGCCTAGTATTGGCGAAAGACAAGGGGAAAACAGCGCATTTCCCCTTGGCCGTCCCGGCATTGGGCGCGGCGGAAGCCCTCTTCTCTCGGGCTGGCCACGCCATTTTAATCCCCTGCGGATGCCATTTGGACGTACAAACCGCGAAAACGTCCGCGTGTATCTGCGGGAAGACAACCCGCTGTGGCTGGCCAGCCGGGTCTTTGGCCCCTGCTCCGAAGCCGTGGCTTCAATGCGCCACGGCCCCAGGCCAGAGGTAAAGTTTCCTTACCAGACGCGGCAGGAGTTCGCCGGATACATCGGTTGGCCCTTGGTGCAGCCAAAAGCCTTGCCGAATTGGTCGAAGTTCTGCACTGTGCCGTTGACGCGCCAGCGGCCCGGCGAGTGGGGGTCCACCAGCGCTGACTGGCGAGCCGCCTGCTCGGTCTGGTTCTGGCACCACACCTGCGCAAAGCCCAGGAAGTAGCGCTGCTCCTCGGTGTAGCCGTCAATCTTGTCGTCAATGGATTTTTTCTGCGCCGCGAGCGTATCCAGCAGCGCCATGTAAGCAATGCGCAGGCCGCCGTTGTCGGCCGTGTTCTCGCCCAGGGTGAGCTTGCCGTTCAGCTTGACTTGCTGGGCGTCGTCATGAGCCGGCGCGGCCTCAAAGCCGCCGTACTCGGCCACTTCGCAGTCCGTCCGCTCGGTGAAGGCCTTGCGGTCCTCGGGCGTCTGCCACTCGCGCAGGTTGCCCTTGCCGTCGTACTGCGAGCCCTCGTCGTCGAAGCCGTGCGTCATCTCGTGGCCGATCACCACGCCGATGCCGCCAAAGTTCACCGCCGGATCGATCGTGAAGTCAAAGAAAGGCGGCTGCAGAATGCCGGCCGGGAAGTTGATGTCGTTGAACGAGGGATCGTAGTAGGCGTTGACTGTGGGCGGCGTCATGCCCCACTCCTTCTCGTCCACCGGCTTTCCCAGCTTGTTCAGGTTGTAGTTGCGCTCGAAAACCGCGCTGCGGCCCAGGTTGCCGATCAGGTCGCCGCGTTTCACCTTCAGGGCGCTGTAGTCGCGCCACTTCTCCGGGTAGCCGATCTTATTGCGGATCAGGTCCAGCTTCTCTTCCGCCGCCTTCTTGGTGGCGTCTGTCATCCAGGGCAAGGTCTTGATGTCGTCGCCCAAACTCTTCTCGAGCGCGGCCACAAGCTGATCCATGCTGGCCTTGGCCGCCGGTGGGAAGTTCTTCTTCACCCAGTCCTGGCCCACCGCCTCGCCCAGCGCGCCGTCGGTCATCCGCGTGCACTGCTTCCAGCGGGGCGTCGGTTCCTTCTGTCCGGCCAGCGTCTTGCCGAAGAAGCCGAAATTCTCATCGAAGAAAGCCTTGGGCAGATTCGTCGCCGCATTGTGAATCGTGTGCCAGCGGAAGTATGACTTCCATGCATCGACAGGCTCTTTGGCGATCAACTCATTCACGGCCTTGAAGAAATCCGGCGTGGCCACATTCAGCGTATCGAAAGGCCGCACTTCCACGTCCTTGAAGTAAACCGAATAATCGAAATCCGGAGTCAGCTTCTGGAAATCGGCCACCGTATAGATGTGGTAACGATTTGCCGGGTCGCGCAGGTCGGTGCGGCTGGTGGAGGCCTTGGCCAGCGCGGTCTCAATCTCCATCACCGCCGCGGCTTCTTTGGCGGCCTTCTCGGGCGCATCGCCGGCCAGCGTGAACATCTTCGTCACATGCTCCACGTACTGCTGGCGAATCTCCTTGAAATGCGCGTTGTCCACAATGTAGTAGTCGCGGTCCGGCAGCGAGAGGCCGCTCTGACCAATGGCGGCAATCTGCTTCGACGAGTCCTTGTCGTCCTGTTGCACGCCAAAGTCGAACAGCGGCGCCGCGCTGCCCTCGGCCTCCTGTTCGCCCATGAGCGTAGCCAGCTTGTGAACATCCTTCAGGCCGTCAATGCGCTTGAACGCGGGCTCCAGCGGCTTCAACCCTTCCGTCTCGATCAGGCCGGTGTTCATGCAGGCGGCAAAGTAGTTGCCATACTGCGTTTCCAGCGCGCTTTTCGGGTTGTTGGCCGCCGCGTCCAGTTCCTGCCACAGCAGGTAGTTGTTGCGTTCCCTCAGCAGCGAGAACGATCGCGCCCAGCGCACCTGGTCGCCAGGTATGGGGTTGTTCTTCACCCAGTTGCCGCAGGCATACTGATAGAAATCCGTGCAGGGATCGGCGGTCTTGTCGATGGCCGTCAGATCGAAGCTCTTGCTGATCGCCGGTGGCGCGGGCTTCTGAGCATCAGTGGCGGGAGAGGTCTGAGCGATGGCGGGGGAAAGCTCAAAAGACAGGGCCGCCAGAATCAAAATCGGTGCGAAACGAAGACATTTCATAAAGAGTCCTTTGGGTGGCAAGGTTAACCGGCCTGATCCTTTGACGCGGAGAAAGCATCGGGGGCGCGTCCAGAATTGCAGCCGGAATCGAGTTTTGGGGCAGCCAATTCACACAGGTTGCCATCGCTTAGCAGCCTATCACGGCGGGCCGAGAGTGATGTACACCTGACTTCTCCGGTAATGGGTCGTTCTGGAGGGTACGAGCTTACAGGTTGCGGAAAAATTCGATCCGGAGGGAGGCGTGGGTTTCAACCCACGCATAGAGCCAACATAATTCACGGCGGGCTTTAGCCCCGGCAACAACGGCTAATTTGCATTCACGGCTGAAACACCAGCCGCGTGCCCTGCTCCGGGCTGTTCCACAAAGATTCAATCTCGCTAAGCGGAGCCGTCTTCGCGCTGAACTGAAACGGCTCCCGAGCTGCCATCTTGAAAAACTCCTCGACTGCTGCCCGAATCTGAATCAGCGAGGCGCTGCCAAAGCCGCTGCCCAGCAACTCCAGCCCAGAACTGCGCAGAGCCGCCGCCGCCAAGCTGATTGTCCCGCCGGCGCTCGAACCAATCTGCACGTACCGCACCCGAGGCGAAGCCTTCCGCAGTCCCTTCTGCGAAATGGCCTCCAGCGCGCACTCCGCCGGGTGACCCCACAAATAATCCAGCACCACATCCACGCCCGCCTCCGCAATCTCGCTCTTGAACGCGGCCACCAGCGGATCGTGCTCCTGGTCGAGCGGGATAACCGCATCCGCACCCAGCGCCTTCAGCTTTTCCAACGCCTGCGGACTGCGTCCGGCGGCAATCACGCGCCGCGCTCCCAGCCTCTTTGCGATCTGCACCGCAAGCTGTCCGGCCACGCCGGTTGCGCCGAGAATGAGCACGTTCTCCCCGGAGACAAACTCCGCGCGCGCCTTCAGCGCAACCCACGAAGACATGGCAGGATTGGCAATCCCCGCCGCCGTCGCGTCATCCAGCCCTTCGGGTAGTGGAATGCACATCCAACTCGCCGCCAGCGTGCGCTCGGCAAAAGTCCCAAAAGGGCTGCGTGCAGCGCCGAAAAACACGCGTGTGTCGTCCTCCAGGCACCCCGCGCCGTCCACACCGGGCACAAACGGAAGCTCGCCCGTGCTGCCGTAGTGCGTGCCGTTCGCGAGAGCCTTCACAATGGGGTGAAGACCAGCGGCGGTAACCGTCACCGCAAGCTCCCCTTCTGCCGCGACGGGGTCGTCAAAGTTGGCATATTTAGGTGGCTCATCAAAGGCGCTCACAACGGCTGCGCGCATGAGTTTGCTCCTTGGGTTCGATAAATTGTCTTGTTGCGGAAACCAGCTGGGGGATCTGGCTTAGGCGGATTCTATTGCATCTGCCGCTTCAACTGGAAGCCTGAGATCCAACTCGTAACCCGCAATTCCCCAATCCCGCTTTGCAGATTATCCCTGCTCCGTCGACCGTGTCACCTCTGACGGCATTGAGTTTCACCAAGCTCGCTATCTGCTATTACAATGATTGAGGAATGGCTGTTTCGCCTTAATTTACGCGGACAGGAGATGCCCGCGTAAGTGGCTGAAGTTGAGAGATTCCAACCCGGACTCGCTCATTTTTTGGACGAGCCGTGCATCGTCGGTGACAATCAGAAATCGGCCGGAGACATGTGCAAGAGCGCTGTCGGTCAGACCGAGAAAATGGAATTCCGGTCTCTGAGCCGCGTCCATGCTCGATATGGGGAGCTCGTCAATCCCAACGAAGGTCTCATAGAACTTCTTCAAGCACGCAGACTTCGTTTTTTCCGGCAGATCGTTTGTGAGATTACTCACCTCTGTCAGAACATGGGGCGTGGTCACAGCCTTCTTGAATACTTTCTTCAATCTCAGTAACAATTCATAGTCGTCCGTATTGTACTTCGAGAGTTTATTATATTTTCCATCACCAATCAGCCGCGGATCATATCTGCCAACCAGATAAAGAAGCGCTAGATTTGCATCGATCAGTATGCCCTTGGCCTTATATTTATCGATCAGAAGTTCTTGATGAGAACTCATTGCTTCCAGACCTTCAAAGACTGTGCCTTACCACTCGCAGAATCAATGGCTATAGTCTTGAAAAGTCGAGGTGCTCCTCCGCCCATAACTTGAGCTAAGGTCCCAGGTTCTCCGGATACAAAAGAAATAACTACGGACCAGCCGCCCGACCTCGCTTCAACTTCTTCAAGCCGAATGTCCTTCGCTTGAGGGAACATATCCTTGGCAAAGGCGATCGCAGCCTGTACCGCACCCTTCATGTCAACCTTGCGGAGTGCAAGAGTCAGCGCTGACTCACTCGCGCTTATGCGTGCTGGAGGCATGACGGCCCTTTCTGTTGCCTTACGTTTCCTGCTTGTCTTTGTGCTGACCATTATTATCCACCTCAAACTCAACTCAATGATAGCTCATTTTCGCTATCATTAAGAACCGGCTTTACATCCCGCTCGCGCCCTGCCACACTGAACTCGTGGCCACCCAAACAATTGTCATCCTCGACTTCGGTTCGCAATACACGCAACTGATAGCGCGGCGCATTCGCGAACAGAATGTCTTCTCCGTCGTGCTGCCTTGCACCGCACCCCTCGCTGAAATCAAAGCGCTCCATCCGCTCGGCCTCATCCTCTCTGGCGGCCCGTCGTCGGTCTATGATGCGGACGCGCCCGCGGCCGACCCCAAGCTGCTCGAACTCGGCGTGCCGGTGCTGGGCATCTGTTACGGGCTGCATTTCATCGTGCATCACCTCGGCGGCAAGGTGCGCCCCGGCACCAAGCGCGAATATGGCCACGCCGAAGTCAGCATCGAAGACAGCGCGACGCCGCTCTTTGCCGGCTTGCCGCCAACGCTCCAGGTATGGATGAGCCACGGCGACGAGGCGCTCGAGCTGCCCGCCGGCTTTCACCGCATCGCCGTCAGCGCCAACGCCCTGGCCGGCATCGCCAACCCGCAGCGCCGCATCTGGGCCGTGCAATTCCACCCCGAGGTGCATCACACGCCGCTCGGCGCGCAGATCATCAAAAATTTTGTCTTCCAAATCTGCGGCGCGGCGGGCGACTGGACCCCGGCGCACTTCATCGAGACCACGGTCGCAGCCATCCGCGAAAAAGTCGGCAAGGGGCACGTCATCTGCGGGCTCTCCGGCGGCGTCGATTCATCTGTCGCGGCGATGCTGGTGCACCGGGCCATCGGCGCGCAACTCACCTGTATCTTCGTCAACAACGGCGTTCTGCGCAAAAATGAATTCATCAGCGTCCAAAAAAATATGCGCGACAATCTTGGCCTGAAGGTCGTCGCAGTGGATGCCGGCGAACGCTTCCTGAAGCAACTGGCGGGAATCACCGATCCGGAGACCAAGAGAAAACGCATCGGCGCCGAATTCATCGCCGTCTTCGACGACGAAGCCGCGCGCATTGCGAAAGAAACCGGCGGGGTTGAATGGCTGGTGCAGGGCACGCTTTATCCAGACGTGATCGAGTCGTCGAGCGTCAAAGGCCCCAGCCAGACCATCAAGAGCCACCACAACGTGGGCGGCCTGCCGCTGGGAATGAAGCTCAAGCTGATCGAGCCTCTGCGCGACCTCTTCAAAGATGAAGTCCGGCGCATCGGCCGCGACCTTCAAATGCCTGAAGAAATTCTGGGCCGCCAGCCGTTTCCCGGTCCTGGCCTGGCCGTCCGCATCCTCGGCGAAGTGACGCCAGAGCGCGTGGCGCTGCTGCAGGAAGCCGATGAGATTGTCGTCGCCGAAATCAAGGCCGCTGGGCTCTATTCGTCCATCTGGCAGAGCTTTGCCGTTCTGCTTCCTGTGATGAGCGTAGGCGTAATGGGCGACCAGCGAACCTACGCCTACACCGCCGCAGTGCGCGCCGTGCATTCTGAAGACGGCATGACCGCCGACTGGACGCCGCTGCCCTACGAGGTGCTCAAGCGCATCAGCAGCCGCATCGTCAACGAGGTGCGCGGCATCAACCGCGTGGTCTACGACATTACGTCGAAGCCACCCGGCACGATCGAGTGGGAGTAGCGCTTTTCATTCACTCGCCGGCTGCGCGCGTAGTGCCGCAACCTCGCGGCTAAGCGTGTCGAGCCTCGCCAGCAATTCGGCGTGGCGCTTGTCGGCGGCCGAGGGGTCAAAGGCTTCCACATAGAAAGTGCCATTGGGCTCCAGTTCACAACTGCGCACTTGGTGAACGGCTTCAAAGCCCTGGCGATGGATCACCTCCAACAGCTCCTCGCGGGTAAGCGATTCGCGCGCCAACGCCTTTTGGTCGACCTGGCCGTTACGCACCAGCACAGCGGCGCGGCCCTCGAAGGCGCGGGTAAGCCGCTTGGAGCGGAAGAGCACGCGCACCACCAACCAGTTGATGGCCAGCAGGCTGCACGCACCTATGATGCCGCCGCCCACCGAGTTGTCGTCGCCGATGATGGCGTTCTGCACGGTATTCGAGAGCGAGAGCAGCACCACCAGGTCAAAGGGGTTGAGCTGGGCCAGTTCCCGCTTGCCGAAGACGCGCAGCAGCAGCACCAGCACCAGGTAAACAATCACGGGGCGGAGCAGCTTCTCCAGGATGGGAAGCGGCATCTGAAACATGTGGTCGAAGATCAGCGAGTTGGCCATGAAAACGAGGATAGCTGGCGTCAGTGCTTCTTTTCCAGGCGCAGCGAAACATCTACAGTGTGAGCATCATTGTCTCTGGTCAGCTTGTATATGCAGCTGGCGCTCGAAAAGGTTTGTCCCAGCGCGGAACGGGGGTCTTGCTTGCCGAAGTAGGAGCGCAGTGCGCTTTCATCGAAGACCGCGCTGGCGGGCAGCTTCCATGCAGCCAGCATCGCGGCGCGAAGATCGTCCGCGGTGTTCTCAATCGTCAGCTTGCCCATGGTATAAACCGGGCCCGGCCGAACCTCCAGGGTGTAATTCACGATGCCGGCAGCTTCGTCGTACTGAGGATGCGGCGTGACAACGCAGTCCATATAGCCTTTGGATTTGTACTGTCCCATAAGAAAAGACACAGCTGTTCGAAGAGTGAGTCCTTCCTTGACGGACAACGTCTCAGACAAATTCCCAGACTTATACGAGACGGCTCCGGCAGCATTGTTGATATCCGCCGCGGTCAGCGGCGCGCCAGATGGCAAAATGATGGAGCCTAGCGTGTAATGCCGCCCCTCCTCGATGGTCACGTTAAAGGGGACTTCGATGGTCTCGCCGCCAGCAACGGGGTTACCGGACCGCTCGGCGTGAACCTTGACGGCGGCATAGCCTTCATCGACATAGAAAGAAGCAAATGCGCGTTCGAGGTTGCCCGCCGTATTTTCCGTGTCGTAATCGGTCTTCACGATACGATCCATTAAATGTTTGACTTTGGCCTGCTGCTCTGCGGAGACACCTTCCAAATGAATCTCGCCCACCCTCACAGGCGGCGCTTTGATGGAAAAACTCATCGCGGTCACCTTGTACAGCATTTCGTCGGCGTAGGGTGTGGCCATGACGGTAGCTTTTATGCCCTTGGCCGCGAGCATTTCTTCCAGAGCGCCGCGCACACCTTCGAGCAGCCCGTTCTCGCCCGGTACTTTGCCGTGGTAAAGCGGAAAGCGGTCGTGCAGCGTCTCGTCCAGTTCCTTGCCCGGCGTGAGCGGAAGATTCTTCAGGCGAATCGGATAGAGATCGGCGTGCGGAACAAGCTTATAAACAAGGTCCGCCCCGTCGAAGCTGAAAGCAAGGCTCTCGAAAACGCCTGTGTCCATCAGCTTTTGCGAGTGGTCCTTCATGTCGGTATAGGCCAGGACCGTGCCCTTTTTCAGCCCCGCGGCAGCCATCAGTTCCTCGTCGGAATACTCCGGCGCGCCCTTGAACTGAATTGTCTTGGGCAGAAACTTCTGTGCGGCGATGGGCAGGCTGGATGCGAGAAGGACAATGGCTGTCAGGAGCAGAAAACACGTGCGCTTCATGATAGGGAAAGAGTAGCAAAGCGAGCGGCTCGCGCGGAAAATCATTTCGCCGTGCTATTGATCAATTTCCAGGGATTGCCGAGGAAGACATCACATTATTCCGCGGCAGCGGCCTTGTCCTGGAAAAACGCCAGCGACTTGCGCAGCCCCTCTTTGAGCGTGATCTGCGGCTCCCAACCGAGCAAGGCGCGGGCCTTGGTGATGTCAGGGCAGCGGCGCGTAGGGTCATCCACCGGCAAGGCTTCAAAGCGCAGTTCGCTCTTTGAGCCGGTAACTTCGAGCACTGCCTTAGCGCACTCCAGAATGGTGAACTCGCCGGGGTTGCCGATGTTCACCGGCAGGTGCTCGTCCGAGCGTGAGAGGCGCAGGATGCCTTCTATCAGGTCATCCACATAACAGAAGCTGCGCGTCTGGTTGCCGTCGCCGTAAATGGTCAGCGGATCGCCGCGCAGTGCCTGCATGATGAAGTTTGAGATCACGCGTCCGTCGCTGGGATGCAGGCGGGGCCCGTAGGTGTTGAAGATGCGGGCCAGGTGAGTATTGACGCCGCGTGAGCGGTGATAAGCCATGATCATCGCCTCGGCAAAGCGCTTGGCCTCGTCGTAAACCGAGCGGGGACCGACCGGATTCACGTGGCCCCAGTAACTCTCCCGCTGCGGATGCTCCAGCGGATCGCCATAACACTCCGAGGTGGAAGAGTGCAGATAGCCGGCGCCATGGCGGGCTGCGATTTCCAAGGTGTTTGTGACGCCTACCGAGCCGACGCGCAGGGTTTCAATTCCCAATCGGAGATACTCCGGCGGGCTGGCCGGAGAGGCAAAGTTGAAAACGTAATCTACCGGCCCCACGTCGAACGGCACGCAGATATCCCGCTCCTCGAAGCAGAAACGCGCTTCATGGTCGAGGTGAGCCAGGTTTTCGCGATTGCCGGTGCAGAAGTTATCAACGCCGATGACGGTGTGGCCTTCGCCCAGCAGGCGGTCAGTGAGGTGAGAACCAAGAAATCCGGCCGCGCCGGCAACAAGTACGCGCATGGTCAACAGTCTATGCTCCAAAAAGTATCTTCAACAATGGGTTAGCGGAGTTAGCGGTGTTAGCCGCGCTTCGCGCGTGTTAGCGAAACTAACTCCGCCTCCACAAATCACAATAAGCTCAGCCCCTCAATCTCTTAGACTAAGGGCTTGCGTGGTTTGCCTTGCTGCGCCTGATAGCTTGCCGGCCGGCCCACGCTCACATAGGTGAATCCGTGATCCATCATCTTCTGCGGCTTGTAAAGGTTGCGGCCGTCAATCACGATGGGGAAACGAACCGCCTGATTCAGGCGTACCAAATCAAGCTCCGCAAACTCTTTCCAATCGGTCAGAATCAACACCGCGTCAGCGTCTTTGGCCGCTTCATAGGGGTCTGCGGCAAACTTGAGTTTCTCGTTGGGCTGCAGCACTTCCTTTGCGCGCTCCATGGCTGCGGGATCGTAGGCCGTGATGATGGCGCCTGCTTCCAGCAGCTTCTTGATCACGTCGATGGCGGGAGACTCGCGAATGTCGTCAGTATCGCCCTTGAAGGCCAGGCCCAGTGCAGCCAGCCGTTTGCCGCGCAGGGTCCACAACGCGGCGCGCACCTTGTTGAAAAAGATTTCCCTCTGCGTGTCGTTGACCCTCTGAATCTCCTGGAGCAGTTGAAAATCAACGCCCTGCTGCTGCGCCACCCAGTGAAAGGCGGCCACATCTTTTGGAAAGCAAGACCCGCCATAGCCCAGCCCGGCGCGCAGAAAGCTGGAGCCGATGCGGCTATCCATGCCCATGCCCGCCGCGATGTCCTCTATGTCGGCATCCACGGTCTCGGCCAGGTTGGCCACGGCGTTGATGAAAGAGATTTTCAGCGCCAGAAATGCGTTGGAGGCATGTTTGATGATCTCCGCGCTCTGCGCCGAAGTTACCAGCAATTTGGCTGGCACAGCGGCGCAGCATGCCCCTTGCAAGGCGTCTGGCTGTGCGTAATATCCGCCCCCGGTGAGCGGCTCATAGACGCGCCGCAAGACTTCGGCGGCACGCTCGGAGTCAGCCCCCACTACGATGCGGTCGGGATGCAGAAAGTCGATCACCGCCGTGCCTTCACGCAGGAACTCGGGGTTCGAGACCACATCGAAGCTGCCCTGCGCCACGCCATTGCGATGCAGCACGCGCCGTATCCACTCGTTGGTGTACACCGGCACTGTGCTCTTTTCCACGATGACTTTGTAGCCGTTGATGGAGCGGGCAATCTGCGAGACCACGGCCTCTACATAGGAGAGATCAGCCGCGCCGGTATCACCCTGCGGCGTACCCACTGCAATGAACACAGCCTCGCACTGTTCCACGGCCGCGCTTAGATCCGCGGTAAAGCTGACCCCGCGCCCGAGGTGCTTGGCCAGAAGCTCGGGCAAATGGCGCTCGAAGATCGGCACGCCGCCGCCGCAAAGGGTCTTCACCCTCGCTTCGTCATTGTCCACGCAGGTGACCTGGTGCCCGAGTTCGGCAAAGCAGACTGCTGCAACGAGTCCCACATATCCGGACCCGATCACACAGATGGAAACGGGCTTTGACATGCGCTTATGTTATTCGTTGCAGAGAGGATGGGCAAGCGTTGACGCGGCCTGGAGAAGATTCATCAAGGCCCGAATCGCGACAGGCGGACAGAGAAGTAGCCTGTGCGTGATGGGTTGGCTCTCTGATAAAGTGAAATTGCCGCAGCCTTGTTCGGCAAGTGGCTTGTTTTCCTCGAGAAAGGCAAATTCCTGATGGCAGTTTCCGTGCAATCCGCCTGGGCCCCGTTTCGCATTGGGCCATGGTATTCCGAGCGGCCGTGGGGATTTCGCGATCTTCATCCCTGGTATGACCGTGTTGTCGCGGATGGCGTGCCCATCGGCGAGGCCTGGCTCACCGGCGACCAGTGCAGCGTGGCTACAGGCGCGCACGCCGGCCAGACTCTGGGCGCACTCTTTGCCGAAGCGCCGGAAAGCCTGCTCGGAAGCTCTGCGCCAAGTATTCAGGCTGGCGGACCCAGCGCTTCGCCGCTGCTGATCAAGGTTATTTTTGCCAAAGAAAAACTCAGCGTCCAGGTGCATCCGGACGACGCGATGGCGCAAAAGTATGGCGATCCGCGCGGCAAAACGGAGTGCTGGTACGTGCTGCAGGCCGAACCGGGAGCGCAAGTGGCCCTCGGGCTCAAGCCGGGCGTCACGCTGGACGGCGTCAAGGCTGGAATCGAGTTGGGCACGCTGGAAAGCAGCCTGAACCTGCTCGATGTGGCTCGCGGAGAGATGGTTTTTGTGGATGCCGGAACGGTTCACGCCATCTTGCCGGGAGCGATTTTGCTGGAGACGCAACAGAATTGTGACCTGACCTACCGCATGTACGATTACGGGCGGGGGCGCGAACTGCACATTCAGAAATCTCTGGAAGCCACGCGGCTCGTAACCCGCGCGGGAAAGATTCCGCCCAGAGTGCTGGCTGACAGAACCATCCTGATGGACGGGGAATATTTTCGCGTGGAGCGCATCACCGTAACTGGCAGCAGGACGAGCGCCAGCCTGGCCGCGGAAAATGAACCGTCATCTGGACTTCAGTACCTGTTTGTAGCCAGCGGAACGGCCAGAATTGCCGGGTCCTCCTTCGAGACCGTCGAGTTGCCCATGGGAAGCATGGCAGCAGTCCCGGCCGCATCACCGGAATTTGTAGTGGAAGATCTGGACGGCCTTGAATTGATGCGCATTACACCCCGCTGGCCGGCTGAGATAAAGTAGCAAAAGCTGATTGACTGAAAGGATAGGCAGAATGGGATTGCGGCCGTACGTTGGACTCGCTTTCACCGCGTTGTTTGTTTGCTCAACTTACTCCGCTATTGCGCAAGCCGTACCGGCGGCAACGGAAGCAGGATCACCGTGGGCCATCGGCGCCGGTCTTTCCCGTTACAACCCCGATTATGGGCATGAACACCTGCTCGGCGGCACGCTGTGGATCGACTACAAGCTCACCAGTGTCCCGTCGTTCCTGCAGGGGGTCGCAATAGAGGTCGAAGCTCGCGACCTCAACTACGGCCATAGGTCCCCTAAACAATCGAATCTGCGGCAGGACACTGCCGGGGGCGGCGTGATTTACTCCTGGAGTCACTTCCCTAGATTCCGCCCTTACGCAAAGCTGCTTGCGGAATATGGAAACACTGACTACGGCGAGAAACACGGACCGCGCGGCCATGACTCCCGCAATTTTCTTGGCGAGGGCGGCGGCATAGAATACAGGGTGATTCCGCGTCTCTGGGTGCGGGCCGATTATGAACACCAATCCTGGCCCGATTTCTTCAAGGCCACCAAGCCGGCCGGGCGGCTGGACTCCCAGGGCTTTACCGTTGGCGCTGTCTACCACTTCGGCCGGTCGCATTTCCATTGAGAGCCGAGTGCCGCGCCAGCGTAAAGCGGGACGCGGCACTCGGGCGCATACCATTTCACCGGGAGAATCCAACCTTGATCCCGACCGCCGAGCCGCTGAATCCCTTTGTCACACAGCCTGTTCTCGGGGTCAATGTTGCCGTCAGCAGCTACGATGAAGTGGTCCAGCGCAGCCTTGCCTGGGCCGGACAGCGAGAGTCCCGCGCGCTCTGCTTTGCCAATGTCCACATGATTATGGAAGCGGCTGACGATCCGGCGTTCCTTCGCGAGTTGAACGGCGCCGATGTTGTGAACCCCGATGGCGCGCCCCTGGTATGGGCGCTCCACGCGCTTGGGGCGCGCAAGGCCCAGCGGGTCTGCGGACCTGATTTTATGGCGCTCATGCTGGCCGCGGCAGAGCGGGCAGGCGTGCCGGTCGGTTTCTACGGCGCAAGCCAGGCCACTCTGGATGCTCTGGTCGCGGCGGTTCGTCTGCGTCATCCGAATCTCGACGTAGCCTATGTTGAAAGCCCGCCGTTCCGGCCGCTTACTCCCGAGGAAGACCTGGCCGCCGTTGACCGGATTGCTTCGTCCCGCACGCGCCTGCTCTTCGTCGGCCTCGGCTGCCCAAAGCAGGAGCGCTGGATTGTTGAACATCTGGGGCGGGTTCCCGCGGTTATGTTCGCCGTGGGAGCGGCCTTCGACTTTATCGCCGGCAACAAACGCAGGGCTCCGCGATGGTTGCGGCGCTGCGGGCTTGAATGGGTATTCCGCTTTGCAACGGAGCCGCGGCGTCTGGCCATGCGTTACTTCAAGCACAACCCTCGCTTCGTCCTCCGGTTTCTTCGGCAATTGCTCGCCGGGCCCGCCTGAAACGGCATCCGCAGCCTGGCGCCGTCCCTGGCTTTTCAATGTTCATTCCGAAAAGCCCGTCCCGGGCCGCAACCTTACCGCAACCTCCCGGTAAGCCTGAGATTCTCGCTGCAAATTCTCCGCCTCTGCAATCGCCTGTTCAAAAATCCGGATTTTTGATGCACAATCAAGAACAAGATGAGCTACCGATTCGCACTGCCCGATGAACTTCGCGGCGCCGTAGACCAGGCCACCGCCGACTGGACCGTCAACAACAAAGTTGCCCGGTTCTGGCAAAAGGATCCCACCCTGTGGACTCGCGACGGCGAGGAGAGATGGATGGGCTGGATCGACATCGTCGAGCGGCAGCAGAAGGACCTCGCGGCTTTTGCCTCGCTGGGCGCGGAGATAAAAACCTCCGATTTCCTGACGGTTTTGCTGCTCGGCATGGGCGGCTCCAGCCTCTGCCCCGAGGTGCTGAGTCTCACCTTTGGGCAGCAGCCGGGCTTTCCGGAGCTGCGCATCGTCGATTCCACCGATCCGGAGCAGGTCTGGACCGTCCGTAACGAGGTCAACCTGGCCAATACTCTGGTGGTTGTGGCCAGCAAATCCGGCTCCACGCTCGAGCCGAACATTCTCAAGCAGTTCTTTTTCAATGAGATGAAGGAAGCTGTGGGCGCGGATAACGTTGGCAGCCATTTCATGGCCATTACCGATCCAGGCTCGAAGATGGAGCAGGTAGCCAAGGATGATGGCTTCCGGAATATCTTCTACGGGGACCCCACCATCGGCGGGCGCTTCTCGGCGCTATCGAACTTTGGAGTAGTGGCGGCCACGCTGGCCGGCCTGAATGTAGAGAAGTTGCTGGTCGAGGCAGCCAAAGCCACCGCATCGGCCAAGTTGGACCCGGACCAGAATCCAGCCGTCGAGTTGGGCCTGACGCTCGGCACAGCGGCCAGAGCCGGACGCGACAAGCTCACCATTTTCACCTCGCCGGAGATCTCCGATCTGGGCGCATGGATGGAGCAGTTGGTTGCCGAATCCACCGGCAAGCAGGGCCTGGGCATTACGCCCGTGGACCGTGAAGCGATTGCCGCGCCCGAGTCCTATGGCAACGATCGCATCTTCGTTTACATCCGCTATGTGGGCACAGCCGAAAGCCGAACGGATTCCAGCCTTGCCGCCAAGGTTTCCGCTCTGGAAGCAGCAGGCCATCCGGTCGTAACCATAGATATTGCAGACCTTTACGAAGTCTTTGGGCAGTTCTTCACCTGGGAGGTCGCTACCGCCGTGGCCGGCTCGGTGATGGGCATCAACCCCTTCAATCAGCCGGATGTAGAGTCGGCCAAGATCGAGACTCGCGCCCTGACTTCGGCATACGAGCAAACTGGCAAGCTGCCCGCGCGCGAACCGGTGTTTGTGACCCTCGCGGACGATCAGGAATTCAAGCTCTACGCCACCGAGGCTTACGCCGCCACTTTGAAAAAAGACGCGCCAGCCCAAACGCTGGCCGGCTATCTGCGCGCGCATTTGAACCAGATTCATGCTGGCGACTACTTTGCCACGCTGGCTTATCTGCCCATGTTCCCCATGCACGAGGCGGCGATTCAGGGCCTGCGCCACAAAGTGCGTGACGCTAAGCACGTGGCCACCTGCCTGGGCTTCGGCCCGCGCTTCCTGCACTCCACCGGGCAGGACTACAAGGGCGGTCCCAACACCGGCGTGTTTTTGCAGATCACCGCCGACCACGCCCTGAACGTAGAGATTCCTGGCCAGAAGTTGAGCTTTGGCGTGGTAATTGACGCCCAGGCCGCCGGCGACATGGCGGTGCTGGAGTCGCGCGGACGCCGGGCCTTGCGGGTTCATCTTGGCTCCGGTGTGGCAACCGGCCTGAAGACATTGGCCGCAGCCATCGACGAGGCGCTTTCATAAGGGGGAAATAGCCGGAAATCCCGCCGCATTCTCGCAATCTCTCTCTGCGAGCGGAACTTTTCCCCGGCGGCGGGGTTCAATCCGATGACGGCTCCCACCATTTCCCGTCTAATCGGGTGAAAATGGGAGCAAACTTCAGGCGCAGGAGATACATAACAATGAATCGGCCAATGTTCAAGCGAGTTTTCCCCCAGACCCTGGTTTGGGCCGGGTTGGTGGTCCTGTGCGGCGTGAATGCGCTGGCCCAGGAGACAGCTACCGCCCCACCCCCGGCGGCCGAAGTCCGCGCAGACGGCAAGATCGAAATGGACGTGGTGCATGCCCTGGATGCCTCCCAGGCGTTGAAGAGCGAATTGATTACCGCGGCCACCATGCAGAGCGAGGTTACGCTCTCCGGAACGGTTGCAAGCAACTCCAACCGCAAGCTGGCGGAGACAATTGCCAGCCAGGTGCCGGGCGTGACCAAGGTGAACAACAACCTCAAAGTCGTTAATCCGCAGGCTGCCGAGGACACAGGCAACGAAGAAGATCAGGATATGGCCCAGCCCCAGCCGGGCAATGCTGGCACCCCAAATCCCGGAGCCAACCAGCCCGTAACACGTGATCAGATTCGCGCCGAGGTCCAGGCCCAGATACAGGCCCAAAGACAGGCTCAGCTACAAACTCCCACAGGCCCGGTGACCATTCCCCCCGGAACCCTGCTTCGGTTGCGCACCAATGAGCCGGTAGGCAGCAAAAGGGCCAAGGACGGTCAGAAGGTCGAGTTCACGGTGATTCAGACTGTGGCCGTCGGCGGGATGCGGGCTATTCCGCGCGGCGCCACCGTTCATGGCGTGGTCACCGAGGTCCAGCAGGCAGGCGCTCTGACCGGCAAGCCGGTGCTGGCGCTCACGCTCACTTCGCTTGAACTCGGCAGGCAGAGCTATCCGCTGAGCACTGGCCAATTCAAGGTCAGAGGACCGGGCAAGGGTGCTCGCTCCGCCAATAACATGATCGGCGGCACCATGATGGGCGCCATTATCGGCTGCGCAGTGAGAGGCCCCATAGGCTGCGGAGTTGGTGCAGGTGCGGGTCTGGCCGCAGGCACGGCCGCTTCAGCGGCGACTCCCGGACCGGGCGTCTGGATTCCAGCCGAGGCGTTGGTGGAATTCCACCTTGCTGCCCCGCTGACGGTCAACCCGGTCAGCGCGCAAGAGGCAGCCCGTCTGGCGGAGGGGCTTTATCAGGGAGGTCCTAACCTTTACCAGCGCGGCTATTACCCCAATGGCCAGCCGTATCCTTACGCATATCCGCCGGTTTACTATCGGCCCTACTTCGCGGTGGGCGGCTACTACTACTGGTAACACTCCGATAATCGACGCGGAAAATGCGGGCATCCCGGCTTACGGGATGCCCGCTGTGTTTCTGGCGAGCGCCAAGGTCAGGCTCCCTGTCGTCTATAATTGTTAGAATCGCGTCAAGCGACAATTGCAGGCTAATTGCGCACCTCAGGCCGACGCCCAACAGCCGTTGCACACTGTATGCGGGTCAGGTTCGTCTGCGCGTAGAGAGTTGAAGGTTCAAGTCCGCCATGATCCGTTTTCTGCAGCAAGATAATCGCGTCGTCAAGGCACTTTTTGTTGTCATCATCGCCGCCGCTTCGGTAGGCATGGTGGTCTACTTGATTCCCGGCCTCACCGGCATGGGCGCCAACACCACGGACACTTTTGCCACCGTCTATCCGCACTGGTACAACCGCATCTTCTCCTCGGGAGATACGATCAGCCAGCAGCGGGTGAGCCAGATGGCGCGCCAGCAGTTGATGCGCCGGGGTCCGCAGTACGCTGACAATCCGATGATCGTCAGCATCATCGAGCGGCAGGTTGGCCAGCAGTTGGTGCAGCAGCAGATTCTGCTTGATGAGGCCGCAAAGCTCGGCATCTACGCCTCGGACGACGACGTGAGCCAATTCCTGCATCAAGGCCAGTTTGGCGAGTTCCTCTACCCCAACGGGCAGTTTATTGGAACAGATCGCTACACCAACTTCATTGCCCAGCAGTTCAACTTGTCCGTAACAGAATTTGAGCAGGAGTTGAGGCAGCAGATTATTATTCGCCGGCTGCAGGCGCTGGTTACCGCCGGAGTCGTGGTGAGCGACAAGGAAGTGCGTGACGCTTATCGCACGGAAAACATCAAGATCAAATTCGATTACGCGGTGATCTCGGCCGACGACCTGCGCAAGACCATCAACCCCTCGGACAGCGACCTGCAGGCCTTCTTCACCAAGAACGCCGCGCGCTATGCCACGGCAGTGCCGGAGCAGCGCAAAATCACTTACATTGCATTCACTCCCGATCAGATGCCCGGCGGCGCTCCGCAGATCAGCCAGCAGGAGATTCAGCAATACTTCAAGGCGCACGCGTCCGAGTATCAGGTTCCCGATCAGGCTCGTTCGCGCCACATCCTCATCAAGGTGGCTCCCAACGCCGACCCAAAAACCGATGCGGCGGCCAAGGCCAAAGCGGACGGATTGCTCAAGCAGATCCAGGGCGGCGCGAACTTTGCCGATTTAGCAAAGAAGAACTCCGACGACCCCGGCAGCAAAGACAAGGGCGGCGAATTGGGCTTTGCCCATCGCGGCATGATGGTGCCGGAGTTCGACAACGCCATCTTCACGCAGAAGATCGGCGAAACGAAGATCGTGAAAACCTCCTTCGGCTATCACATCATTCAGGTCGAAGAACGGCAAGAGGCGCACACCCAATCGCTCAGCGAGGTGCTGCCCACTATCCAGGGCACCCTGTTCCGCCAAAAAGCAGCCGCTGCCGAACAGAACTACGCCCAGACGCTCACCTCGGAAGCCATCAAGAACGGCCTGCAGAAGACCGCCGCTGCCCATCATTTGGAAGTGTCCACCACGCAGCCGCTGGGCGTACGGGGCGTGATCTCAGCGCTGCCTGACTCCTCTCAGATCACGGCCAAAGCATTCGAATCCAAGCAGGGCGACCCGCCGCAGTTCGCGCCCACTGGCGAAGGCTTCGCGATCTTCCAGGTTACGGGCGTCGAAGCAGCTCACGCCCCGGATTTTGTCAGTTGGAAGAGCAATGTTGCCGACGACTACCGCAACGAGCAACTGCCTTCCCTGCTCGCCCAGAAAACTACGGAACTGGCCGCCAAGGCCCGGACCACGAATGATCTTGCCAAGGCAGCCAAGGACCTGGGCGCGTCTCTCAAATCCAGCGAGTTGGTTGGTCAAACCGGCCAGGTGCCTGACTTCGGCCAGGTTGGCCAGGTGGCCCCGCAATTGTTCAACATGAAGACCGGCGAAATCAGCGGACCCATCAGCGCGGGACGCACCGGCGTGGTGGCCAAGGTGGTAGACAAGCAGGAGCCCACCGTCGACGAAATCGCCAAGAACTTCGACCAGTCCCGCGATCAGATTCTCGACCAGCGCCGCGGGCAGGCCTTCAACATCTTCCTGAGCACCATCCTGGACGATTACAAGAAGCACAACCGCATCCAGATGCCCAAGTCAAAGGCCAACGAAGTCCCGGCTACGTAGACAGAAAGCTCACCGGAAACACCACAAAGGCCCGCATCCATTTCTGGACGCGGGCCTTTTGTTACTCACTGGCCGCTGAAGATTCATGACGCCGAAAGACCGCAGCTATTCCCTCGTCCCAATATTCCGTGCAGGTCTCAAGCGCTCAGCGCAAACGTCCGCGCCGATTCCAGCAGCTTGGCGACCGATTCCTTCGAGCAGGACTCGCAGTAGATGCGCATCAGCGGCTCGGTGCCGCTGGCGCGCAGCAGCAGCCAGGTCTCGGCGGCTTTCGGCTTGGAGCAAGCTTCGGAGTTGTCGAGATAGAACTTGACGCCGTCGAGCGTCTCCTGGCAATAGATCGGCATTCCGGCAAAGACCGGGTCGCCCGGCTTGAGCGCCCTGGCGCGTGCGATTGCGCCGTTTTTCACGTCTTCCGGTAATGCCAGGTCGATGCGGCCGTACTGGTGTTCGCCGTACTCGGCTTGCAGATCGGCGACAAGCTCGCCCAGCGGCTTGCCTTCCTTAGCCATCACATTGGCCAGCAGCAGCGCGTTGAGCAGGCCGTCGCGCTCCGGCAAGTGACGCTGGAAGCCGATTCCGCCCGACTCCTCGCCGCCCATCAGAATCTCCCGCTCCAGCATGTAGTCGCAAACAAACTTGAAGCCGATGCCGTGCTCGATCAGCTCGCGCCCGTGTTTCAGGCAGATGCGGTCCAGCATTTTGGTGGTGTTGAAGGCGCGGGTAACGGCGCCGGGCCAGTCGTTGTGGTGCTTGAGCACCCAACTGAGCAGGACGGAGTAAATCTTGTGCGGATCGACGAAGTTTCCGTGCTCGTCGGTGGCGCCGATGCGGTCCGCGTCGCCATCCGTGCACAGGCCGGCCTGGCAGCCGTTGGCCACCACAGCCTCGCCCAGCGCGCGAATATGCGGTTCGATCGGCTCGGGATGGATGCCGCCAAAAAGCGGATCGGGATTCGAGCGAATCTGCACGTGAGCCACGCCGATGCGGGTAAAGATATCGGAGATGAAGGTACCCCCGGCGCCGTACATCGAGTCGATGGCGAACTTCATCCCGGATTTAGCCAGCTTGTCGAGGCTCGTAAAGCTCTCGATGGCCTTGAGGTACGTCGGCAGAAAATCGACCTCCTCAATCGTGGCAGGCTGCGCGGCCCGCGGAACGGGCTGGCCAAGATACGATTCAATCTCGGAGATAATCGAGGGTTTGCCAGAGCCGCCGTACCAGGCCTTGTACTTGACGCCGTTCCACTGCGCCGGGTTGTGCGAACTGGTGATCATGATGCCGCCGGCGGCCTTGCGCTCGCGCACGCCGAAGCTGAGCGCCGGTGTAGGCGTCACATCATTGGCCAGCATGATCGGAATGCCGGTGGCTGCGGCGACCTCAGCGCAGGCGCGCGCAAAGGCCTTTGACCCAAAGCGGGTGTCATAGCCGATGCAAATACCCTTGGCGGGGTCTTCCTTGGCATGAACGTAAGCGGCGATTGCTTCGGCGGCGATGCGGACATTGGCGAAGGTAAAATCGTCGGCAATGACGGCCCGCCAGCCGTCAGTGCCGAACTTGATTTGAGGATGAGGCATAATGGCGTTCTCGTTCTCCCAGAGAACTAGGATATAGGATTGCGGAGCCGGGGGTTGGGGAATGAAATAAGTGAAGTGCGCGGCATCCTATCCCTTCGGCAATCCGAGCACTCACGCGTCCGGGGGCACATCCGTGAAAAGCTGATCCTCCGGCAGCATACTTTGGTGCAGAATCCGCGAAACGAGAATACCGTCTTCCTGACGCCGATAGAAAAAGACATGGCGACCCGTTTCAAAGCGATACAGGCCGGTGCGAATCCGGCCGCAGGGCCGACCAAGTAAAGGGTTGCCCGCCATTAACTTCGCACAGCCTTCAAGGCTGTCGAGGTAACGCTCGGCCTGCACTGCGCCCCAGGTTTCAAGAGTATACGCGCCTATGCTCAGCAAATCCGCTTTGGCGCTGCGAGAAAAACTTACCGTTGCCATGGCTAGCTTGCGTTAGCGGTCAGATGGAGCGCCTCGCGCACCTGCTGAAAGACATCGCCCTCGGCGACGCCGCTTGCATCCCCTTCGTCAATGGCCGCTCGCAAGGCTTTCAACTTCGCCTCGTAGAGCCGCTCCTCGCGTTCCAGATTCCGCAGCCCGGCGCGCACTACCTCGCTGGCGTTCTCATAGCGGCCAGCTTTCACCCTCGACAGCACGAAACGATCAAGCTCCTGGGTCAGATTCACGTTGCGCGTCGGCATACTGCTTCTCCCCGTTCTCCGCCAGAAAAAGAGAACTCGAAGCAAGAATATCACCGTTAGCAAAGATTGCCAATAGGGAAACTACACACGGCGATGCACTTATGGAAAGATAGGGTTGAAAACGAGTCTTGCTGCCGGTATGTACTGCCGCTCAGTCTCAGATCAACTCGGTCCGCCCGGTGATACCCAGCTCCTTCACAATCTTGCCCACATCCTGGGAGTGGTCGCGACGAGCGACCAGCAGCGCATCCTTGGTGTCCACGATAACCAGGTCCTCGACTCCCACCAGAGCGACAAACTTATGGGGGCTGAAAATGTAGTTGTTGCCGGAGTCGAGAGCCATATGGCCGCTGCTCTCGGCCACGTTGCCTTCGCTGTCTCCGCGCAGGCGAGTCTCCGTCTGGTACTCGTAGAGCGAAGCCCAGGAGCCGAGATCGTTCCAATTGAACTCGGCCGGGATGCAGTAGAGATGAGATAGATGCTCGCCTTTGGCCGAGCGCGGCTCCAGCACGGCGTAATCGACCGAGATATTCTCGCACTTGGCATAGATGTCGTGGAAGACCGCTTCGAACTTCGGCGTGCCGTAAGCGGCGGCGATGGTTTCCAGCAGCGGCGCGGTCTCCGGCATGTGCTCGCGCACAGCATTCGCCAGCGTCCGCGCCGACCACAAGAACATCCCCGAATTCCAGAAGTAGTTACCCGCGGCAATAAACTCATCGGCGCGGTTCTGGTTGGGCTTCTCGATGAAACGGCGCACGTGGAGAGCGGAATCGTCCCGGGTGTATTCGGTGGTCTCGATGTAGCCATAGCCCGTTTCGGCGCGGGTGGGCTCAATGCCCAGCACCACAATGCTATCGCCGGCGGCAGCCACGGCGATGCTCTTTTGCAGCGCCTTGAGGAAGCGCGGCTCGTCGCCGATCACGTGGTCCGAGGGAAAGATTCCCAGCACGGCGTCAGGGTTCTGGCTCTCGATGATAAAGGCGGCCAGTCCGCAGGCGGGTGCTGTGTTGCGGGCCACCGGCTCCTGGACAATCTGCTCAGCGGGCATCCCCTTCAACTGATCGGCGATCTCCGCAGCCAGATACTCGTTGGTGATCACCCAGGTCTTGTCCAGCCCGGCCAGCGGCTTGAGGCGCTCGACGGTCTGCTGGATCATGGAACGCTCGCCGTCAAGAGCCAGAACCTGCTTGGCGTGGGCGCGGCGGGAGCGGGGCCAGAAGCGGGTACCGCTGCCTCCGGCAAGAATTACAGGACGGAAATCAATCGGCTTCGACATTGCTGACACATCCTACTCGACAAACTATACGTTTGCACAGGGTTGAATGATACTTTTTGGAAAAACCGTCCCATCTGCTGAAAATGGAGAAACTTGCACAAAATGCCCAGCGGCATCCCTCGGGGCGAACCCGGCGGTCGAACCGCCCCGTTTACTCCAGCTTGGCCAAAAACTCTCCCATGCGGCGCGTACCTTCGTCGATATTCTGCCGGGTCACCGGATAGGAAAGGCGAATGTGCTGCGCGGTACCGAAAGCCTCGCCGGGAACGGTAACCACATGGGCTTCGTGGAGCAGCCGCGTGGCCAGCTCCGTCGATGTCTTGATTCCGCCCTTGCCCAGAAAAGCGCCAATGTTGGGATAAACGTAGAATGCGCCCTCGGGCTTGGTGCAGGTGATGCCGGGGATTTCCGCCAGCTTGGCCAGCATATAGTCGCGCAGGCTGATGAACTCGGCGCGGAACTCGCTGACGCACTCCTGCGAGCCGGCCAGCGCGGCCACGGCGGCCTTCTGCACAAAGCTGGTAGCGTTCGAGGTCGATTGCGACTGGAGCTTGCTGAGGTTGGCCGTCACGGCCTTCGACGCCAGCGCAAAGCCCGCCCGCCAGCCGGTCATGGCGTAAGTCTTCGACAGCGAACCGAGCACCACAATATGCTCTTTGGCCCATGTAAATGAGCCGCCGGAGACAGGCTTGCCGGCATAGTTCAAATAGACATAGCACTCGTCCAGCAGCAGGAAAATCCCGCGCTCGTGGGCCAGGTGAACAATCCGCTCCAGGTCAGCGGCGCTGACGACGGAGCCGGCCGGGTTCGACGGCGAGTTGAGGATGATCGCCTTGGTCCGGGGCGTAATCGCCTTTTCAATCGCATCCGCCGTAATGCGGAAGTTCTCCGCCTCGCTGGTTTCGAGCAGCACCACCTTGCCGCCGGCGTACTGGATGATGTCCTTGAAGCTGACCCAATAAGGGACGGGCAGGATCACCTCGTCGCCATGGTCCACCAGCACCTGAATGGCGTTGAAGAGGGCCAGCTTGCCGCCTGTGGTGAAGACGGCCTCATCAATCGCGTAATCGGAGCCGAAGTCGGCGGCGTGGCGCTCGACGATGGCCTTGCGCACGTCGGGAATGCCCTGCACCACGGTATAGCGGGTGAAGTTGGCTTCGATGGCGGCAATGGCGGCGTCTTTGATGTGGTGCGGCGTGGGAAAATGCGGCTCGCCCGCGCCGAAATCCACCAGGTTGGCGCCCTGCGCACGCAGTTTGGCGGCCTCGGCAGCCACAGCCAGGGTCGCGGAGACCTCGATCCGGCCAATGCGGCCCGTAAAGACTTGGGAAGAAGTGCTTGCGGTCGTCATAGTACTTCTATCTTTACAGATTTTCGGGCTGAGGCAAAATCGACCGCGAAGAATTCAAAGAAGATTTGCGATCCCGGCATCTCGTCAGTTCAACGACCGTTCGCCGGCTCTTTCCGTCAACGCGCTCATTCCGCCGGCTCTGAATCCCCTTTGCTCGTCAGGTCTGTCATAACCCCGCGCGCCTCGGCCGCGTGCGATTGAAGCACCTCAATCCTATAAACGGGATTGATAATCGGCGTGACTCCAAAGCCGATGCGCCCCTCATCGGGCACCACAAACTCAATTCCCGCATCTTCCAGCGCGGACTTCGCAATGTCGAGCGCAATGGGATTGTCACTCTCGAACACGACTACCATTTTTTGATTTGGGTCTGGACCTGCCATTTCGCCTTCTCTCTCTCTGCCCGCCTTTGCAGGCCGTTCTCAACAGAATTCAGCCTTGGCTCGTCCCAATGCGGTCTCTCAAGCGCTTGAGCACGTTGGGCGGCACCAAGCCGCTCACGTCGCCGCCGAAGCTGAAGACCTCCTTCAGCATCCGCGAGCTGACAAACGAGTAGCGGCCTGCCGGTTGCAGAAAGACGGTCTCAATCTCCGGGGCCAGGCGCCGGTTCATCAGCGCCATCTGAAACTCGTACTCGTAGTCGCTGATGGCGCGGATGCCCCTCAGCACCGCCGAGGCTCCCTGCTGGCGCGCAAACTCCACCATCAGCCCGTCGAATGTGGCTACCGAAACGTTGCCCAGCGCGATGGTCGATTCCTTCAGCATGTCCACGCGTTCTTCAACAGTGAAGAGCGGATCTTTCACCGGGTTGATGAGAATGGCGACGGTAACATGCTCAAAGAGCTTGGCCCCGCGCTGGATCAGGTCGATGTGACCGTTGGTCGGCGGGTCGAATGTGCCGGGATAGAGGGCCCTTACGCTCATGGTTACTCCCAAGAGATTCTAGCAGCCCGTCCGATCCCTAGGGCCTGTCATCTAATTCCTCTGGGGTAGCGCCGGGAGCCAATTTTTCTCAGGTCGAGGAGAGAGGAGCGACGTATACCGGGCGTATCCTAGCGACGATTGACGAAGAGATGAGGAAAATTGGCCCCGGCCCTTCGGGTTGCGGCGAAAATTCGGCCATACTTCATTCTTGCCCTCGACGGTGGACCCGCCACAGCCTTCGGGCTCGGCTTCGTCTCCACCCCACGGACAAACACCCGTCCGTGGAGACCCCGGTCTGGCCGAAGTTTGGCCGTCAACGCTGCCCCAGGGGAGTTGGATGACAGGCCCTACGGTTGCGTTCCCCGCTTCTCTGGTCTAGGATTGGCAGGGTTTGGCGAACGGGGTCTGATCGTCGTCCATGGGACGG
>Ga0302189_10000369_pt1 | contig 38665 bp, 18 predicted proteins | sample II_Bog_E2_2_FD_194551 | JGI IMG/M metagenome (GOLD analysis project Ga0302189, IMG submission 194551) | Peat permafrost microbial communities from Stordalen Mire near Abisko, Sweden - II_Bog_E2_2 | ecosystem: Environmental > Terrestrial > Soil > Wetlands > Peat | place: Sweden: Abisko...
GTGTTCGCCGGGAAAGGAGCTGTTGATCTTTTTTGTGGCGCGTCATCCTCAGGCGTCCGGTGTGCAAGCGGGTTGCCCGCAGAATAGCACTGCGGTGTGATGGAGGCCAACTGCATCAATCAGCGACGCTCCGGCGAGGTGAGCGAGTGAGCAGGTGAGTGATTCTTCAGGCCATCCAGTCAGGTAATCCAGGAGCGAAGCGCGTCGCCCAGCTGGTCAACAGTGACCGGTTGCGACGCGTGCCCAAGAGTAAACTCCGGCGGTGCGACGAGGTAGGCCTCGGAGAGGCTTTCGGCCGCACAGACACAGACGGTGGAGCGCTGGTATTCCTCATATCGGCTGGCGGCCAGCCACACGTAGAGTGCGAGCATCTGCGCGTCCACGCCGCTACCCGGCAAGTCGTCTACAGCTTGCAGGGGGTTCACCTCGTCAGGGTTATCGAACACAGCCACGCCCGTAAAAGGCTTTGGCTTGCTGCGTACGCCGAATTGTACCGCCAGGAACGAAGGACGGGCGCGTCGGAAGGCTTCCGATGCCGCCCATTGGACGAAGGAGTTGCTAAAGATGACCGCGCCATTTCCGGTCAAGTAGAGAGCCCGCACAAACTCGCGGATGGCCGGATCTGCGGCCACTTCGGGAGGACACCACGGAAGCACATCGACATTGCGTAGATGATCGAACACCTGGTCGGCAGCGATAAGGTCCTTGGGCATGGTGTTCATCTCGTGCGCAAAGCTCTGCCGGAATCGTTCCAGCCTGGCGTGGCCCAGCACAATCGCGGTGGGATGGGTTGCTATTCCTGGGTCGCTGCTTAGAACGGCGTCGACCAGCCCTTTGCCGGCATCGATGATCCAGGTATGGGCAGGCGAGGAATTGGGACGCGCTCTCCCTGCATCCAGAAGTCCTGTAGAGCGGCGCTGGCCTGCCACCAGTGCTGTGAAGGCAGTTGGGGAATCACCGGATCGGGATAGGTCCAGCTTGATGACCCGGCCGATCCCCCCCCAGAGGCGCCACGCCATTACGGGGTCTACGGGCAGTTGAGAGGGGATATCGATCAGAACCAGCTTGCGTACCTGCTGCCCGGCCTCAGGGTTGGTCTTGAGTGCATAACCGTCGGCGGCATCGAAGACTGCCTGCACCGCCCGCCGCCAATCCTGGAAGTAGGGCGAAGCAGCCAGCAGCGAGGAGTTGTTGATTGTCTGTTCTCTGGTGGAGAACTGCCAATTGCGGACTCCCATCTTGTCTTCGAGTTCGACGACACTCCGAAACAGGTCCGTCGATTGCCCGGAGCTCAGGCTGGCTACGAAAACAAGAAGACGTTGAACCGACTGGCGTTCGTTGGGAAAGAGATAATCCCACCCGCTGAGCTGCTGATTGACGAAAGGGAGAAAGGTCAACGGGATACGTTTGAGCAGTCCCTTGCTCAATTCATCCTGAAGAACCGCCGGCAATGTTGGCTCGACCTGCATACTCTCTTCCCCGTTCAAAATCCCGCATCAGGCTGCTCAGCATGTCCCCGGGCTAGCCCCGAATCTCGGTAAGCTTTTGGCCTAGCGCATCCAGCAACGGGCAACCCAGCAGGCTCGCCAGCGTGGGACAAAGATCGACGTGGAGAATGGGGCGCTCAATCATTTGCGGCTTGTTCACGCCCGCTCCCAGCGCCATCATCCAGGTATCTCGTGTTGAGTCGGTATTGGCGCGATGATTAAAAAATCCATTGGTAGATGAACCATCCGGATCGCGTCCGAATTCTGGCAGAACCACCATCGTGGTCTTTCCCCGGTAATCGGGATTGGCCTCGATCTCCTGCCACAACTGGTAGGCCAACCGATCCGCGGTCCGGATGCCAGAGGTATGCAGCGCATACGAACCGAAGTGCGCCGCCTCCACATCGGAGAAGGCCACGACCACCACTTGCGGCGCGAACTTGCGCATAATCTCGCGCGTCATGTAGAACGTGAGTTCGTCTCCCGAAGTCGGACCGCCGCTGTGCACGAAACCAGCAATCGCGTTTTGAATGGTTGCCCGCACTTGCGGATCGAGTCGATCCGCCGCTTCGAAGACATTCCACCCCAGCCCTTCGTAGTTGCTCCCTTCCATTGCGCTTTCCAGCTCGGCTTCCACCTTGCTTCGGTCCGCCATGTTGGCGGTTCGTCCCCGGCGTAATGCCTCTTCGACTGCCATCAGCATCAGCTGCTTGGGGAACACCACATTGGCGCCATAAGCTGGTCCATACCTGGAATCCGAGCTCGCACCGATCAGGCTGGTTAGCGCCTTGTTGCTGGCTACGACCCAGGTGTCGGTGGCGCCCACCCCGAGCCCTTTGCGGAATTGCTCGAAAAGGGTGGGACTGGTCGGTGCCAGCTTGCCCCAGTCGTCCACCCGCTGCCAGTTGCCGGTAAGGATGCTCGAAATCGCGTTGAAGTGTGCGGTCACGCCCTCGTTGCGCGCATGGCGATAAAAAACAGACCGGGGCAACAGGTCGCCTGTCAGGTGCGGAATATTCACGGCGCCTTCCGGGGAAAAAGTTTCGTCGCGTCGCACGCCGCCAATCACTACCACAACCACCTTATGTCCGGAACCAGCTGTGGCGCGGGGTCCCTGGCTGGCTCGCGCCCTGGGAAGCAGCAAACCCGCCATCAGCAATCCCGCAGCGTGCAGGAACCGTCGCTTGGATGGGTCTGCCAGGGAGCCGGGATCAAACACGAACTCGGAACCCCTCTCCGCGGCGGGACAAAGACCGCTTCCCATTTGCAGACCTCGTGACAGTGATCCATCGGTGTCCATCTTCAATCCAGGACGCAGGATCAAGTATCGGCGGATTATATTCGCAGGGCCATGGTTTATCAACGCACGCTCTTTTCCGGCCGGTGCTGGGACGTAAATAATTGATTCTGTTCATCGCGCTCCAGAAGACAAGAGCCGCCATGGAGGCGTTGGACCTCGCCGCCGGCCGCAAGTTCGATGGCGCAAAACAAGAATCTACAACTTTTGGTTGACAAAGATTTCAGGAGTGTACTATTGTCACCCGGTCATCGAGGAAGCTTCTACCCCAGTCACGAGCAATTGTCGATGTAATCGTTTTCAGTAACCGTTTACAAAACCGGCTCCATGCGACCGGTCTTTTCCCAAGAAGAAAGCAAGCATGGAAGAAACGGAAGAAACAGAAAGAAAACGTAACATTGCGGAGGATATTCGGATGAGCCTCGATCAGAGCGCCTACAGCTGGCTTAGGAAGTTTGGCTATCTAACCCTCTCATTTTTGTTCCTCACGGTCCCGGGTGAGTACGCGCTCGGCCAGGTGGATGAAGGATCAATCACCGGAACGGTCCAGGACACCACTGGCGCGGTCGTACCCGGCGCCCAGGTGACACTGCTGAACACTGATCAGGGAATCACCTTGCAGACCAACACAAACAGCACCGGCGGATATACCTTCTCTCCGGTCAAGGTCGGGCACTATAGCTTGTCCGTCACGGCCGGGGGATTTTCCAAGACAACCCAGGAGAATCTGACGGTCACCATCGCCCAGAATCTGCAGGTCAACGTCCAGCTCAAGCTCGGCGCCGCATCGGAAACCGTCGAGGTCTCCACCGCTCCGCCCCAAATGCAGACAGAGGACGCATCGGTCGGGCAAGTCATCGGCACTGAGCAGGTCAACAGTCTGCCCCTCAATGGACGCAACTTTACCTTCCTCGCCCAGCTCGGCGCAGGCATGCAGACGCCACAAGCCGACACCCGCGGCAACGCAGCCTCGGGCGCGTTTTCCGCCAACGGCCTGCGTCCGGCACAGAACAACTACCTGCTTGATGGAATTGACAACAACTCCAACGCGGTCGACTTCCTCAACGGCACCAACTTCGTCATCCTTCCTCCCTTGGACGCAATCCAGGAGTTCAAGGTGCAGACCGCCGACTTCAGCGCCGAACTCGGTCGTTCCGCCGGTGCTGTCATGAACGCCACCATCAAGTCCGGCACCAACAGCCTCCATGGCGCTGCCTGGGAGTTCTTCCGCAACGACAAGCTCGATGCCGCGGACTGGTTTGAAGACAATGGCGGCATCCCCAAGGGCGAGCTCCGCCAGAACCAGTTTGGTGTCTCCGGCGGTGGACCCATCATCAGGAACAAGCTTTTCTATTTTGGCGACTATGAAGGCTCGCGCCGCGTCCAGGGCACAGCTTCCAGCGGTAACGTTCCAACCGCGCTAGAACGGAGCAGCGGCTTCACCAACCTCTCGGACATCCTCACGCAATCGGCAGGAAAGGCCAGAGCGGACGTGCTGGGACGAAGCATTCCTCCTGGCACGATTCTGGACCCCGCAACCACGCGCTATGTTGCGGCGGGCGCGGTTGATCCAGTCTCCGGCTTAACGAATAAAACCGCATCCGCCGGCTACGTTCGCGATCCGTTCGGCACTTGCGGACCTGGCACATTGACCTTTACAACGTCTTGCGGCTTGAATCAGATTCCCACCGGGCGCGTCGACCCGAACGCTGTCAAACTGTTGGGCCTTTATCCGGCTCCGAACTCCGGATTGGCGACGTATACGAGCAGCCCCCACCTTTACGAGCACAAGAATGCCTTTGACGTGCGCGGCGACTATAACCCCGAGGATAAGGACCAGATCTTCTTGCGCTTCAGTTACGCCGACGACCCGCAATACATTCCCGGCATCTTCGGCGGCATTGCCGATGGCGGTTCCTTCGACCAGGGCATCCAGACCGCAAAGTCCATTCAGTCTGTGGCGGGCTTCACCCACATGTTCAATCCCAACACCATCAACCAGGTGCGCGGTGGGTTCGCTCACTTGCACACCACTCGATTTGGTCCCGAGGGGAATACCCCCGGAATCCCAACCCAATTTGGAATTGGGGGAATTCCAGCTGGTTCTGAGAACGGTGGCCTTCCCCAACTCCAAATCAGCAATCTGGCAAACCTTGGAAGCAACGACTACCTGCCTTCGGACGAAGTCAGCCAGACCCTCCAGGTTACCGACGACTTCACGAAGATTTACGGCAAGCACAGCTTCAAGGGTGGCGTCGAGATCCAGCATGTCCGCTTCAACACCTTGCAGCCGGCCAGTTCACGCGGCCAGTTCGATTGGAACGGAACTTTCACCGACATTCCCAACCTGAGCACCACCACCGGGGGCATTGCACAACTTGTGATTCCCGCCCAGGCGGCGCCGGCTATCCTTGACGGAAATCCAAACCCAAATGGGTTCAGTTATTCCGGCGGTGCGGACAACGTCTGGATCTCGAACATCGGCAAAACCTACGACGAAAAAGAATATAGCGCTCTCTACCTTCAGGACGACTGGAAGGTCAATCCGAAGTTGACCATCAACCTGGGCATTCGCTGGGACGACTTCGGTCCTATCAACGAAACAAATGGCGGCCAGGGCAACTTCGTCCCGACCGCTCTGGGTGCACCCACATTCCTCATTCCTCTCTCCGGCAAGGACAACAGAACGTTGTCCACGGGCAATGGTGTTCTCAATGCGGCCAACCCCGGCAGCAGCGGCACTTGCTCGGGGCCCGGTTGCTGGGGCTTTGTCGATCTGCTGGCGAAGGACGGCATCACCCTTTCAGAGACCGACCAGTACGGCAAAGGACTGATGCAAACGCAAAAGACCAACTTTGCGCCACGTCTTGGTTTCGCGTATCAGGTCGACTCCAAGCTCGTGGTGCGCGGCGGCTTCGGCGTCTTTTTCAACGCCTTTGAGAACCAGGGTTACGGCCCAAACATCGGCGAAAACTACCCCTTCCAATACTCGTTCAGCGAAGGCACAAAGGCTGCTCCGGGCACGCCCTCTCAAGCATCCGAGGTGGCTCCGGTCAGCTACGGCACACCGTTCGCTGGTTGCGCCACAGCAGGTCCTGGTGGAACGGCCAGCCTCGAAGCAGGCGCATCCTGCATCCCCTTCTCGCCCGCTTTGGTTAACGCGGACAACCTGGGCCTGCAGGGGCTTCAATTCAACTATCAAACCCCACGTACGTACAGCGCGAACCTCACTTTTCAATATGCGCTGACCCGCACCCTGTCGGCTCAGGCCTCCTATGTATTTACCGATGGCCACAATCTGCAGACAGGCGTGGGCGCAAACAACGTCTCCGCGATTCTGCCGACGGGCACAAATACCTATGACCCAACGGTCACAGGCCACGTGCCGTTCATCGATTTCGGCGGCGGCAGCTATCAGGACACCATCGGAGCCAGCCAGTACCATGGTCTCCAGACCAAGCTCGAGGAGCAGTACGCGAACGGGTTGACCTTCCTGTTCGCATACACCTTCTCCAAGGCCCTGTCGGACGCCGGGGACTTGCTCAACGGCGGCAGCAACGGCGGTTACCGTGCACCCTCGGTACCCGGTCTCGGCCCCAAGTTCGATTGGGGTCTGGCCGACTTTAACATCAAGCAGGTGCTCCACTTCAGCGGCGGGTATGAACTGCCCTTCGGCAAAGACAAGCGACTCCTGAACCAGGGCGGGTTCTCGAATGCGGTGCTGGGTGGGTGGGCAGTCAACTGGATCGTCACGCTGCAGGGAGGCCAGCCGATCAACATGGGATGCCCGACCGGCACAACCTCCGGAACCGGTTGCAACGATATCCAGGTTGCCGGCCAGAGCCAACAGTTGGGAATCAAGAACAAGGGGATCGCTGCCAACAGCGGCGCGCTCCGGCCGTTCTGGTTCAACAACCCCGCGGCCTTCAACCAGCCATGCCAGTTGGGTCCGGAAGGTCCGATTCCCAATTCACCTCCTGGATGCGTGCCTTTTCAGGCAGAGAGGGCTTTGGGATCCACCGGTGGAGGGCAGTCCTTTGGCCCCGGCTTCCATCGCTTGGATTACTCCATGTTCAAAAACTACAAGATCAATGAGCGTCTCTCGGCGCAGTTCCGGGCTGAGTTCTTCAACATCCTCAACCACCCCAACTTTAACGCTCCTGGCTTCGGCGGAAACGGCGTCGTATCCATCGGTGGCTCGACTAACTTCAACGATCCTCACTTCGGCGAAGTTGGATCCACTCGCGATGCTCCCTACGACCCGAGGCAGATCCAGTTTGCTCTGAAACTGTATTACTGAACTAGAATGAAAATGCCTCGGGAAGGCGCGCCTCTTGGGTGCCTTTCCGGGGCGTTGTTCTGTGCGGATGTGTTTCACAGCGCGGCTATTTTGGAAGGGTGCATTGAGCAAACTGTTTCAGTGTGGGCTGGCGATGGTGTTCTCCGTTGCGCTCTGCGGGTCTCTTGCGCCAGCGCAGGACAGCCAGAACGAAAACCTGAATGGCGAGTTTCAATCCGCCGCAGCCGCATACGATGCCGGACACTACGCCGATGCGGAGGCGCAACTGGAACGCATGCTGCCCCACGCCGCCAACAGCTTTGAAGTGCGGGAACTGCTAGGCGTGGTCTACGCGTCGCTGCAGCAGGATGCCAAAGCGATTGAGCACCTCGATGCAGCAGTGCGGCTGAATCCGGATTCAGCCGTGGCCCGGACCAATCTAGCGGCAACCCTGACCCGCGCGGGAAAAGTCGATCAAGCAGGCGAACAGTTTCGTAAGGCGCTCGAACTGGAGCCCAGCAGTTTCGACGCCAACCATAACCTGGGTGAGTTCTACGTGCAGACCGGCAGGCTCACCGATGCGCTGCCGCTCCTCGAACAGGCGCAACGGATTGATCCATCTTCTTACGGCAACGACTACGATCTGGCGCTGGCCGATTTCCTGACTGGACGGCTTTCTGCTTCAACGCAGGTGGTGCAAAGCCTGATGGAGAAGAAAAACACTGGAGAACTCCACGACCTGCTCGGACAGATCGATGAGAAGAGCGGGAAGTTCATCGCGGCAGAGAATGAGTTTGAAACCGCTTCCCATCTGGATCCAAGCGAAGAAAACCTCTTTGACTGGGGAAGCGAGCTTCTGCTGCACAGAACTTACGAGCCGGCCACTGAAGTCTTCCGCCAAGCCACGCGGCGCTTTCCCAACTCCCCGCGCCTCATGATCGGACTGGGAATGGCGCTGGACCTGGGCGGCAAGTTCGACGAGGCGGTCAAGGCTCTACTCACCGCTGCCGACCTGGACCCCTCGGATGCCCGCTGCTACCTCTTTCTCTCCCAAGCCTTCGACAGCTCCCCCTCGCAGGCGCAGGAAGTCAAGCAGAGATTTCGCCGCTATGCCGAGTTGCAACCCGCCAATGCGCTGGCTCAATATTATTACGCGTTGAGTTTGTGGAAGGGTTCGCGAGCGGGAGACGCGAACCCGGACCTGCAAGCCGTCGAGTCCCTGCTCAAAAGGTCCATCGCGCTGGATGAGAGACTTCCAGAAGCGCACCTGCAGTTGGGCAATCTCTACGCTGACCGGCACGACTACGCCGACTCTGTTCCGGAGTATCTGCGCACACTGGAGTTGAATCCGAATCTAGCCGACGCGCATTTCCGCCTGGGAACCGACTATGTGCATCTCGGAAAAAAGGACCTTGCGCAGGAGGAATTCGAAACTTACAAGAAACTCCGCGCCCAGCATTTGGCCGAAGTCGACAAGGAGAAAGCTGAAGTTCAGCAGTTCGTATATTCGTCCAAGTCCGCTCCCCCCGCCAAGCATTGAGTGCGTCGGTGCGGGAGTCCAGTTCGTTCACTCAGCAAGGAGTCCCATGGACCGTCGCGATTTTCTCAAAACCACTGGAAGCATCATAGCCGGAGCGACCGTATCCTCCGGACTGCCCGCCGCTGCTCAAGCCGCCGCGGGACGCATCGTGTTGCCTATCAACCGCAATTGGCGCTACAGCCCCAAGGTCACACCCGGCGCGCATGAGCGCGAGTTCGACGACAGCCATTTTGCCCGCGTCACCGTGCCCCACACTAACCTGCGCGTGCCCTGGCACAGTTTCGACGAGAAGTCCTACGAGTTCGTCTCCATCTATCGACGCCGTATTCGTCTGCCCGCCGAGGCGCGCGATCGCCGCGTCTTCGTAGACTTCGAAGGAGTCATGACCGCCTCGACTGTTTGGCTCAACGGCCAGAGCCTTGGCGAATACAAAGGAGGGTTCACGCCCTTCTCGTTTGAGCTTACGTCCCATGTGGACTTCGACCGCGATAACATTCTGGCCGTGGAGGTGGATTCCAGCGAGCGCAAGGACATTCCCCCCTTTGGCTACGAGGTTGACTACCTGACCTTCGGTGGTATCTACCGCGAAGTCTCTCTGCGCATCGTCTCCCACACGTACATCGAGAATATCTTTGCGCAACCGAAGGACGTGCTGTCGGAGAATCCGGCTCTCGATGTGCAATGCTTCCTCGCCAGCGATCTGAAGTCCTCAGGCGCCGGCTTCACGCTCGAAGCCGAACTCTACGACGGTGATAAGCAACTTGCCAAGATCACACAGGCGGCGCCGGGCTGGAACGACGATGGCCTAAAGCCGTCGACTCTCCATCTCGAGAATCTCGGCTACATCGCTCTCTGGAACCTTCGCTCGCCGAAATTGTATCGCGTCGAAGTGCGCCTTTTGCGCGGCTCAGAGTTGCTCGATCACGACACCCGACGCATCGGCTTCCGCGAGGCCCGCTTTACTCCACAGGGCTTCTCGCTCAACGGAACCATCGTCAAGCTGCGCGGCCTAGACCGCCATCAAACGTTTCCGTGGGTCGGCCAGGCCATGCCCGGCCGCGTGCAACGGCGCGACGCCATCATCCTTCGCAAAAACCTGCACTGCAACATCGTGCGCACCTCCCACTACCCGCAGTCGCGCCACTTCCTCAACGCCTGCGACGAGATCGGGCTGCTGGTACTTGAGGAGATTCCCGGCTGGCAGCACATTGGAGATCTGGCTTGGCAGGACATTTCGGTCGACAACGTCAGGCGCATGATTCGCCGCGACTGGAACCATCCCTCCATCATCCTGTGGGGTGTGCGCATCAACGAGTCACGCGACAATCACGACTTCTACACCCGCACCAACGCCGTGGCCCACAGTCTTGACCTCACGCGCCAGACTGGCGGCATTCGCTACTTTCAGGAGTCCGAGTTCCTCGAAGACGTCTTCACCATGAACGACTTCGGTTGGCCGCTCAAGGCTCCCAACCACCCCCTCTATCTCAATACCGAATTCGTGGGCCACACCTACCCCACGAAAACCATTGATAACATCGAGCGGTTGCGCGAGCACACCGTGCGCCATGCGCGGGTTCACGACCAGCTGGCCTCCGATCCGCAATACGCCGGCGGCATCGGCTGGTGCGCCTTTGACTACAACACCCACGCGAACTTCGGCTCTGGAGACCGCATCTGCTACCACGGCGTAACCGACATCTTCCGCGAGCCCAAGCCTGCCGCGGGCTTTTATCGCTCGCAGTGCGATCCCGAGGAAGAAATCGTCCTCGTCCCCGCATTTCACTGGGCTCGCGGTGATGAGAACATTGGATTCACGAAGGCCCTGGTCTCATCCAACTGCGATCATCTCAAGTTCTATGTCGCAGATAAACTGATCGCAGAATCTGATCCCGATCGAACGCAATTCCCGCATATTAAGTACGCGCCGTTCACCGCGGAACTCGGGAGTCACATCAACCTGTGGGGCGATCTCCGCATTGAAGGCTACATTGCAGGGAAGCAGGTCATCTCGCGCAGCTTTTCCGGCAAAGGCATCGATCAGAAATTCACCCTTTTGCCTGATGACACCAAACTCCTCGCCGATGGCGCCGATACCACTCGAATCGTCCTCCGCGTCACCGACGAATTCGACGCCATCCGCCCATTCGCCAATGACGCCATTCGCTTCGAACTCTCCGGTCCGGCCACGCTCATCGGCGACAATCCGTTTTCGCTGATCGGCGGCACCGGCGCTATCTGGATTCGCGCTACAGAACAACCCGGCAACGTGCGCCTCACCGCTCACCACCGCAATTTCGGCGCCCAACACATCGAACTGGAGATGACCCAAGCACCACCTGAGTTGGCCTGAACGCAAGCCGCGGCAATCGCAGGGACGTGAAAACCCTTGAAGTTCCTGCTCTAAAAGGGCACTGCTTGGTCCGTGCCCTTTCAAAGCCATCGCTCATTGTGATTCAAAAGCTTCATGCGATTGCCCGGGAAGAAAGCTCAAAAGCGCAAGCGGTAAGAAGCCGCTTTACTCCCCTAGAGGTCGCGAATGCCCATTGAGATCGATCTGAAGTCTCTCCAGTTTCGCCGTGTGGTCGTCGCCAGCTTCGCGCTTCTGGTCGTTCTCCTGGGCTCCGTCTGGCTTTTCTCCGGCAGCACGTCCGCCAGCGCTGCCCGCCACGAAGCTCGTCAGCCTCAGAGTTCAGAGTCCGCAAGCGCGAGCGTCTCCATCGACTACCCTGAGGAAGGCTCCATCTTTCCTCCCGGCATCACGCCACCCACATTCATCTGGCGGGACGCCGCGGCAACCTCCTGGCGCATCACCGTTTCATTCGGCGACAAGAGTCCGGCTCTCCACGCCCAATCCAATGGCGTGCGCATGCATGTGGGCGCTATCGACCCGGAGTGCATCGCCGACACCAACGAACTGCCACGGCTTACCCCGCAGCAAGCCGCTTCCTGGACCTGGACCCCGGATACAGCCACCTGGTCGGCCATGCAGCTCCATTCCACCACGCAACCTGCCACTTTCACCATTACCGGCTATCGCAATGGCCGCATCGTTTCCGCTCCCGCACACATCGCTTTCACCACCTCGCCAGATCCGGTGGGAGCACCCATCTTCTATCGCGATGTGCCGTTGATGCCCAGCGAAGGCAAAGACGGATTTGTGCAGCCGCTTGCCACCTCCGCCATCCATCTCATCAACTGGCGCCTTCGCGATATTCGCCAAGCGGAAAGCCATACCGTTCTCCATAACATGCCCACCTGCGCCAATTGCCATTCCTTCTCCATGGACGGTAAGACTATGGGCATCGACATAGACGGTCCCGCCAACGACAAAGGCCTCTATGCCATTGCACCCATCCGGCAGCACATCTTGATTCAGAACAAGGACATGGTGAAGTGGAACGCTGACGGGCAGGTCGGCACCACGCGCGTAGGGTTCATGTCCCAGGTGTCGCCCGACGGCCGCTTCGTCGTCAGTACCTTTGCCGGCCCATCCCTCGACGTGCCCAAAACCTATTACGTCACCAATTTCAAGGACTACCGCTTTCTGCAGGTCTTTTATCCCACCCGCGGCATCCTGGAGTGGTACAGCCGCGCGACGGGGCTGCGCCAGCCATTACCGGGCGCCGACGATCCACACTTTGTGCAGACGGACGGTGTCTGGAGCCCCGACAGCAAGACCATCGTGTTCGCTCGTGCCGTTGCGCGTAACCCTCGCGAGGACGGCCAGAAGCCCGCCCTCTATGCCAACGATCCCAATGAGACTCAGATTCAGTACGATCTTTACCGCGTGCCATTCAACAACGGCAAAGGAGGCACACCCGAGCCCATAGCCGGTGCCTCGCAGAACGGCATGAGCAACAACTTCCCCAAGGTATCGCCCGACGGCAAGTGGATCGTCTTCGTCCAATGCCATAACGGCCAGCTCATGCGCCCCGACAGCCAACTCTACATCGTCCCCTTCGGCGGTGGCCAAGCCCGCCGCCTGGGCGCCAATACGCCCATCATGAATTCCTGGCACAGCTTCTCGCCCAATGGCCGCTGGCTGGTCTTCTCCTCCAAGGCGCGCTCGCCGTATACCCAGATGTACCTCACCCACATCGATGCCGACGGTAACTCCAGCCCCGCCATTCTCATCGACAACGCCACCGCCGCCAACCGCGCCGTCAACATTCCCGAATTCGTAAACACCCCCGGCGATGGCATCGAGGACATTCAGGTTCCCGCTGTGGATGTGTACAAGCTGATCGACCAGGCCGAGCAACTGGAAAACAGAAAGGAATACGAGCAGGCCCAGGCAATCTGGAGAAAGGTTTTGGCCATTGATCCCAACGACGCAAAGAGTCACAACGATCTGGGCGTCAACCTCTTTCTTCTTGGCGACCCGGAGCAGGCCTATGAGCAACTCCGCGAGGCGATCAGTATCAACACTTTACTGGTGGAAGCGCACTACAATCTGGGCCGATTCCTGTTGCAGGAAGGCCACCCCAATGAGGCACTCGCCGAACTGGAAACCACCGTAAATCTAACTCCCCGATTCCATCCGGGCCAGGAGGCGCTATCCACTGCGTGCGTTGCACTCGGCAAGGAAAACGAGGCACTCGGTATGTGGCACGCCGCGCTCACGCAGGAACCCAACAACGTTGCCGCGCTGGTCGGTGCCGCTCGCATTCTGGCCACCACATCCAACGATGCGCTCCGCAACGGCCAGGAAGCAATAGCTCTTGCAGCCAGGGCCAACGATCTCACCTCTGGAGCGGATCCCAGCGTGCTTGATGTTCTCGCAGAAGCCTATGCCGCGGCCAGCCAATTCTCGCAGGCGCTCACCATCGCCAATCGCGCCCTCGACCGAGCTGTTTCCAAGGGAGATGACGCCATGGCGTACGCCATCCGCTCGCGGATAAGCCTCTACACCGCCAAGACGCCTTACCGAAATTAAACCTATTCACGGAATCCGCGGCAATCTTTCGCTTGGGGCGTTTTGTCCTGCAATCGCTCCAGACAGTCGGCTTGGTGGCTCCGATGGAAATGCCTCCGTCCACCAAAGTTGCGGCTCGAGCAGTGCACGCTTTCGGGCCATTTGCGCGGATTGCGAATGCTTTTACGCTCGATCACCGCGTCAACTGCGGCGGTGGCAATCCTCCCCGGGCGACCATGGTTCAACGCGAAGCAATCCAGGACCTGCTGCCATACCAGCGGGATGTATTGGCGCAACTGGTGTAGGGACAGGAACCGACTGAGGCTCGAGTCGGTCTTCGATAAGATGGCCAGTGCAGCCTTTTAGATCGCTACATCGATCATTGGCTGGTCGCCTAGAGCAGTTCCAGGATAGATATACCGCTTCCGGTGTTGTGCAAGGTCGCTGCTCCTTGGGGTCGCGTCGACTTGACTGTATTCACTTCGAGGTACGGCAATCCTGGAACCGCTTTGATAGGAACGGACTCATTGCGGCTAGATGCTGCAGGACGGATCGAATTGGTGCGGAGAGATCCGAAAAAAGCTGTGAACCAACTAAGAAGTTACCCATCATTTTGAGGATAGGAATGATATGGCGGGGCAATCTGTTTCATATCGCGTCTATTTTCAACGATAGGAATCCCTGGGGGGCTGGCTCGGTCCAATTAGGATTGGAGCGGGCCAGCCATGCCATTCCAAACCATGCAACGAAGAATGATTTAACCGAAGAATGGTATCTTGGAGAACATAGAGACAAACGTCCATCGGCAACAGGGTGTGCTTGCGGAAGGCCACGATGACGGTGCCGGTTTTGGTGCCGGTTTGTACTTTAATTTGGTGCAATTTCGTGCGACTTAGTGCGATGTTTAAATCCGACACATGTCGTTATATATAACCGAGTTATGCGCTTCAGTGCGACGTAGTGCAAGGCTGTGCGCAAGACCAAGAATCGGACTTAAAATCCGCAGGCCGCAAGGCCGTGGGGGTTCAAGTCCCCCTCCGGGCACCAGATAAACAATAAAATTAGTCGCCAGCTTCTTCAGTTGTCGACTCATCACTCGACCGAATACTCCGCTGCGAACCGATCTGCTTCGCTATTCATATCGGTGGTTGAAGGCTTGGCGGATATGAGAAGAATGCGATAACGAAAAGTTGCACTCTGGCCCTTATCGAGTGTGAAGTTAAGCTCAGGCTCTTTGGGATTGAAGATGTGCCGGCCAAGCGGATTGGCAGCAAAAAGTCCATAGCCGCGGGCATGCCAGTACGTTGGAGAATTTGGGTTCTTTGGGTGATCCAAAATAGCGATGGTAACGGTATGGCCGGCATTGTTGCCGGTGAGAGTACACCATCGTCCGCGAGTTCCCCAGACGGCCGGGCCCTGAACCGCTTCACTCGTGGCATACACGCCGGTGGCTGGGTTTGAGCCGGAGGGATCAGTCGGAGTGGCATCGACCTTGGTGGGATTTCCATTGGCATCCATGAAGATGCCGCCCTCTTCATCGGGCGATTCAAGCCAGCGGGCTACCCTCATCCCCAGCAGGCCCTCTTTGTCGTCATTGAACACGGCACGGTCGAGAGCCTTGAGAGTAACTAACTCATCGATAGCCCGGGTATGATTGCGGTGCGTGAAGATGAAGCGCGTGGTTTGATCGAGAATCTGTTTGTTCTCGCCTGTTACCCAGACTGACTCAACGACTAACTCGCCTCGATCGGTTCCACTTTTTGTGGATACGATTTTGGTTTTAAGAATGGAGCCCATCTTCGATCGGTTTTCCGGCTTGATGGCGTCGGAGTTATTCCAGAAATCGAAGCCATTGACATTTCCGTAATTGAACCACAGACCGGCGTGGTGGGGATGGTCGACGCGCTCACCGGGTCTGGGATCAAGCGGGTAGCCTCGTGTGACCGTGACACCTTCATCATCAATCAGGGGATAGAGAACCGGTTTCTTGAGGGACGTGGGCCACACATACGAAGTAAAGGGGGCACCGTCGATGGTGATATCGACACGCCGATGCGCTTCATCCGCTACAACCTGGACGCCCTTGGCGGCTGCAAACGCACTCGCAGAAAATGTGAAGATTGCCGCAAGCGCGATCAGGCTACGCATAAACTTTGCCCCCTGCGATGACTTGCTGAGTTTTATCGTCAAAGGTGACTTTCTGGCCGGTCTGGATAGCGGCAACGTTCATGCAAAGAGCAATGGAGTGGCTGTAACCGGCTTCGATGGAAGCATTGGGTGTTTTGCGTGAACGCACACATTCCATCCAATTGCGCATGTTGGCCGAAGTCTGCGGGTCGCTATGCGTGTCGGCATCGGTGGAGACAGACTCAGCCTTCTCGACGAGAGAAAAGCTATTCAACAGGTTGGGTTTCATGCCCATTTCAGCGGCTGAGCGAGCACTGAGACCTCCTGCTGACGTTACCGTCTGCTTATCCATGTCGATCATGCCGCCATTGGAGTAATAGAGTTCCTTGACGCCACCTGCTGAGTTCGTGAAGCGCGATGAATACTGAACCTGGAAGCCTTTGCTGAGATCGTCGAGTGGGCCGTAATCAAAGACCGCAGTCATTGTGTCCCAATTCTGACGGCCATCCTTCCATAGATAGATACCTCCGTTAGCTACCACGCTGCGGGGGTGAGGCAGGCCAGTGAACCAATGGACGGTGTCGATTTGGTGAACGAGCCACTGGTCGGGAATGCCGGAGGAGTAAGGCCAGAAGAGGCGGAACTCAAGATACTTTCGGGCATCAAACGGAACCATGGGGTGGTTGAGGAGATAGCGCTTCCAGTCTGTGTCTTCTTCTTTCAACAGAGGAACAACGTCAGGGCGGCGCCAGCGTCCGGGTTGGTTGACGTTCCAAGTCATCTCCACCATGACGATGTCACCGAAAGCGCCGGAGTTGATATATTCGGCGGCCTTTTGATAACTGGGCGTCGACCGACGCTGTGTTCCGACCTGCACAACCTTGCCTGTCTTATGAACGGCTGCGCGGAACTTGCGGGCATCTTCCATGGTATGCGCGGTGGGCTTCTCGACATATGCATCGCGACCGGCGTTTACGGCCTCCACGCCGTGCAGCGCGTGCTGGAAATCGGCGGTCGCAACAAGGACCGCATCGACATCTTTGCGAGCGTAGAGTTCGTCGTTGTTGCGAACTGCATCGACAGACTTGCCACTGAGTTTCTGGATGTAGGCGGTGCCCTCTTCGCGGCGGCGATTCCAGATATCGGAGACGGCGACAAACTCGAAGTTCATCTCCTTGGAGCTCTGGAGGAAGGCGGGAATCAGCGCCTGCTTCATGCGGTCGCCACAGCCAACCACGCCAACGCGAACGCGGTCGTTGGCACCAAAGATCTGTGCGTAACTGGAGGCGGTGGATGAGAGGGCAGTTGCGGCGAGGACAGCGGCGCTCGTTTTCAAAAAATCCCTGCGATTGCGGTTCTCATATGGCATGACCGGATTCTCCGTTTGGTTGAACTTGCAACAAAGAGCGAACATAAAACGGTCTTCAGGAACTTAGCAGAATAATTGCTTGCGTCTGATATCTAAGACGGGCTCAATGATGAGCAGGACGCGATGTGAAACGTCTTTCTTAAGCGGGTTTGGGCACCTATCGTTGAGCTGCATCGAAATCAACACTGCCCTGTTTCAAAGCCTTGAAACAGGGCAGTCTGCTTGAGAAAGGATTCTTTTCTCCGTGGTTGACCGCGCCTTTTAGAAGATCAGTTTGACTGACCCCTGGAAGACTCTGGCGGAATTGCCGGAGGCTGTGGATGAGACCTGGCCAAAGGTCGATGATGTGAGAGCCTGGCTAGCGCCCAGCGTCCCCACCCCGAAATCAGGATGGTTCAAGACATTGAATGCCTCCAAACGAAAATCCAGATTCAGCCTTTCGTGGACTGGGAATAACCGGGAGATCTGCGAATCGAATTGAAGGTAAGGAGGCGTCCGGAAGGCGTTCCTGCCGATGTTGCCGTATCCGCCCAATGCGGTGCATCCGTTGGCTACGTAGGCACCGTTCGGACCGGTGTCACATGGTGCTGTGATTTGGGCAAACGCAGCGGGATTGAGGTACTCGCGGTTCGCTTCGCCGGAGGTATTTCCGCCATGAAACTTTACCTCGGCATAGGGACTGACTCCGGCTACCAGGTTGGGTCGATCGTTGCCTATATCGGTCAGGGAGTTGTCTTGCCCCGATGTCACGTTCAGTGCTGCGCCGGTGGTGATGTGAATGAGTGGTGCAATTTCCCAATCATTGAGGACCAGTTTCTCGGCACGGTTGAAGTGAGTGAAGTTACTCTTGGCAACAACAACGAAGTTTTCGATATGCCGGTAATCGAAACCGCATGGGCCATAATCGCCGCGCGGGTTGTTTGGATTCTGAACCAATGTGGCAGCTATGTCGCCTTGGCCGTCTGCGATGTCCAGGCACTTTGAGTATGTCCAATTGGCCAGAAGACTAAATGTGGAGGACAGGCGATGCTGGAGGGTTGCAACCATGCCGTTATAGTTGGCGATGCCTGTGTCATTGACGATATTCGAGCCGGCGCCGCCACCCTGGATTTGATTGCCTTGAGTTGGATTTGCGATAGTGAGCGCAAAGCGCGAACTCTGGTTTCCAGTGGTAGAACAGTTGGTTCCGGCCGCGCCAGGTTTGACCGCAGCCGGACCTGTGGTGACGATGCCCGTGCAACCAGTACCGCCTGCGCCCCAGACGCCGGGGATGAATACGGCTTGGCTGAGCGGTGTGCCCATGGGGTCGTGAAGCGTTCTGTTTCCGATGTAGTCCACCTGCGCCTGCCAGCCATGCCCAAACTGGTGCTGGACACTCAGCGTCCATTGAATGGTATAGGACGGGTGGAACTGCTCAGGCATGACTATATATTGCGACTGGGGGAAGAACTGTGCCTGAGACGGTGTGGGAATCTGCGGCTGCGGGAATGGGTTGGTTGTTATGGAACCGACGGACCAGGGCGCGCTGAAGCTGACGGGGCCGGTTGAAGATGTCTGAACCTCAGAGATGGCAGTTGCAAAGGGCGGGTTCTGCTGGGTGCGCTGGCCGGTAAAGAAGTTGGGTTTGTCATAGGCCAATTCAGCGCCAGCACGAATTACGGTCTTGCCGTTACCGAAGGGGTCGAATGACGCGCCGAGGTTTGGAGAGAATTGCCAAGGCGAGTTCTTGGTGAAGCCCCTCGGAACACCGCTATCCTTGTAGAAGAGAACGCCCGCGGGGGCATTCGGATAGACACTGCTCGAAATGCTAGACAAGAAGTCGTTCATGTTGAAAACGGAACCGCGATTGAAGTAGTCCACAGGCATGAAGTTGGGACCCCAGCGCAGGCCGGCTACAAAGGTCAGTTGCCTGGATGCGTGGAAAGTATCTTGCGCATAGAGGCTGGGGATTGGCCCGCGTAGCGCGTTCTGCTGCTGCTTGCTTTGCTGGAAAGGAACCGACGTTCCGGTCGCTCCCAGCGTTCCTTCAAGGAAGTCCAGGTTCTGGTCCCCAATGACGGTTCCACCTTTCGGTCCACTGCCGCTGTATTGACCGTTGAAGGTGAAGACGCCGTTGGACTCGTAGGCATTTCCAATATTGAGTTGGTTCTGGACCCACTCCCCACCGAAGATGAGCTGATGTTTTCCGCGTACCCAGGTCACATCGTCGTCGAAGGCAAGGGTGTTGTCGTTGAAGTGCGAGACAGAGTTTGTGCCGCCGCCAATAGTGAATTTACCTTCGCTGATTTGCAGGCCATTGGGCACTGCCTGGTAGAGATTGATGCCGAGTGTAGCTGCGTTGATGTCCTTCGCGGCGTATCCGCGGTTGTCGACTCGACGCAACAAGGTAGCGTGGGCAGAGTTGACCAGGTTACTCGAAAACGCGTAAGCCTCCCCGAGAGTGAACGATTGGGTCCGCTCGATGTTTCCGGATTGGGTGGTAATGAGAATGTTGGTTGGCGAGAAGAAGGCTGGCGACTGATAGCCATCAATGAAATAGCGGCCATAGAGGTTGTTCTTGGGGTTAATGGTGTAGTCAACCCTGGTAACAAATTCGTTATCGGAGGTTTGAGACGGAATAGAGTAGGACACGTTCCCGCACTGATCGGGCGTGAGTCCGGAAAGGTAACCCATCAGCGCTATCGATTGCGCGTTCCAGGTCGGTGTCGTTGCATATTTATCGCCCGGAATCGTTGCACCTGTAAGTGGATCGACCAATTGAACGAATTTCTTGGACGCTTCGCAGGTTGCACCATCTGTAACGGAGAAGTCACCCGCCAAGTTGGCGGGGGTGGGGATGATGGCCTTGGTGCTGGCCTGAGTCTGGTCGGCTTTCAGATGCTGATAGCCAGCAAACGCAAATAGCCTGTCGCGAATGATTTTTCCGCCGAGCGTGCCACCGTACTGATTCTGGTGCAAGGTGTCTTTTGCAGTGCAAGTGGTGGCTGGCGCCACGGGCGTGCAAGAGGAAAAGAAGTTTACGGCGTCAAGGAAATTGTTGCGGATGAATTCGAATGCCGATCCGTGATAGGTGTTGCTTCCAGACCGGGTGACTACGTTGACCATGCCGCCGGTGTGCTCGCCATCCTGGGCGCCCAGCACACTGGATTCCACACTGAATTGACTTACCGCATCGGGGAACGGGAAGGGTAGGTTACCGTTTCCCATGTAGTCCTGATTGTCACCTCCATCCAGCCGCCAAAGGGTTGTGTTCCCATTGCCTCCAGCAACTGAGATTGAGATGGTTTGATACGAGTATTTGCTGCCGGTAAAGTCGGTGTTCGGCGCAACCGTAGAGCCTCCGGAAAGTCCAATCAGGCCAGTCATCTGGCGACCGTTAAGTGGCATCTCCGTGATGTCTTGCTGGTCGATTGTCTGCTTGAATGAGGCGTCCTCGGTTTGCAGCGCCAGGCCTTCCGCGTGGACCTCGATTTTCGAGTTTTCTCCGCCCACGGATAAGCTCGCATTGATGGCGATGCTGCTGCCCACCTCAAGAACAATGCCGGTCTGTTCGTAGGATGAAAAACCCTTGACGGTAATCCCGAGGTTATAAGTCCCGATAGGCAGTCCAGGGAAGACATAGACGCCGGCCTTGTCGCTCTGGGTAACATGTTTCACACGCGTTGAAGTATCGGTAACGGTCACCGCCGCATTCGGTATCACCGCTCCGGATGGATCGACGATTGTCCCCTGAATGTTGCCGGTTCCGGCGATTTGGGAGTCCGCGTTGGTCGCCCACAGAAGCACTACAGCACATAGGAAGATTGCTAACCGGCGCCCGGCCATTGATAGTTCCAAAAAGCAACTGCGTTGCATCGGAGCCTCCAAAAAGTCATCGGTTGTGTCGTCGATTAAGGGGATGTAGAGGTCAATATTTGGGCCCAGGCTCTCCACATCTGATCGGGGATCAATCTGAATCCCAGGGGTCGGAATTGGCACTCATCACTTGCCCACAAGATATCTACAGTGGTCCGACCACTGATGTCAACACCTTTTTGATTGAGGTGATAATGCATCGAGCGAGCGAATTGCATTCGCGAATATGTTCGGAGAGCGACGATCAAGAGTATCGCCGATTGGTCAGACCTGCAGTTATTGAAATCAATGCCGGACAGGATTGGCCGTTTTGTAAGGAAGCTGATGCGCTGAACTGAAGACGCAAACCGATTTACGAAAGGTCCTTGTTCTTCAGATTGCCCCATAAGACCATGCGAGGAGAGACCGTATCATGCCATCCTGATCCGATGGTGGCCAGAAAAATGGGGTTCTACATGCTCGAGGTCGAGCGCAGGTAAGAGGGCTCGTGCCGGCCCAGGAGATGCAGGCCCAACAGGCGGCGTGAAAGACCTTTCGAATTAAGGGGAAAAAAACAGGGACCATTTTCGCAGTTTGAAATCGAGTCACGCGCACAAGCACCTGGGGGGCACACGCGGCCATTGACACCGAGGCGAAGAGTAAAAACTCTAAAGCCCAGCTTCCGAAACAGATCCTCCAGGCACATTCCTGAGGGTTGATCGAGCTTCGGAAGTTTCAATAGAAAACAAGTTGCTTGTTTGACTTCAACAGATGTATAAATTGTTGCGAGATGGCTTGTGGCAGGGTGCTCCTCGAGTGAGCCAGGATCACCGCTTCGATCCTCAGCCAAAGGAGTGTGCCAGTTTACATGCTTCGAAACTTCCTCTTAATCATTGCGGTCTCCGCCGGTGCGTCCCGTATGAATCTTGCCCAGAACCTGCCGGTGTCTTGGATCGACAAAGACACAGGTCATCGCGTGATTCGGCTGACGGACGAGCCTGGATCTTCAGGGTTCTATTTCAATGTGAACGCTTTTACGCCGGATGGTAAGCAAATGGTGTACACAGCACCAGACGGCATACACGCGTTGGACCTTGTCAGCCTGAAGACGCGGTTAGTGGCGGCCAACCCACCACGTCCGGCGGATGCAGGCTCCGACCCGCGCGCCAATTTCCGGTTCGGGATTCATGCCATCGTGGTGGGCAGAAAGACGAACTCGTTTTTTTTTACGAAGTTTGATCAGGACACGAAGCTGAATACGATTTACAAAGCCGATGTTTATACCGGCGAAGTCACAAAACTGGTCTCGCTTCCACCGCGCGCCAGTGTTGCCACGATCAATGCTGACGAGACGCTGGGCGTGGGCACCTATGACGAGAATGAGACGCAACCGGAACAGGAATATGGACGAAATCGGCCAGCGCCCGCAACGACGACTCCCGGTTCAGCGCCAGCGGCGCAGGCAGGAAGCCTGGTTCAACCGGAGGGTAAGGGAGAAATGATGGAGCGGCGGCTCGCGGCGCGGATCCCCATCGTGCTCTATACAATCGACCTCAAGACCGGCAAGGTTACTACGCTGCTGCATTCCACCGACTGGATTGGCCATATGCTGTTTTCGCCGGTCGATCCGACGCTGCTGATGTATTGCCATGAAGGTCCGTGGCAAAAAGTGGACCGCATATGGATGATCCACACAGATGGCACACATAACATACTCATTCATAAGCGAAACATGGCCATGGAGATTGCGGGTCACGAGTTCTGGGGACTGGATGGTCAAACCATCTGGTACGACTGGCAATATCCAAAAGGTGAGGACTTCTTTCTTGCTGGCTATAACCTGCAGACGAAAAAGCGTACCGCCTATCATATGCAACGCAACGAGTGGTCGATTCACTTCAACCTGACACAGGGCGAGACCCTGTTTGCGGGTGACGGCGGCGATCCGGGGCAGGTGGCAAAGGCTCCGGATGGGGAGTGGATTGAACTGTTCCATCCGCAGATGCTGAATGTGATGGAAGGTGCGATCAACGATGCCGACTTCTGGCAGCCGGGAGTCTTCCACTCCGAGCACCTGGTTAACATGGCGCATCATAACTACCGGCTTGAGCCGAATGTGCGTTTCTCTCCCGATAAGAAGCTGGTGATATTTACCAGTAACATGTTCGGGAAGAGTTATGTCTTCGGCGTTGAAGTCGCCAAGTCTGACAGTGCTGCTTCCGATGTACATTCGACGCCGGAGTTGGCGAGCAAGTTTAACCCCACCAACCCGACACCTACACACTGAAGATTGCTGAATGCGTTCGTTGCCCTATTCGATGGAGCGGGTTATGAAGCTGCTGGTTGTGTTCCTGATCGCTGCCAATGGTCTCGCGGGACAGGCGCAAGAGTTTGATTGCGGGAAAGGGAGAACCGGCGCAATGACACTCACTGCGAGGTCATTCTATAGTGCATCGACTCCAGGGTTCGATATGAATACAGTTCCCGAGGTCAACGAGAAATCTTGCTCGAGCGACAAGCCGTTCTTCTTTTCTGTGGCGATGCCGGAAGGGAGTTATAGAGTAACGGTGGTGCTTGGAACAGAGCAAGCCTCTAAAACAACGGTCTGGGCGGAAGCAAGGAGATTGATGCTGGACGAGGTTCAGATCAAGCCAAATGGTTCCATTGCGCGCAGTTTCGATACCAATGTCCGCGTGCCGGAGATCAGGGGAGATACAGCGGGAGTTGTAAAGCTGAAGCCGCGCGAGGTTGGGAACCTGGACTGGGATACCAAACTGACACTTGAATTCAATGGTGACCATCCGAGCTTCCGTTCTATTAAGATCGAGCCAACCAGCGAGACGACGATTTACCTGGCAGGCGACTCGACAGTGGTTGATCAGGATGCGGAGCCCTGGGCCGCATGGGGACAGATGCTTCCTCGATTCTTTCGGCCTGGAATTGTGATCGCGAATCATGCAGAGTCGGGAGAGACGATCAAGAGCTTTGAGGGCGAGTGGCGGTTCGCTAAAATCTGGTCGCTGATTCAGCCGGGAGATTATCTTTTCATGCAGTTCGGGCATAACGATATGAAGCCGAATGCCGTATCTCTGGACGACTACAAAGCGCGCATGGTGGAGGCGATCGAAAAGACTCGCGAGAAAGGGGCAACGCCAGTGCTGGTGACCAGTATGAACAGGCGGACCTTCGATGCAGAGGGCAAGGTGACCAACTCGCTGGCCGGTTATCCCGATGCAGTACGTGAGGTGGCTTCAGCGCAGCACACTGCACTTATTGATTTGAATGCGATGAGCAAAACCTTGTTTGAGGCGTTGGGACCGAAAGGCTCGATGAAGGCATTCATGCATTATCCCGCCAATTCATTTCCGAACCAGACAGAAGCGATCAGCGATGATACGCACTTCAACAAGTATGGGGCCTACGAGCTGGCGCGATGTGTGGTGCATGGGATTCGAGTTGCGAAGTTGCCAATTGCGAAATACCTGGCCAGGGATGTCCTCGACTTTGACCCTGCGCAGCCAGATCCGGAAGCAACATTTGCGCTGCCGGCGACACCGATTCCACCGAAAACTACAAACGTGATGAAGATTCCGCAGACGTGAGGCGGCAGGAAGAAGAGCATGAAAGATTGCGCGAATGAGTACGCGGAGATGGACCGGGCGATGGCAAGGCGGACTGCGGCACTGCTGATGCTGGCCTTGGTGGTTTGCATGCGAGGTGGTGCGCAAGATCTGCGGGAGGGTTTCATGAATCCGCCGGCGGATGCACGGCCGATGATGCGTTGGTGGTGGTTTGGACCCGCGGTGACCAAGCCGGAGCTGAAGAAGGAACTGGAGACGATGCAGGGCGCGGGCATTGGCGGGGTGGAGATTCAGCCGGTTTATCCTCTGATGCTTGACGATGAGGCGAAGGGCATCAAGAACCTGCAGTATCTATCACCGGAGTTTCTTGACGACGTGAGCTATGCGAACCAAACGGCACGCTCCCTGGGTTTGCGCGTGGATATCACGCTTGGAAGTGGATGGCCGTACGGAGGGCCGAAGACAACGCTTGAATTGGCGGCGGGTCGGCTGAAGGTTGCGGAGGTTCCGGTTAGTGGTGGATTTGTGACTCCACCGGCGCTCGCGGAAGGAGATCGATTGATTGCAGCGTTTGTGGTTGCTGGGACTGAGAAGACGTTCAACGCTGCGACGGCGAAGCGCATTGATCTTCACGGTGGACCGGTTGAAGCAAGCGCTGGGACGCGGACGGCGCTGTTTTTTATTGCTGGCCATACGCGGCAGACGGTGAAGCGGCCAGCGGCCGGAGCGGAGGGCTATGTGCTGGACCACTTTTCGTACGCGGCCATCGACGAGCATTTGACGGATATTGCAACGCCGTTGGTAAATGCGTTTGGAGACAAGCCGCCATATTCAGTGTTTTCGGATTCGCTGGAAGTTTATGGATCGGATTGGACAGCGGAGTTACCTGCGGAGTTTGAGAAGAGGCGCGGTTACGATTTGATTCCGCATCTGCCGGAATTGCTTGCGGGCGGTACAGTGGGGGCTGAGGCCGTGCGGCATGACTGGGGCGAGACACTTTCCGATTTGATCTGCGAAAACTATCTGCGTCCACTTACACAATTTGCCGAGGCACACCGAAGCAGGTTCCGATCGCAGACTTATGGCGACCCAGCGGTTACGCTGGCAGATGAGGCTGTTCCGCAACTTCCTGAGGGCGAGGGCCCCCAGTGGCGCTCGTTTTCGTATACGCGATGGGCCAGCTCGGCTAGTCATCTCTATGATCGCAACGTGACATCCGCGGAGACATGGACGTGGCTTCATTCGCCGGCATTTCGGGCAACGCCGTTGGACATGAAGGCAGAGGCGGACCGCATGTTTCTGCTGGGCGTGAACCAGATTGTTGGGCATGGCTACCCGTATTCACCGCCGGGTGCGGGCGAGCCTGGGTGGTCGCTCTACGCGGCCGCGGTGCTTAATTCGCATAACCCGTGGTTCCCGGTGATGCCGGGTATTACAAAGTATCTGCAGCGCGTGAGCTGGCTATTGCGGCAGGGCAAGCCGGCGAACGACATTGCGATTCTTCTGCCGGAGGACGACGCGCAGGCCGCCTTCACACCCGGTCATGTTTCGGTGACGGATGAGACGAGGAAGCGGATCGCGCCAGAGCTCATGGGAGCCATTCTCGATGCGGGCTACAACGTCGACTATATCGATGCGGCAACTATCGACAAGCTGACAACCATTCCGTACCAGGTGTTGATCATCCCGCAGACGGACCGAATTCCGCTGGCGGCGTACAAGAAGATTGAGAGTTATGCGGGCATCGGCAAGGTAATTGCGCTTGGAAAGGCGCCAACTCTGGGGCCGGGCTTGATGGAGCAGCATAGTTCCGCGGAGATCGCTGCTATTTCGGATCGCCTTTTCAAAGAGAGCAATCACAAGGGTAGTTTCATAACATCGATAGGCGAAGTTGGGGATGCGCTGCACCATGCGCTGCCGCCCGATCTGGATGCAACGGGAACGACTGAAGGGCTTGGGTTCATTCATCGCAAGCTTGCGGACAGCGACATTTACTTTGTGGTGAACACAGGCAATCGAACGGTGGACGCGAAGGTCCGGTTTCGATCAAACCGTCCTGCGATTGAGGTATGGGACCCGGATGGTGGGAGGGTCCTTGATGCAGGCGCGCACCGCGATGGGTCGCGTGTTTCGCTGGTTCTCGCTCCGTATGAGTCACGGATATTTGTAGTTGAAGATCATCTGCAGGCAGGGGTGACGGCGTCCGGTCAAACCGCAGTAACAACTTCAGATGCAAAGGACGAGCAGATCGCGGATCTGAGCGTTGGCTGGAAGGTCCATTTCCCCGGCGATGCTAAGCCGATGGCGCTCAACACGCTGGGTTCGTGGACGGAACTTTCAGGTCGTAAGTACTACTCGGGTGAGGTTGTCTACTCCCGGACTGTCTTCGTCGGCCACGCACTCACGGCTGGTGCGCGAATCTCGCTGGACTTTGGAACAGGGAAGACCTTCGAAGATATGCGACCGCCCAATGCCAGCGGGATGCTTGCTTTGCTCGATCCGCCGGTTCGTGAAGCTGCGATCGTGTTTGTTAATGGAAAACGAGCTGGCTCGCTCTGGCATCCGCCTTACCGGGTCGACGTCTCCGAGTTGGTTCATGAAGGCAATAACCAGATTGAAGTCCGCGTGTATAACACCGCGATCAATTTGTTAGCGGGGCAGGCGCCGCGGGACTATACAGCGCTGCGAGCAAAATATGGCAGGCGCTTCGATCCGCAGGATATGGACAACTTACAACCGATTCCCTCAGGATTGTTCGGACCCATTTACCTTGTTGAACGGAAAAATAAATGAACTTTAACCGGCGATGGATTCGAGGCTTGGCTCTTTTTGCATTGCTCAGCGTGGGCACGGCCTATGCATCACGAAGAGTGTTTATGGCCAACGACTACGGGGCCAAAGGAGATGGAATCTCTCTTGAGACTGCGGCAATTCAGAGAGCGATAGATGCCGCGGCGTCGAACGGGGGCACGGTGACGCTAAGGCCCGGGACTTACATGACGGGATCTCTATTTTTGAAATCTGGTATCACTTTCGAAGTGGAGGAAGGAGTGACGATTCTTGGTTCAGAAAAATTGGACGACTATCCGATGCTTCCCACGCGCATCGCCGGAATCGAGATGACGTGGCCGGCCGCGCTCGTCAATGTGCGCGACCAGCATAACGTGACCATTACAGGGAAAGGAACGATTGATGGCGATGGGCCCGTCTGGTGGAAGTCGTATTGGGATTTACGCGCGACGTACGAGCCCAAGGGACTGCGCTGGGCGTCGGACTACGATGCACGGCGGCCGCGGCTAATACTGATTCAGAATTCGTCGGATGTCCTGCTTGGCGGAGGGATTCTGCTGAAGCGATCAGGTTTCTGGACGGTGCAGATTCTGTACTCGCATGACGTGCATATAGATGGCGTTGCGATTCGCAACAACGAGGGCGGAAAAGGGCCGAGTACTGATGGGATTGACATTGATTCGTCGCGCAAAGTGCTGGTGGAGCACGCGGATATTGACGTAAATGACGATGCGCTTTGCCTGAAGGCGGGACGCGATTCAGATGGGTTGCGTGTGAATCGGCCGACGGAAGATATCGTGATTCGCGACTCAATTGTGCGGCACGGCGCGGCGGCGATCACAATGGGGAGCGAGACATCAGGTGGATTCCGCAACATTGAGGCTTACAACATTCGAGCGTTGAGTGGAGTGCCTTCGGGAGTGCTGTTCAAGTCGGCACACACGCGGGGTGGGTTTGCGAAGGACATTCGCATTCACAACCTGACTCTCGAAGGTGTTGCCATACCGATTCACGTCACGATGAATTGGAATCCCAGTTATAGCTATGCCACGGTGCCTGTGGGGATGAAAGATATACCTCCATACTGGGTTGTTCTAACTACCAAGGTTCCGGAAGCGCAGGGACTTCCGCACTTCAGTGATGTGCACATCTGGAATATCAAGGCGACGGATGCGAAGAGCGCATTCGACGTTGCTGCTTATCCGAATGCAACGCTGGATAATTTCCGGCTGGACCATCTCGATATTGAAGCGGCGACGGCTGGAACGATAGCGAATGCAAAGAACTGGACGATAACAGACAGCACGATCAAAACCGCGGATGGAAGCAAGCCCGTGTTTGCGGATTCAACGGTCAAGGATCGAAAGGACGTTCCTTATGGCGAGCCTAAGTGATGTTGTTGAGTTTGACGTGAGGCGACTGGGATGAAAAGGTTTTTTGCAATATTGGGGATCGCCGGCCTGTCTATGGTTTGCACGATGGCGAAAGCTCAGAGCGCAGGAACGCAGCCGGATTCAAAGGCGGTTCAGCCGAACGACAGCCAGCCGGCTGGACCAACGACCTTGCACACCACCGATCCTGGAGCGGCGGTGCGACCGCCGTTGCCGATGGCTAAGAATTCGAGTCTGCCGACGCTCTATCTTGTAGGCGATTCGACAGTGCGTAACGGGAGGGCCGATGGCGCGGGTGGGCAATGGGGATGGGGCGAGCCGCTTGTGGATTACTTTGACGCGAGCAAGATCAATGTGGCGAATCGCGCGATTGGCGGGCGCAGCAGCCGTACCTATATCACCGAGGGACGCTGGGACGAGTTGGTAGTGATGTTGAAGCCGGGCGATTTTGTTGTGTTTCAATTTGGCCACAATGACTCGGGGCCGCTTGACGATACGAGCCGCGCGCGCGGAACGCTGCCGGGAGTGGGCGAGGAGAGCAAAGAGATCGACAATCCGATTACCAAGAAGCATGAGGTAGTGCATACCTACGGTTGGTACATGAAGAAGTATGTTGCAGATACTCTGGCCAAAGGCGCGATTCCGATTGTGTGTTCGCCTATTCCGCGAAAGGTATGGGCGGAAGGGAAAGTAGTACGGAATGTTGACAACTACGGCGGGTGGGCGCGGCAGGTTGCGGATTCGGAGCATGCGGCATTTGTGGATTTGAATGAGATTATTGCGCGCCGATATGATGCGCTGGGCGAGGCGCAGGTGGACCCGCTCTTTGCCGATCCACACACGCATACGAGCCTGGCGGGCGCGGAGTTGAATGCGGAGTGCGTGGTTGCGGGGCTGAAGGCGCTGAAAGGGAATCCGCTGGGAACGTATCTCTCGGCAAAGGGCGCGGCCGTTGCACCTGATTCGGGGCACTGATCCCGGCGCTGCCGGTTTGATCAGCGGTGCAATTTGCGGATTTCGCTGCCTGCAAGCAGGAATGCGCCGACGCCATAGGTATAACTAGCGGATGCTTTGAAGGGCTGCGGCTCCGCGCCGGTCTGTTGGATGCATCCCAGACGTCCGTCGGCGTAGACATGATGGACCAGGCCAGCCCAGGCCTTGTCGATGATGGGACGATACTTCTTTTTGTCGAGTAAGCCTTGATTGACGCCAGCGGCGAGGGCAAAGGCAAAGAAGGCGGAGCCGGAGTTTTCGGGCTCATCGTAATCGGCCGGGTCAAGCAGACCAGCTCTCCATAGGCCGTCGGGGGATTGAAGCTCAACTACTCTCGCGGCCATGTCCTTGAACTGGGCAATGTATTTTGCGCGGGCAGGATCGTCCTTGGGCAGGTATTGCAGCGTGCGGATGAGACCGCCCATGACCCATCCATTGCCGCGGGACCAGAACATCTTTTTCCCGTTTGCTTCGGTGCGAGTGAGGTAGGTGGAGTCGCGGAAGTAGAGGTGTTCGGCGGGATCGTAGAGCCGGTCGGAGGTCTTAGCCCATTCCTCGTCGAGATAGTCGATGTATTTGTGGTCGCCGGTCGCGGCATACATGCGGGCCCAGACAGGAGGCGCCATGAACAGAGCATCGCACCACCACCAGGCAATCTCCTTTCCCGAAACTGTGGATGTTCTCGGAGCGGCGAGGATTGCATCGAGCTCAGCCTGTGTTGGCTTGATCAGGGCCGGGTCTTTCTCCTTCTGTAGCAGGTAGAGCTCGAGGTAAGTCTGCGCCACGCTTTGATCGTCGGCGTTGGGTAGGTGCGAGCGGAGCTGCCAATCGAACTTCTGTCCCATGGCCTGCATGGCATCGCGATATTTAGGCTCGCCGAGCGAATCGGATGCGGCCATGAAACCCGTGTAGAGAGCACTCCAGGTCCAGATGCGGTCGAAGTATTGCTGCGATGTGGCAAGCTGCCAGTCGGCTACTTTGCGCACGGCTTTGGCCACGTCGGCTGACTTGGTGGAGTACGAGAGGTCGGTGGCGAGAGGTCCGGGATTGTCTGGTGCATCGCCGAAGTGCCGCGCCGCATTCATATCGATATTGGCTTGTTCTTTCGCGGAAGGCTGATGCTGCGATGGGGAAGGCTGCGCGTGAACGGAAGAAAGGCCCGCGACGACGGCGGCGAGCAGGCAGAGTACTCCGCGAAGAATCATGGGTAATCCTCAGTCGATCATTCTAAACAAAACCCCGGAACCGCAATCGCGAGATTCATCGCGATGCGACTCCGGGTCAGGAAAGATGAAATGTCCATCTATTAGAAGTTGAGCCTGCCAGAGAACTGGAAGTCCCGGCTGCCGGTATTGCTGGTTGCCGAGGTCACCTGTCCAAAATTGGCAGAATCTGCATTGGTTTGAATACCGCTGAAGGTTACCTTGTTAGCGATGTTGGTGCAATCCGCTGCGAACACGAACTTCACCCGATCTGACTTGAGGTCGAAGCTTCGTCTTACGCTCATGTTCAGGTTGGGAACGCCAGGATTCCGCAGGTCGAACGATCTACGGGGGGCATCGCCGATCATGAATGCGGTGTTACCCGCGACGCCGGCGTTGCAGTAAGGGCCTGTGGAACTGGCGCAGGCTACCCCACCTTGCCCGTTGCCCGGTACAGCATTGCCGATATAACCGTTGGCATAGGTGATTGCCCCGAAATTATTCCCAGTGATGCCTTTGCCCCAGGGTCCGTTTTGTCGGATAGTCTTTCCAGTGAAGCCAGAGTTGATATCCGGCATGCTCGTCCCAGTGGCAATGGGACTGGCGGGAGAGCCGCCTGTGGGGTACGAAGACGTCACAAAGAGAGGCGTTCCGGAGACATAGGTAAAAATTCCCGACACACTCCAGCCGCCTGCCAGCGTCCGGACGAGAAAGTTGTCGGATCCGATGTGCCCCCGTCCATACGGCAAGTGATCCACCCCGTAAATGGACAGAGAATGTGGAACACTGTTGGCGCTAACGGACCGATCTATCCTGTTCTGCTGCCACCCGCGCCCGTTCGCCATCGCTGTGGCAGGAATCGCCCAGCCGCTGCGTTGGTTGCCTGCATCGTCAAGATCCTTGGAGTAGGTGTAGTTCAGGTTGAGGGTCAACCCCTGAGACAGTCGCTTGATGATGGAGAGTTGCATGGCGTGGTAGCTGGCATTCGCCGTTGAACTTCCCCAGGTGTCTGTGGATCCGGAGAATTGCGGCATCCATGTGAGCGCCTGGCCAATAGTGGCTTTGCCCGCGCCGGCCGTAGTGGCTGCAGCCTGGCCGAAGCTGGCGTAGGGCAAGTTGATGGCTGGCAGCCCCAGCGCCGCCGCCTGCGTGTTGGCTGCCGCAAGATTCGCGGGAGTAGCCGCCTGGTTAAGCGTTGCTCCTAGCTGATAGTAGATGGGATTGATTTGCCCGGATTGCAGTCCACGCATATTGGCGGCGCCGGCAATGAAATGACTTTCAGAGCCTGCGTAATTCACCGTGACCGCAATATCGTTCGTGAGTTGACGCTGAACACCGAAGTTCCAGAACTCGAACTCCGGCGCGCGGCCGGAAATGTAAGGATCCGGATAACCTGGTGCTCCACTGGCCGAGACGAATGCGCCCGAGCTGCTGACTGTATTGCCCACGTTGAGTGTCTGGCTAACGGCTCCGGGCGCAGTAATGGCAGGCACCGTATAGTTAGGACCGCCAAAATTGGCGTTGGCGATGCCCATGGAGGTGAATGCGGCGCTGTTGTTGAGGTAGAAAGCTGGAGCTGCTCCAGGGCCGGCCGCGCCGGGGGTATAAGACGGCGAGCTGGTGAAGCCCAGTTGCCCTGAGCCGGTATATGCGCCGCCCGCGCCGCCCGTTCCCCCGGCGTGTGAGTACACCACGGAATAGGCGCCACGGATGTCGGTTTTGGAGTTGAGCGAGTAGGCGAAGCCGACGCGCGGTCCATAGTTCTTCATGTAATTGCTGACTGGCGACGCGCAATTACAACTGACTCCCGCGCCGCCGGCGCTGCCTGCAAACTCCAAAGCGCCGTTGTTGCCTGTAACCGGGTTTGTGATATTCGGGTTGAGGAACGAGAACCGGTTCTGCACCTCGTTGTAGGTGGGAATGTAATCCCAGCGTAGCCCTAAATTCAGGGTCAGCTTTGGAGTGATCTTGTAATCATCCGCGATATATGGAGCAATGGGCCTGTAGCGGCCTCCGAGGACGGAGAACGGCTGTAGCGTGATGCCTGTGGTGTCGACCGCGCCCATCAGGAAGCTTGCATAAGAATAGCCGGTGTTGGGGCTAAACGAGTATGTTGTTGATGAGCCTTTGACGGTTGTCGTAATTCCGGCGGTTTCATTGGGTTGCCAGTTGAGCGTCAGAGCGGATGTGGGGCCGTCATAGGACGATGCATTTTCCTCAAGCCATTGCATCTGGATGCCGAAGGTAATCGCGTGTTTGCCCTTGATCCAGAGCAGGTTGTCGACTCCCGTGTAATTCTCTGTCACGGTCGTCGCGGTCACTCCCGACGCACCCTCTCCCCATTCCTGCTGCGCATTGCTGCCGTTAAAAATGCTAGTGGGGAACTCTGTCACGGCCTGTCCATTGGCGGGAACCCCGGGAAAGCCGATGCCCAAGGTCGCGGCTTCATATTGGCTGATTCCCTGGGTGACATTTTTGAGCGGCGGTCCGCCAAAGTTGCTGAAGCCGAATTTGAATTGGTTCACTAGATTGGGCTTGATCGTGTATGTGTGAGAGAGATCGGACCAATGTCCGGCAACAGTCGACGCTGTTGTACCGGTATAGGGCAAGGGCAGAATACTGCCCGGTAGAGTGGTGGATGTGGTGATGGCGGTATACGGCACGGCATGGCGGTTTCCGCCCGTCAACGTGGCCGACAATGTTTGTTTCGGCGAGATTGTGTAGTCGATGCGCCCGGAGTAAAGCCAGTTGTCAAAGCCGTTGGGAAATCCGCCAAGATAGTTGTTGGTGATTCCGGCAACGGTCGGAGTCGGCAGCCATTTTTGCATGGCTTGCGTAATGGGAGAAATTTCGCCTGCGGGAATGACGTTCGTAGCAGCTCCGACTGGATTCCCATTGGCGCCCTTGCCAACACCGCCGCTCTGGCCGTATGCATAGCGGCAAGGGCCAGTTGTGCTGTTGGCGGTGCAGGCAGCTTGGGTCGTAGGGTCGTAGAGCGTATAGCCAGGTCCGCCATTCGCGCTTAGCAATTCAGAAAAGTCGCCCGTCTGCATCTTCGTAGTGGGGACGGTTTCCGACGCGTAATTCGGCGCGGTTCGGACGTGGACCTTGTCATAAGCTAGGAAGAAGAAAAGCTTGTCATTGCCATCGAAGAGGTGAGGAATTTTGATCGGGCCACCGACGGCGAAAGTAAACTCATTCTGGTGATCGACCGGCTTGCCTACCGGAACAGTGGTAGCAACGCCGTCGATCGCCACCTTCTTGGTTGCGAACTGGGCGGTGAAGCCCCACGTATCGAACAGGGTATTGCGCACGAAGTCGGCGACGGTTCCGTGAAACTGGTTCCCACCGGTCTTCATGCTGTAGTTCACCGAACCTGCGCCTTGATACTCGACGGATTGACCGCTGGTCAGCGCACCAATCTCGCCTATACCTTCCGAGGGAACGACGTTGAGAATCGGCCGGTTATCGCCGATCTGGCTGATAGTCGTAACTGGGATACCGTCCAGGTAGACCTCTTGCACACGATTTGCCGTTCCAGAAAACAGCGCTGACCGAGTGCCAGCCTGCGCCCCAGGCAGCAGGTTGGCGAAAGACGTGATGTCGCGTTGCTGGCCATTCTGCAGAATCGGCAATTCCATGAACTCTTGACTCTGAATTGTGGCCCCTAAAACTGCATTCGCTGTGTCCAGTTGAGGAGGGGCGGCGGTTACCGTGATTGTTTCTTTCGAATTGCCGACCTTCAGGACAGGATTGAATCCGAAGATCTGGTTTTCATTGAGGACTATGCCCTGCTGTTTTACGGTGTCGAATCCAGGGGCTGAGACGGTGACGGTGTAAGTGCCAATGATGAGCGGACTGATCTCGTACGCCCCTGCTGAAGACGCGTGGCGTGTGGTGTTGACGCCGGTCGCATCGTTGGTCGCGGTGATGGAAGCGGTAGGAATCACGGCGCCGGTGGAGTCGGCGACGATTCCCGTGATGGCTCCTTCACCGGCGGTTTGTGCCGAGGCGGGCGTGATTGCCACGCCTGGACAGAGGAAACCGAACAACATTGCTGTACTTGCCACCGCACCAAAGTGTGATTTCATGCGCTGGGCGAGTTGAACCTGAGTGATCTTCTTTTTCATAAAACTGTCGGTGGCCTCCGGAAAGTCATGCATGATGGGCCAGAAATTAAGCGCAGCTGAAGAGAATGGTCTGACCACCGCACGAACGTAAGAGATTCGATTAGAAAATGTCAATAGAAAACTTATTTTTTATTCGGCGTTGCATGGTTTTGGTTTAGTACCGAGGGATGCAGGCACAGAGATGTATCGTTTGTCCCCAACCTTCGGAGCCTGAAAAGCTGCCGGCAAATGGCAGTAAAAGGGGCACACAGACAAGCGCTGAAAAGGGGTTGGCGTGGATGGACTGCGCGAGAGTTACCGGTGAAATCTCAGAAATGTGAGAAGAGTGACGCTTCAAATGAAATGGAACTTCACCCCTAAAATGCACGAACGACGGCATTGGCGGCCGGAGGAACCGCGCTGAGCAATCCATCCGCGCCAGTCAAGCCGGGTGAGTCAGCATGCACTCGGATGACTCCGCTGGAAGCCGTGGCCCGCACCAGGACTACTGCGCGGCCGCCGTACAGGTGGTGCTGGGGAAGGTTGAAGGGCTCGTGGTCAGTGTTGCTGCCGTTGTCGGTTGCAACGATCTGCGCCGGGCCAGAGACCGAGAACTGAACCTCGGCGGAGGCATCCGGCACCAGGACGCCTCCGTCGTCGACGGCGCTTATGGCGATGGTCACGACGTCATCGCTGGTGGGGGAAAGTGTGGTTCGTTCTGGGGAAAACACGAGGCGCGCGGGCCTGCCTGCCGTGCGCAGTTGGTCTTCTGCAACGGGCTTGCCCTGGTTATAGGCGACGCCGCGAAGAGTTCCGGAGGCGAAGGGTACGTCCCATTTGAGTGGACTGGCATCGGGATGCAGTTTCTGGCGGCCCTGGGACTGGCCGTTGAGGAGGAGGTCGACCTCTTCGCAGTTGGTATAGATCTCGACGGACTCGGAGTGAGGCGCGGAGTTGTGGGGAGACCAGTCGAGTAGCAATGGCTCCCGCAGGTCGGGCGCAACGGACTCATATCCGGGGTCGATAGCGGCTCTTTCACTGGGGGCAACTCGGCGGGCGATGTGCACGGTGGGCGCATTGGCCCACCAGCTCTGGCGTTCGAGGGCGCGGGGGTAGGGCACTCCGGTTCGGTCGAGCAGGCCGGTGGGGCGGCTGATGTTTGGCCATTTGCCGGCTTCGCCCAGGTAGTCTATGCCAGACCAGAGAAACTGTCCGGAGTAGGCGGAGTTATCGCGGAGGGCAAGCCATGACGCGCGATCATGTATGTTCTCCGTGCCGAGGATCTTGCGGGCGGTGTTTTGCGCGTGGGCCGCGAGGATCTCGTTGACTCGGTAGTTTTGACCCACGATGTCGAGCATGTCGGCGAGCCCGTTGTCGTAGTCGTGGCTCACATTGGGCCGAAACAGCGCCTGAGTTACGGGCCGCGTTGGGTCGTTCTCGTGAAAGACGGCAAGCTGGCGGGCGAGAATGGAGTGCGCCAGTTCGGCGTGCGGCGTGTCGTTGATCTCGTTGCCCGCGGACCAGAGGATGATGGAAGGATGGTTGCGGTCGCGGCGGACGGTGTCGCGCGTGTCGATGGAGGACCACTGGTCGAAGTCGAGGTGATAGTCGTAGGGATTCTTGCCAACGGTCCAGCAATCGAACATCTCCTCCATGACCAGAAAGCCCATGCGATCGCACAGGTCAAGGAACTGGGGAGAGACGGGGTTGTGGGCGGTGCGGATGGCGTTGACGCCGAGAGCGCGAAGGGCGGTTAGGCGACGCTCCCACACCGAGATGGGTACTGCGATGCCGACGGCGCCACCATCGCTGTGAAGAGCGACGCCCTTAAGTTTGAAGTTGTGGCCGTTGAGCCAGAAGCCTGTGGCCGCATCGAAATGAAATTCGCGAATTCCGATCCGAACCTCTTCATCATCGGTGATTGATCCCGATGGTTTGTGATTGGAACTGGATTTGAGACTGACGCGAATACGGTAAAGCGAAGGATGATCGACATCCCAAAGTTGGGGATTCGGAAGGGGGTACTCCTGACTCATGCGAGCCTTGCCGCCAGGGGCAATGGTTTGAATTTGTGTCGCAAATCTGCCGGCAGCACTTCCATCGGGAGCAATCAAAGAAACATCGAGCAGTGCGTGCTGGACTGTGCGGGATTCATTAACCACCGAGCCTTCGACATGCACCACAGCCTTGTCGGCGCTGACGATTGGAGTCGTTACAAAAGTGCTCCAAGGCTCCAGATGCACGTCCTGCATGAGGATTAGTCGCGCGGGGCGATAGATCCCCGCGCCTTCATACCATCGGGAAGCCGGCTGTCTTGAACTGTCGCAGCGCACGGCAATTACGTTATGCGCGGTCGTGCCGAACTGCACGTGGCCTGTGAGCTCATAGAAAAAGCTGACGTATCCATTGGGGTGCTGGCCGAGATGGACGCCATTGATCCACACCTCGCTGTTGGCCATGACTCCATCGAAAACCATATAGACGTGGCGATGGACATCTCTGGCGGAGAGGGAGAAGGCCTTACGGTACCAGGCGACGCCGGTGGGGAAAAATCCTCCGGCAGGGCCGCCAGGGTTGGCTTGATCGACAGGCCCGGCGATGCTCCAGTCATGCGGCACGGTGACGGCGCGCCAGGTCGAATCGTCGAATGCGGCCTGTTCGGCATGAGCCGGGTCCCCCTGAATGAACTTCCATTCGGCATTGAAATTGACGACAGAGCGGATGGGCTTCTGTGCTAACGCGGTAAGCGGCTCAAGCGATGCGAGGACGAGGGCCGCAAAAAGAAAGGCCGACCTTAAAGAAATCGTCAAATCAGGCTCCCAACCAGGAACCGATATTAGAATGATTTCAACTGAGAAAGCAATTCTGTACGGAAACTTATCCGGTCTATTCTGATGTAACGGGTTCGAACTCCGCGCAGCGCAAAGGGGGAAAGATGCGCATTTGCTTCCTGTTGAAGGTCCGGGCGGAAAGGGTGGAAGAATATAAGAAGCGCCATGCAGAAGTCTGGCCGGCGATGCTGGAAGCCCTGCGCGAGACTGGCTGGCACAACTACTCGCTCTTTATTCGGCCTGACGGCATGCTTGTGGGTTATCTTGAGGCGGACGACTTTGAGCACTGTTGCGCGGCGATGAAAAACCACGCGATCAATGCGCGATGGCAGTCTGAGATGGCGCCATTCTTCGAAAATGCCAAGGATGGCAACGCCGACGACCATATGTTCCCGCTCGAAGAGGTCTTTCATCTTGACTAGATTGGTCTGCGCAGGTTTATGTGCGGCTGGCTCTCTGTTTGTTCCGGCTGTAGCGCTGTTGCTGCTTCCAGGTCTCCCTTGCGCTGGGCAAGCAACAACGACGGGCCGGAGCTGGACGGCAATCCCCCCGTGCAATCCGTGTATCCAGCCTCGAGAGGCCTCGCGATTTCTACTAGACGCGTGGCTTTGAAGAGGCGTTTGCGACGGACCAGGGTGGGACACCGACACAATCGTTCCTCAAGATAAACGATCGCCAATTCCTCGAACTCTACCCGCAACGGGACCCCTCGCAGCCTACCGGGTTTATGCATGTACGCGTTCGAAGCCGGCGATCTGGAGAGGCTGAACCGGTTCTACGGATCAAAGGGAATTGCCCAGACCCCTGTGAGGTGAGCTGGAGCGAACAACCTGTTGTTTACGATGTTATTTTCGCGTGCGTTCGGCATGACGCGTTTTGGTACGAATTCATCCAGAAGCGCAATGTGGCAGGAAAAG
>Ga0302189_10000371_pt1 | contig 38633 bp, 26 predicted proteins | sample II_Bog_E2_2_FD_194551 | JGI IMG/M metagenome (GOLD analysis project Ga0302189, IMG submission 194551) | Peat permafrost microbial communities from Stordalen Mire near Abisko, Sweden - II_Bog_E2_2 | ecosystem: Environmental > Terrestrial > Soil > Wetlands > Peat | place: Sweden: Abisko...
TGTTGATGCGGATGAGGGTTGCGCCGTAGAGGGCGTCGATAAAGTAGGCGTTGCTGAGCAGCGAGAAGACGGGCGGCGCGTGCTGGCCGACGGCGTCGGGCGAGCCGGCTGTGGCGATCGGCTTGCGACCATAGAACCACCAGCCCAGGCCGAGGCCGAGGAAGACCAGAAGGGATGAGGAAAGCATGACGGGGAGCAGGCCGGGCTCAGAGAATCCGGCCAAGCTGAAGGTAGGCGGAGTGCCATTGAGGAAGGACTGGAACCATGGCCAGGCGGGCGTGCCGAGGACCCCGAGGAGGATGGCGCAGGCTGCGAGAAGAATGAGTGGGACGGTCATGACGGCGGGGCTCTCGTGGGGCGAGCCGGCGCCGTGGTGGTCCGTGTCCTCCGAGTGCGGCTCGGAGTGGGGAACGTGGCCTGCGGCGGGCAGGCGGAGGGTTCCAAAGAAGACGTAGCAGACCTGGCGGGTCATGTAGAAGGCCGTGAGCAGCGCAGCGAATGCGCCCATGTAGAACGGGAGTTGCGAGACGGACCAGTTGTGGGCGGCGTGGAGGATGGCGTCCTTCGACCAGAAGCCGGAGAAGAAGAAGGGGAAGCCGCAGAGGGCGAGCATGCCGATGGCGTAGACCGCGAAGGTGACGGGCATGTACTTGCGCAGGCCGCCCATACGGCGAATGTCCTGCTCACCGGAACAGCCGTGGATGACGGAGCCTGCGCCGAGGAAGAGCAGGGCCTTGAAGAAGGCGTGGGTGATGAGGTGGAACATGCCGACGGCTGGGCCGCCGACTCCGAGACCCATCATCATGTAGCCGAGTTGGGAGACGGTGGAGTAGGCGAGGATGCGCTTGATGTCCCACTGGGCGACGGCGACGGTGGCGCCGAAGAGGGCGGTGATGGCGCCGATCCAGGTGACGACCTGGAGGGCGGGGGTGGTGCCACCGCCTGCGGCCATCAGCGGGTAGATGCGGGCAATGAGGAAGACGCCGGCGGCGACCATGGTGGCGGCGTGGATGAGCGCGCTGACGGGGGTGGGGCCTTCCATGGCGTCGGGCAGCCAGACGTGGAGGGGGACCTGGCCGGATTTGCCGGCCGCTCCGCAGAAGATGAGGATGCCGATGGCGGAGGCGGCGGTGAGGCCGAAGAATGCGGTGTGCGCGGGAAGTTGCGATAGCGCACCGCTTTCGAGGCAGCCGGCGCCGGAGTTGTAGAAGAGCAGGGTGTGGGACTGGGCGTAGAGCCAGACCATGCCGATGAGGAAGCCTAGGTCGCCGATGCGGGTGGTGATGAAGGCTTTCTTGGCGGCTGCGGCTGCGCTGGGAGTGAAGTACCAGAAGCCGATGAGGAGGTAGGAGGTAAGGCCGACGATCTCCCAGCACATGAAGAGCAGCAGCAGGCTGTTGGCGATGATGACGCCGAGCATGGCTCCGGCGAACAGCGCGAGGAAGCAGAAGAAGCGGGTGAAATTCTCGTCGTGCTCCATGTAGCCGGTGCTGTAGATGAAGATGAGCAGGCCGACGAAGGTGACCATGACGAGCATGACGGCGGTGAGGGGATCGAGCATCCATCCGAGCTGGAGCCACTCGTTGCCGAACTGGAACCAGCGGAAGTTGAAGACCTCCGGGATGGCGGTGTGGCGGGCGAGCACATGGGCCAGTGCGGCGATGGAGAGCAGGAACGAGACGGCCATCGAGCCGATGGCGAGAGATGCGGCGGGGATGCGGCGGGGCTGCTTGAGGAGAGCGCTGATTCCGGCGGCGAAGATGGGCAGCGCGGGAATGAGCCAAAGGTTTTGAACGATCCAGGTCATTGAGTCTCAGCGAACAAAGGGAAGCGAAGTTAGAGTTGCGGTTAGCCTTTCAGCGAGTTCATCTGGTCAAGGTCTGTGGTCCGGGAATGGCGGTAGGCGGCGAGGATGATGCCCAGGCCGACGGCCGCCTCCGCGGCGGCGACGGTGATGGAAAAGATGGCGAACATGATTCCGGTAAGGTGCGAGGGGTTGGGGCCGTAGCGCCAGAACGCGATGAAGTTGAGGTTGGCGGCGTTGAGCATGAGCTCGATGCCGATGAGGACGAGGATGGCGTTGCGGCGGGTGAGCGCGCCGGCGAGGCCAATGGAAAACAGGAGCGAAGAGAGAATGAGGTAGTTCTGGAGTGAGGTCATTTGGTCTCCTCCCTGCGGTCCATGGCGATGACCACTGCCCCGATGAGGGCAGCGGTGAGCAGGAGACCCATCAGCTCGAGCGGCAGGACGTAGGTGTGCATCAGGGAGTCGCCGATTGCCAGGACAGTGACGCTGGGCTCTGGCGGCGGGAACTGGTTTGCGGTGCCGCTGGATGAGATGGCCCAGGCGAGGACGGAGAAGACTGCGGCGGCAACCACCCCACCCACGACCCAGTGCGAGGAGAAGATTCTGGGCTGATCCTCGCCGGGCTTGTGGGTCATCATAATGGCGAAGACGGCGAGGATGGCGACTGCGCCGACGTAGACCATGATCTGCGTGAGGCCGACGAACTGCGCTCCTAGTTGCAGGTAGAGTGCGGCGACGCCAGCAAAGCCTACCGTGAGCGCCAGGACGCAGTGGACGGCGTTGCGCAGACCCATGGCTGCTGCGGTTCCGGCGACGGTAAGTGCGGCGAGGATAAAAAATGCTGCTGTCATCTTGAATTCGACCTATAGACTGCGGCGAACTGGATTGCCGCAGGTGAAACCGATACTCGAGCTTACGGTTACGAACTGCGGTCCAGGGTTGGCATCAGTCGGCAAATATGTAGGTACGGACCTGGAGTCTCTTCTTTCTTTTCAAACGGGCGCTGAACAGGACGCACGGGGTGGCGACGATGGCGGTGCAGACCAGCCAGCGCAGAATCCCCGAAGGCATGAAGTGCCAGACGCCGGCGACCAGCATGTTGAGCAAGGCCATGGGCAGGATAAACTCCCAGGCAAGATTCATGAGTTGATCCATGCGCAGACGGGGAAGCGTCCCGCGGATCCAGATGAAGACGGCGATCAGGGTTACAAGCTTGGCGAAGAACCAGATGTAGGAAGGAATCCAGGTGAGGAACGAGACAGGCGCGGTCCATCCGCCGAGGAAGAGGGTGATCGCCATGCCGCTGGTGGCGAACATGCCGAGGTATTCGCCGAGGAAGAAGAGTGCGAACTTGAAGCCGGAGTACTCGATGTAATATCCGGCGATGATCTCGGACTCGCCTTCGGGCAGGTCGAACGGAGAGCGGTTGGACTCTGCGGTGGCGGCGATCATGAAGAGGGCGAAGCCGACGAAACCCCATGGAGTAAAGACGAACCAGTGGGGGAAGATTCCGGTGTAGCCGGTCTGCTTTTCGACGATGGCGACGGTGGAGAGCGAACCGGCCTGCATGATGACGACGACGGAGGCGAGGACCAGCGGGACCTCGTAGCTGATCATCTGGGCGATGGCGCGCATGGCTCCGAGGAGCGAGTACTTGCTGCGGCTGGACCAGCCCGCCATGAAGACCGCGAGCTCGACGACCGAGCCCGCCGCGAAGAAGTAGAGAACGCCGGCGTCCAGGTTGACGATGACCATGTTGCGGCCGATGGGGAGCACCGCGTAGCCCAGGAACGACGCGAGGACCAGAAGGACCGGTGCAAGGAAATGCACCGCGTGGTCCGCTCTGAGCGGGACGATATCTTCCTTGGTGAGGGATTTGATGGCGTCGGCAATGGGCTGCAGGAGACCGAAGGGGCCGGTGCGATTGGGGCCGAGGCGGTTCTGGATGCGGCCGAGGCCCTTGCGCTCCAGCCAGGTGGTGATGGCGAAGAGCAGCGGGAACGCGATAAGGACCGGCACGACGGAGAGGATTGCCGAGGCGAGCGGCTTGGCGGCGGCGGGAATGTAGCCCATGAGCCAGAGCTTGGCGGTGACGAAGATTTGATCGAGCATCTGGGTCATTTCTGTTCACCGGCCGGTTGGGGCTGGGGTGCAGCTGCCGCTGCGGCAGCGGCTGCTTTGGCGTCTGCGGTGGCCTTCGCCTTGGCGCGCTCTTCCGCAAAGCGGGCGTCGATGGCTCCTGCTTCCGTGGGATGAATCCGGTTGTAGTATTCGTTGGATTTGGACAGGCGCTGTTTGTCGAACAGCAGGCCGGCGAAGCGGTCGTCGGTGGGGAGATCGTATTCGACATCCATCTTGATGGCGTCGAAGGGACAGACCTCCACGCAGATCTGGCAGCTCATGCAGACGGAGATGTCGATATTGAAAACGGCGGGATAAGCTTGCGGTTTGCCGACGGCATCGGGCTTCTTATCCTTGCTCTTCTCGATGAAGATGCACTTGGGCGGACATTCCTTCTCGCAGATCTGGCAGGCGACGCAGCGCATGCCGGCGTGCCAGTCCGGGCCGTCGAAGACGAGGAACGGGAAGTTGCGCGTGGCTTCGATCTGTGGCTCGCGCTGCTCTGGATACTGAACCGTGGTGAGGCGCGGTTTGCTGACGTAGCTGCCGAAGAAGTTCCGGGCAGTCTCGATGAGGCCTTTGAGGATGCCGTTACCGACCATGGTTGGCCTCCGAGATGTTGCCCCCAGGGGGGGTGTGCAGACGTTCGATGTGTCGGGCGTTCAGCCCTCTGGCACTTGGGGGGGGCGCCAACCCAGGCCTTCGGCCTAGGCTGGTATGTGTCGGGCCTTCGGCCCTGTGAAGACAACATTGAGCGTGTTCCCGCGGACTGAAGCCCGCTGCGAATCCGTTTTTATTGGGGATTTGTTTGCGAATGGTGGCGATCATCGGTCTACCTCGCCGAGGACGATGTCGATGCTGCCCAGGATGGCGACGACGTCCGCCACGTTCTGGCCCACGCAGAGGTCTTCCAGCACGGTGAGGTTGATGAGGCTGGGAGGCCGGACGCGACAGCGATAGGGATTGGGTGAGCCGTCGCTGATGAGGTAGAAGCCGAGTTCGCCTTTGGGCGATTCGATGCGGCCGTAGGCCTCGCCGGGCTTGGGCCGAAAGCCGCGGGGTTTCCACTTGGGGTCGACGATGGGGCCATCGGGGATGTCGCGCATGGCGTCGTTGAGGATCTTGATCGACTCGCGCATCTCCAGGAAGCGGATCATGTAGCGGTCGTAGACGTCGCCATGCTGGCCCAGGGGCACGCGGAAGGAGAAACGGTCATAGATGCTGTAATGGTCGACCTTGCGAATGTCGTAGTTGAGGCCGCTGGCGCGTGCCATGGGGCCGGAGATGGCGGCGCCGATGGCCAGTTCGCGCGAGAGCACGCCAACCCCCTGGGTGCGCTCCATCAGGACTTCGTTGCCGACGAGGAGGTTCTCGTACTCGTCGAGGAAGCGGGGGAGTTCTGCGACGAAGCTCCTGGCCTGGTTGAGCCAGCCGGCAGGCAGGTCGGTGCGGCAGCCGCCGAAGCGCATGTAGTTGCACATCATGCGCGAGCCGGTAAGGGCCTCGAAGAGGTCGAGGACCTTCTCGCGCTCGCGAAAGGCGTACATGAGCGGAGTGCCGCTGGAGCCCATGTCCTGCAGCAGGAAGCCGAGCAGGCAGGCGTGATTCTGTATCCGGGTGAGTTCGCCGGTGATGACGCGGAGGTACTCTGCGCGCTCGGGTACCTGGATGCCGGCGAGCTTCTCGACGGCGAGGGCGTAGCCCCAGTTGTTGGTGATGGAGCAGAGATAATCGAGCCGGTCGGTGTAGGGCATGGAGCCGAGGTAGGTCTCGTTCTCGGCGATTTTCTCGTGATTGCGGTGCAAATAGCCGAAGATGGGCTTGAGCCGGACGACGCGTTCGCCGTCGAGGACCGCGTTCATGCGGAAGACGCCGTGGGTGGACGGGTGCTGCGGACCCATGGAGATTTCCAGGAGCTGCTCCTGGTTTTGCTCGCTGTGGGCGAGGGGATCGAGTGTGGGATAGGTTGCGGTGCTCATTTTGCCGCCCCCTCGCTCTGGTGCTGCCCGGCGCGTTTCAGGACCTGGTCGTGCGCGGTGGGCTCGTACTCGTAGTCGTCCGGGTCGACGTAATCGCGGCGCATGGGGTGGTCGACAAAGCCGTCCCACATCAGGATGCGGCGCAGGTCGGGATGCCCATCGAAGTGGACGCCGAAGAGGTCGAAAATCTCGCGCTCCTGGAACTCCGCGCTGCGCCAGACTGGCGTGAGCGAGGGCAGGTGGACGCCGGCCTCGCGGTCTGCGGTGCGCAGGCGCAGAGGCAATGGCTCGATGGTCTTGTGGGTGACGGAAAAGAGGTGATAGACGACTTCGAGGAAGCCGGGGATGGTGGTCTTGCGGACCTCGTCGACTTCCTTCTCGACGCCGTCTACGGTCTGCTTGACCTTCACTTTTTCGGAGAGTTCCCTGGGTGGCCAGTCGATGCCGGTGACATTGGAGCAGAAGTCCAGGCGGAGATCGGGGGAGTCGCGCAGGAAGGTGGCGACGGCGAGGGCGTGTTCGGGGTCGACGAGCAGGGAGTGCTGGGCCGAGGGGCTGGGGTTGGCGACGATTTCCAGGTGACAGCCGGGGACGGCGGCCTCAATGGCGGATTTAGTTGCGTCCAGATTCATCCGTCCCTGCCTTTGTGATTTGGACCAGCGGCGCCTTCCAAACTGCCGGATTCTGCGTAGGTTCCAGGTCGTGCGCGCCGAAGTGGGGCACGATAAACTCGCTGGCCTGTTCTGCGTTCAGGTGTCGCGGACGGGCTGCTCCGGTGAGTTGCTGCTGGTCAATTTTCTTTTGCAGCATCATGAAGGCGTCGATGAGAGCCTCGGGGCGGGGGGGGCAGCCGGGGATGTAGACGTCTACGGGGATGTACCGGTCGATGCCCTTGAGGACGTTGTAACCCTGCTTGAAGGGGCCTCCGGAGATGGCGCACGCGCCCATGGAGATGACGTACTTGGGTTCCGGCATCTGATTATAGAGGCGGACGACCTGGGGCGCCATCTTCTTGGTGACGGTACCGGCGACGATCATGAGGTCGGCCTGGCGGGGGGATGGGCGGAAGACCTCGGCGCCGAAGCGGGCGAGGTCGTAGCGGGCCATGGTGGTGGCGATCATCTCGATGGCGCAGCAGGCGAGGCCGAAGTTGAGCGGCCAGACGGAGCTTTTACGGCCCCAGTTATAGAGGTCCTGCAGGGTCGTCGCAAAGATACCCTGTTTGCCCAGCTCGGCTTTTAGTTGTTCATCCACCCGTGAAGTCCTTGAATCCAAATCGATTGGGTCGCGCTGTGCTGCGGTTTCGGCTTTTCAGTGCAGAGGCTATGTCCAGACGAGCACGTTTTTCTGATAAGCCCAGACCAGCCCTTCGACGAGCAAAAGCAGAAAGACCAGCATAGCGATGGATTCTGCCAGGGTAAAGCCGGTGAAGGCGACGGCAAAAGGCAGCAGAAAGACGGCTTCCACATCGAACACAAGAAAGATGATGCCGTAGAGGTAATAGCCTGGCTTGAACTGGATCCAGGCGTCTCCCTCAGACTCGAGCCCGCACTCGTAGACGGCGTTCTTGCTGGGTCCGGGTTTGTGCGGGGAGAATGACTTTGCCCACAGCCAAGCCAGCAGCAACGGCGTCAGAGCGAAGGCGACGGCCGCCAGCAACAGCACAAGAATGGGTAGATAAAGGCCGTTCGTCATGGCTACTGGCTTTTACTGTAGCAGACCCCCCCGTGCAGTCTTGTGATGGGGCTCACAGCGTTCCCGTGCCTTCTCCCCGGAGAATATTGGAGAGTTCCTAAGGGGAAAGAATGAGAGAGCAGCGTACGGCGATTCTCGACGGCAATGAAGCCGTTGCTTCCGTGGCATACAGGTTGGCGCAAGTCATCACCATCTATCCGATTACACCTTCTTCGACGATGGCGGAGTGGGCCGACCAGTGGAAGGAAGAGGGTAAAAAGAACATCTGGGGAACGATCCCGGTGGTCGCGGAGATGCAGAGTGAAGGCGGAGCTGCGGGCGCGATGCACGGTGCGCTGCAGGCGGGTGCTACCAGCACTACATTCACCTGCTCGCAAGGTCTGCTGCTGATGATCCCGAACATGTACAAGATTGCCGGCGAGCTGACGTCCAACGTGATCCACGTGACGGCGCGGGCCCTGGCGACGCATGCGCTGTCCATCTTTGGCGACCAATCGGACGTGATGGCGTGCCGCGCGACGGGGTATGCCATTCTGGCTTCGGACTCGGTGCAGGAAGCGGGCGACCTGGCGCTGATCGCGCACCTTTCCACGATGGAGTCCCGGGTTCCATTCCTGCATTTCTTCGATGGGTTCCGCACCTCGCATGAGATCAACAAGGCGATCACCATCTCCGACGAGACGATTCTGGAGCTGCTGAACGAGCGACACGTTCTGGGACATCGCGAGCGGGCACTGAACTCCGACGCTCCGATTCTGCGTGGGACGGCGCAGAACCCGGATGTATTTTTCCAGGCTCGGGAAGCCTGCAATCCGTATTATCTGGCAACTCCGACTATCGTGCAGGACGCGATGGACCGCTTTGCCGGCCTGACTGGCCGCGCCTACCACCTGTTCGACTATGTTGGCGCTCCGGATGCGGATCGCGTGATTGTGCTGATGGGGTCTGGCGCGGGCGCTACAGAGGAGGCGATCCATCACCTGAATGCCCGGGGCGAGAAGCTTGGCCTGCTGAAGGTGCGGCTGTATCGGCCGTTTGCTGCGGAGGCCTTCCTGGCGGCGTTGCCTGGAACGGTGAAGTCGATTGCGGTGCTGGACCGGACGAAAGAACCGGGCGCAATGGGCGAGCCGCTGTACCAGGACGTGATCACGGCGTTCAGCGAGTCGATGTCGAGCAACGAGCCTCTCTTTGCGAAGCAGCCGAAGATTGTGGGCGGTCGCTACGGACTCTCCTCCAAGGAGTTCACGCCGGCGATGGCGAAGGGTGTGTTCGATGAGTTGAAGAAGGCACAGCCGAAGAACCACTTTACGGTGGGCATTGACGATGACGTGACCCACACCAGTCTGGACTACGATCCGGAGTTCTCCACCGAGGACCCGCGAACGGTTCGGGCGCTGTTCTACGGGCTGGGTTCGGACGGGACGGTTGGCGCGAACAAGAACTCGATCAAGATTATCGGTTCGGAGACGCCGGGTTATGCGCAGGGCTACTTTGTGTACGACTCGAAGAAGTCCGGTTCGGTGACGACATCGCACCTGCGCTTTGGGCCGGACCCGATCAAGTCGACCTACCTGATCACGAAGGCGAACTTTGTGGCGTGCCATCAGTTCCAGTTTCTGGAGCGGATGGACATTCTGGCAGCGGCGGCGGACGGTGCGGTTTTCCTGCTGAATAGCCCGTATGGGTCGGACGAAATCTGGGGCCACCTGCCGAAGAAGACGCAAGAGACGATTCTGAAGAAAAAGATCCAGTTCTATGTGATCGATGGATACACGGTGGGACGGAACGCGGGCATGGGAAGCCGCATCAACACGATCATGCAGACGTGCTTCTTTGCCATCAGCGGTGTGTTGCCGCGCGAAGAGGCCATTGCGCAGATCAAGAAGGCCATCAAGAAGACATATGGCAAGCGCGGCGATGCGGTCGTGCAGCAGAACTTTGCTGCGGTGGATGCAGCGATCGAGAACCTGCACCAGGTGACCGTGCCGGAGAAGGCGACGGCGTCGTTCGACATTCTGCCAATGCTGCCGCAGGAGGCTCCGGCCTTTGTTCGCGACGTGCTGGGTGCCATGGCGGCTGGTTACGGCGACATGCTGCCGGTGAGCGCGCTGCCGGCCGGCGGCACCTTCCCAACCGGAACCTCAAAGTGGGAGAAGCGCAACATTGCGCACATGATTCCGGTGTGGGACGAGCAGCTATGCATCCAGTGCGGCAAGTGCGTGATGGTGTGTCCGCATGCGGTGATTCGGGCCAAGGTGTACGACGGGGCATTGCTGGCCGATGCGCCGGCGACCTTCAAGAGCGCCAAGCCGAAGTGGAAGAACATGGACAGCGAGTTCTACACGCTGCAGGTGGCTCCGGAAGACTGTACCGGCTGCACGCTGTGCGTGGAGATTTGTCCGGTGAAGAGCAAGAGCGAAGCCAAGCATAAGGCCATCAACATGGAGATGCAGGCGCCGCTGCGCGAGACCGAGGTGAAGAACTGGAACTTCTTTGAGGCATTGCCCACGGTCGATCGCGCCCGTCTGTCGCATGGGCAGGTCAAGGACATTCAACTGCTCGATCCGCTGTTTGAGTTCTCCGGAGCCTGCGCGGGCTGCGGCGAGACGCCGTACCTGAAGCTGCTGACGCAATTGTTTGGCGACCGGCTGTACATTGCCAATGCCACAGGTTGCTCGTCGATCTATGGCGGCAATCTGCCGACGACTCCGTACACGGTGAATAAGAGCGGACGCGGACCGACGTGGTCGAACTCGTTGTTTGAAGACAACGCGGAGTTCGGCATGGGCATGCGGCTGGCGCTGGACCAACAGAAGGGCTACGCCGAGAGCCTGCTGAGCCGGTTGGCTCCGACGCTGGGCGATGACCTGGTGACGGAGATTCTGAACGCCGACCAGGCCAAGGAAAGCGGTATCGAAGCGCAACGGGAGCGAGTGAAGGCTGTCCGCGGGAAGATTGCGGCCGTGGATTCCGCCGAGGCTCGGGCGATGAATGTGGTGGCGGATTCACTGGTGCGCAAGAGCGTCTGGATTATTGGCGGCGACGGCTGGGCGTATGACATCGGGTTCGGCGGACTGGACCATGTGCTGGGATCGGGACAGAACGTCAAGGTGCTGGTGCTGGATACGGAGACGTACTCGAATACTGGCGGCCAGATGTCGAAGTCGACACCGCGCGGTGCGGTGGCGAAGTTTGCCGAAGGCGGTAAGCCGAACAGCAAGAAAGACCTGGCGATGGAGGCTGTGGCGTATGGCTCGGTCTACGTGGCACGGGTTGCGATGGGCGGCAGCGACCAGCAGACGGTAAAGGCGTTCCAGGAGGCTGAGGCGTTCGACGGGCCGGCGATCATCATCGCCTACAGCCACTGCATTGCGCACGGCTACGACCTGACCTACGGCATGGAGCAGCAGAAGAACGCGGTGCTCTCCGGCTATTGGCCGCTGATGCGCTACAACCCGGCATTGCGCGAAGAAGGCAAGAATCCGTTCCAACTGGACTCGAAGGCGCCGACGATTGCGTTGAAGGAGTACAGCTACCACGAGGCACGCTACACCATGCTGCTGCGCAGTCATCCGGACGTGGCGAAGAAGCTGCTGAAGGAAGCGCAGGACGATGTGGAGCGCGCGTGGCGTGTGTATTCCGGCCGGGCCGCGATGCCTGGACGCGCTGCGACACCGAACATTGCACCCCCAGAGCCAGAGGGCAAGGTTGCTCCTCTGGGCGCGGGAAGGAGCTAGACATGATGGACCTGGGCACCGCCTATCTCGGTCTGCGGCTGAAGAACCCGCTGGTCGCCTCCTCCTCGCCTATGACGGAATCGCTGGAGAAGATTCAGCGATTGGAGGAGGCTGGCGTGGCTGCGGTGGTGTTGCCGTCGATTTTCGAGGAGCAATTGACGCTGGAACAGGAGGCGCTGGACCGGGACCTGAACCGGGGCGGCGAGTCCTTTGCGGAGTCTCTGAGCTACTTCCCGGCGTATGAGGACTATCGGCATGGGCAGGACGTTTACCTTGCGCAGATCCAGCGGGCCAAGGCAGCGTGCAGTATTCCCATACTGGCGAGCCTGAACGGGGCTACGGCACGGGGATGGGTGCGCTTTGCCAAAGAAATAGAGCAAGCGGGCGCCGACGCGATCGAGCTGAATACGTACTCACTGGCGACCGGGTACACGGACACGAGTGCAACGATCGAGCAGGGAATCGTCCAACTGGTGCGCCAGGTGAAGGAAGCGACGGTAATACCGGTTGCGGTAAAGCTTTCGCCGCAGTACACGAGCATTCCAAATCTGGCGATGGAACTCGACCGCGCAGGCGCCGATGGCCTGGTGCTGTTCAATCGCTTCTATCAGCCAGACTTCGATATCGAGAACCTGGATGTGATCCCTAAGCTGACGCTGAGCCGGCCGGAGGAGCTGTTGCTTCGCCTGCATTGGGTCGCGATTCTGTATGGGGATGTGCGTGCGGATCTGGCTGTGACCGGCGGGGTGCATAGCGCGGAAGACGTATTGAAGTCCGTGATGGCGGGGGCGCAGATTGGAATGATGGCGTCCGCTCTGCTGGCGAAGGGTGCCCCGTACGTGAAGACCGTTTTGGACGACCTTGTTCGCTGGATGGACGAGCACGAGTACGTTTCGATCCAGCAGATGCGGGGCAGCCTGAGCCGCCGTGCGGTTCCCGATCCCAGTGCGTTTGAGCGAGGGAACTACATCAAGACTTTGAGTAGCTACACGATGCGGCAAGCTGTTTTGTAAGAGTGAGTTACAAGGCGGGGCACGGGAGAGCAGGAGACCGCTGCAGCAAGATATACAGATGAGGCAGCTGCGGGGTGTTTGAAGCGGAGTCTGCGGCGTGATTCCGACTCTGAGTCAACAGGGGAATATTCATCCATTTAGGGGAGATTAGCAGGCCCGGAAGATGGGTCTGGAATACAATTAACAGCTGGCGGCATGCAGGGAGGCTCCGTGAGGCAGACCCGGCTCGCGCCAAGAGTGGGATGCGTAGTCGGAGACGGCATTGGTAGGAGAGTGACGATGTCGTGGTTGCCCGGAGTATGCGCTGAAAGACGTTTTCAAATTGAAGGGATGCATTCTTAAATGACTACCAGTCAGCTATTGGCACAGGGCCAACCAGCGTCAGAGCTTGTGGGCAAGGGGCAGCACATCGTCAACGATTTTTCTATCCAGATTGCCACCGTGAACGGCTCCGGTTCTCAATCGGCGAACAGCGTTCTGCTGCGCAGCATCTTCCGCATGGGCGTTCCGGTATCGGGCAAGAATCTGTTTCCCTCAAACATTGCGGGACTGCCGACCTGGTACACGATCCGCGTGAGCAAGCACGGATGGGTCGCGCGTAAGACGGACATCGACGTGTTGATTGCGATGAATTCCGAGTCTGCAGGCGATGACGTGATGGCGCTTGCTCCCGGAGCTGTCGTGATTTACGACGAATCGTTGAAGCTGAACGAAGTGCGCGACGACGTGACGTACTACGCCGTTCCATTCGATCAACTGGCGGCGACCACAGGTGCTGATGCCAAGCTGCGCAAGCTGATCAAGAACATGGTGTACGTTGGCGTGGCGGCGAATCTGTTAGCGATCGACATGGCGAAGGTCGAGGCGACGGTCCGCAAACAGTTTGCGAAGAAGGTGAAGGCGGCGGAGCTGAACCTGAACGCGGTGCGGGTTGGGTACGACTATGCCGCAAGCACGCTGTCCAAGCAGGACCCCTACCGGGTTGAGCCGATGAGCGCCACCGAGGGCAAGATCATTATCGACGGCAACTCCGCGGCCGCCATGGGCGCAATGTTTGCCGGGGTCACGGTGGTTGCGTGGTATCCCATTACGCCGTCGTCTTCGGTGGTCGAGAACCTGATCGACTACATGAAGCGGTACCGCGTGGAGAAGGACGGCAAAGCGAGCTTTGCGATTGTGCAGGCGGAAGACGAACTGGCGGCGATTGGTATGGTGCTGGGCGCAGGATGGGCCGGCGCGCGATCGATGACAGCATCCTCCGGCCCCGGCATTTCGCTGATGGCGGAGTTTGCGGGACTTGGATACTATGCTGAGCTTCCTGGCGTCATCTTCGACGTTCAACGTACCGGACCGTCGACCGGCCTGCCGACGCGCACGTCTCAGGCTGACCTGACGTTCGTTGCGGGACTGTCCCACGGCGATACGAAGCACGTCATCCTGCTACCAGGATCGGTGAAGGAATGCTTCGAGTTCAGTATCGATGCGTTCGACCTGGCAGAGCAGTTGCAGACGCCGATCTTTGTGCTGTCGGATCTGGATCTGGGTATGAACAACTGGATGTCGGAGCCGTTCCAGTATCCGGAGAAGCCGATTGATCGCGGCAAGGTGCTGGACGCTAAGCAGTTGACGGAACTGGGTGGATTCGGCCGATACAAGGATGTAGACGGAGACGGGATTCCGTATCGCACACTCCCTGGGACGGACCATCCGGCGGCTGCGTACTTTACCCGTGGATCGGGCCATAACGAGAAGGCGTTGTATTCGGAGCGACCTGAGGACTACGAAAACAACATGCTGCGGCTGGCGCATAAGTTTGAGACGGCAGCGACCATGGTTCCGAAGCCGGTGCTGGCAGGCACGGGGCACGAGAAGGTTGGAATCATTGCGTACGGCACCAGCCACTTTGCGGTGGTCGAGAGCCGCGATCAACTGGATCGCGAGTGCGATATCGCGACCGATTACATCCGCGTCCGTGCCTATCCGTTCACACAGGAGCTGCGGGATTTTGTCGCCACGCATGACCGAATTTACGTGGTGGAGCAGAACCGCGATGCCCAGATGCTGAATCTGATGAAGGTCGATCTCGATGCGGCGGAGGTGGTGAAGCTGCACTCTGTTCTGCACTTCAATGGCCTGCCGATCGATGCACGCTCGATCACGTCCGTAATCGCAACACAAGAAGGAGCCTGCAAGTAGTCATGTCGATCACGCCAGTTACCCCCAAGCCAGTTAAGACCAATCGCATCGGACTCCAGATTCTGGACTATCGTGGCGGCAAGACCACGCTGTGCGCCGGATGCGGACACAATTCCATCTCCGAACGCATCACCGAGGCATTCTACGAGATGGGCATCCAGCCCGAACGGGTGATGAAGATGAGCGGCATCGGCTGCTCCTCCAAGTCTCCTGCATACTTTATGTCACGCTCGTTCAGCTTTAACTCCGTTCACGGGCGTATGCCGTCCGTGGCCACGGGTGCGCTGCTGGCCAACAAGACGATGCGCTCCATTGGCGTGAGCGGCGATGGCGACACCGCATCGATCGGGATGGGGCAGTTTGTCCACCTGATGCGGCGCAATGTCCCGATGATTTACATCATCGAAGACAACGGTGTGTATGGCCTGACCAAGGGCCAGTTTTCCGCGACGGCCGACATCGGATCGAAGCTGAAGACCGGCGTCGTCAACGATTTGCCGGCGATTGATATCTGCGCGCTGGCCATCCAACTGGGTGCGACGTTTGTCGGACGTTCCTTCTCGGGCGATAAGAAGCAACTCTCCACCATGCTGAAGGCTGCGCTGTCTCACCAGGGGACGGTGCTGTTGGACGTGATTTCGCCGTGTGTTACGTTCAATGACCACGAGGGTTCGACCCGGAGCTACAAGTACATGCAGGAGCATGGCGACGCGGTCAGCGAAGTGGGATTTGTGCCGTACTTCGACGATATTGCAGTGGACTATGATCAGGACACTACGGTTGACGTCCAATTGCACGATGGGTCGCACATGCGTCTTCGCAAGCTGCATGAAGGCTACGACCCGACGAATAAGTCTCATGCTGTTCAGATGCTGATGGATGTGCACGACAAGGGCGAAGTGCTGACTGGCGTGTTCTATGTAGACACGCAGAAGGCAGACTTCTCGACGTTGCTGAATATGGTGGATGAGCCGCTGGCCACGTTGCCTGAATCAAGGACGCGTCCTGGCCGCGAAGTGCTGGCAGAAATCATGGAAGCCCACCTCTAACTTTGTTGCGCGAGTGCCGCGCGTCCGAGCATAGGTTCGGACGCCGGCGATTGCAGGCATAGTTCGGCGGCGACCAGATATTCCGGCAGGTACGATGTGGCCCCAAACCGAGTACTCATCTGGTAGACTCAAGGAGTAGCAACAGGATGGAACTGTGCAGGCTCTTTATGCCTGTTAGTTCGGTGTGACACAGCTCAAGTTGTTGCAGAACAATCTGGGGACGTAGCTCAGTTGGTTAGAGCGCTGCCCTGTCACGGCAGAGGTCGCGGGTTCGAGCCCCGTCGTCCCCGCCATACATTCCAGATGACTTACGGAGCGTATGGACCTAATGTGACATCGAAATCTGGGCACGATATGGGCACAATAAGCGCCTTCCGTGCGTTGACTGCAATGGCTCCAGATTTGGTTGTGCCCACGGGCGTTGAAATTGTGCCCGCGCCTGGAATCATCATCCTTACAACCTTGCTCTGTGCGGCTCGCTTGTTCGAGGTCACTGCCTCCGTGTAAACGTCGAGAGTGATGCGGCTTTTCGCGGTTCATGAGATTGTCGGGCTAGTAGGGCTGCTTTCCCTTCTTCGTCGGACTTGGGAGGACGTAATCGGAGTCCATCGGATAGGGGCTCTGGCGCCGCGAGCGCAGAAGAAGCATTGCACGTGACGACTTCTGAGCGACCACGAGCAACAGTTCTTCCAATCCCCCACTCAGCTGGAACATCCCGCAATGCGCTGCTTATAGGACCTGCATTTATAGCGCCCACACATCCTGTCAGTCTCCTGGCGCCAAGATATATGGCCATCCCTTTCAATCGGTTGCGGGAATATGCACATCATTTTGTGCACACTCGGTTTGCTTCGGCGCCACTAATAGGCGAATATAAAGCGAAACTTACTTTAATGCCTACATCCTCTGCAATCCGGCTTCAGATCGAATCTGCCCTCGCACAGAGGATTCCTTCTGCGCTAACACCTGCGCCGAAGTTGATTCGCCCGGTAGCAGCGACGGGGATTGCAACGCTCGATGAAGTGCTGAGAGGCGGGTTGCCGGTCGGAGCAGTCAGCGAGTTGGTTGGACCCGAATGCTCCGGTCGAACCTCGGTCGCGCTTTCTTTCCTTTCGGGTGTAACCCAGGCAGCGAAGGTCTGTGCCTGGATCGATGTATGCGACGTACTTGACCCTGCCTCAGCCGCTGCCGCGGGTGTCGATCTTATGCGGTTGCTTTGGGTGCGCTGTGGGGCTGTGCAGAAAAACGTTACATCGACAAGTTACAGCTTCGCCCTGTCAGAGAAGTATGTTGTTCCGCCTGCCGCGAAGAAAGGATTGCATGGCGGAGGGTATGGCCCACATCCACGTACCGAGACGAAGGGGCTCTCTGAGGCTGTTCATGGCCTGCTGCAATCGAAAGCCATCGAGCCCCGCTGTGCAGAGTCTCAGCGTCGTGAACGGTCTAGGGAAGACGTATTCGAACCTGCCTTGAGGATGTCTCCGACAAGCGCTGCTGCATTGCCACGTCCACGAAAACGATGGACCCGGATGGAGCAGGCGTTGCGCGTTACCGATCTGTTGCTACAAAGTGGGGGCTTCAGTGCGATTGTGCTCGACATGGGAAGTCTTGCACCGGAGGTTGTCTCTCGCGTGCCACTGGCGACGTGGTTTCGCTATCGAGCGGCTGCGGAACGAACGCAATCAAGCATCCTGCTGCTGACACAGCATCCATGCGCAAAGAGCAGCGCTGAACTGGTGCTGCGTTTCCAATCAGCGAGTAATATCTGCGATGAAAAAACTGTGTTCAGTGGTATTGAGCCGCGTGTTGAGGTGGTGCGCAGTCGGTATACAGAAACACCGACCAATGTGATCCCTTTGCGAAAGCCGCCGCAAAGGGTGAATGCGGCGTGTTGGCAAAGCCGCACCGTGTGGGCGGGTTGCAGATGACCAATCATTCTGAACTGTATGCCTGTCTCTATGCCAGAGAGTTTCCAGGACAGGCACTCTTGCGGCTGCGGCCTGAGATGCGCAGCAGACCCTGTGTCGTGATGGAGGGCAGCCCTCCGCTCGAAAGGGTTTGCTCCCTCAATACCAGGGCGAGGCTACTTCAGGTTGTTCATGGCATGACTCGCGTGGAGGTTGATACCTTCTCGAACCTGGTCGTTCTATCCCGTTCACGTGAAGTCGAGATGGCGACAAAAGCCATCCTGCTGGAATGTGCGGGCTCATTTTCTCCGCGGGTTGAAGAGCGAAACGAAGATACAACCTTTCTCTGTGGGATTGATATCAGCGGTACGCAAAGTTTATTTGGAACGTCTGAGATGCTGGCGCAAAGTCTATTGCAGCGTGTTCAGGCAGTCGGAATATCGGCCCGCGTCACAGTAAGTAAAAACTTTCACACGGCCATCTGCGTTGCCAAGGGGCTACCGCCGAATACTGCCGTCAGAGTGGTTTCGCCGGGCGAAGAAGCGACGGCACTCGCTTCTCTGCCGATTGCGGCTCTTGATCTGACCGAAATACAAACGGAGACATTTGCGATTTGGGGGATTCATTCGCTGGGGATGCTGGCCGCGCTACCGGAGAAAGAGCTTATTGCCCGCATGGGACAGGATGGCAAGCGGCTTCGCCAATTAGCGCGAGGCGAAGCTACGCATTTATTCCAGCCTGTGGAGCCTCTCTGTACGCTCGCAGAGAGAATCGAACTCGATGCACCGGTTGAGCTTTTGGAGTCATTGCTGTTTGTAGTAGGCGTCATGCTCGATCAACTGATTCTGCGCGCCAAGGCACGGATTCTGGCGTTGGCCTCTGTAATCATCACGCTCACTCTCGATGGCGGAGGCATTCATACACAGGCTGTCCGGCCAGCGCTGCCAAGCACGGACAAGCAGCTTTGGATCAAGCTGCTGCATCTCGATCTTGAAGCACATCCGCCACAAGCCGCTATTGTAGCGATCGGCCTGGATGCTGAACCAGGGAGTACCAGCAAAGTACAGCTTGGTCTCTTCTCTCCGCAGCTTCCAGATGCAGCATTCCTGGATGTCACGCTTGCCCGCATTCGCGCCATCGTAGGCGAGGATTGCGTGGGCCGCGCCATCCTTGAAGACACGCATGCAGCGGAGGGTTTCCGTCTAGGACCCTTTGCTGTACCTTCCGGAGTCCCTGCTCTCATTGGCTCGCCCGCTCCACGTCTCTCGATGCGACAACTTCGTCCGCCTAGGCTGGCTTACGTCACACTACAGGACTCTCGCCCGGTGATGTTCTTCTATTGCGAGCGGCGCTACAACGTCCAACAGGCTTACGGCCCTTGGCTCGCCAGTGGAGATTGGTGGAACAAGACGCTCTGGAGACTGGAGCAATGGGACCTTATCGCCTGCGCGCAGGACGGTGCGACGCTCTATTGCTGCATGGTCCGCAACCCGATGCGTAACCAGTGGCAGATGACGGCACTCTATGACTGACGGCTATGTAGAGTTGCATGCCGCCAGCGCCTTCAGCTTTCTCGAAGGAGCCTCTCAGCCAGAGACGTTGGTGGAGCGGGCTGCTGCGCTGGAGATGCCTGCTATGGCACTGCTCGATCGCAATGGAGTCTACGGTTCGGCGCGGTTCCATACCAGTGCAAAGCGGAATGGGGTTCGTGCTCATATTGGAGCGGAGATTGCGGTATCGAGTCTCGGCACACGTCTCAGGCCTCCGTCGTGGCTGCCGCACCAGCACGCAGCTGAACCTGTCCGGCTTCCACTGCTCTGTGAATCTCGTGAGGGCTATCAAAACCTCTGCCAACTTGTGACGCAGTTCAAGATGCGCGCGACAACTAAGCAGGAAGGGGCGGCCAACCTCGACGATATCGAGCAATACGCCTCTGGGCTGGTGTGTCTCACAGGTGGCGACGAAGGCCTGCTAGCTGCTGCTCTGATGCGTGGCGGGGAGCGAGCCGGTCGTGAGACGGTCGAACGGCTGGTACGCATCTTCGGTCGCGGCAATGTCTATGTAGAACTGCAACGCCATCAGGAGCGCGAAGAAGAATGGAGGAATCAGGCGGCGATCCGTATTGCCTGTTCTCTGAAGCTACCAGTGATCGCGACCAATGGCGTGAGATACGCTACCGCCTATGACCGCGAGGTGTTGGATCTATTTGCAACAGTTCGCAATCATACGGAACTGGACCATGCGGGCCGTCTTCTCTCTCACAATAGCCAACGCTATATTCGCTCGGCTCGTGAGATGGTGGGATTGTTCCGTGATGTCTGTGGCGCAGCAGAGAATTCGGTCGATCTCTCGTCGCGCTTGCAATTTAAGCTGGACGATCTAGGCTATGCGTTTCCCCGCTACCCAGTCCCTGGCGGCGAGACCATGGATAGCTTCCTCTGCAAGCGAGTGGAGGAGGGAGTGCTTCGTCGCTACGCACCGCAGCGGGACGCGGGACTTCTGAAACGCGCAAGGAAGCAAGTTGCGCACGAACTCGCGTTGATTGCGAAGCTGGGCTTCGCAGGATACTTTCTGATCGTTTGGGATATCGTCCAGTTTTGCAAACAGCATGACATCCTCATCCAGGGCCGTGGCAGTGCGGCAAATTCCGCAGTTTGCTATACGCTCGAAATCACGGCGATTGATCCGGTAGGCATGGAACTATTGTTTGAGCGTTTTCTAAGTGAAAACAGGGGCGAGTGGCCGGACATCGATCTCGACCTTCCGTCTGAAGAGAAGCGTGAGCAGGCGATTCAATACGTCTATCAACGTTATGGTGAACTCGGCGCAGCCATGACAGCGAATGTCATCAGCTATCGCGGCAAGTCCGCTGCGCGTGAGGTGGGGAAAGCCCTCGGCTTCGATAAGGAATCATTGGGACGTTTATCAAGTCTCGTCAGCCAGTGGGAGTGGCGGGGTAAGTCCGACACCATGGCGCACTCGTTTCGGAATGCAGGCTTCGACATCAAGCATCCGCGCATCGCCAAATATCTCGAACTCTGTATGCGCATACAGGACCTGCCACGCCACCTCGGCCAGCACTCAGGAGGTATGGTCATCTGCCAGGGACAGCTGAACCGTGTTGTCCCACTGGAGCGAGCGTCCATGCCTGGGCGAACCGTCGTGCAGTGGGACAAAGAAGACTGCGCCGATTTGGGGATCATCAAAGTCGATTTACTCGGTCTCGGGATGATGGCTGTGCTGAAGGATTGCCTGGAACTAATCCCCGCCCACTACGGCGACCGAGTCGATCTGGCACACTTACCAGAAGACGAAGAGGTCTATCGCACCTTGCAACGCGCCGACACGGTGGGTATGTTCCAGATCGAAAGTCGTGCGCAGATGGCATCTCTGCCGCGAAACCACCCGGAGGAGTTCTACGACGTGGTGGTTCAGGTCGCCATCATCCGGCCGGGTCCAATCGTTGGCAAGATGATGCATCCGTATATGCGGCGGCGCCAGAACAAAGAGGAGGTCACTTACCCTCATCCCTCACTGGAACCGGTGCTGAAACGAACGCTCGGGGTCCCACTCTTCCAAGAGCAATTGCTACGTATGGCGATGACAGTTGCGAACTTTACCGGCGCGGAAGCGGAAGAGCTGCGTCGTGCCGTAGGAATGCGCCGCTCTTGGGAGCGCATGAAGAATCTCGAAAGCAAACTGCGAACCGGCATGACCTCGAACGGACTGGACATCGCAACCCAGGAGACCATCATCCAGAACATTAGTTCGTTTGCGCTCTATGGCTTCCCAGAGTCACACGCTGCCAGCTTCGCACTGATTGCTTATGCTTCGGCCTACTTCAAAGTAAATTATCTCGCTGCGTTTACCTGTGCCATCCTCAACAACCAGCCCATGGGCTTCTACTCTCCCGCTGTGCTGGTAAAGGATGCTCAGCGGCACGGCCTCCGAGTGAAACCGATGGACGTACAGGTCTCACAATGGGATTGCATGATCGAGCGCGAGGCAGATGAGAGCTTGTCCCTGCGGCTTGGTCTCGGTTACGCAAAGGGGTTACGCCGACAATCTGCCAACTCCATACTCGCCTCTCGCGGAGAATACGGTCTATTCCAGTCCGCAGACGACATGGTCACCCGTGTCCCAACGCTCAACAGAAAGGAACTGATGCTGTTGGCTCAGGTTGGCGCTCTGAACAGCCTTAATGGGATTACTCATCGCAGGGACGCTCTCTGGCAGGTCGAACGTGCAGGCAGGCTGGAAGGCCCTCTTCTTCATCAGAAGGTCGAAGCTCTCCGCGAGGAGACGAGCAGCCTCCCGCTGCACCAAATGAGCACCGAAGAGCGTTTGATCGCCGACTATGCCGGTACTGGCCTGACGATCGGCAAACATCCGATGGCTTATCGACGCGAAGCGCTGCGTCGGGAAAATATTCTCTCCGCCGACGAGCTACGGACACGAAGGGATGGCGAGTTCGTGCGTACAGCAGGCTGTGTCATCGCGCGGCAGCGGCCTGGGACGGCAAAGGGTTTCATCTTTATCTCGATGGAGGATGAAACTGGTATTGCTAACGTAATCGTGACACCCGACCTATATGAGCGCGAACGGCTGGTCGTTACACGCAGCAAGTTCATCGTCGTGGAGGGCCCATTGCAAAATCAGGACAACGTAATCCATGTGAAGGCTACCCATCTTCGACCTCTCTTCGACCAGACGCTGGAAGTCCGATCGCATGATTTTTACTAGCGAAAATCAATGGCCGGATCTTCCCGATCCGGCCGTGTCATAAGGTGTGGGTTAAACGAACACAGCTGACCTGACACTCCGCCTGTTGGTCTTCTCCAGCAACGTTGAGCTAAAAGCTGCACCGACAGACACTCCACCATTCCGTCCGCAATATGCTCGAACTTTCCCGCGTTGTGGGGCCGGACATGAGCTTACGATACCCACTTTGACGGCTCAATACCGCCTGTGCTCGTCGATGCGACCGGCTTCGAAAATGCGCTTCTCAACCTTTATTTGCGGAAGCAACTGGCGTAGCTCGTGCGAGAAACCGATGCCATTCATCCCGCCGGGCCTGATGATGTCCGTGATCGTCAGAGTTATATCTTTGTTCTGCTCGGCGATACAAAGTGCGGCGGGACCATTTCCGGCTAGATAGGTCGTATACCCCTGAGCCGACGAACCAGGTGCTCGTGGTACCCAGTCGCGCTTAACTTTCGACGGGCATCAGTCCAGGCGCGAACTGCGGAATTTAGGAGAGACGATCCGGGACGCACGGTCCGCGCTTCAGTAACTGACCTGAATTTTGACCTGCGTTGGGAGCTTCCCCGAGCCTAAGATCCTTATTGGCCTTGTGGCCCCACGGTTGTCCAGGATGGCTAGATTGAATCCATTCTTGCAAGAGATATTATGCGTCTTGGATGTACCTGAGTTCCAGCAAAGTGCAGTCGTCCTGGGCAGGATTGGGAGCACTGAACTTCGCGACTTTCTCAAGAATCTCGTCGCAACTCTGATAAGGCGCGCATGCGATCAGCCCCGTCTCTCCGAATTCCTGGCCGTTGCTGTCCTCCGCCTCAGTCAAGCCGTCCGTCGGCAGGAGAATTCGCTCGCCGGCCCGCAACTTGTAAACTGAAGGTGCATACTTCGCAGCGGGGATAAGACCGACGATCAGGTTACTCTCATCCAGTTTGCGGACCTCATTGCCCAGGATGGCGAGCGGCGGGACGTGGCCGCAGTTTATGTACTCGAGGTCGCCGTTCGGGAAGAGCTTCAGCAACACCATGGTGGCGTACTTGCCGACGTTGCGTGTGCAGAGAAACTGATTGAGCAGGTGAGCAATTTCCGGCAGACTCTGTCCGGCGAGAAACTGGGAGTGGATAATCCCCTGCAGAGTTGCCGCGACGATGGCAGCGGAGACACCCTTTCCAGATACATCCGCGATCGCAATGCAGAGGCAGTGGTCAAGAGCCGCGGCGTCGTAAAAGTCGCCGCCGATGGCCAGGCAGGGGACAGTCTTTGCGCGAATCTGCGCGTAGGGAAGCTCGGGCATCGTGATCGACATCAGTCCGCGGTGGATATTTGCCGCGACGGTCAGTTCTTCCCGCGCCTTCCGCGCTTTCAATTCTTCGTCGGCAAGTAGCGCGTGGTCGACCAATGTCGCAGCCTCGGTGGCTATTGTCTCAAGCAGTCGATGGTCGACCTCGGTAAGAACGCCAGTTCCAAGCTGGCTGTCGAGGTAGAGCAAGCCAAGAAGATGATCGGGTTCTCGTGCGGAGGCTGGTCTCCGCAAGGGAATGCAGTAGATACTGCGGATTCCTTTCTCCATCACGCTTGGCCAGTCCAGCGCTAGGTCGTCCCTGTGCGTGTCGCTGACCGAGAATCTGGCCTTGCTCTGAATGGCGCTTTGCATCGCCTTGCGGGAGATAGTCGAGTCCTCTTCGACGATAGTCCCGTCGGCCATGAGCCCGTGCGCAAGCTGCATCTGGCCGTCGTTCTGGAGAAAAACGAAACCGCGTTCAAGGCCCGTCAGCTCCAATGTCAGGTGGAGAAGTCCGAGCGCAATGTCGTCGACCGCTCCGCCCTCATTGAGTTGGCGCGCCGCGCGAAGAAGCCAGTTCAATTGCTCGAGCTCATGCGCGGGCTGGCGCGGCTGACCTCCAGGCCGAAGCTCAGTAAACGATGTCAGAAGGTCTTCCACCGAGGAGCGACGCCGGTGCGCGGGTGCACCGTCTTTCTGGATATGGAGCCTCGGAGCATCCAATGAACCCAATTGCAATATGTCGCCGAGCTTCAGCAGGCCCTGCTGGATGCGGACTCCATTCAGGAAGGTGCCATGGGTGCTTTTCTGATCGACGATTGTATAGTCCCCGCCTTCGCGCAGGATCACCGCGTGACAGCGGGAGACGCTGCGGTCAGACATCACGATGTCCTGATTGGCCGAACGGCCGATGGACGTTATCTCCCGTTCAAGAGATATCCCGTGCTGTCCTTCCGAGTCGGAATAGCAGAGTATCAGTACGTCCATCGGTCTGCCTACTTAGCAAAGCGTTCTACGCAACCGCGGGTCTAGCTGGAGAAAGAGGCGACTGCTTCGACCTCGTCGGGCTAAAATGTCGAATACGGTAGCCAGCTTTTTGATCTGCATGAGGTTATCGAGTGTCCGGATGAGACGAGAAAGCTTTACATCGCAGCCTCTGGCCTTCGCCGAGGTGTACGCCTTGGTGAGCTCTCCGAATCCAGAGCTGTCCATGTAGTTTACCCCGCCCAAACGACGACGATCTTCTTAGTGCCGGTCTTGAGAGCTTTCTGAATTGAATCGCGGAAGGTCCCTCCGCCCTCGCCCAGCAGAATGCGACCGGCCACTTCGAGAACGGTAACGCCTTCCATGTGACGCAAATCTTGTTTTTCGCGCTCAACATAGTGCCTTCATGATCAGGTTGAGTGGTCGCGGGTTATGGGGCGAGCAGGGGATTGGTTTAGAAGCCCGGTAATTCTTGAAGTGAACGGTCGGGCCTCAGAGGCAGCAGTTGGATGCGTGGCAGCACTGGCTGTTACTGAGAGCCACTTTCGGTCCTCCCGGCAGTCATGCCACACGCCTCTCCTTGTCCTTCGGTTAGACTTGGCCCGTGACCCTTTCTTCAGGCGACAAACTCGGGCAGTATGAGGTCCTCGGTTCTATCGGCGCCGGTGGGATGGGTGAGGTGTTTCGCGCCAGAGACCCTCGCCTGGGCCGGGACGTTGCCATCAAGGTGCTGTCTGCGGGTATGGCGCACGATCCGGACCGCCTTGCTCGCTTTCAGCGTGAAGCTCGCGTCGTGGCCGCTCTAAATCACCCCCACATTGTCACGATCTTTTCCGTGGAAGAAGCCAAAGGCCTCCACTTTCTCACCATGGAGCTGGTCGGGGGGCAACCGCTCTCCTCCCTCATCCGCGCAAGCGCCTTGCCGATCGAGCAGATTGTCGAGATTGCCATCGAGCTGGCGGATGCGCTGGCCGCCGCGCACGAGAAGGGCATTGTGCATCGCGACCTGAAGCCGGCCAACGTCATGATTACCCACGATGGCCGGGTGAAAGTGCTGGACTTCGGGCTGGCGAAGGATGTGAGCGGGGGCTCCCCGGATGACGTCACGCTTACCTCGCTCGGCAACACGCAGGCTGGAACCGTGCTGGGGACGCCGGCGTACATGTCGCCTGAACAGATCGCCGGCCGCCCGCTCGATCACCGCACCGACATCTTCTCGCTGGGTGTGGTGCTGCACGAAATGGCCACCGGACGCCGGCCATTCATCGGAAATTCCTCCGGCGAGTTGATTTCTGCGATCCTGCGTGACGATCCCAGCCCGGTGACCGATAGTCGTCCTGACCTGCCCGGCCATCTGGCCCGCATTATCCAGCGCTGCCTGGAGAAGGACCCGCGCCACCGGGTTCAGACTGCGCGGGATGTTGCCAATGAGTTCCGGGACCTGGTTCGGCAGATGCCAGGGAGAACGCCAGCCTCGGTCACCATTCCTGTACCCGACTCCGGCGCGGGCCGCCCGGAGGAGGGGTTCTGGATTGCGGTGCTTCCGTTCAAGGCAACGGGGGCAAGCGCGGAGATTGCGGCACTGGCGGATGGGCTGTCGGAGGAGATTGTTACCGGACTGTCGCGATTCTCGTACCTGAGGGTGATCGCACGGGGCTCGACCCATAAGTACGCGAACCAGACTACCGACCTGCGCACCGTCGGCAAGGAGTTGAGCGCGCGCTACGTGATGGAAGGCAGCCTTCGCCAGGCCGGAACTAAGCTGCGGGTTGCGGTTCGAGTGGCCGATGCGCTGACCGGCGTTCAACTGTGGGCGAAGAACTATGAGCGGACGTTTGCGCCTGAATCGATCTTCGAGCTGCAGGACGACCTGGTTCCCCGGATCGTCTCCACGGTTGCCGACGGCTATGGAGTTCTGCCGCATAGCATGAGCGAGATCCTTCGGAGCAAAGCGGATGACGAGCTTACTCCACATGAGGCGGTGATACGCGCCTTCGGCTACTACGAACGGTTCACGCCGGCCGAGCATGCGCGGGTAAGAAACATTCTGGAGATCGCTGTTCGCCGAGCGCCAGACCACAGCGGTGCCTGGGCCGCGTTGTCGCATATCTATCTGCAGGAGCATGCGCAGGGATTCAATCCTCAACCCGATCCGCTGGGGCGTGCGCTGGCAGCCGCACGGCGCAGCGTCGATGCGGCGCCCTCCAACCACATTGCCCATAACACGCTTGCTTCCACGCTGTTTTTCCAGAAAGACTTTCCGGCCTGCAGGGCAGAAGCGCGGCGGGCGGCCGAACTAAATCCCATGAATGGGGCCGCCATGGGCTGGCTCGGCATTATGATCGCCTACACGGGCCACTGGGAAGAGGGCTGCGCACAGGTCGAGTCTGCGATGCAGCTCAATCCGCATCATCCGAGCTGGTACTGGCTTCCTCTGGCCTGCAATGCGTATCGTAAACGTGACTATCAGGGCGCTTTGGACGTCGCTCTGAAGATCAACCTGCCTGGCTATTTCTATGCGCACCTGACGCGAGCGGCCGCCTACGGGCAGCTTCGCATGCAGGAGCCTGCGCGGAGGGCATTGAACGAAATGCTTGCGCTTCGTCCCGACATGGCCACGGCGGCGCGGGAGGAGCTGGGAAAATGGTGGGAGCCCGATCTCGCCGAGCATATCATCGACGGCCTGCGCAAGGCGGGGCTGGAAATTCCTGACGCGCATTAGTTAGGTTTGCATTTGGATCGCTGCGAAATGCCTGAGGCGGATCGACCCAGTCCCCCGAAGGTGTCCATTCGCCACCATCTATGTCATAATTCGTGGGTTCACTGCTCTATCCGTCGAAGGATGTCCCGCCAATCGAGGAGGCAAGGGCAGTGGATACCATCCGTGCCGGGCCAAGTCTCTCCATTTCGTCAGAGGTCCAATGAGCAACATCAACGGCAAGGTCTATGCGCTCAATGTCATCACTCCCATGAAGCCGTGGAAAACCTGGATACTGCGCACCGCCTTCTTTGTGCTGGACCATGTGAAGCCGCTGCAGCAAGATCTGGTCAACCTCTCCTTCATAGAATTCGCGCGATGGGTCGTTATCCCGCGTAACGACTTCCCATATCTGGGCGGCGATCAGAAGAAGGAAGTTCTCAAATACGACTATTTACTTTTCTTCAGCAACTTCAATGGCACGTGGAACCAGTACATCGACGCCTTCTCCGCGGTCCTCAGCCGCGGCCTGAACCTCATCTGGCGCTGGAGCGAGAAGTTCCCCGGCTCTGTTCCTGTCACCCTTTTCAAGGAATACATCGCCCGCGTCCAGTTCGACACGGACTACTACTACACGGCCTATCCCCAGGCGACGGCCAACGACCTGAAGTCAGCCCACATCGTTCAGTCCTCGTTCGATAGCCTCAACCTCGTCGCAGGACAGTCCAATCCCCAGCAGTTCGCCGACGCCTACCTCCACTTCGTACTCGCCGTCCAGGATCACCTGGGCGAGACCGGCGAAGCGCCCGTCGTCGGATAGAGGAGACACCGATGCCTAACAAAAACGGCAGCGTCTACGGACTGACGATTCTGTCACCTATCATCGAGGATGAGAAGGCGACGCCCTCCCACGACCTGCAAATCCGCAACTACCTCGCAAAACTATCTATACGGGAAGAGAGCCCTTTCGCGCAGGCGCCGGGCACGCACCTCGCCCGCCTGGTCGTGATGGACGATGTAATCTACGTCGGCATGCCTGCCTGTGAAGAACATCTCAAATCAAAGTATCTGGTGTTCGAGTCCAATTGCGATGGTGAGCTCGATACTTACCTCACCGGACTTGCCACCAACATACCGGAACACCTGGACGCGATCTGGAAGCACTGTGTTGGCTATCCCGGTGCGGCCAACTGCGAGGCCTTCGTCGATTACATGAAAGCCTGCCAACTCGATACCACCTTTTACTTCGCCGCGGTTAACGACAAGTCGGTCCCCGAATCGCTACGGGCTCTGCAAACCCAGTCCGCAGTCGCCAACTTCATCGCAACTCATCAGGGGGCCGATCCAGTCACGCTGCAACGCGACTTCATCGAGTTCGCGGCGCACCTGGAATCCCAACCTCCCCCTCCGCCCGGATCCATGGGCCCTTACCGAGAGATCAAGACGGGCGGTCGAAATGAGTAAGCTCAACGCAAGCGATATTCAAGGCTTCGTTCTGCGCGGCTACAACCTGCCTGTGGCCCGTTATCTCTTTCTCCACTTCGAAGACGCCACCCGGGCGCGTAGCCTGATTGCTCGTCTTCTCGGCCATATAACCACCGGCCAGCGCTGGGACGCCGGCAAGCCGCAGAGCACAGTCAATATCGCCTTTACCCATCGCGGCCTCGAGCATCTGGAACTTCCTCTCGCCACGCTCCTCACGTTTCCCGTCGAGTTTCAGCAAGGCATGAGGCAACGGGCCGCGCTGCTCGGGGACACCGGCGTCAACTCGCCCGACCATTGGGATCCGCTCTGGCGCAACGACCATATCCACGTCCACGCCTGGCTCGGTATCAACGGCCAGAGCGTCGAAGCGCTCGACACCCGGCAGGCCGCCATCCAATCAGCGCTCGACCAGACCGGAGGCGCAACCATCCTGGCCTGCCAGGAGGCCGCAGCCGTATTCATTAACGGAAAGCCCACCACTAAAGAACACTTTGGATTCACCGACGGCTTTGGCAACCCTGACTACCTGGGTGTTGAGCGCAGCACCCAACCCGGACAGGGCAAGCTCATGCCCGATGGAAAGACCTGGGCACCCCTTGCCACCGGAGAGCTTCTCCTCGGTTACGCGGACGAAGCAGGCGAGCTGCCAGTAGCTCCGGTGCCCCATCTGCTTGCCGCGAATGGCACTTTCATGGTCTATCGCAAGCTACACCAGAATGTTGCCACTTTCCGTGCTTTTCTGGATCGGCAAGCCGCCCTCTACGGAGGTGGAAAAGAGAAACTCGCCGCCAAATTCATAGGCCGCTGGCGAGACGGAACACCTATCGAGCGCTCGCCCGACAAGCCCGATTCCTCGATTGCGCAGGACCCGAACCTCAGCACTGACTTCACCTACGGCGGCGACCTCGCAGGCACGCGCTGCCCTATGGGAGCGCACCTCCGGCGCGTTCATCCCCGCGACGCCTTCGGCTTCAATGGCCGGCTCATCAACCGACGGCGCATCACTCGTCGCGGCCTGCCCTACGGCCCCTTTGCAGCAGAGGACCAGCCTGTCTCCGATGCAGACGATCGCGGTGTAGTCTTCATGGCTCTCAACGCCAGCCTCTCCCGCCAGTTCGAGTTTGTACAACAGCAATGGGTCCAGTATGGCAATGATTCCCATCTAGGCAACGACAAAGACGTCCTGATGGGCAACCACGGTGGACATGGCCGATTTGTCGTTCAGGGCGATTCAAGCAACACCAACCCTCCTTTCGTCTGCAGCAACCTCCCCGACTTTGTCGAACTGCGCGGAGGAGACTACTTCTTCCTGCCCAGCATCACCGCGCTCGGCATGATCGCACTCGGTCTCGTGGATCCGCGCTGAATCTCTCGCCGCTGCTCCGGAGCAATCGGTGCCACGTTCCCAGCGAGACTGGATGGCGATCCTCGGATTCTTCGGGACTCGCCCGCTTTGCTGAAGAGCACCGAACTGAACTCAATGGCCTTCTGGGGCCTTCCCGCCGACGCTGAAATTCTTTGTCAGCAACAGGAGTGGCGCGACGAGCAGAGTGATCAGAGCGATGATGTGGAAGCAGTCCATAAATGCCAGTAGCCGCGTCTGGTTGCCAAGCTCCTCGTAGTAGCGATAGGTGGCCGCTCGCACCGCGTCCACCTGGGAGAATCCCCGCGCCTGCAGATAGGCAGCAAGTTGCTGAATACCGCTCTGCAACCCCGGATTTGAGGCAACAAGGTGATCTCCTGAGCGGACCTGATGGAAATTCTGGCGCCGCTCGGTCATCGTTGTGATAAATGCAATGCCAAAGCTGCCACCCCAATTGCGGAAGAAATTCGTCAGCGATGAAGCCTTGTTGTTCTGGCTGGAACTCAGTTGCGAATACGCAATCACCGAGAGGGGGACGAAGAAGAACGCATATCCCAACCCCTGCAGCGCCCGCGCCCACGCATAGTGGTCGTAGTCAGTCTGCAGATTCATATGGCTATAGTGAATCATCGACAGCCCCACTACGATGACCGCCCCAAGCAGAAGGATCCGGGGGTGCACAATCTTTCGCTGCACCAGCTGCGCCCCAACCGGAGCCAGGAGAGTGATCACGAATGCTCCTGGGCCAAGCACCAATCCTGCATTGATTGCTCGATACCCGTAAAGCTGCTGTAGCATCTGCGGAATCATCGTCGTCGTCGCGAACAGTCCAAAGCCAAACACGAAATAGAAAATATTGGCGATGGCGAAGTTGCGCACCTTCAGCATGCGGAAATCGATCACCGGGTCCGGATGCCGCAACTCCCAGAAGACGGCGGTCGTCAGGCACCCAACTCCCACCACGAACATCCAGCAGATGAAGCTCGATCCGAACCAGTCATCGATTTGCCCGCGATCAAGGAGGATCTCCAGCGCGCCCGAGCCCACCGCGACCAGTGCAATACCAATGCTGTCCACGTTGAGCCTCCCACGCGCATCGCGGACCGTCTTGCGCTGTTCTGCGAAGGCCGGTGGGTCATGCACGAAGCGGCTCGTAAGATACAGCGAAAGCAGACCAATCGGAACATTGATAAGGAAGACCCAGCGCCAGGTGTAGTTGTCCGTAATCCACCCGCCAAGCACCGGCCCGATCGCAGGAGCAGTAACAATCGCCACCGTATAAAGTGCAAACGCAGTGGCACGTTTAGCTGGCGGAAAAGTGTCGACCAAAATGGCCTGCTCCACCGGTGCAAGGCCCCCTCCGCCAATTCCCTGCAAGATGCGCGCAATCAGCATGATTCCCAGAGTTGGCGCAATGCCGCACAGCAACGAAGTTGCGGTGAACAGTGCGACGCACGCCATGTAGTAGGTCTTGCGGCCGAACACGCGCGAGAGCCACGCAGACATCGGCAGAACAACTGCATTCGCCACCAGGTAAGTGGTCAGAATCCACGTCACCTCGTCATACGACCGCCCCAGCCCGCCCGCAATGTAAGGCAGCGAGACATTAGCGATGGAGGTATCCAGCAGCTCCATAAACGTGGCAATCGTAACCGTGACCGCGACCACCCACGGATCGATCGCCCGCACCGGACGTCGCGGGACAATCGAAAGCTGAGCCTGAATCGGGGCCTGAGCGCGTTCAGGCATGGAGGCAATAGAGGTCGCCAAGGGTCCTGTCCTCAAATGTTATTTTAGAGACCAATCGGTCTCGTTATACATCAGATGTGGTAAGGAAGCGACCGATGCGTCTTTTTTCGGTATGCTTGGAATCGAAAGGGAAAGCACGATGCGGAAGGGTGAAGCCACCAGGCAGCGAATCATCGCGGAGGCCGCGCCGATCTTCAACCAGAAGGGCTACGCCGGCTGCTCCATGAACGATTTAATGGAGGCCACAGGCTTGGAAAAAGGGGGTATCTACCGTCATTTCGCCAACAAGGAAGAGTTGGCCGCAGAAGCCTTCCGGTTCGCGCTCGCCCAGACAATCAAGGTGCGCACCGACCACTTGGAAGACGTTCCCGGCGCAGCAAACAAATTGAGACGCGTCGTCCAGCTCTTTGTCGAGGTGCCGTCGGGAGTTGCGGGCGGATGCCCGTTGCTGAACACAGCCATCGACGCCGACGATGGCAACCCCGAGCTCCGCAAGCTCGCCCTGAAAGGCATTCAGGATTGGCGCACTCGGCTGGCGGCAATCGTCGAAGCGGGCATCGCCGCGGGTGAAATCCGCAAAAAGACTGACCCGCAACGAATCGCCAACGCAATCATCTCCACGCTGGAAGGCGCACTCATGATTAGCCGCCTGGAGCGCACTCGGAGCGCACTGCAGGATGCGCGAGCGACCCTCGAGATCGTTATCAGAGATATCAGCAGAGCCGAATAGACTATGCCGCTAAATAGCTCCTGAAAGACGGCATTCAGCATTATTTCAGAGGTGAGCCTCATGTTGTGCCGCAGTCGACAATCGTGATTGCTTCCCTATAAAACGCTGTCGGACTGAGCGGCCCGGTTGTCTACCACCTGCTGGCGGCATTGGCGCCGGCATTTGCGTAGCCGGAGCATGTGCATCCGCTCTTCCTCGACCATGCGTTGCTGGCGTTGACCGCCCATATGGCGTCGCGATATGGAGGAATTGCCCCACGCGCCAAGGCTGTCCGCGCGTGCATGAACAACATGTCGGTACGAGCGTACCGCCATCCGTAAGTGGTTGTGATGCACCCCTCAGGAGTATTTGTTGACTGCGCCTTTGCAATGCAACGAAAGACTTGAGCGGTGCGTGAAGCCTCCTTGTTTTTTCATTTGACAGCGCGCCACTTAGCTGGGATGATTCTCGTGTTTCCGGCTAAGGCTGTCCTTTTTTGCTCACATCGACTGATGCGAGTGTTTGTGACTGAGTGCTTCTTCGGCCCAGCCAGACCGTAGAGTTGTGTCAATACCCCATTTGCGAGGGCCGATGAAGTTCTGCCGTCTTATTCGATTTGCACTCCTGTGCGCTATTGCGCTTGTTCTCTCCTCAAACACATTCGTCGCTGAAGCTGCCACTGTTCCTCCGGGTGCATGTCTCTACGCGCTCGATTCGAGCGCTGCGGATGCGTTTCAGATTGCCGGCGCAACGTCGGTCTATTCGGCGTGCGGGGTGGTGTCAGAGTCAAGTTCAAGCAGTGCGTTCGAGATGGAAGGATCTGAGACGCTCTATCTGCAGAATCATTCGCAGGTCAGCGTGGTCGGCTCCGCACTGTTGAGCGGCCAGACAAAGCTTTGGGACACGATCAGCAGTGCGCAGGTTTCGGCGGTAAAGGCTACGAGCCCCGGGGACCCGCTGGCGTCGATCACCGCGCCAACGACGGGAACCGTTGTGAGTACAAGCCCGGTGTCGTATGACATGAATCATAAGCCGACGAATAACACGTTCTCTCCGGGCGTGTATTGCGGCGGTCTTACAGTCGGCAACACCAATGGCGCGACATTTACGATGAGCCCGGGCGTTTACGTCATGGCTGGAGGTGGGCTGACACTCAATTCGCAGGCGATCGTCTCCGGCACTGGGGTTACGGTGTACAACACCTCAAGTTCCGGATGGGGCTGTTCGGGAAGCTACAACTACACGCCGGTAACGATCAGCGGGCAAGTGACTGCGACCCTGTCGGCGCCGACTTCGGGCGCACTGAGCGGGATGTTGCTTTTTGGGAATCGCACCGGCTGCTCAACGCCTGGGTCCTGCCAAGATCAAATCAATGGTGGTTCCATCGTTGTCTTGAATGGCGCGCTGTATTTCAAGAGCGACAAATTGACGATCACCGGCAGCAATGCCAGCGGCTACATGATGCTGGTGGCCGACAAGATTTACATCAACGGCAACTCGACCTTCGGGACGAATGGGAACCCTTACGATGGGATTACCGTCAGCGTCTCCCCCACAACAAGCTCTTTGAATGCTGGCCAAACGCAGCAATTCACTGCGACAGTAAATGACGCAAACACAGCGGTGACCTGGTCTGTCAGTCCCGCAGGCGTCGGTTCGATCAACTCGACAGGGCTGTATACTGCGCCGGCGACCGTGACTTCACCCCAGACTGTGACTGTTACGGCAACCAGTCAGGCGGACACATCGAAATCGGGGTCGGCCACCGTGACGCTGTACCCGCCGGTGACTGTGGGTGTGAGCCCGGCAACTGCGACCTTGTATGGTGGCCAGGCGCAGCAGTTGACCGCTACCGTGACCAATACCGGAAACACGGCTGTGATCTGGAGCATCAGTCCGGCAGGAACAGGGACCGTCAGTTCGACCGGCCTGTACACGGCGCCTGCGAGCATTAGCAGCCAGACGACGGCGACGGTGACCGCAACCAGCGTAGCGAATACGACGAAGTCTGCTTCAGCGACGATCACACTGGAGCCGCCGATTGTGGTGAGCGTCAGTCCAACGACGGCGATATTATATGGCGGTCAGACCCAGCAGTTGACCGCGACGGTGACCAACACCAGCAACAGCGGCGTGACGTGGAGCATTAGTCCTACGGGGACGGGGGCGGTTAGCTCGACCGGTCTTTACACGGCACCGGAAAGCATTTCTAGCGCGACAACAGTGACCGTGACTGCGACTAGTCAGGCGAACACGACGAAGTCTGCTTCGGCGACGATCACGCTGGAACCGCCGATTGCGGTAAGTGTTAGCCCGACGACGGCGACCCTTTATGGCGGGCAGACACAGCAGTTGATCGTAACGGTCACGAACACCAGCAACACATCTGTGACCTGGACGGTCAACCCGGCAGGAACAGGGACGGTCAGCGCGTCCGGCCTGTATACCGCTCCAGCCAGCATCAGCAGCGCGACGAGTGTGACGGTGACAGCGACTAGCCGGGCGAACACATCGGCGACAGCTTCAGCGACGATAACGCTGGAACCGCCGATTGCGGTAAGTGTGAGCCCCACTACGGCGACGCTGTATGGCAGCCAGACGCAGCAGTTAACCGCTACCGTGACCAACACCACCAACAGCGGTGTGAAGTGGACGATTTCCCCCGCCGGGACAGGGACAGTAAGTTCGACCGGTCTCTACACGGCGCCAGGGAGCATCACCAGCGCGACGACGGTGACGGTGACTGCGACGAGTCAGGCGAGCACGGCGGCGACAGCTTCGGCGACGATCACCTTGGAGCCACCAATTGTGGTGAGTGGCTTCGCTCCGACAGCGGTAACCCTTTACTCAAGTCAGACACAGCAGTTTTCGGCCAGTGTGCTCAACACTAGCAACACCGGATTGATCTGGACGATCTCGCCTGCTGGATCGGGGACCATCAGTTCAACTGGCCAATACACTGCCCCAGCCAATATCGCCAGTCAAACGACTGTAACAGTAACGGCGACCAGCCAAGCGAACTCGTTGGCGACAGCTTCTGGGACCGTCACATTGTCGCCGCCGATCACGGTGAGCGTGAGTCCGGCGACCGCCACCTTGTATGGCGGCCAAACTCAACAACTGGCCGCTACAGTCACGAACGCGAGCAACACGGCAGTAGCATGGACGATCTTCCCGGCGGGAATGGGGACGGTCGATGCGTCCGGGCTTTACACCGCTCCCGCCAGCGTCAGCAGCCAGACGACAGTTACGGTGACGGCGACCAGTCAGGCAAACACGTCGGCTACAGCTTCGGCGACGATCACGCTATCGCCTCCCATCGCGGTGAGCGTCAGCCCGTCGACGACGACGCTAAACGGCAGCCAGACACAGCAGTTGACCGCGACGGTGACGAACACCCTTAACCCAGCTGTGACCTGGACGATCTCGCCGGAAGGAGCAGGCACGGTCAGTGCGTCCGGGCTCTATACCGCGCCTGCCACAGTCTCGACCGCGCAGACGGTTGTCGTTACGGCAACGAGCGTGATCGATCCAACAAAGTCAGCGTCTGCAACGATCACGCTCATTGGAGCTAGCGGCACACTTTCCGAAACATTTGGGCAGCTTCTTACGAACATAGACTTGACCAAAGAAGGCACCGCGGACTGGGCGGTATTTGGACCGACGAACTATTACAGTTACGGCTCGCCGCTCACACGAAAGGCCAGCGTAACACCGCTCATTCCTCTTCCTTCTGCCCCGGCTTCCTATGAAACGGAGAATTGGCTCGATTATCCTGGCCCGTTCTCCTTTGAGGATGGATATCCCGACATAGAAGAGAGCGGCATTTTACCTGTGGCTATGGTTACTGGGTCTCCGAGCCCGGAGTTCGATTTCGTTATCCCGGCGGATACGACGCAGAGAACGCTCAAAATATACGGCTCGGTCGATGGCGGCGTGCAAATGACAGCCACTTTGAGCGACAACAGTGCGCCGGCAATTACAGATAGTTCATTGAGCAATACCGGGGAAGCTGCTCTCAACGGGACCCCATACTTCTATGCAATCAGTTACAACGCAGCCACGGCTGGTCAGACCCTGACTATTAAGTTTGTGGCCACCAATGGCGGGGATATCTACTTGGACGCCGCTACCCTGACTGGCTCTCCCGTGTCGGTTCCGCCTGTGGTTACGTCGATTAGTCCAGTCGGCGGATCAGTCGGCAGCATGATCGCGATCTCCGGAAGCAATTTTGGTGCGAGTCAGGGTTCCAGCACCATTACGCTGGGCGGTGTAGCCGCTGCAGTCAGCTCGTGGAGCAGCAGCGGACAAACCATCGAAGTCGTCGTCCCGGTTGGGGCCCAGAGTGGGCCGGTTCAAGTTGTTACCAACGGTGGGCCGAGCAACACCAATGTCCTGTTCACTCTGGCGCCAACGGTCACGAACCTATCTCCCAGCCAAGGCCCCGTCGGGACTGTCGTTACCATCAGTGGCTATGGTTTCGGAGCAAGCCAGGGGGCTGGGTCGGTAACATTCAACGGAGTTGCCGCAGCGTCGTCGAGTTGGATGGATAGCCAGATTATTGTTCCAGTGCCGGTGGGCGCCAGCACCGGAGATGTTGTGGTCACCCAGGGCGTGGCCGCAACGTCGTCGCCTTTGTTTGCGGTTTTGAATGGGGCGCAGGGAACTCAGGCTCCAATACTTCAGATCGGGCTTCATGATAGTCCGCTAACTATCGATCTTTCCTCGTCTGTCAATCAAGACTGGGTTATTTGGGGCGCCGATGGAGTTACTCCGTCTGCAACCAGAAACGCGCAAGCGAACCTGATCAGCGATGTCACAGTATTAGGTGGCTCCAGCCCGTATGTGACGGGTCTTACCGACAACTTGCAGTACAACTACGTCTGGACCAACGGAACTCCAGCCGTGAGCGGAAATATTGCCATGACCGGGATTTCGGTCTCCGGCACGAATTCCGGCTTTCAACTGACAGCCGCTGCCGACACGACCGTTCGTACTCTGAAGATATATTCGTATGGGAGCGGTCTTCAAACCGCGCAACTAAATGCATCGATCAGCGACGGGAGCAGTGCGCCGATCAGCTTCACGTTGCCGTATGTCGTCGATTACGCAAGTACATTGCGTGTCTATTCCATCGACTATCGCGCAGGCTCAGCCGGTCAGACTTTGACGGTTCAGCTCGTATCCCTGTCGTCTGGAGTCTCGATTGAAGCGGCAGTTCTGTCGCCTCATTTGCCTAACGTCGATATCGTCTCTCCGCAAGAAGGTCAGGAGTTCTTCCAGAGTCAGGCAGCAATTCCGTTCGGTATTGATGCAATGCAGTTTGATTCCGCAGTTACTTCGGTCGGAGTATCTGCAAACAAGGCTCAGCAGTTTTCCATGCAGTCGCCTTTCCTGTCGACATGGAGGCCTGCACAGGGGCACTATTCGGTTCAGGCACAGGCTACTGACGCGGCCAGCCTGACCAATACATCGGATCCGGTTCACGTGGACGTGATTGGCAGCGGCGGAAGTCTTTCGGTTGGGACTGTGGCTCCGCCCACCTATGGATCCACCGATCTAACATCCGTTGGAACCGCGGATTGGATCATTTTTGGCACACCCTCGAACGTCTTGCGTAAGGCAGGTGTCGCACAACTGATCTCAAATGCGAAAGTGTTCGGCGACGAGACCGCGGACGAATACCAGGACTATAACTCGCAGTTCGCATACGAAGATGGGACCCCGAACCTGCAGGAGACCTCCGTCGAAGGAGGATTGACGATCTTCAACGGGGCGGTTGTCAATAATGGGTTTGAGATTACCGTCAAGGCAGATACTGTTCCGAGAACACTTCGCCTATATGTCGGAGCAGAGTACGGCGGCGGCGGCAAGCTGAAAGCGTATCTGAGCGATGGCAGTGCTCCGGTGTATGTCGACACATCCCTTCAGGCAACCGGGAATCCGTTCTCTGTCTACACGGTTTATGTCATCCAGTTCAGCGTGGCTTCGGCGGGGCAAAAACTCACGGTTCGTTGGACGCTCAATTCTGTAACCGATTCCGCCGGGGTTCTCAATCTGTATGCGGCGGCACTGGACGGAGCGCCCGCCATTCCTACAGGCCCG